>Ga0182030_10000041_pt1 | contig 169834 bp, 143 predicted proteins | sample 812S3MmetaG_FD_121299 | JGI IMG/M metagenome (GOLD analysis project Ga0182030, IMG submission 121299) | Permafrost microbial communities from Stordalen Mire, Sweden - 812S3M metaG (Illumina Assembly) | ecosystem: Environmental > Terrestrial > Soil > Wetlands > Permafrost | place: Sweden...
GTCACGGAGGAAATCAGCGTCGCCAAGGGCTATGAAGCGGCGCTTGGCGCAGCCCTCGGCGACGATCTCGACGCCTCGACCAATCCGGCCTCGCCGGCGCATTGGGCGCATATGGACGCCTCGGAGGATCCGGCGCTGCCGCCCGGCGTGCAAGCTTTGTCGACGCTCGTCACCGCGCCGCTTGCCCTCGGCCGCCGGCTCGACCAGATCGGCATTGTATTGCGCAGCGAGGGGCCCGCCCTGCGCAAGCTGTTGAAGCCTGGCCAGAGACTGGTTTCGAAAGAAGGCGATCTGTGGCGCTGGGACGGGTTCACCCAGGCCGCCGAAGCGCCGACGCCGGCGGCCCGCCGCCTCGCTGAAAAGAATCGCCTTGGCGATCTGACGATCGAAGCCGAAGCCGCTCGGTCGATCGCCGACGACCTGAAGACGACAGCCGATCAAGCGCAAGCTGATCTCGCGGCGGCGGCGGCGGCCGAGAGCGAGGCGAGACAGCAGCATAAGAGCGCCTTGCGCGAAGTCGAAGCCGCGCGCGAGAAAAACGCCGCGGCGGAGCGGCGCGAGGCGGCGGCGGCGGCGCGGCTTTCCGCCCTCGAAGAAGCATTTTTGCGGCTCGAAGCCAATCGCGACGAAGCGCGGGAAAAGCACGCGCAGGCCCAAGCTGCGGTCGCTGGATTGGACGCCTCGACGGAGCTGACCGCAAGGCTCGACGCGGCGCGGGCGCGCGCGGCGCAGGATCGCGCCGCCGTCGCCGAGGCCCGCGCCGAATTGCAAGCCCATTTGCATGAGGCGCAATCGCGGGCGAAACGCCTGCATGCGATTGCGGATGAACGCAAGTCCTGGCAGCACCGCAACGATGGCGCGGGGGGACAGATCAGCGCTTTTGAGTCGAGGCTCGAAGAAGCTGCCGGAGAACGCGAAACCCTTCTCGAAGCGCCTGACGCATTCCTCGCGACGCGCCGGACCCTGTTGGATCAAATCGCCGCAGCCGAAGAGGCCCATAGACTCGCCGCCGATGCGCGCGTCGCGGCTGAAGCGCGCCTTGCCGACGCCGACCGTCAGGCCCGCGCCGCGCTCGAAGCGATGAGCGCCGCGCGCGAGGAGAAAGCCCGGAGCGAGGCGCGGGTCGAGTCGGCGCGGCAGCGCTGCGACGAGGTTTTGCGCGCGATCGCGACCGAGCTCGATTGCGCGCCAGGCGATCTCGCCTCCCTCGCCAATGTCGCGCCCGGCGCCGAACTCCCGCAGGCGGGAGAGGTTGAGAAGCGGCTTGAACTCTTGAAGCAGGATCGCGAGCGCCTCGGCGCAGTCAATCTTAGAGCCGAGGATGAATTGAACGAAGCTTTGGCGTCGAAGACCAATCTCGCGACCGAACACGCCGATCTGACCGAAGCGATCCGGCGCCTCCGCCAGGCTATTCAAAGCCTGAACAAGGAAGGCCGCGAAAGGTTGGTCGCCGCTTTCGACACGGTCAATGCGCATTTCAAGGAGCTCTTCACGAGCCTTTTCGGCGGCGGCTCCGCCGAGCTTCAGCTCATCGAATCGGACGATCCGCTTGAGGCCGGGCTGGAAATTCTCGCCCGGCCGCCGGGAAAGAAACCGCAGGTGATGACGCTTCTCTCCGGCGGCGAGCAGGCGCTCACCGCGATGTCGCTCATTTTCGCAATCTTTTTGACGAATCCGTCGCCGATTTGCGTGCTTGATGAGGTCGACGCGCCGCTTGACGACGCCAATGTCGAACGTTTCTGCGATCTCCTCGACCATATGCGCCAGAAGACCGAGACGCGTTTCGTCACCATCACGCATAATCCGATCACAATGGCGCGCATGAACAGGCTTTTCGGCGTCACCATGGCCGAACGCGGGGTGAGCCAGCTCGTCAGCGTCGATCTCGAGCAGGCCGAGCGTTTCCTCGACGCCGGCTGAACGCGCGCACTTGTCTCGGTTTGACAAAATTCACGTGATCGCACTTATCCATTTAAATTCAGTATGTTATAAGTTTGCGCCTGAGTCTTGACAGGGGCGCTGAGCGACCATATGGTGCGCCCGGCCGAGAGGAGCCCAGCCTCAAGGCCTTTTGTTTTTCTTCAATCACCCTAAAAGAGCCGCGTTTTCTCGCTTTTCGCCGCCGAGCGTCTTATAGATCGCTCTCGGATCGTCTTGGCGCAGCAGGAGAGACGAGTGGCGGAGCGTGAAACAAGGCGCGGCGCAAGCCAAAAGCGGAGTGACAGCCAAGAACACGGCGCGGGTCAAGGGCGAAGCGAACAAGAGCGCAAAGAAGAAGAAGCCTTGAAAGCCCGGCTCGACAGTCTTTCGAGAGCGCTTGAAGCGCAAAAGGATGCGAACGCGCGAAGCCCTCCCGAAAAAGACGCAGCTGCGCCCGCAGCGGGGTCTTTGGGAAGCGCGATGAGCCTCGGCTTTCGCGTGCTTACCGAATTCGTGGCGGCGGTTATCGTCGGCGCCCTCATCGGCTGGCAGATCGATGCGTGGACGGGGACCACGCCAGTGTTTTTGCTGGTCTTCCTCCTGCTCGGGACGGCGGCCGGATTTTGGAATGTTTATCGCATCGCCGTCAACCCTCAAGGGTCGAAAGGCGGCTTGAAGTGAAGTTTTGACCGCCAGCGGCGTCAAGGCAAAAGTTCGAAGAAGGGTTCGCAGCGGCGGTTCGACCGGCTCGATAATCCGGTCGAGGATTAGGCAAGGGATAGAAAGCAGTGGCGGAAGAACAGACCATGGATCCGATCCACCAGTTCAATATCGAACGGATCGTCAGCCTCCATCCTTGGGGCGTTGACGCCTCTTTCACAAATGCCGCGCTGTTCATGCTGATCGTGGTTCTGGCGGCCTCGGCGCTGATGATCCTTGGAACATGGTCGCGGGCGCTGGTGCCGGGCCGGCTCCAATCAGCGGCGGAAATGACCTACGAATTCGTCGCCTCCACGGTGCGCATGTCGGCCGGGCACGAAGGGATGCGGTTTTTTCCTTTCGTCTTCACGCTTTTCTTGTTCGTGCTGTTCTCGAACCTGATCGGGCTTATCCCCTACACGTTTACTGTGACCAGCCAGATCATCGTGACCTTCGCCCTCGCCGCGCTCGTCATCGGCATGGTCATCGTCTATGGCGTCGCCCGCCACGGCGCGCATTTCCTCGGGCTCTTCGTCCCCTCGGGCGTCTCCCCCTTCCTGCTTCCCTTCCTGGTGCTGATCGAGATCATTTCGTTCGCGTCCCGCCCGATCAGCCTTTCGGTTCGTCTCTTCGCGAATATGCTCGCCGGCCACATCACCCTGAAGGTGATGGGCGGTTTCGTCGCGACCCTACTTGGCGCCGGCGCCTATGCCGTGATCGCGCCCCTGCCGCTCGCGGCGACCGTCGCGCTGACGGGGTTCGAATTGCTCGTCGCCGTCCTGCAGGCCTATGTCTTCGCCATCCTTACTTGCGTCTATCTCAATGACGCAATTCATCCGGGCCACTGAATAAATATTTGAACAACAGATCGGTCGCCCCCTTTCGCAAGCTCAGGAGTTAATAATGGATCCAGTTGCAGCTAAATACTTAGGCGCGGGCCTCGCCGCGATCGGCATGGGCGCCGCCGCGATCGGCGTCGGCTTGATTTTCGGCAATTTCCTGTCGGGCGCGCTGCGCAATCCAACTGCATCCGACGCGCAGTTCGGACGCGCCTTCATCGGCGCGGCGCTTGCGGAAGGCTTGGGCATTTTCGCCTTCCTCGTTGCGATCCTTCTGCTTTTCGTTCTGAAATAAGTTAAAGAACTCCGGTGCGCTCGGTCTATGACCGGGCGCGCCGCCGCTTCCAGGAGAGCCGGTCCGTGAATGACGTCAAAGCCCGATTGGAAACTCTCGCACAATCGCAAGCCAAGCGCCTCGCGAAGATCCTGAGCGATTTGGGCGAAACGGCCGCCAAGCTCACGACGGCTGGAACCGCCGCAGCGGCGCAGGGACGTCGTCTCGTCGAGTCCGAGCTCGCCAAACTTAAGCAGCAGAAACTTTCGCCATTCGCATGGTCTCTTATCGCCGCCGGCTCCGCCGGGGCGATCGTCTCTCTCGGCGTCGCATTGGGCGCGCATTCGCTTGATGGCGAAAGCGCCCGCATCGCCCGGCTCGACCAAAGCATCGCCGCTTTGAGCAAGCGCGTGGATTCGATCGAACGAACAGATAATGAGGCCTTGGCGACATCGCGCATAGCCTCAACGGCGCTAGCCAATCGCGTCGCCGCGGCGGAGAGCGCCATAAGCAAGAGCACAACCTTGACAAATTCGACCCTTGCCGAGATCCAAAAAACGGTCAGCTCACAGCAGCTGCAGCACGTTCTCTCACCCGGCGAAACCGCCGCCCAGCTTCCCAATCTCGGGCCTCTCGAACAACGCCTCGCCGCGCTCGAAGCGAAGGTGAAGGCCCAGGGGGCTTCGGTCGCGGAGACCAGCGCGGAACTCCCCGCCGACGTCGGTCATGGAGCCGGCGCATTCCCGCCGTTCGAGTCGGCTAATTTCACGCCCTTGCTGATCTGGCTCGTGCTGAGCTTCGGTTTGCTCTATCTTTTGATGTCGAAGATCGCCTTGCCGCGCGTCGAAAACATCCTGCAGACGCGCGCCGCCAAGCTCGCCAAGGACCTCAGTGAGGCTAACGCTTTCCACAAGCGCTCCGAAGAAGCCGCCGCAGCGCATGACAAGACCATCGCCGACGCAAGGGCCAAGGCCCAGGCACTGGCGCAAGAGACTCATGTCAAGCTCAACGCGGAGGCGGATGCGAAACGCCATGCGCTGGAAAGCGATCTGAACGCCAAGCTCGGCGCGGCGGAAGCGCAAATCTCCGAGACGAAGGCCAAGGCGATGGCGAATGTGGAGGGGATCGCCGGCGAGGCGGCCGCCGCGATTGTCGAACATATCACCGGCAAGCCCGCAGATCCCAAGACGATCGCCGCCGCCCTAACCGCGACCAAAGCCTGAGGCTGGAGACTTTCGATGTTCAATGAGGAGTTTTTCGTCGCTCTCGGTTTTGCGATCTTCATCGCCTTGCTCGGCTATCTCGGCGTCCATCGGAAGATTAATGAGGCGCTCGATCGTCGCGGCGACCGGATCAAGGGCGAGCTCGCCGAAGCGGAGCGGCTTCGCGCCGAAGCCGAGGCCCTTCTAGCCTCTTACGAAAAGCGCCGCGCCGAGGCCGAAGCCGAAGCCGAGGCCGTCGTCGCGCAGGCGCGGGCCGAGGCCCAGCTGCTCGCCAGGGAGGCGCATGAGCGCATAGCTGAATTCATTCAACGCCGCACCAAGCAGGCGGAGGAGAAAATCGCCTCCGCCGAAGCGCAGGCGACCACGCAAGTGCGCGCCGCAGCAGCCGAAGCGGCGACCAAAGCCGCGGCGGTGGTCTTGAAGGACAAGGCCCAGGGCCCCTTTGGCGAAGAGCTGATCAGCAAGAGCATTTCGGATTTGAAAACGCTCTTTCACTGAGGGATGATCTCCGAAGGGTTGCGAACCTTTCACACAAGATCATGCGGGAAGACGCATAGGTTGGGGGCATGATCATTTCAGCCAGAAACGATCATGCCCCCAAATGTTTTGAAGCCGAGCACATCGCGAAGATGACCTCAGCAATCGCGAAACGCGATTCGCGGAAGGAATGCCCAAAGTCCTATATCGCAGCGGGCTTCGTCCATTTGAGGACTGGGTTTCGCGCCGCCCTGGTCTCGTCGAGCCGGCGGCGCGGCGCATAAAATGGCGCGCCGATAAACCGCTCGGTCTCGCCGCGCCGCGCGGCGAACGCCAGATCGCGCAAGGTCGCAATGAAAAGATCGAGAGAAGCCTTCGACTCGGATTCGGTCGGCTCGATCAACATCGCCCCATGCGCAACAAGCGGGAAATAGACCGTCATCGGATGAAAGCCCTCATCGATGAGCGCCTTAGCGAAGTCGAGCGTCGTCAGGCCAGTCGGCTTCAGCCAGGCGTCGTCAAACAAGGCCTCATGCATGCAAAGCCGGTCGCCGAAAGGCTGCGACATGAGATCGGCAAGACTTGCGCGAATGTAATTCGCGCTCAGCACGGCGTCTTCCGACGCCTGCCGCAAGCCATCGACGCCATGCGAAAGCATATAGGCGAGAGCCCGCACGAACATGCCCATCTGGCCATGAAAGGCTGTGATCCGTCCAAAGGCCTGCGGCGCCTCCCCGGGATGCTCGACGAGATGAAGACCGCCTTCGTCGCGCCGAAGAAAAGGCAGAGGCGCGAAGGGAGCGAGCAAGGCGGACAGCACGACCGGGCCAGAGCCCGGACCGCCGCCGCCATGCGGCGTCGAGAAGGTCTTGTGAAGGTTGATATGCATGGCGTCGACGCCGAGATCGCCCGGCCGCGCCTTGCCCATGATGGCGTTGAAATTCGCCCCGTCGCAGTAGAAATAGGCGCCGGCCTCATGCACGGCCTCAGCGATGGCGACAATGTCCTTTTCGAACAGCCCGCAGGTGTTCGGGTTGGTCAACATGATCGCGGCGACGTCCGGTCCTAACCTTCGCCTGACTTCAGCGGCGTCGACCGTTCCGTCGGCGCAAGCCGGTACGGAGCGGACCTCGAAGCCGATGCGCGTCGCGCTTGCTGGGTTGGTGCCATGCGCCGAGTCCGGCACGAGAACGATTTTGCGGACCGCCCCCTCGCCCTTGGCCTCGATCGCCGCCTTAATCGCCATCATGCCGCAGGCCTCGCCATGCGCGCCGGCCTTGGGCGACATGGCGACCGCCGCCATGCCGGTGAGCGCCATGAGCCAGCGGGCGAGCTCTTCAATGAGCTCCAACGCGCCTTGCGCGGTCGATTGCGGCTGCAAGGGATGAATGTCGGCGAAGCCCGGCAGCCGCGCCATAAGCTCATTGAGGCGCGGATTATGTTTCATTGTGCAGGAGCCGAGAGGATAAAGGCCGGCGTCGATCGAATAATTCTTCTGCGACAGCCGCACATAGTGGCGCATCGCCTCGGGCTCGCTCAAGCCCGGCAGGCCCATCGCCGCCTCGCGTTCGAGGCCGCCCAGGCGATACGCAAAGGGCGCGGGCTCATCCAGATCGACGCCGGTGACCTCCGCCCGGCCTATCTCGAAGATCAGGCTTTCCTCAAGCGCGAGGCCACGGTTTCCGGTGAAGGTTTCGACGTCCGATCTCGCCGCGTCGCTCGGCTGCGTGGGACGCGCCTGCGTCGGATGTTCAGGCCTGTTCAGCATCAGAGCGCTCCCTGCAACGCGTCGGCGAAAGCCGCACGGTCCTCGTCGGCGTTGATCTCGGTCGAGGCGACGAGAATCAAATCGTCGAGGCCTTGCTCCGGCAAAAGCCGCGAGACCGGGACTCCGCCGAGCACGCCCCTTTGCGCCAGGCGCTCGAGGACATCCGCCGCATCGGCCGCCACTCTGATCGTGAATTCGTTGAAAAATGTGCGGTTCAGCACCTCGACGCCTTTCACCGAAGCGAGGCGGTCGGCGAGATCGACCGCATTGGCGTGATTGATCCGCGCGAGGCGGCGCAGGCCGGTCTCGCCGAGCAGTGAGAGATGGATCGTGAAGGCGAGGCAGCAGAGACCGGAGTTCGTGCATATGTTCGAGGTCGCCTTGTCGCGCCTGATATGCTGCTCGCGCGTCGAAAGCGTCAGAACGAAGCCGCGCCGCCCTTCCGCATCGACGGTTTCGCCGCAGAGGCGCCCCGGCATCTGGCGGAGATATTTCTCCTTGGCCGCGAAAAGACCGACATAGGGCCCGCCAAAATTCAAGGCGTTGCCGATCGACTGACCTTCGCCGACGACAATATCGGCGCCCATGGCTCCCGGCGGCTTGACGAGACCAAGCGAAACGGCCTCGGTGAAGACCGCGATGAGAAGCGCTCCTTTCGCCTTGCAGGTCGCGGCGAGGCCCGAAAGATCGCGTAAATTGCCGAAGACATCGGGGCTTTGCACAACCACGCAGGAGGTCTCCGCATCGATCGCGGCGCCGAGGTCTTCAAGCGCGAAAACATCGGGAGGAAGCGCCGCGACGGATTCGCCAGCGCACTGCGAGACCGTGCGCACGACCTCGGCGTAGTGGGGATGCAGGCCGCCCGACAGCACGGCCTTGCGCCGGCCCGTGACACGATGGGCCATCAGCACCGCCTCGGCGGTCGCGGTCGATCCGTCATACATCGAGGCGTTAGCCACATCCATCGCCGTCAAGGCCGCGACCTGAGTCTGGAACTCGAAAATATATTGCAGCGTGCCCTGCGCGATCTCGGCCTGATAAGGCGTATAGCTCGTCAAGAACTCCGAGCGTTGGATCAGATGATCGACGCTCGCCGGGATGTGGTGCTTGTAGGCGCCGGCGCCGACGAAAAATGGGACCGACCCCGCAGCGACATTTTTCGCGGCGAGCCCAGAGAGCAGGCGCTGCGCCTCCATCTCGCTCTTGCGCCGCGGCAAATCGAGATCATAATCGAGCCGCTTGTCGGCGGGAATGTCGGCGAAAAGCGCCTCGATGTCGGCGACGCCGATGCGGGCCAGCATGTCGGCGCGATCGTCTGGCGTCAGAGGAAGATAGCGCATGGCGGCTCCGTTTTTTATTCGAGAGATTTCACGTAATCCTGGTAGGCGTCTTCATCCATCAGACCGTCGAGCTCGGTTGGGTCGCTGAGCCTGATCTTGAAAAACCAGCCGTTGCCGAGAGGATCCTCATTGACGATGGCGGGCGTTTCCTCGAGCGCGCGATTGATCTCGACGACATCGCCCGACGCAGGCGCATTGATGCCGCTCGCCGCCTTGACGCTTTCGACCACGGCGGACTCGGCGCCCTGGCTCAACATCTTGCCGACCAAGGGGAGCTCCACGAAAACGACATCGCCCAATTGGCTTTGCGCATAATCAGTGATCCCGACGACGCCGGCATCGTCCTCGACGCGGATATATTCGTGGTCCTTGGTGTAGTGCGTCGTCGGCATTAGGGTCCCCTGTAATATGCGTGCGGCGTGAAAGGCATCGAGACGATGCGCGCCGGGAGCGGCTTGCCCCGGGTCATGAGGCTGACCGGCGCGCCGATCGCCGCATGAGCGGCGTCAACGTAGCCCATGCCGATCGGCCGCCCGAGGCTTGGCGCGAATCCGCCCGAGGTGAGGCGGCCAATGCTTTGGCCTTCCGGCGCGGCGATATCCGAGCCTTCCCGCGCCGGCGCCTTGCCCTCGAGAAGGAAGCCGACGCGACGACGCGCTGGGCCTTTGGCGATCGCGCGCCCGATCGCCTCCGCGCCGGGAAACCCGCCGTGCTCGCGCCGGCGCCGCGGGATCGACCACAAGAGTCCCGCCTCAACCGGATCGGTCGTCCGGTCGATGTCATGACCGTAAAGGCAGAGACCGGCCTCTAGCCGGAGGGAGTCCCTGGCCCCGAGGCCGATTGGCAGAACCTCCGGCTCGGCCAGCAACTCCTGCGCGAAATCAATCGCCGCGCCGGCCAGAAGGGAAATTTCGAAACCGTCCTCGCCGGTATAGCCAGAACGCGAGATCCGGAGTCGAAGGCAGCCAAGATCAAAGTCGCGAGAAGACATGAAAGGCATGTGCGCCAAGCCCTGAACCACCGAGTCCGGAGCCGACGCAGCCTGCAGCCGCCGGCGCAAAACCTCCGCCGCTTTTGGCCCTTGCAAAGCAAGCAAGGCGCTGTCGCCTTGAACGGCGAGGTCAAGATCCGGAAGCTCCGCCGCGACATGCGCGAAATCAGCGGCCTTCATACCGGCGTTGACGACCAGAAATAGCCGCTCGCGGCCGGCTTCATCCTCAAGGCGCGTCACCATCAAATCATCGAGGATGTGGCCGTCGGGATCAAGCAGCTGCGTATAACGCATCTGGCCGGGAAGCAGCCCTTCGATATCGCCCGGCGTCAGAGTTTCCAGGCGGCGCGCGGCGCCTGGACCTTCGAGAATCGCCTGCCCCATATGCGACACGTCGAAGAGACCGGCCTTGGCGCGGGTATGTAGATGTTCGGCGATGATGCCGGTCGGATATTGCACCGGCATGACGTAACCGGCGAACGGGGCCATCCGCGCGCCAAGCGCGCAATGCAAATCGTGAAGCGGCGTATGCGCCGGTTCCGACCCTGAGGCGGCTTGGGTATCAGACATGCGACCTACTCAACCGGACAGTTGCAAAGCACGCCGACAGTTTCGGCCATATCCGACCGCCGACGCTTTGCCCCCTCTGTCCTGTGACCTGAGAGATTTCCTCCGCCCGAATTCTTGCGTATTCGGCGCGAAGTTACCTCCGTCGGTGGATTTCCCGCGACATGCGGCAAATCGCTTTCCAGAGTGTCATCCCCCGTGCGGTCCTTGGGCCTGAGCGTTTCCGGGGCGGTTGCGCCTTCGGCGCCGATAGGGAAGCATGAGCCTCGAATCGGTCTCTTCCGCTGGGGTTTTTAGTCTGACCTAACGAATGTCGGCGCGCATGTCGGAATTGTCAATGGCGGCGCCTCCGTTTCAGCGATCCGGCCTTGGCTTCGCCTGCTCACGGCTTATCGTGTGTGCCCCCCGGCTTTTCCGCCCCGGCGCCCTCATCGATGCCGACCTTGATGCTGTAGTCGTCTTCCGTATGGTCTTGAATGAACGGAACGAACAACGGCTCGGAGACGATGGTGTAATCCGCGTAAGTCTGGCCCGACGGAATGCTCGCGGAGGCGCGATAAAGCTTGCTGACGACCGGCTGATTGTCGCTTTGACGAACCACAGCCACGCGCACGGGCACGTTGAAACTGCCGGGAGCGCCCGCCGGACCGAGGAGCACCTTGCCGGCGACGCCCACCTTGATGGCGACCCGTTCGCCGTCGAGCGAGCATTCGCGCGCCACGTCGTCGACCGAAGATTGGTAGCGCAGATTTTCGTTCGACGGCGGATTTCCCGAGTGGACTTGGGTTGCGGCTGTCCCTTCGAGAACAAAAATCTGCGGGCAGAAGATGCGCCGGGTTTCGACTCCAGGCGCTGGCGGGGCGCTGGCGCTCTTAAGCCCAAGGAGATTGCCAAGCTTCGAGTCGGCGGCCTCAGGCTGATCAAAATTGCCAACGCGACCGCCGCATCCGCAAAGCGCCAGGGTCGCCGATGCGGCGAGGCTCAGCGCTCCCATGCGGACCAAATAGCGCCGCTTCATTTGTAACCACTCCAGATCAGATCGCAAGAGAGGTTTGCTCTACAGCAATCGACGCAAAACCTCCAGCCTTGGCCTCGAGCGGAGCGCCCCGGTCGCGCACGCCTCGCAAGACCGCTTCAAGCCCTCAGGTTCGGCTCGGGTCGAACCAAAGTGATGATTTGATCTTTGAATTCGCGTCCGGCTTCGCTTCAGGCGTCCTCGTCGGCCCGATCTAATCCATTGGCGCGGCGGAGGGCACCGGGCGCGTCTTCGGCGTGCGCTTCCAGGTCTCGGTCGCGCCGAAAACGGTCTTCAGGATCGACGGCGCATTCGAGAGGCTGACATAGATCATCAAAGGCGTCAGCGACGCGAGCGTGGCGAAATAGCGCATCATAGAGCCGCGCCGTAAAGCGACATAGGGCGCGAGCGTCATTCCGATCGCGATGATCGCGACCAAAGCCGCAATGAGATCGATGACCGGCAAATAGGCCGCGAGATCGCCGCCCCGCAAAAGAACGCAGGCGAGGAGCGACGCGCTGGCGATGGCGACGCAGGGATAAAATGTTTGGATGAGAATCAGCAGGCTCGCGGACATTTTTCGCCGCAGCGGCCAATCCGCCGCCCAGACCTGCCCCAGGAGCTTGCGGGCGACCTGCACGAAGCCGTTGGACCAGCGTCTTTGTTGGACGCGCCAATGCGTAACCTTTTCCGGAACGAGCCCCGGCACGGGAGGGTCCATCGCGAAAAGACCATGCCATCCAGCGATTTCGGCGCGCACGGTGAGGTCGAGATCCTCGCACAGGGAATCGGCTGACCAACCGCCGGCGGCCACGATGGCGGCGCGGCGCCAGACTGCGCCGGTGCCATTGAACTGAAACATCCAGCCGGCGCGATAGCGCGTCGCCTGCTCCATCATGAAATGCGCGTCGAGCATCAAACCCTGGGCGCGCGTCAGCCAGTTCGTCCGGTAATTCGAAAACTCGCAGCGCGATTGCACGAAACTAGCGCGAGGATCGGCGATCAGGGCGGGAACGATGCTGCGCAGCCAATTCGACGGCGGCCGAAAATCGACGTCCAAAATGGCTACATAGGGGGCGCTGGAGTGAAGGAGCCCGCCAGCCAGAGCGCCGGCTTTGTAGCCTGAACGATCGCCGCGGCGCAGGTGCAAAACGTCATAGCCCTGCTCGTGGAGAACCCCGATGACGCCCGCCGCGATGGCGCAGGTCTCGTCGGAACTATCGTCAAGAAGCTGGATATGCAGCCTGTCTTGCGGCCAATCGAGCGCGGCGGCCGAGCGCAAGGCGTCGGCGACCATTTCAGCTTCGTTGAAGACAGGTATTTGCACGAGAACATGGGGAAGATCGGCCTCGGCCGGAACCGCGGCGCTCAACGGCCGGCCCCAGGCCCTCCCGGTCGCACGATGATAGATACTAATCCCGATGAGGCTGAGGAACCCGCCCCCGACAAAAAGAAGGCCGAGCACGGAAATCGTAAAGCTCGCCTCGCTGATCAATTTGAGAAGATCAAAAAACCCCAATTGCCCAGCCCCCCGGCAAAATGCCCGTATTCCGCTCCCAGATGCGCCCCCGGCGGATTTGCCGCGGACCGCTCGGAAGGTTTTAGCGCGTTCGGACAGCCCACTGCAAAGCCTGAGCTTATGTCCTTGCCCACGCCTAAGACCCTGCGCACGCTAAAACGAATGTCCGAACGAGCCGCTGCGGACGGATTTGCTTATGCTTTTGAAAGCATGAAAGCCGCAGATTCGACAACAAACAAATTGCAACAGAATGTTGCAGGAATTGAGAAACTTTCCTGCGGGCCTGTCATAGACTCGCCAAAGTCTTAACAAAGTCTTACTCAACGCGAAAGGCTGGGATGCGTCCAATTGGACCTTGCAAATGCTCCCTGTGGATAAATCCGGCCGTTCAATAGAGCGTTACGGAACCCGCTCTTGTGTTTCGGGCACGTTTACTTCGAAACGCGCCATGATTTTGTCGACGAGCCGCGCCGGCAGGGTTCTGGCGAGCCGCGCCGCCAAATAGAGCTGCCAAGGAAAAGCTATGACCGCCTTGCCGCGATCGAGTCCGCGGCGAATGATCAGGGCCGCCTGGGCGTCGCTGACCTCGAATGGCTTCATGGCGTCGATGCTGTCATTCAGAGGCGTCTTCACGAAGCCGGCGATGACGAGGCTGACGCGAACCCCGCGCGGCTCCAGCCGTCCGCGCAAGGATTCCGCGTAAGAATGGACCGCAGCCTTAGCCGCGCTATAGGCTGGCGCATAGGGCAGGCCGCGCAGGCCGGCCATCGATCCGACGAAAGCGAGCTGGCCGCGGCCGCGAACGCACATCGGCGCGATCAAAGGCTCGACTGTATTCAGAACCCCAATAAGATTGGCCCCGAGCACGGCGCGGACGGCCTGCGGATCTTCGCGAAGGTCGGAAGGCGCGAGCCCGGTCGTGATGCCGGCGTTGGCGACGCCTAGATCGAAGGGACGATGCGAATCGCGCTCGGCGATCCATTGCGCCAAGCCGGCCTGATCGCGCACGTCCAAAAGTCCGATCTCGACCTCCGCGCCCTGCCCGCGCGCCGCCGCCGCGACCGCCGCAAGCCGATCATTGTTGCGCCCGATCAAGGCCAAGCTCACCCCGGGCCGCGCATAAGCGAGCGCGAGCGCGCGGCCGATGCCGCTCGATGCGCCGGTGATGAGGATGGATCGGGGCGGTTTCATCTGTTCAAGACGATGCGCTGGAGACAAGTTGAAGAAGCGTCGCCTCGGCCACGATGACGAGCTCCCGGTCAGGGCCGCGCGCCGTGAGCCGCAGGACGAGCTCCGGTCGTGGAGCGAGGTTCGAACGCACGACGCGGCCTGAAATGCTGATCCCCTGGCCGGCAAGGACAGGCCGGAGGAATTTGGCCGAAAGCCTTGAGACGATTATGTCGCGCCGCCAGCCCAGGAGCGCCGGTTCAAAACAGCTCAGCATGAGCATTCCGTGAACCGGAGGCGCCGCGAGGCCTGCGGCAGTCGCGACGCGCGCGTCGAGATGCAGCGGGTTATCGTCGCCGGAAACAGCGGCGTAGCGTGCGAGCTGCTCACGCTCGAAAGGCCCGAAGCCGAGCGGGCCGATCTCTTCTCCGGTTTTGGGCCAGTCCGCCGGCGCCGGCGGACTCTGCGTTTGCATCATGGCGCGGAGCCGAAGGCAATTGGAAAGAGGCGCAAGACGGTCTCGAGGCGGCCGCAGATCTCGCCTTGAAGCGTCGAGACCGCCGCATCGAGAGTCAAGCGCGGCGGGTTTGCTTCCCGGCGGAGCTCGACCGCGAAGACATAATCGGAGTCGATCTCGAGGCGGCGCTCATAGACGAAACTCTGCGCCTCGTGCACGGGGAGGACGCCGTCGCCGCCGATCATTTCGCGGATCATCGGACGGATCGCCGGAAGCGTCAGCCAACAGAATGGAAAAGTCAGCGGGACGAAGCCCTCGATCGCCGGCGCGCCGGTCTCGCGCAGAAATTTCGCAACCGCGGCAGCCTCTGTTCTCACGATAATCGGCGGAAGACGGAGCCAAGCGGCGGCTTCGCCTTCGCGAGCTTTAGCAAGGCCGCCCACCGCCATCACGCCGCCTCGGCGCGACGAACGACGAGACTGGCGTTGATGCCGCCGAAAGCGAAGGAATTGGTGAGGGCGACGCGAATCGGCATGGGCCGCGCTTCGTTGGGCACTGCGTCGATGGGGCATTTCGCATCCGCCTCGCGCCAATTGAGCGTCGGCGGCGCGACGCTTTCGCGAATGGCGCCGATCGTTACGATAAGCTCAAGCGCGCCGCCGGCGCCAAGGGCATGGCCATGAACGGGTTTCGTCGAGGAAATCGGGATATGCGCAAGCCTGTCGCCGAAAACCAGGCGAAGCGCCTCCGATTCCGTCGCGTCATTGACAGTCGTCCCAGTCCCATGCGCGTTGACGTAATTGATCTCTTCGATATCGACAGCCGCGTCCTGTAAGGCGTTGCGCATGCAAGCGGCCGCTCCGTCGGCATCGGGCCGCACAGGGTCCTTGGCGTCGCTCGAGGTCCCGTAGCCGGCGATCTCGGCGAGCGCCTCGGCGCCACGCGCGCGCGCAAACTCGGCTTCCTCCAAGATGAAGGCGCCGGCTCCCGCGCCGAGCACCATCCCGTTGCGGCCCTTAGAAAATGGCCGACACGCATCCGGCGTGAGCACGCGCAACGACTCCCAAGCAAGCGCTGAGCTATTCGTGATGCAGTCTTCCGTCCCGCCGACGATGGCCCGATCGACGATCCCGGCGCGAATGAAATGCGCACCCATGCCGATCGCTTGGGTCGCCGAGGCGCATGCGCTCGCCACTGCGAAGCATGGTCCGGTCGCGCCGAAACGAATGCTGACATGGGACGGGCTGGAGCTCGGGATGAGGCGCGGCACAGTCAATGGGTCGGGACGGCCCTGCTCGACCAGCGTCAAATGAAGGCCGTCCTCCAAACTATGCATGCCGCCGACGCCGGTCCCGATGATGACGGCGGTGCGCGGACCCATTCGCTCTTTCCGCGAGAGCCCGGCCTGAGCCACGGCTTCATCCGCCGCTGCGAGGACATATTGGGTGACTGGGTCGCAGAATGGCAAAATGGCGGATTCGAGATGCGCCGCGGGGTCGAAATCTTGCACCTGGGCGGAAATCCGGATGCGGCCCCGATAGGGCCGCGCGAAGCGGGTTTCGGCGACGCAAGAGCGCCCGTCGCGCGCGGCTCGCCACAAGACCGGCGCGCCAATGCCAGCGGCCGAGACGGCTCCCATGCCAGTGACGACGACCCGCCGGGGCGAAGTCATTTCAGCTTTTTTCTTTGATGATATAGGCCGCAATGGCGTCGATCAGGCCCTTGACGTCTTTGGCGTCGTGGAAAGGTCCGTCCATCGGAATATAGACGTCGAATTTTTCTTCAAGCGCCGTCAAGACCATTACAATGTCGATTGACTTCAGATCGAGGCTTTCGATCGTCGCGTCCAAAGTAACCTTCTCGCGCTCCACCATTCCTTCTTTGACGATGACGTCAATGACCTGGTTGACGAGCTCGGCTTGATCGAGAACCTTCGTTTCCAACGATTACTCCTCTCCACCAGAGTCGTTCATGCTTCCAGGCGATCGCTTGGTCTTTGCCGATCTCCTACTTGCCCATGTCCTGCGCAAAAAGGCCGACGCAATTGGGCTCGCAGCGAACACGACCCGAATCGCGCGCGTCGAACTAGCGTCAACCCTACGCTATTCGAACCCGGCTGGCCAGCAGACGCCACCGGTAAGGAAAGCGGGAGACTGAAGCCTTGGCGCGACTTGCCGGCGCGAGCGCGGCGGCTAGATCGCCGGCGGCTTGCTTAGTGCAGTTCACGCAGGAAAGGAAGCCCCATCGCGGCAGCCTCACGCTGAGGTGACCGAGCTGCGGCATGGCTCAACAGCAATATCGAGCCGAAGCGGCTGCTGCTTCGGCCCTAACGAGCGAGGCGACGCGTGAGGCCGCCGACAAATTATGCGTTTAGGGGATGGCCAGCACTCGGGTTCCGACCTGCGCGCGATGGAAAAGGTCGACGACATCCTCATTGTACATGCGGATGCAGCCATAGGACGCGGCGGTGCCGACGGATCTGCGCATGCTCTGCGTCGTGCCGTGGATCGCCACCTCCGAGACGCTCAAGGTGAGCGCCGCGGCGCCCATCGGATTACGCGGGGAGCCGCCGGGTATGACTGCCGGAAAATTCGGATGGTCTTGGCGAACCACTGCGGGCGCCGACCATGCCGGCTCGACAAATTTGCCTTGGACGTAGGCCTCGCCCTGCCAAGCCCTGCCCGCCTTGCCGATTGCGATCGGATAACGAATGGCGGTCCCGGATCCGGTCGTGAAATAGAGCCTCCGCTCGCTTTGCTTGATGATGATCATCCCCGCCGGATAAGGCTGCGGAAAAGTAACGGTCTCCCGCGCGGCGACGCTCGTCGTCCCAATCGCCGCGCCTAAGCCTGCGCTCGCGAGAAAACCCGCGCCAACCCGAATTGCTCCAAGAAAAGAAATGCCGCTTGCGCGCAACTTGCTCATTGCCGCCCCCCAACATTACTAGCCGAATCAACAAAGGCTCGACCGATTCGAGCCTTCGATTCGAAGAGTACCAAGGGTTGCGCTCGCCCTGGGCAGGAACCTCGCGCCTAGGTTAAAATGTGGTTTAAATGAGGCGTCCTTGCCTCATTTTGAAACGTCGATCATCCGATTCGGTTGCGTATGAGATCATCAACCACCGCCGGATCAGCCAGGGTTGAGATGTCGCCGAGCGCGGAGAACTCTTGTTCGGCGATCTTGCGCAGGATGCGGCGCATGATCTTGCCGGATCGCGTCTTCGGAAGACCTGGCGCGAAGTGGATGATGTCGGGCGATGCGATCGGCCCAATATCTTTCCGCACCCAGGCGACAAGTTCGGCGCGAAGGGTCTCGCTCCCCTCGACGCCGTTCATCAGCGTGACATAGGCGTAAATGCCTTGCCCCTTGATGTCGTGCGGATAGCCGACGACCGCGGCCTCCGAGACCAGTTCATGCGCGACGAGGGAGCTCTCCACCTCCGCCGTGCCTAGTCGGTGGCCGGACACATTGATGACGTCGTCGACCCGACCCGTGATCCAGTAATAGCCGTCGGCGTCGCGGCGGCAGCCGTCGCCAGTAAAGTATTTGCCCGGATAGGCGGAAAAATAGGTCTGCGCGAAACGCTCATGATCGCCGTAGACCGTGCGCATCTGGCCGGGCCACGAATCGGCGAGGACGAGATTGCCCGAGCAAGCGCCTTCGAGAACGACGCCATTGGCGTCGACCACCTCAGGCTTGACGCCGAAGAAGGGCAGGGTCGCGGAGCCCGGCTTCAAGGCTGTCGCTCCGGGAAGCGGAGTGATGAGAATGCCGCCGGTTTCGGTTTGCCACCAGGTGTCGACGACGGGGCAGCGTTGATCGCCGACCACGCGATAATACCACTCCCAAGCTTCCGGATTGATCGGTTCCCCGACGGAGGCCAAAAGCCGCAACGAGGCGCGGCTCGTCGCCTTGACCGGCGCGTCGCCTGAGCCCATCAGCGACCGGATCGCCGTCGGCGCGGTGTAAAAAATATTGACCTTGTGCTTGTCGATGACCTCCCAGAAGCGCGATACGCTTGGATAGCTCGGGACGCCTTCGAACATCAGCGTCGTTGCGCCATTAGCGAGCGGGCCGTAGACGATATAGCTATGCCCGGTCACCCAGCCGACGTCGGCGGTGCACCAATAGACGTCGCCTTCGTGGTAATCGAAAACATATTGATGCGTCATCGACGCATAGACGAGATAGCCGCCGGTTGTATGAAGAACGCCCTTCGGCGCGCCGGTCGAGCCGGAGGTGAAAAGGATGAACAGCGGATCTTCCGCGTTCATCTCGGCGCAAGGACAATCCGGCGCGGCCTTGGCGACCGCCTCATCGTACCAGACATCGCGCCCGTCGACCCAATCGACCGCCCCGCCGGTGCGCCTGACGACCAAAACCGTTTGCACGCGGTCGCCGCTTTTCTTGACGGCTGCGTCGGCATTGGCCTTGAGCGGCACCTTGCGCCCCCCGCGCAATCCCTCGTCGGCGGTGATGAGGAATTTCGATTGGCATCCCTCTATGCGGCCGGCGAGCGAATCGGGCGAAAAGCCGCCGAAGACGACCGAATGGACCGCCCCGATCCGCGCGCAAGCGAGCATCGCATAGGCCGCCTCGGGAATCATCGGCAGGTAGATCGTGACCGTATCGCTCTTGGACACGCCCTGCGCCTTCAGAACATTGGCGAGACGGCAAACCTGCTCGTGGAGCTCCTTGTAGGTGATATGTTTCGATTGGTTCGGATCATCGCCCTCCCAGATGATCGCGGTGCGATCTCCGGCCTGGGCGAGATGGCGGTCGATGCAATTTTGCGCGGCGTTGGCCGTCCCGTCCTCGAACCATTTGATCGAGACGTTTCCTGGCGCGAACGACGTGTTCTTCACCTTTGTGAAGGGCTTGATCCAATCGATGCGGCGCGCTTGCGCGGCCCAGAATCGATCCGGATCCGCGATCGATTCAGCGTACATTTCCTTATATTTCGCTGCATCGATATAGGCGCGTTTCGCCCAGTCGGAGGCGACAGGATAGATCTTGTCGGACATGTTCTCAAATCCTCCCTGGGCTCGCGCATTAGCTGCGTCTTCCCAAACCTAAAGGATCATTATGCGCCGAGCGACGGCGCCGGAACAAGCCGAACGTGAAAGTCTAAGCTCCCTCGCCAAACCGAAGGAGGGGCGCCGTCACGGACATTCCTTCTGGACCTTTTCGAGCGCCTGCGAAAGCCCGGACAAGGAATAGGTGTCGGTCGTCACATTGCCTTTGAGCGACGGCGCCTTGACAATGAGCTTCGAGCCCTTCTTCAGCGCTTCGATAAATTGGGATTCCTCGGCGGGATTCTTGATCCAGGCGTTGTTTCCCTTCGCCACGAGATCGTAGTTCGAGCCGCCGATTTCGGCCCGCGCGTCGCCGGCCTCCTTCACCGCGAAGCCCATGATGATCGAGACTTCGCTGCGGACATTCTCGCCCGGCCGGTTCGAGATGAAAACATAGGCGGGGTCGCGTTTCAGCGCGCCGGGCGCCCTATCCTTCGGGGAGGCGAGCGCATAGCAGGTCTTGTCCTTGCCGCCTCCTTGGCCGCCTTGCGCGACGAATGCGCCCCAGTCGCCGTAATTCCCCACCTGCACGGGCTTGCCGCCTTTTTTCGCGTCCGCGCCCTTGGCGTCGGCTTTCTTAGCGTCGGATTTCTTGGGGTCGGCTTTGGCTTCAACTTGGCGATGCGATTTGGCGTCCTTCGACGCCGGGCCGGAATTCGGCGTGGATGAATCGCTTGGCGCGGCGCGGCTGACTCCCGGCGCAAACAAGGCCGCGAGCGCGATCGCGATCGCGAAACCAGCGGCGCAGCCAAAAGGAAATCTAAAAATCATGATGCTTTTCTGCTCGTTGCCCTGCCGCCCCGAGGAAATTGAGGCGGAATCCACCACATCATGTATAGGCCGTGAGCGGAGCAGGTGAAAGAGACCAAAGCAGTCGGCGCCCGCAAAATTAGTCCCCCAGGATGATTGCGCAGGGCTGGCGAAAGCCTCAGAGCCCGGCGGTTTTCGCGGCGGCGAGGATCGCCCCCGGCTGCTCCAGCGTGACGCGCTGCACCAGAACGACATAGCCTTCATCCTCGCCTCGCGTTTCCGGAATGTCGAATGTCGCGGTCGCGCCGGTCCAGTCGCCGAGCTTGTCGATGGCGCGGACGACATTGATATAGGTCACGCTGCGGCCGGCGTTCTCGCCTCGCCCGATCCGCACGGTCCGCGTGCGCAAGACGCGCAGCGCGAAAACCCCGGCCGGGCCGCCGCGGCCTTCCGCGACCTCGATCATAAGACGCCCGTCCGCATTCGACAGGCGCATCGGCAAAGTCATCGCGCCGTCGCGGCCGCCGACGGCCTTGATCGCCTGATCGATTTCTTCCCGGTCGCTGCCGACCGCGCCGGCGAGCCCGTCAACGATCGCCTGCGGCGTATAGACATGCCCGTCCCGGGCCGACGCATAGGCCCTTTGCCGCGCCGAAAAGGCTGGGAGGGCGAGCGTGTCCTTCCAGCCGATATAATCCCAATAGTCCACAGGGAAGGACATGGCGACGACATCGGGCTTGCGCGCGATAGAGGCGAGCAATCGATCCGCCGGGGGGCAGGACGAACACCCTTGACTTGTGAATAGCTCGACAACGTAACTTGCTGCGACGGAGCCGGGCGGATCGGCGGCGAGACTGCAGCAAGCCATGACGGCGGACGCCGCTTGCGCCCACAGCAAGAAGATGGTGCGATTGAAAAGAGTCATGACCCGCCGCCGATGCTAATAGAGTTACATATATTCGAGATAATTTTGGCGGAATGTAGAGAACCGAATGTCTTGCGCCAGTCAAATCCTGGTTACCCGTCGCGTCTCGGCGCGGCCCATGGAGGCGAGAAAGCTGTCGCTCGTGCCAATATCGATCGCTATGCTTCAATCGTCCGCCCCATGACGCGCCCAAAGCCGGAGGCCCTTGCATGACCCTGCCAGTAAACTTGTCCCGCCGCCAGGAGATCAAAAGCCCTTGGCCGCGTCTCCGCGCTTTTGTCGTCCTCGCCATCCTCGGGGTCAGCCTCGCCGGCTGCGGCTACAACACGATCCCAACTTTGGACGAAGAGGCCAAGGCCAAATGGGCGGACGTGCAGAATCAATATCAAAGGCGGGCCGACCTCATTCCCAATCTGGTCGCGACCGTTCAGGGCTACGCCAAGCAGGAAAAAGACGTGCTGACATCCGTCATCGAGGCGAGAGCCAAGGCGACCTCGGTCAAGATCGACGCGTCGCAATTGACCGATCCCGAGAAGGTCAAGCAATTCCAGGACGCCCAGGCGCAATTGTCGGGCGCGCTCGGCCGGCTTCTCGCGGTCAGCGAAAACTATCCCGACCTGAAATCGAACCAGAATTTCCTCGCCCTGCAGTCGCAGCTCGAAGGCACCGAAAACCGCATCGCCGTCGCACGGCGGGACTATATCGAAGCCGCGCGCGTCTTTAACACGACGCTCCGGACGTTCCCAACCGTGCTATGGGCCAAAACCCTGTTCATCGGCACCAAGCCGCTTGCGCCCTTCACCGCCAGCGAAACCGCGCAGACGCCGCCGCAAGTGAAATTTTGACGCCGGCGCTGCAAATTCAGCCTGAGGCGCGGGCCGCCGTGACGGAGCTTGCTTGGATCGGGTGCGCCTGGGCCGGAACGGCTCGGCTTGCCCGCGATGCTCCCCTAGCCGCCCACGCGCGACGCCTCGCCGCAGGCCTTATCGCGGTCTTGGCCCTTATCGGCTTGTTCGCCGGGTTGGCGTTTGCAATCGACTTTCCGCAGCTGACCGGGCGCGTCGTCGATCAGGCCAATGTCATCCCGGAAGCCGTGCGCGCCCCGCTCACCGAGAAGCTCGAGCAGCTCGAGGCGAAATCCGGCATTCAGCTCGTCGTCGCAACGGTGAACTCGCTCCAGGGCGAGGAGATCGAGCCTTACGCCAATGCGCTGTTTCGCACCTGGAAGCTCGGCGAGAAACAGAAAAACAATGGCGTGCTTCTCCTCGTCGCGCCGAAGGAGCACAGGGTGCGCATCGAGGTCGGCTACGGCCTCGAGGGCACGCTCACCGACGCCTTGTCCAAGATCATCATCTCCAATGCAATGGCGCCGCGCTTCAAGACGGGCGATTATGGCGGCGGGATCGAGCGCGGCGTCGACGACGTGATCACCGTTCTGACCACGGATTCGGCCGAGTGGCAGAAGCGCCCGGAGCTTCGGGTCGATCGGCAGGACACGGAGGCGGACAGGCTCGGCCCCTGGATCGCCTTCGCGCTCTTCGCGTTCATTATTTTTATGCTGCTGCGCTCGCCACAGCGGGACGCCCGCCAAACCCGGCTGTCGCGCTGGGGAGGCCCTCAAACCGGCGTTGTCCCGCCTGGCCCGTCGCGCTGGGGGAGGACGCAAACGGACAATTGGGGGGACGCGCCTCCGCAGCGAGGAAGCTCCGCGCTAAGCGGCTTTCTTTCTCTGCTCTGGAACATTCTCTCGTTCCTGCTCGGCGTGCTCATGAGCTCGGGCGGACGCGGCGGCGGGTGGGGCGACGGGTCCGGCGGCTCGTCGGGGGGCGGTTTTTCCGGCGGCGGCGGATCATCCGGCGGCGGCGGCGCTTCGGGGAGCTGGTGATGAACCTATCGATCGAGGACCAGCGCCGCATCGGCGCCGCGATCCAAGCCGCGGAGGCGAAGACTTCCGGCGAAATCGTTTGCGTGCTTGCGCGCGCCTCGTCCGACTATCTCGCCTATGCGACCGCCTGGTCGGCGCTTGCGGCCCTTATCGCGCCTTGGCTCCTCATCGCCTTCACGCAATTTTCCGTGCAGCGGATCTTCCTGGCGCAGATCCTCATTTTCACCGCGCTTTTTGTCGTTTCGTCGGCCTCAGGCGTGCGCCATCGCCTCGTTCCGCGCCGAGTTCGCCGCGCGCAAGCGCATCGCGCCGCGATGGAGCAATTCATGATCCGCGGCATGGCCCGAAAGGCGAACCGCGCCGGGGTCCTGATCTTCGTCTCGCTCGCCGAACATTACGTCCGCATCGTCGCCGATGACGGCATAGCGGACAAGGTCGATCCGTCCGTGTGGCAGGATGCGGTCGACGCCTTGCTCAGCCATGCAGGCGACGGCCGGGTCGGCGACGGCTTCGTGACCGCGGTTGAGAAATGCGGCGTGGTTCTCGCCGCGCATTTCCCGCCGGGGGAGCAGAAGGACGAGCTGCCAGACCGGATCTTTGTGATCTGAACCGCCGCTTTTCCGCGAAAAGACGCCCTTTTCGGGCTGAAGCGCGCCGCGACCCTTACCGCACGCGCAAGGCCGCGAGCACCGAGGCGCTCGCGCGTCCGTTTGGCGAGAGGCCGGACTTTGCTTGAAAGTCGGAGATCGCCTGCTTGGTCTTGGTTCCAATCACGCCATCGGCCTTGCCGTCCAGATCATAGCCGCGCCGCATGAGCAGCGTCTGCATCTCGCGCCGCTCCGCGCGGGAAAGCCCAGGATCGTTGGTCGGCCAAGCCGCGACGAGACCAGACCGTCCGCGCAGGCGATCCGACAGAAGCGCGATGGCGAGCGCATAGGATTCGGCTGCGTTGTAGGAATAGATCGCATCGAAATTGCGGGTGACGAGAAAGGCTGGACCACCCAGCCCCGCGGGGATGAGCAGACCGGCGTTCGGGCCAGAGCCAAGCGCGGTTCCGTCGATCCTAGCGAGGCCCCGCGCGGCCCAGGCCGCCATCGGCTCCTTGCGGGTGCGGCCCGAGGGACCGGAATAATGGTCGGGCAGCTTGACTTCGAACCCCCACCCGACGCCCGGCGTCCAGCCGCCCTTGCGCAAATAGGCGGCGGTCGATCCAAGCGCGTCGGGAACCGAATTGATGAGATCCTTGCGGCCGTCGCCGTCGAGGTCGACCGCGATGCGCAAGAAGGTCGAGGGCATGAATTGGGTATGGCCGAAAGCGCCGGCCCAAGACCCGTTGAACTGGGCCGGATCGATGTCGCCATGCTGGATGATCTTCAAGGCGGCGATGAATTCCGACCGGAAATAGCCCTGCCGCGTGCCACCGCATGAGAGCGTGGCCAGCGATTGCACCACAGGCCGCGTTCCAAAGCTGCGGCCATAATCCGATTCGACGCCCCAAACCGCCGTAATCGTCGCCTGATCGACGCCGAAACGGCCTTGCGCCGCCGCAAGCGCCTGGGCCCAGCGCTGCATCATGGCTCGGCCGTCATTCACCCTTTCCTCGTCGACGAGGCCGGCGAGATAATCCCAGATCGGCGTCTTGAACTCGGGCTGCGCCTGGGCGAAAACGAGAACTTCCGGGTTCGGCTCCAACCCGCGCGTGACCTTGTCGAATGTGGCGTCGTCGACGCCCCCGGCCCGAGCCGCGGCGTGAAGGCCTGACAGACAGTCCGAGAAGCTCTCAGCCGCGGCCGCGACGGGCAAAGCGAAGAGGCAGAGCGCCGAGAAGGCGGCGCGCATTCGCATGGCGCTGGCTTGGTTCATGACGCGATTTGCAAGAAGCTTGAGCAAGACAACAGAGACCACCGCTCTAATGGGTCAAACCAAACGGGCTGAATTCTATTTCTCCCGCAATTCAGCAATTCCGCAAGCGGGACCGCGAAGGCGCCCACGCCCATCCGGAGCCGTGGTTTTCAGTCCGTGCATCTCTAAGCCGTTTAGACTAAATGTCGAATTAACGATATGCGCTCGGCGCCCTGACATGATTCGTTTCGGCGCCGCGCGCGCCCGACGCTCAACCGAGGTCATCGCCATGCAGCTCACGGACATCGACCCGGCCTTGGCCTTGATCGCCGAGTTCGGCAAGCTCACGAAGGGCGCCGCCAAGCATATCGATCAGATGCGCGAGGAGGCCATTTTCTCCGACGGCGCAGTGGCGGCGCGGCTGAAGGCCTTGGCGGCGACGCTCTGGGCCATCTCGGCCCGCTGCGAGCCTTGCCTTACGTTCTATCTGCGGCGGGCCGTGCAATTGGGCGCGACCGAGGCCGAGATCGGCGAATTCCTCGCGATCGCCTCCACCATGGGCGGCTGCGTCGGCGAGATGTGGGCAATGAAAGCCTTTAAAGCCTACAAGGACCTTGTGAACAGCGAATCGCAAGCGGCGGAAGAAGCGACCTGCTGTTCCTCAGATTGAGGCGTTACATCGAAGCGGGGTTGCAGCCCTTTCCACGCGCCTGAGCGAGCGACCGCCGACCCCCCCGCCAAGGCTAGACGTTGAGAAGCCTTTGCACCTCGTTGACGAGATCCTTGAGATGGAAAGGCTTTGAGAGGATCTTGGCCTGCGGCGGCGCATTATTGTCTGGGTTGAGCGCGACCGCGGCGAAGCCCGTGATGAACATGACTTTTATGTCCGGGTCGAGCTCCGTGGCTCGGCGGGCCAATTCGATTCCGTCCATTTCCGGCATGACGATATCGGTCAGGAGCAGCTCGAACGGCTCCTCGCGCAACCTATGATAGGCGGATAGTCCGTTGTCGAACGAGGCGACGTCGAAACCCGCATTCTGAAGCGCCTTGCCAAGAAAGCGGCGCATGTCGTTGTCGTCCTCGGCAAGGAGGATCTTTCCGAGCTGAATCTTGGAATAGGTGGGGATGTTCATGTTGTTCATGGGACGCCTCGCGATCGCCACCATGAAGAAGCCGAGCGGGTAAAAATCCAGTGAAAATTGGCGGTCTTTGCGCTAACCATCGATCTTTCTCCACGGCGTGGCATTTTTGCCGCGACGCGATATTGGTGGACAGTGCGCTCTGTCCTTGCCACATTAAAAACTTGTGACGGGTTCCAAAGCCTTCGGTTACAGAAAAAGCCTTCGGTTTCACAAAGGGAGAGTTCATGACGGGGCAGCCGCCCGCCGCTGGGTCTGAGGCAAATGCGGCCGGAAAGCTCAACGAACCGCACGAACCGGAGCTCGATCCGCCGTTCGATGTGTTGGAGCCGGCCGTTCTCTCCAGCCCGCTGGTTTTTTCATCGCCCCATTCGGGCGACGCCTATCCGCGCCGTTTCCTCGATCGCGCGCGGCTCAGCGCCGCGACGCTGCGGCGGACGGAGGACGCTTTCGTAGACGCGCTGTTTTCGGGCGTTTGCTGTCTCGGGGCCCCGCTCCTCCGGGCGCGTTTTCCGCGCGCCTATCTCGACCTCAATCGCGAGCCCTATGAGTTGGATCCGCGTATGTTCGATGGCCGGCTGCCGCTTTCCGCGAATACGCGGTCGATGCGCGTCGCCGGGGGCCTCGGCACCATTCCCCGCGTCGCCGGCCAGGCGCAAGAGATCTACGCCGCCCGCTTGCCCGTCGAGGAGGCGATCGGGCGAATTGAAAAGCTCTACAAACCCTATCACGCGCGCCTCGGCGAACTCCTGGCGAGGGCCCAGCGGAATTTCGGCGTGGCCGTTCTGGTCGATTGTCATTCCATGCCGTCCGGCGCGAGCCATGCCGGCCTGATCCCGACCAGCACAATTCCCTCGTCCCTGCCGTTCGCGCCCGGCGGCCACGACGCCAGGCCGAAGGCTGATTTCGTCGTCGGCGATCGTCACGGGACGAGTTGCGCCTCTGTTTTGGTGGAGGTGGTCGAAACCGAGCTACGCCGCTGCGGCTATTTCGTCCAGCGCAACAAGCCTTACGCCGGCGGCTTCATCACGGAGCATTACGGCGTTCCCGCCTCCCACTGCCACGCCATGCAAATCGAGGTGAGCCGCGCCCTCTATATGGACGAGCAAAGCGTGACCAAGAACGCGCGTTTCGCCGAGGTGAGCGCGGCGCTGACGAAAGTCGCGGCCGCGCTCGCGGCGGCGGCGGCGGCGCTCCCGAGCATGCACAGAGCCGCCGCTGAATAGGGGTTCCCTGGCGCAAAAAGCTCCGCCGTCGAAGCTGCCCTCCGGTCCGCGCGGCGGACGGCGCTCAGGGCAACGACTCGAACCCTTCCTTGAAGCCGGCCAAGGCGAGCGGGATGCCGATGCCTTCTTCGGGCGTCTGGAAAATGATAAAGGTCGCGTTCTGGCCCTTTTTCATCTGATCTATCAACTTTTCTTCCATTACGACCTCGGCGACGCAGCCAGTCGGCAAACACCGCACGAAACCGGCGCGCCCCACGTCCGTGTCGTCGATCTTTAGCCCGAGGCCGGACGGCAAGAGCACGCCGAGCGGCGCGATGACGCGCAGGAGCCGGCTCTTCCCATCCGCAGTCTTGAGAATGATCACCACGAGATTGATGTTAGGCTTGTCTTCCGCCGCAACGCTTTGCAATAGCGCGCATTGCTCATGAGCCGCGCCGGGGGGCGTCTCGCACCGCAGCTCCCAGTCGCCGTGCTTGCCCTTCACGACGCCTTGGCCGAAAGCCGGGAGTCCGGAGGCCATGAGCCAAACACCGACGAAAATCGGGCCGAACAAGCGCGCCACAAATCTTCTCCCCTTCAAATCGATCGCCTGCGTCATGCGCGCTCCGAACTTCATGCCTCGGGTCCGACCCATGCTCTCAATTTCACGTTCAAGCCTGCACGTTCAAGCCTGGACGATCAATCCGATTGCCCGGCTTGCATCCCTGACACAGATCGCGTCCGACGCTAAGCCGCAAGCAGAACTGCCGGCCGATCCCGGGCGCTCGCCGAGATTTTGGAGGCAAAAACGCATAGCTCAAGCGGCCGGCATTCAGCAAGGCCTTAAAATCTTGCCGCTTTTTCTTTACTAGACCATCGCCCAACCTCGGAAACCTGTTCCGCTCGGCATCCTATCGGACGGCTGAAGACCTGCGGCGCCTCGGTCAAGTTGGAGCATGCGCCGCATCGAAGAAAACGATCGATTTTTCCCAAGACCAGATCGAATGGATGACAGCAAATTGACTCGCCCGGTCAGAGCTGATCGTCTCATCCGCCAGGTCTTTGATTTTACGGCTTGATCCCAATTCTTGAGCGGCCAAGCAATGGGATCGGGTCCCTAGCAAATCGTTTCGCCCCGTCAAGCAAACCTCAGGTCTTCCGCATAAGCCGCAGACTTTGGCGAGGCATTTAACGGCGCCGTCTGCTTTGAAAACAGGCGCCATGACCACGCTTTGATCGCGCTTTTATGCCGCAAGGCTCAGCTCTTACAGGCGCATTGCGCTTGACCGGCGTTTGTGGTTTTGAACCATTTGCCTCGGCCTCTAGACTGGGGCGGAGGGAAATGGTAGGCGCGGCGCGTCAGCCGTGCAACCGGAGCACCGAGTTTCATGAGATTTGCCAGCACAACCGCGCGACGCGCCCGAGATTTTCGCGCGGGCTTCTTCCACATGAGTTTTTGGCTCGCGTCGCTCGTCGCCGGCGCGGCGCAGGCCGACGGCTATCCCCAACCCGGCCAGATCGGCCTCCAGGAAGCGGTCACGCCTATCGCGGAGGAGATGCACGTCTTCCATAATTGGATCTTGCTGCCGATCATTATCGCGATCAGCGTCTTCGTTCTTGGGCTGCTCGCCTACGTCATTTTCCGGTTCAACGAAAACGCCAATCCGACCCCGTCGCGGACGACGCATAATTCCACGCTCGAAGTCATCTGGACTGTGCTCCCAGTGATGATCCTCGTGGTGATAGCCATTCCATCCTTTCGTCTGCTGACCCATCAAATCGTCGTGCCGCAGGCGGATGTGACGGTCAAGGTCACGGGCAAGCAATGGTACTGGACCTATAATTATCCTCAGGACCAGGGCGGCGGCTTCGAATTCGATTCCTACATGGTTCCACAGGACTCGTTGAAGCCCGGCGACATCCGCCTCCTTTCGGTCGACAACGAAGCCGTCGTGCCGGTCGGAAAGATTGTGCGTCTCCAGGTGACAGCCGCCGATGTGATTCATTCCTTCACGATCCCGTCCTTTGGCATCCGCATCGACGCGGTTCCGGGCCGGCTGAACGAGACCTGGTTCAAGGCGGAGCGCGAAGGCGTCTATTACGGTCAATGCTCCAAATTATGCGGCCAGGATCACGCCTATATGCCGATCTCCATCAGAGTCGTGAGCGCCGAGGATTATGCGGCCTGGCTTGTCGAGGCGAGCAAGAAATTCGCTTCGACGGGGGCCGCGCCGGTTCATTTCGCGGATAACACCGCGCCTCGCCTCGAGCGGCGATAGGCGCGACGGCCACATCAGAATTCGAGGGAGAGTCCCGTTGGCGACGACCATAGTAGATCATCACGAAGAGCACGGCCATCCGACTGGATGGCGCCGCTATCTCTTTTCAACGAACCACAAGGATATCGGCACGCTCTATATCGTCTTCGCGCTTGTCGCCGGCGTCGTCGGCACGCTTATGTCGATCTTCGTGCGGATGGAGCTCCAAGAGCCCGGCATTCAGGTCTTCAATCATCTCGCCCAGATCATCAACGGCGCCTCCCCCGAGATCGCCTTGGACGCGGCGAAAAACCTCTACAACGTCTTCATAACCGCGCACGGCCTCATCATGATCTTCTTCATGGTCATGCCCGCGCTCATCGGCGGCTTCGGCAATTGGTTCGTCCCGATCATGATCGGCGCGCCGGACATGGCCTTTCCGCGGATGAACAATATTTCCTTCTGGCTGCTTCCGGCGTCTTTCACCCTTGCGGTGACTTCCTTGTTCGTCGAGGGCGCACCGGGAATGAAGGGCTTTGGCGGCGGCTGGGTTCTCTATCCGCCCTATTCATCCAACACTGGCTCTCCCGGTCCGGCGATGGACTTCCTGATCCTGTCCATTCACTTGGCGGGCGCCTCCTCCATCCTCGGCGCGATCAATTTCATCACGACCATCTTCAACATGCGCGCGCCAGGCATGACGCTGCACAAGATGCCTTTGTTCGTGTGGTCGCTGCTGGTCACCGCCTTTCTCCTCGTGCTGACGCTGCCCGTGCTCGCCGGCGCCATCACCATGCTCCTCACCGACCGCAATTTCGGGACGACCTTCTTCGATCCGTCCGGCGGCGGCGACCCGCTCCTGTTCCAGCATCTGTTCTGGTTCTTCGGCCATCCCGAAGTCTACATTCTGATCCTGCCCGCCTTCGGCATCATCAGCCAGATCATCTCGACCTTTTCCCGCAAGCCCGTGTTCGGCTATCTCGGGATGGCTTACGCCATGGTCGCGATCGGAATCGTCGGCTTGGTGGTCTGGGCGCACCACATGTATACGGTTGGCTTGTCGCTCGACACGCAGCGCTATTTCGTCTTCGCCACAATGGTGATCGCGGTGCCGACCGGCGTGAAAATCTTCTCCTGGATCGCGACCATGTGGGGGGGCTCCATCAGTTTCCGCGCGCCTATGCTCTGGGCGACCGGATTCATCTTCGTGTTCACGGTCGGTGGGGTGACCGGCGTCGTGCTCGCCAACGCCGGCATCGACCGCGCCTTGCACGAGACCTATTACGTCGTGGCGCATTTCCACTATGTTCTGTCGATTGGCGCGGTTTTCGCCATCTTCGCCGGTTTCTATTACTGGTACCCGAAGATGACCGGATTTCTGTACAGCGAACCCCTGGCCAAGACACATTTCTGGCTGACGTTCATCGGCGTGAACTTCACCTTCTTCCCGCAGCATTTCCTCGGTCTCGCCGGGCTGCCGCGCCGCTATATCGATTATCCCGACGCCTTCGCCCAGTGGAACCGGATTTCATCCTACGGCAGCTATATCACCGGCATCGGCCTCCTCTTGTTCTTCTATGTGATCTATGACGGCTTCGCCAAAAAGCGGCTCGCCGGCAACAATCCATGGGGCGCCGGCGCCACGACGCTCGAATGGACTCTGTCCTCGCCGCCGCCGTTCCACCAATTCGAGACCTTGCCTCGGATCAAGGATCTGGATCACTAAAGCGACGCGCGCAGGCCGATGAGGCCGTCTCCCGCCAATGCAAGCGCGAGACGGTCTTGACCCTGGCGCCTGGAATGATGAATGCGAGCCCTGAAAGGCTCGCGTTCGCCTTGCAGCTTACTTGGCGAATGTCCTGATCGGCTGAAGCCATCCGATCAGGACATTCGCTCTGGGCGGATCGTGACGGAGCGCCTCATCGCAGGGCTCCGCGTATCGCCGCTAGAGCGCGTTCCGACCGGATGGAATCATCCGATCGGAAAGAACTCGCTCCAGATCAATGAGTTGGAGCATGTTCTGATCGAATAAAGTCGATCAACCTTTTCGGAACATGCTCTAAAGAGAGTGTCGATCGCAGATTAGGCGGAGCAAGTTGGAACGACAGTTTGCGTTCGAACCTGACTGGCGAAAGGCCGGCGATAATCCGGCCCATATTTTTTCTCGAATTCCGAACCCTCCGAACTCGATAGCTCTAAGGTCGAAGAACCGAAGGCCCTTCCGCATAACCCCTTGGCTTGACGCAAACATCAAAGCAGCCCGAACATGAGCTTCATCAGCGAAAGCAGCGACGACATGAGTGCAGGCCTTGCGGTTTCGATCGCAAGCCCCTCCGATTATCTTGCCCTGCTCAAGCCGCGAGTCATGTCGTTAGTGGTGTTCACCGCGCTCGCCGGCGTTTTGATCGCGCCGACGCATGTCAATCCAGTCATCGGATTCGCATCTCTGCTCGCCATCGCGGTCGGCGCCGGTGCCTCCGGCGCCCTCAACATGTGGTATGACGCCGACATTGACGCCGTAATGCGCCGCACGCGCAATCGGCCTATTCCAGCTGGCAAGATCAGCAGGGAAAACGCCTTCAGCTTCGGCGCAACGCTAGCTCTTTTTTCAGTGCTCACATTGGGCATCGTCGCCAACTGGCTGGCCGCCGGCCTCCTCGCCTTCACCATTTTCTTCTATGTCGTCATCTATACGATCTGGCTGAAACGCTCGACCCCGCAGAATATCGTCATTGGCGGCGCCGCAGGGGCTCTGCCTCCGGTCGTCGGCTATGCCGCGGCGACAGGCAGCGTCAGCATTGCAAGCCTCGCCCTATTCGCGATAATTTTTATCTGGACGCCGCCGCATTTTTGGGCGCTCGCGCTGGTCAAAGCCGACGAATATGGCCGCGCCGGCATTCCTATGCTGCCGAATGTGAAAGGCGCCGATCGCACCCGCCGCGACATCCTCCTTTACACGCTCGTTCTAGCGCCGCTCGGCCTCGCGCCCTGGCTGCTCGGCGACGCCTCTTGGATCTATGGCCTGCTTGCATTCAGCCTCGGCGGCCTGATGCTCTTGCTGGCGGCGCGCGTCTATTATATTCGGGTCGGCTGGAAGGCAGATCGCTGCGCGAAGGGCCTTTTCGGCTTTTCGATCGTCTATCTTTTTCTCCTCTTCGCCGAGCTTGTCGGCGAACGCGTCTTCACGCTCGCGCAAGGCGTGATCATGAACTCGCCATGGTGATGCGATGACGACAAATGGCGACCTAGAAGAAGGCATCGTGCTGACGCCGGCTCAGAAAAAAAGCAGGCGCCAACGTAATGTGGCGATTGGCCTGGCAGTTGGTTTCTTCGTCCTCCTTTTCTATGTCGTGACGATCGCCAAGCTCGGGCCAGGCGTGCTCGACCGGCCGTTTTGACAAGGCCCGCCCCATGAGCCCGCCACAGAACTCTCCGAGGACGCCGACGCCCCGAGGCAAGGGCCTCATCGCCTTGTGCGCGGGCGGCGTCAGCTTGGCCATGCTGGCGCTCTCTTTCGCCGCAGTCCCACTCTACCGCGCCTTCTGCGCCGCTACCGGCTATGCCGGGACGACCCAGGTCGCAAAGGCGGCGCCCGCGACCACAGGCCGGCGCGAACTCACCGTGCGTTTCGACGCCAATGTGGCGCCCGGACTCGCATGGAAATTCGCGCCGGAGACGCCGGAAATCAGGCTCTTGACCGGACAAACCGCGACGATTTTCTACAAGGTCACCAATTCCTCCGATAGCGACTCCGCGGCGCGGGCGGCCTACAATGTGAGCCCCGAAAGCGCGGGCGCCTATTTCGACAAGATATCCTGCTTCTGTTTCGAGGAGCAGAAGCTCGGCCCGCATGAAACGGCGGAGCTGCCTGTCGTGTTCTTTCTCGACCCCGCGCTTGAGCAAGACGCAACCATGGCGAGCGTCCAGTCAGTCACGCTGTCTTATACGTTTTTCGCCGTCAAACCTTCGGCCCTCTTAGGCGCAGTTGGCGGCAAGACTGGCGCGCAGGCGAGCCCTCTCTTGAAACGGGACGATCCGTCGCCTTGACCGCCGCATTTAAACGAGGCAAACGCCGTCAGTCGAATTTGCCTTGCGGATCGCTCCAGGATTTTGTCCTGCGGATTTTGGCGGCTATTATGGAGACTGGCTCAAAGAGCCTTTAAGCGAGAAGGTCAACTTTTATGGCGGACGCCCACGTGAAACCGAACCACGATTATCACCTTGTCGACCCGAGCCCCTGGCCGATCGCGGGGGCCGCCGCCGCTTTGGTGCTGGCGATAGGCGCCATCCTTTGGATGAAGCATCTGACCATCGGGGGCGTGGCGCCCGGCGCCTTGGTCTTCGGCCTCGGCGTCACAGCCCTCCTCGCTGTCGTGGCGGCCTGGTGGAGAGACGTGATCAAGGAATCGACCTATGGCGGCTATCATACGCCGGTCGTCCAGATCGGCCTCCGCTACGGCATGATCCTCTTCATCGCCTCGGAGGTGATGTTCTTCGTCGCCTGGTTCTGGGCTTTCTTCGACGCCAGCCTCTTTCCCGGCGACGCGATCGAATATTCCCGCGCCGAATTCACCGGCGGGGTCTGGCCCCCAAAAGGGACTGAGGTGCTCAACCCCTGGCATTTCCCGCTCATCAACACGCTCATTCTCCTCACCTCGGGCGTAACCGTAACCTGGGCTCACCACGCCCTTCTCAAGGGCGATCGTCTTGGCTTGAAGGCGGGCTTGGCGCTGACGATCCTCCTCGGGGCTCTTTTCACAAGCGTCCAGGCTTATGAATACGCCCATGCTCCATTCGCCTTCAAAGGCTCGATCTTCGGCGCGACCTTTTTCATGGCGACGGGCTTTCACGGCTTCCATGTCATCGTCGGCACAATTTTTCTGGCCGTCAACCTGATCCGCACATTCGCCGGACAATTGTCGAAAGCGCATCATCTCGGCTTCGAGTTCGCGGCTTGGTATTGGCATTTCGTCGACGTGGTCTGGCTATTCCTCTTCACCTGCATTTACGTGTGGGGGTCTTGGGGCGCTGCGATCGAGGGTTGAGCCGCGCCTACGCACTGTTCATAATGGGCGGCCGAGCGCCGCCCATTTTTTTGCGCCCGTTGCGAGCGCGCCCGACTGGGCTCGCATCAACGGGCCGGCTCAGCCTCGGCGTTGCCATCCAGAAACACGGCCACGGCAGGATTCGCCCGCAGGGCGGCGAAATCCTGCGCGGACGGCAATTGCGGCCGGTCCCGCGCAGCGTTCACGAGACACAGGAACCCCAACGGCGCACCGTCGCTTGCGCGAAACTGGTGCCAAGTCCAAGGCTCAATCGTCACGAGGTCATGCGGCCCCAGAGCATGGACCTCCGCGCCGACAAGACAATGTCCGCGCCCGCGCAGCACCATGACTGCATGCATGTGCTCATGCCGTTCGAGGGTTGAAAACCCGCCGGGCTCGATCTCGAAATAGCGCAATTCGGCAAGGAGCCGCGGATCGGAGAATAGCGCCTGCCGGGAAATCGCCTTGAACGGCGCGCTATCCTCCTCCTTGTAAGGGCGATGCTCGACGCCCTCCCAACGGAACTCTTCTCCGGCTTTACGCAAGGACGTCGCTTTGGCGTCGGACTCGGACATAGCTTAACCTGTTGTTGCTGCGCGGGCGACCGCTTCAACCGCGACCGCTCGCTGGCGCAGTTGCGACCTCGCCCGCGCCGCGGCTATTGCTCAAATCGTCGATCTCAGCCATACTGAAACATCTCATCCGATACGATCAAATACAAGCAGTTAAGCCGTTTTTCCCGCCGCGATCGCCCCGCTAGAGGGGGAGGCGCCGAGGTTTTGCGGTCTGCGGTTTGGGAACCCTGGACGCGCTGAGATCGGCGAATGGCGCCTATCAAATGAGGCGCCGGAAAAGAGAGAGGCGGCAAATGGTCACGCTCGATCGCCCCGCGGGGCTGCAGCTCGATCCCGAAGTGTTGCGGCAATCCTTTGATCGAGAGCCGTTCGGGTTCAACCATTCCTTGTCCGGCCTCGATCTATTCAAGTTCGAGGAGTTGCAGGCCCTCACGGAAAAATATATCGGCCACAACGAAGATTACTATATTGCGGCCGGCGCGCCTGCGCCCGGCGTAATCTTTTATTCCGTGCCGATCGCCCCTTATGAGCCGCATGTGGCGATGGAGCGGCTCGAAGCGGAATCCTATCGCATCCTCTTGAAGCGCCCCGAGAAATATGACCCTCGATTTCGCGAATTGATCGACCAGCTGTTCAAGCAAGTCGTCGATTCGCTTGGCGGGCTCGGCGACGATCGCATCGTGCGCCTTGAGGCGGGGCTCATCATCAGCTCCGCCGCGACGACCACGCCATTTCACTTCGATCCCGAAGTCGGGTTCTTTTCGCAGATCGAAGGGGAGAAAATCTATCATGTGTATCCGCCGAGCATTCTCGGCGAAGAGGAATTGGAGCGTTTTTATCGCAGCGGTCGGGTTTCGATCGCGCAGGTCGATCTAGAGGGGCGCGATCCGGCGCGCGAGCATGTCTTTTCGCTTCGTCCCGGCAAGGGTCTGCACCAGCCCCAGAACGCCGCCCATTGGGTCGAGACGCGCGGGGCGCGGTCGATCTCCTATACTTTCGTTTTTGAGACAGAGGCGAGACGCGCGCGTGGACGCGCGCGCGCATTCAATCATTATCTGCGGAGCCTCAAGCTCAATCCCGCGGCTCCGGGCGCAAACCCCGCCCTCGACGCGTTCAAATCAGAAGCGATGCGCATCGTGCTGCCAATTCGCAAGGGCATCGCCGACATCGTCCATAGGGCCACGGCGGAATAAATCTACGGCTTGAATTGAGAGCGGCGGGCCCTCGGATGGCGCCCGATTATCATTCAGGCGCGAACGCGCCCATAATCATATTCGGCGACGGCGCGAACGAAGCTTTCGGTTTCCTTGGCGATCGCCTCTTGCGGCGCGGCCAAGAGCGCGCCGCCGATCAGCAGCATCGCGTCTCGGCCGTAATAGTCGAGCATTTCCGGCACGCGAGCCAGAGTCATGCCGCCGGCCGGCACGGGAAGACTCGGCGCAAGCCCGCCCCAGGCGCCGAGAAGCGCCTCCGAAATTCCCTTGCAAGTCGCCACTGAATAGCCGAAACGGCCGCCATGATTGGGGAAGATCGACGCGTCGGCGCCGATCAGCCGAAACAGCTTGGCGAAAAGCGCCGGCGAGATCGCGGCGCCGCTCATTGTCGGATGGGCCAGAAAGACGAAATCGGGATTTGATCGACGCAGCGCCTGAAAGTTTGAGAGGCCGCCGACCACGGGAGCGATCAGGACGGTATCGAGCCCTTCGTCCCGCGCAATGCCGATCTGCCGGCGCATCTCGTCCAAGGAGCCGGAGAGGCTCGGCGCATAGCGGGTCGGCTTTCCGCTATCCGCCGCCGCCTTGCGGACCGCGGCCGCGCAAGCCCGAACCCGATCCGCGAAAGGGCTGTAGGACTGGTTTGCGAGCCCGTGATCGTCCTTGATAATATCGAGTCCGCCGAGCGCGAGCGCGAAGGCGAGCTGCGCAAGCTCCGAAGCCGGCAAGCCCTGCGGCTTCAGCGCCGACGAAGTTAGCGCGCGCCCCTCGGCCTTCGCCCGCCGGCGCAGCCCGGCGACGCCATGTCCCGGACCGCCGAAAGCCGCCAGCAGATCATCCGGGGCCATGAAGTCGTGAAGAATGACGTCCTCATGCAGCGACGTGTTGCCGAAGAGCATATTGATGAGCTGGCCCGCGTCATCGCCGACAGTGGCCATGGCGAGGTCGATGCGCAGGTCAAACCAGCCATCGCCCCTATCCTCGATCGCCGCGACCTGCCCGACGATCCCGGACAATATGCCGGGATCATGGATCGCCGCGAGCGGCATCTCCACGCTCTGCTCGACAGCAATGGCCTGCGCCCTTGCCTCGATCGAACTCGCATCGCCGCGAATGCGATAAAAGACGTTCAGTCTCGCGCTCAACGCAACGCCTCGCTTCTATGGGTTTGCCCAAAGCCCCGCGGCGAAAGATACATGGCGCTTCGGCCCCGTGACGGCGAAGCGCCTGCCCTTTCGATCATCCAATTACTCGCCGGCGCGCAAGGCGACGACTAACTCGCGCTCGGCGGCGTAATGCTTCGCCGCCGCGGCTTTTCGCGTGAGCCATACCGGGTTCTTGTGAATGATCTCGACCTCCCAATAGGGCGACGGATCTTGACGGAGCAGCGGACGCGCCAAGCCCCGGAGATGGGCGTCGAAGAAAGCCGTAAGATAGGCGTCGCGGATGGATTTGATGCGATCCGGGTCGGTGACGAACCAGCTCTTGAACAAGTTGCGGCCGAACGCCTGATCGCTGAGATTCTCATGAAAGGAGCCGCGGACGAGAAAGCCGTAGCCATCGGGCTCATTCGCGAGCCGGACTTCCTCGTCCAAGTCGCGGTCGGTGAGCCTCGCCTCGTAGCGCGTTTTGGGGTTGCGCGACTGCCTATGGCGCGGCTCCGGGATCTCAATGTCGCAGAGCATGACCATATACGGCTTATCAAGCGCGCCCAAGGCCGACGCGCCGAACAGCCAACCGTCGAGATTCGCCACGGCGACGACCCGCGGATCGATCGCGCCAGCCTCCGCCGCAGTGGCGCCCCCGAAGGAAAAGCCGAAAAAACCGACGCGTTCGAATTGAAGCCTACTTCTCCAATCCGGGCTGGCGCAGGCTTCGAGCCGATCGAGCGCCGCAAGCGCCTTATTCGCCTGACGCCGCGCCTTGTCCGCGCCGCGGCGCAAGGTGGTCTCATATGCTGCGGCGGAAGAAAAATCGAAATGCAGGGGCTGCGCGGAAACGTCACGGTCGACGTCGTCGATTGCGAGGACAAGGTAACCGTAGCTTGCGAGGCATTCGGCGGTCGACGCGTTGTCATCCCGAAGGCCGCCGCCGCCCGGCGCGTAGAGAAGGATCGGAACTTGCCGCCCTTCGGCCAAGCGGCGGTCGCGCAGCGCCTCCGCGCCGGCGAGCGCAGAATCGGGGTCTGGCGTCGCCCCAGCCCTTGCCGCGCTAGGATCTCCCGTGGCGGGATGCCAGATCCGAGCGAGAATCGCCGCATCCTTGGCGGCCGAGGACGGCAGCATTACGTCGAAGGCCGCCACGTGGAACGGACCGGATGCGCCGCGCGGCGCCCGAGACGCCGCCAATCGACGCAGAGCTTTGACGACTCGCGGCGACGCTGGAATGAAGAGCAGGCCGCCGAGCGCAAGTCCGACCGCCGCCGCGCAGAGGCCCAATAGAGACGGCGACTGCGCCGAAAGATGCTGGGCGACAAGGAAAGCAAGGCTCGCGACAATCAGGAGCGGGCCAATGATCCATCCGAAGCGATCACGCCACTGATCGAATCGAAGACCGCGAAGCCTCACGACATTTGCTCCTGCACGCGCAGGCGGAGGCAAGGCGGAAGGCCGGCCTTTGCAATCAGATCAGGCGCTCCAACACAGCTTCCGCCAGCGAATCCGCCAAGCATCAAGGCTTCGCCCCATCGGAATGAAAATACGACCTCGGGGACGCGGGCATGAAGAGTCAGATCTCCATGCCTTTGGACAGACCCGCGCGGTCGCGCTCGGCGTCCACTTCCTCGAGGAGAGGCTGCAGACGTTGGGCGATCAGGCGCGCCCCCTCGTCCTGGAAAATCTCCTCGTGCCAGCCGGGAATGGGAGACAGGAAGAACCGGCCCTTGACCAGATCCGCCCAACCCATATTGGGATCGGCGAAACGGGTGATGATTTCCTCGCTTTGAAGAAGAACCACGTCGCTCGCACAGGGGCGCGCCCGATATTGGTTTCTCGCCTCCTCGAGCGAACGCAAGAACAGCCAGTCCTCCCGATCGACTTTCTTCAGCTGCGTCAAGTCAACCAGGCGCAGCTTGGCGGCCAGCTCCAAAATCCTGCTCTTGCGGACCAGGGTGTAGGACGCAAGCACCTCGCTAAGCGACTCCTTGCCGCTCGCGAGAAGCTTGATCCGATGGCGGAGGATATGGAGATTATAGTTCAAAAGGTAGACTGAACGCTTGAAGAAGGGCAGCCCCCTCAAATAGCCGGGCACCCAAATATCGGACAGGATGAGCAAGGGGACCGATTCTCCCGCCTGCCTGAGTTGCTGCGCGGCTTCGTAAGCTATGGCGCCCGCCACGCAGAGCCCGCAGAGGATATAAGGACCCTGCGGCTGGGCTTGCCGGATGAGACGGACGTAATCGCCCGCAATATCGTTCAGGTCGCGCGGCTTGTCCGGAAGCGGGGCGTTGGGTTCAATCAGTGGAATGCCGAGAAATGGACGATCCGCGCCGATCTTTCGCGCCAGATTGTAATAGAGCACAGTATTGTTGATGGTGATGATCGGCGTCTTTTCGCCCAAGGGTTGGATGCGGATGATTCCGGACGGCTCTTGCGGCGCTTCAATGCGGGACAAGCAGGCGGCGAACTCCCTCAGGGTCGGAGCCTGAAACAAGGTCACGACGTCGATCTTGACTGCAAAAGCGCTCGCGACGCGAGCCATGAGCCGGATCGTCAAGAGAGAATGGCCGCCCAGTTCGAAAAAATTCGATGCAGGGCCGATCTCCTCGACGCCCAGGAGCTCCCGCCAAATTGCCGCCAGCTTCGCTTCGACATCCGCCAAGCGAGCGCTGGAGACGGCGGCGATTGGCGCAGAGCCAAGCGCCGGCTTCGGCGGCCGCGGCAAGGCTGCTCGGTCCACTTCGCCGCTCGACATGCGGGGCAAGGCGAACAACACGCTGACGCCGCTCGGCGTCGCTGCTGCGGGCATGGCGTCGGCGAGATAAGCCATCAGCGTCGCCGGCAGGGTCTCCAAAGGCGCCGTCGATTCCGGCGACGGCGTGACATAGGCGTAAGGGCGCCCTTGTTCGCTGCGCCCTGGCTTGTCGGACTCCGATCGCGGCGCAACGACGACCGCCTCCATGACGGCAGGGTGGCGCAAGAGCAAAGCCTCAATCGTCGCCGGCTCGTCCCGCGATTTGGACAAGGCGACGGAATCGCGCGCCGGAGGGACGAGCGAAGACAATCTTGCATTGGGATTTGAAACGGCGAATTCAAAAGCGGACATCAGGAACTCGAGCATTCGCTCGGCGGTGCGCCTTTCGAACAGGTCGGGGTTGAACTCCACAGCCATGCGCCAGCCGCTCGGCCAATGCACAAGGAAAAAGAAGAAATCATAGAGCGAGCCGGCGGACAGCGAGGGCTGCCCGTGCAGTTCGAAATCGCCGTAGCTTTTATGATCCATGACGTCGCGCAGCACGGTGAAATTCACCGAGATAAGCGGCGTGCGTTTGGGATCGCGCGGCGGATTGAGAATCTCGACCAGTTTGTGGAACGGCATTCGCTGGTGGATCAACGCATCCTGAACCGTTCCATTCACGCGCGTCAGGAATTGCTCGAAGGTCGGGTCACCCGAGGCGTCGAACCGCATCACGAGATTGTTGATGAAGATGCCGATCATATCCTCGAGGTCGGGGTCGTCGCGGCCGGCGATCTGGGTCCCGAAAATGACGTCGGTCTGTCCGCTGTAGCGGTGAAGCATCGCCGCGGTCACGGCGCATCCGAAGCTAAACAGAGTCAGATTGTGCTTGCGCGCGGCCTCCTCCAGCTTGTCGCCGAGCTCGGGCGGCAGGATGGCGGCGAGGATCTCGCCGCGATACGAGGGACGGACCGGGCGCTCGTGATCTGGGACGATCTCGAAATAGGGCGCTCCGCCGAGCTTGCCTTTCCAATAGGCGATCTCAGCGTCGAAGCTGCCGCTGGCGAAATATTCCTTCTGCCAAAGGCAATAGTCGCCATATTGCAGCGGCGGCTCTGCAAGCTCATGGCTCTGTTTGGCGTCGAGAGCCGCCGCGATCACGCCGAATTCATGCGCCAGGATGCGGATCGACCAACCATCGAAGGCGATCTGATGAACGGTCACCAGCAAGAACGCATGATCGGCCGCCAACCGGACCAGAGTCACGCGAATCAACGGCAATCGGCCTATGTCCATCGGCAAATGCGCTTCACGCCTGCCGAGCGCCAAGGCCTCGTCGAGCCGCTGCGCCTCGGGACGACCGGTCAAATCGACAATGGAGAGTTTGAAATCGAAATGGGGGACCACTTCCTGCATCGGCTCGCCGTCTTTTTCGACAAACCGCGTGCGCAAGATCTCATGCCGGTCGATGATCGTCTGAAACGCCCGCTCGATCGTGGAAGGATCGAAGCGCCCCTTGATCGACCACCGCAGAGCGACATTGAGCGCCGGATTGCCCGGATTAAGCGAATTGATGAACCAGCAACGCTGCTGCGACGAGGAGCAAGGGAACAAAAGCGCGTCGGCGGCCGAGGCGCTCGAGGAATTTGGCTCCGGCGATTCTGCTTGCGGCGGATTTGAACTCCAGAGATCCCCTGCCACGGGAGCCTGCGGGTCAGGTGTGATCGCCGCCGGATCGGTCACGCCGCGCAGATGCGCAGGCGCGGCAAAAACGTCCTGCTGAGCGTCGCCGACCATGCGTAACGTCATGCCGACGGTTCCCGACTACCGTTTGGGCTGCGCCTGAAACTCCGCAAAGACGGAGCCGTCTTGGCCGTCGCTGGGGTCGACTCCTCCGTCCGGTCGTTCGCAACCTGGGCCAATTCGGCGATCGTGGGGTAGCGCATCACGTGCCTCGCCTCGAGACCGACGCCCTGCTCCAACATTCGCGCTGCGATGCGGAATAAATGGATCGAATCCGCCCCGAGAGAGAAAATGTTGTCGTGAACGCCAACGTCTTCGATTTGTAGCACATCGCTCCAGATCTTGGCGAGCTTGGCTTCGACCGGCGTCCGCGGCGGCGTGACAACTCGGTTAGGCCCCGCCAGGGCGGCGTCGGGCTGAGGCAAAGCCCTGCGGTCGAGCTTGCCGTTTGGCGTCAGCGGCAGCGCGTCGAGGCGCATCCAGAGCGACGGAACCATGTAGTCCGGCATATGCGCGGCCGCATGGGTCGCAAGCTCGGACGCCGTAGGCGCTCGATCCGCTTCCGCCACGAAATAGCCGACGAGGCGCGGCGTCCCTCCGGCCGGCGCGCTGATCGCCGCGGCGCAGGCGGAGACCAAGGCGCTCCGGCGCATGACGGATTCGATTTCCTCCAGTTCGATGCGGAACCCGCGCAGCTTGACCTGGCTGTCGACCCTGCCAAGCAGTTCGACGCCGCTGTCCGAGAGCCGTCGGGCCAAGTCTCCCGTTCGGTAAAGCTTCTGCGGCGCGCCCTCCGTCAGCTCGACGACGCGGAACGCCTCGGCGTCGAGGTCGGGGCGCTGAAAATAGCCCCGCGCCAGCCCCGCGCCGCCGATGTGGAGCTGGCCGACGACGCCGACCGGCGCCAGCTCGTCATTACGGTCGAGGACGTGCAGCTGCGTATTCAGGACCGGCTCGCCGATCGTGATCGGAGCGGGACCGGGCGAGACCCTGCCGACGCTGGACCAGATCGTCGTCTCGGTCGGACCATAGACGTTCCAGAGCTCGCCGCCATTTTCGAGAAGCATGTCGGCGAGGTCACGCGGGAGGGCTTCCCCGCCGCAAAGCATTCTGAGGCCTGGGCGCGGGCGGAAGCCAGCCTCGATCAGGATGCGCCACAGCGAGGGCGTCGCCTGAACCATGCTCGCATGAGATTTTTCGATCAGCGTGGCGAGACCGAAGCCGCCCCTGACTTCATCGCGACTGGCGATGACTACGCGGCCGCCTGTGACGAGGGGCAGGAAAAGTTCGAGCCCGGCGATGTCGAAGGCGATTGTGGTCACCGCGACGAGAACGTCGCCCGCGTTGAAACCGGGCCTCCGCGCGATCGACCAAAGCAGGTTCGCGACCGAGCGATGCGCGACCTCGACGCCCTTTGGCGTTCCGGTCGAACCCGAGGTGAAGATCACATAGCAAGGGCGGTCCACTCCGCCTGCGACGGGCGCGGGAGCCTGCGCCGGATTGGCGGCGATGGCGCGCGCATCGGCGTCAAGACGAATCACCGGCAGGCCGGAGGCGAGCGCAGCGGTGATGGGATTGTCGCAAATCAGCGCCGCCGCGGCTGCATTGTCGAGCACGAGCCGCAGGCGCGCCGCCGGATGATGCAGGTCGAGCGGCACATAGGCGTGACCCGCTTTCATGATCGCCAGAAGCGCGACCAGCATGTCGAGCGAGCGCTCCGTCGCGACCGCGATGCGCTCTCCCGGCTCCGGGACGACGCCGCGCAAATGGTGGGCGAGACGATTGGCCCGACGATCGAGATCGACATATGTCAGCTCGGCGTCGGCGCAGATTGCTGCGATCGCATCTGGCGTTTTCTCCGCCTGCGCTGCGACAAGCTCATGCACCGGACGCAAGTCGAGGTCGGGCGCGGCCGTGTCGTTCAGGTCTCGGATCAGCCAAGAGCGCTCGGCGTCGGTCAGGAGGGGCAGCGCCGTCAGCGGCCGCGCGCCGTCATGGGCCGAAATCTCCTGCGCGATGGAGTCGAGGAGCGTGCGGTAATGACCGATCCAACGTTCGATCGTCGCGGCGTCGAACAGATCGGTGCTGTAGTCGCAATCGATGCGAAGCCCGCCGTCCTGCTCGGTGACGTTGAAGAAGAGGTCGAAATTGACGAACCGTTTCGGGTTGGACCGCGCCTCGATCTCGAGCCCCGGCAGATGGATCCGGTCGCCGAGCCGCTCGAGGTTGAATTGCGCCTCCACCAAAGGCCGCCGCCCTGCTTCGCGCGGGAGCGCCAGCTTGCGCACCAGCGTGCCCAATGTGAAGCTCTGGTTTTCATAAGCGGCAAGCGCGATCTGGCGCGTCGCGGTCAGATGTTCGGCCAAGCTTGTCTGCGCCCGCCAGCTTCCGCGCAAGGGCAGGAAATTGACGCAATGGCCGACGAGGCTGCCGCCCTCGACGAGGGATTGCCCTGCAGCCGGAATGCCGACGACGACCTCATCCTGGCCGGCGAGCCGGCCGAGCAGCGTTTCGAACGCCGCAAGCAGCGCCGCAAACAGCGTGCAGCCTTTGCGGGCGGCCGCCTTGCGGAAGCGCTGCGTCGGCTCGGCGTCGATCGTCTCTGTGAGCGTGGCGCCGCGAAAGCTCTTGCCCGCGCGCCGCGGCCGGTCGGTCGGCAGGTCGAGCGGCGGCGGCGGCGGGGTGAATTGCGGGAGCCAGAACGCCTCGATTGCGCCGTCTTCCGTGGCCTGGCGCGCCCGCTCCTCCGCTCCGTAGCGGGCAAAGGAGACAGGCGCAGGCAAATCGGCTGGCGCGCCAGTGTGCGCCGCATCGTAAAGCTTCGCGAACTCATCGATAATGACGTTGATCGACCATCCGTCGCAAATAATGTGGTGCGCGGTGAAGACCAAGGCATGATCATCGGCTGCCCAGCGCGCCAATTGAGCGCGGATCAGCGGCCCGTCCACCAGATCGAAGGGCCTCTCCGCTTCTTCCGTCAGCAGCGCCTGCCAGGCCGCTTCCGCCGCCGCGTCCGGCATCGCTTCCAGACTGCGTTCCGATATCGTCACGTCGAGCGAAGGCGCGATGCGCATCAGCTCGCCGGTCGGCCGGAACGACCCACGCAGCGCGTCGTGCCTGGCGACGACCTGATTGAGCGCGGTCACAAGGGCTGCGCGATCGAGCGCCCCGCGCAGCCGCAAGGTCACGGATTCATTGAAGGCGCAGGACGCTTCGTCGGAAAGCTGCGCGGCGAGCCAGATTTCGGTCTGCGCCTCGGTCAGCGGAATTTCGGCGACGGCCGACTCCGGAATGGCGGCCGTCGGGCTCGGCAGAAAGCCCGCCTCCTGCATCGCGACAATGCTGCCCTCAAAAGCTTCGGCGATCGCCGCTATGTCGGCGTCGCTGTGCGCCGTCGTCAGGAAGCACGGATAATGCTCCTGAATATAGATGCCGCGCTCGAGCATGAGCGGATAGAACAGGCTGGCGAGGCGGCCGAGGCCGAAAAGGTTGAAGAAAAACAGGCTTCCGCAAGTCTCGATATGGACGTCGACGCCGCGCTGCTTCAGGAAGCCGTTCAGGCGCCGCACCAGCGCCGCCGTGCGGGCGGTGAGGCCTTCCTGCAGCGCCGGCCCCTGATCCTTGATATGGTTCAGCACAGCCCAGACCGCCGCGAGAACCAGCGGATGGCGCACGAATGTCCCGGCGAAGAAGGTCATTCCGACTTCTGGATAGGAATCGTCGCCATAGCGCCAGGGGCCGCCGTCGAGCGCGTCCATGAACTGGGCTTTGCCCGCGAGAATGCCGACCGGAAGGCCGCCGCCGACCACCTTGCCATAAGTGGCGAGATCGGCGCGAATGCCGTAGAGGGCCTGCATCCCGCCCGGATGCATGCGAAAGCCGGTGACGACCTCGTCGAAAATGAGGGCCGCGCCCGACGCTTCCGTGATCGCGCGCAGCTCCTTCAGAAAGGCGACCGGCTGCAGATCGGGGTGCCGGCTCTGCACCGGCTCGACCAGGACGCCCGCGAGCTCGTCCGCATGGGCGCGGATCCATTCGAGGGATTCGGGTGCGCCATAAGGCAGCACGATCATGTTCTCGACGGACTCGGATGGAATTCCGGCGGCGGCGGCGACCGACCGCGCGACGCCGCCGCGCAGGCTCCCTTTCACCAGCACTTCATCGAACTGGCCGTGGTAATCGCCGGTGAAAGTCGCAATGCGGGAGCGGCCGGTGACAGTGCGCGCGACGCGCATCGCCGCCATGACCGCCTCCGATCCCGTGTTGCAGAAGGTCACCCGCTCATTGCCGGTGAGCTCGCTGAACAGCGCCGCCACCTGTCCGGCCAGCGCCGCTTGCGGTCCGATCGCGAATCCTTGCCGCAATTGCGCCGACACCGCCTCGACGACGAAGGGCGGCGCATGGCCGAAAGCCGTCTGGCCATAGCCGTTTACAAGGTCAAGGTAAGCGTTGCCGTCGACGTCCCAGATGCGGGAGCCTTCGGCGCGGTCGCTCACGACCGGATAGACGAGATCCTTCCATTCCTGGCGGAAACCCGCGGCGGCGCGGGGATCCGCCAGCACCGGCCGATGCTTGGCCGTCAGAGCCTTGGAGCCCGGCGTGCGCGCATTGAAGCGCGCCGTCAACTCGGCGAGGGCCCGCTCTTGCGCTTCGGTTAGCGGCGCGGCAGGCGCATTGCGGGCCTCCGCAAGCATCTCAAAGCGGGATTTCCCCTGCGCCGGCGGCAACGCCGCCACCTCGGCAGGCTGCGCCCTTGGCGGAGCTGAAGGCGCCGCCAGCGCTGGAGCAGGTCCCGCCGTGATCGCCGACGCGGCGCCCGAGCCGCGCAACGCGTCGAGCTGTTGCGCCATCAGGCGGCTCATCACGTCAAGCTGCTCGCGGATCACCTGTTCCATGGTTGCGGATGCGGCGCCGCCCTGATCCACCCGCGTCGAGCCGGCGGAAGCCGCTGGAAGCGGCGCAACTGCAGAGATGGAGGCCGGGGCGGAGGCCGCAGGCGATTTTACGGCGGGCGCAGGCTCGGACGGCAGCTTCGCCGCCAAAAAAGCGGCCAATGCCGGAATTGTCGACAATTCGCCAAGCAACTGACGGAAAGTCAGCTTGACCTTGAAGTCGCGCTGCAATTGCTGCGTCACTTGACTGAGGAAAAGAGAGTCGAATCCCATCTCGAGGAAACTGGTCTCCGGGCTCAGTCCTGCGACCGGCTCGCCGGAAAGGGTCTCGAGGAGCGCCACAATGCGATTTTGCAGCTCGGCGTCTCGGCCGGTCTGGGCTGAGGCGTCTTCGGATTGAGCTTTGGCGGTGGGCGCTGATTGCATTGTGGCGGATGTCTCGGCGGAAAATGTCTTGATGACTGGATTAAAGTGAACAGGAGCTGACTCGACAGGTCCGGGGGTTCCGCCCTCCGTGCGAGACGGCGGCGGCGCGTCGATCCAATGCCGCGAGCGTTCGAACGGATAGGTCGGAAGGGGAACCCGCAACCGGCTCGCGCCGGCATGCAAGCCAGGCCAATCTATCCCGACGCCGGCGCACCAGAGCTGGGCTGCGGAGCGCGCCATCACCTCGTCATCGGCGGCGGCTCGCGCGGCGTCCGGCAGCGAGGCCAGCACGGCGGCGGCGCTGCTCCCCGCCCCGCCCTGACGCGCGAGGGTGGAAAGCGTAATTCCCGGCCCCGTCTCGATCAGGATCGGCGTGCGGCCGTCGGCCGCGGCCTGCCGAAACAGGGTCGAAAGCCCATCGCCGAAACGCACCGGCGCGCGGCAATGCCCCGCCCAATAGGCCGGAGAGGTCGCCTCCGCCTCGGTCAACCAGTCGCCGGTCACGCTCGAAATGCATCTGAGCTTCGGAGCGGAGAGTCTGATCTCGGCGAACTGCGCCTCGAGCGCCTCGGCCGCCCTGTCCATCATCGGCGTATGGAAGGCGTGCGAAGTATGCAGGCGGCGGGACATGACGCCGCGCGCCGTAAGCCGCGCGTCGAGCTCGGCCACGGCGTCGTCTGGACCAGCCGCCACGCAAAGGGTCGGGCCGTTGACGGCTGCGAGCGCCAGCGGTCCGTTCAGCAAAGGCGCAAGCTCGGCTTCCGGCAGGCGCACCGCCAACATGGCGCCGGGCGGCATTTCCTGCATCAATCGGCCGCGCGCGGCGATCAGCGCAAGGGCGTCCTCATGCGAAAACACGCCCGCGAGGCAGGCCGCGACAAACTCGCCGACGCTATGCCCGATCATCATCTGCGGCTCGACGCCCCAGCTCCGCCAGAGTCGGGCAAGCGCATAGCCGACGGCGAAGAGGGCGGGCTGGGCGACTTCCGTCGCTTGCAGCGCATCGGCGCCAAGGCGCTCCTCCGCGTCGCCATAAAGAAGAGCGCAAAGATCACGGCCGAGCAAAGGCTTCAGGATCGCGGCGCTGTGCAGCATGCTGGAGCGAAAAACCGGCTCGGTTTCGAAGAGATCGATTCCCATGCCAGGGTATTGCGCCCCCTGCCCTGGGAACATGAAGGCGACCGGCGGCGCGACGGCGCCCGGGCGCCCCGAAATCAAGCCGCGGCCGGAGATGAGCGCGTCGGCAACGGCGTCGCGGTCCCTACAAGCCACCGCTGCGCGATGCGCAAAGGCGCGCCGTCCGACCTGCTGGGTGAAGGCGACATCGGCCAGCGGCAGCTCCGGATGCGCCGCGATGTGCTCGCCCAAGGCCCGGCGCGCTGCTTCCAGCGCTGCTTCGCTTCGGGCCGAGACGGTGATGATTTGCGTCGGCCGGAGCGACCCTTCCGGCGCGACCTCTGGCGGCTCCTCGAGCACGACATGCGCATTGGTCCCGCCGACCCCGAAGGCGCTGACGCCGGCGCGGCGAGGCCAAGCGGCCCGCGGCCAGTCGCGCCAAGCCTTGTTCACATAAAACGGACTGCCTTCGAAGGCGATATGAGGATTGGGGGTCTCGAAAAAGAGGGTCGGCGGCAGTTTGGCCTCGTTGAGCGCCAGCGCCGTCTTAATGAGGCCGGTGACCCCGGCGGCGACGTCGAGATGGCCGACATTCGGCTTGACCGAGCCGAGCGCGCAGAATCCGACGTCATCCGTGCTGGCGCGAAACGCCCGCGTGAGGCCGGCGACTTCGATCGGATCGCCGAGCGGCGTGGCGGTGCCGTGGCATTCGACATAGCCGATGGTGCGGGCGTCCACGTCGGCGGCGGCGAGCGCCGCGGCGATGACCTCGGCCTGCCCGTTCGCGCTCGGCGCCGTGAAGCCCGCCCTGGCGGCGCCGTCATTATTGAGCGCCGATCCGCGGATGACGGCGTAGATATGGTCCCCCTCGGCGAGCGCATCCTCAAGCCGCTTCAAGAGCACTACGCCGGCGCCATTCCCGAAGACCGTCCCGTCCGCCTTGGCGTCAAAGGTGCGGCACCGCCCTTCGGGGGAGACCATCGCGCCGTCCTGGGCGAGATAGCCGCGCCGCTGCGGCAGCGTGATCGAGACGCCGCCGGCGAGCGCCATGTCGGATTGGTACAAAAGCAGGCTCTGACAGGCCTGCGCGACCGCGACCAGCGAGGTGGAGCAAGCCGATTGCACCGTCACGCTCGGCCCGCGGAGATCGAGCTTGTAAGAGACCCTGGTGGCGAGGAAATCCTGCAAGCCGCCGACGAGCTCGGCGTAGCTGCCGACCTGGTAATTGCTGGCGAAAAGCTCGACTGCGGCGCGATCCTGGCAGACATGGCGCATGAAATAGGTGTTCATGCTGCAGCCGGCGAATACGCCGATCGCCCCGGCGTAGCGGGCCGGGTCGTAGCCGCCATCCTCCAGCGCCTGCCAAGCGCATTCGAGGAACAGGCGATGCTGCGGATCGGTGAGCTCGGCCTCCCGCGCGTGCATGCCGAAGAATCCGGCGTCGAACTGCTCAACCCCGTCGAGGATGGCGCGCGCGCGGACAAAATTCGGATCGTCGCGGACCGACCGGTCGAAAGCGTCTTCAAGCTCCGAATCGGAGAAGCGGGTGATGGATTCGACGCCGTCGCGCAAGTTTCGCCAGAACGCCCTCACATCGGCGGCCCCCGGAAACCGGCCGGCCATGCCAATGATCGCGACGCCCGTCGGCACGACGGAGGATTGACCGAAAAGATCTTGCTTCATAATGAGGACATCGTGCGGCGGCGCCAGATCCGCCGGAGCGCCTCGTTCTGGCGCTGCTTGCGATCCTGAATGTCGGCGATCGACAATTTGCCGGCGTCGCGCGTTTCGAGGCGCGTCGCCAGGGACCGAATCGTCGTGTGTTCGAATAATGCGGTCATCGGAACATCGTCAAATTGCGCCCGAATCTCCTCGTGCAGCGCCATCAGATCGAGCGAACTGCCCCCGAGGTCGAAGAAATTCGCGTCGAGGCCGACATAGGGAACCTTCAACAGCCGCCGCCAGATCGCCGCGAGCTTCGCCTCAACCTCGCTCGAAGCCTGCGCCGGCTCGCCGTCCCCGCCTCGCCAAGCCGGCGGAACCGGCAGCGCATCGCGATCGATCTTGCCGTTCGGAGTCAATGGCAAGGCGTCGAGAACGACGAATAGGGCCGGGATCATATGTTCGGGCGCAAGCTCGCGAAGCCGCCCGCGCAGCGCCGACGCATCAGCCGGAGGGCTGACGCGGCTTGTGACATAGGCGACGATCTGGCGTTGTCCCGAGCCGTGCGCGCGCAGGATCGCCGCGGCGTCGGCGACCTCGGGCAAGCGGCGTAGCCCGGCCTCCACCTCATCGAGCTCAACCCGCTTGCCATTGATCTTGACCTGGCGGTCGGAGCGGCCGAGGAACTCCACCACTCCGTCAGCGCGCTGACGGACGAGGTCGCCTGTGCGGTACATGAGGCGGCCGGGAGCGCCGCCGAATATGTCAGGCAGGAATTTTTCCGCTGTCAGCTCCGGCCTGTTGAGATAGCCGAGAGCGACGCCATCGCCCGCTGCGACAAGCTCCCCAATCTCTCCCCGCGCCACCGAGCGAAGCGCCTCGTCGAGCACATAGATCCTCGTATGGGCGATCGGCGGACCAATCGGGATCGGGGCGTCGGCTCGCGCATCGCGCGGGATCGCATAGCAGCAGGTGAAAGTGGTGTTCTCGGTCGGTCCGTAGCCATTTACGAGGCGGCAGCCGGGCAGGCCGTCCAACGCCTGCCGCACATGTCCCGGCGACAGCACGTCGCCGCCGGCGATCAGTTGACGCAGCGGGCGCAGCAACTCGATATGGCGATCCACCATGGCGTGGAACAAGGAGGCGGTGAGCCAAGCGGTCGTCACGCCGTGGCGGGCAATGGCTTCGCCGATCTCCTCGAAGCTCGGGCGCGGCGACGCGACGACAGCGAGCGCCGCGCCGTTGAGCAAAGCGCCCCAGATCTCGAAGGTGGAGGCGTCGAAGGAGAGCGGGGCGAGCTGCAGCACCACGTCGTCTGGCCCGAGATCGACGAAATCATTCCTGGCCACGCGAACAACGCCGCGATGAGGAACCATCACGCCCTTCGGTCGCCCCGTCGTTCCCGACGTGTACATCACATAGGCGAGGTCGTCGGACGCGCCGCCGCCGGCGAGTGGGGCCGAACTTTCCTGCGCGATGGCGTTTGCCTCCGCGTCAAGCAGGATGGTCGGCGCCGCCCAGGGCCGGTCCGGCCCCTGCGCCAAGGCCAGCTCCGTCGATGACGCCACCGCCGCCGGCCGGGCGTCCTGGGCGATGAAGCCGAGGTGATCGGCAGGATAGGCAGGGTCAAGCGGCAGGAAAGCTGCGCCGGCCTTCAATATGCCAAGCATGGCCAGCACGGCCTCGGGCGAACGATGAAGAAACAAGCCGACGAGGCTGCCTGCGCCGACGCCCTTGCCAATCAAATAGCGCGCAAGTCGATTGGATCCTGCGTCGAGATCGGCATAGGAGATGACCCGGTCGCCGCAAAGAATCGCCGGACGCGCCGCGCCGTCCCGATCGACCGAGGCCATGTCGAGAAAGGCGTCATGTATCATATGGCTCGGATCGAATGCCGTGCTCCTTGAGTTTGGACCGTCCTGCCCGATGCGCCACGCCATGCCGATGACACCTTGTCCATGCCCGCGGAGGCCTCGCCCCTCGCCAGATGATTGAATTCGATTATCGGCTTTCGACGCTTTGAGCGAAAGTGTGAGACCGCACGCGAGCCGTTGCGGGCATTTTATCGCTCAAGCTCAAGCGCGGGCGAATGTTGCTTCAAATCGCGTTATTCCACCACGAAACAAATAGACATGCGGGCCAACCACCTTGACCTAAAAACTATTTTTTAAATTGCTTAAGCACGTTATCTATACGATTAATTTCTGACAAGTTTTGAAAGGCGTCACAAGTCCCATTCGGGTTACCACCATGACCTCAACTGCGACGTCCCAGAAAAAGGCGGCGCCCCAATCTCTCATGACTCGCCCGAAACGCCAGACCCGCGCCGGCGCCCTGATCGGACGCGACATGGTCGCCGCTGATGGTTGGCATATGCGTCGGATTTCCCTCTCGGCGCCAACAACGGCCGACAAATGCGCATGTATTGTCCTACGTTGCCTGAATATCGGCGGCATCCTTTCTAGATCAGTTCGCCCAGACTTCCGAAACATAAGCGACGCGCCATTGATGGAAATTGGGAGGGAAAGCAAAAGCCGCACCCCGCGAATTTATTGAAAACGTCGGCATGCCGGAGTCCTAAACCACATGACGCCACACGCTTATTTCGGACTGGCTGCCTTAAACCTTTTCATAGCACGCCTTAGGGCGCCGCACAACACGCTGACGCCAAAGCTAAGTCCACGCCAAAGCTGAATTGGAGCATCCGATTCTATCAGGGCGCGCATTTGTCAGATTATGCTGCTTCCTCTTTGAGAATTTGCAATCCAATATTTTGTCTTTTTTGTTCCGCTTATACTACTCAGATGAGTTAGCGCTATATCTCATAAACCAAAAAGCACGTCGCTGAATTAACATCATGTGTAAATAATACTATATTTTCATGAACGCCCAAAATCGCTTAGTTGGCGGCTTGGTTTTGGCAAAGCTTTGTAACGAATTCAACCCCGCCAACCTCGACAATTTAGTCTTTGTAAGCTTCTATAGCGCGTATTTATAGTATGATTAATAAAATTTTTCCAAAGTACATTGACTATCGAAATACGTCACTCAACACCAGCAGCCTCACGATTATTTGTAAAGCTGACGCTGCACCCTGGCGGCACGGCTTCAATCTCTATCCCTTCGGGCTCAATCTGGGGGCAAATTGTGGCGCCAAGCATTTTTCTTCGCCGGCCGGTTTCCAGAGCGCCGACAAATGGGCTAATAGACCGCTATGGCCCTCGATGACGCTCATCCCCCACGATCAGCCTTGATCACGGCGGTTTATGGAACCTGTCCGCATTGCGGCCGAGGCAAGTTATTTAACGGGTTTCTCAGCGTCGCGCCGCGTTGCGACCAATGCGGGCTCGATTTCGGCTTCGTCGACTCCGGCGACGGCCCTGCGGTTTTCGTCACTCTCATCGCCGGCTTGGCGGTGCTCGGCGCGGCGCTGTGGACGGAGCTGCGCTATGAGCCCCCTATTTGGGTTCATCTCGTCATCTTTCTGCCACTGACGCTCGTCGTTTGCCTCGGCTTGTTGCGGCCCTTGAAGGGTTGGCTCATCGCCATGCAATATCGCAACAGGGCGGAAGAGGGGCGGCTCGAGGACTGACGATGCGCAGCCGCCTCGCACGCTTGGTCTGGCCTTTCGTCTTCGCCGGCGCCGCCGGCGCCGTACTCATGGGTTTGGGCGTGTGGCAGCTGCAAAGGCTCGCCTGGAAAGCAAGGGTGATCGCGCAAATCGAGGCGCGGGCGAAGGCCGCGCCGGAGCCGTTGCCGGCCATGGCCGAATGGCCGAACCTTCGCCCGGAAGCTTACGAATATCGCCATGTCCAGTTCGATGGCCGCTTCGAAAACAACAAGGAGGCGCTGATTTTCCGCGCGTCGGGGGGCGGCAGGCGAGAGCCGGGCTATCTTGTGCTGACGCCGCTGCGCCTTTCCACCGGCGGTTATGTGATCGTCAATCGCGGCTACGCGCCGGCCGACCGCAAGGAGCCTAGCGCGCGAATCGCCGGAGAAATCGAGGGCGAGACGCATGTCTCCGGCCTCATGCGGCAACCCGAGCCGCGCAATCTCTTCACCCCGGCCGACGACCCGGCCGCGGGGCTTTACTTCACCCGAGATCCGGCCTTGATCGCCGCCCATTTCGTCTTGGCTCAAGCCGCGCCCTTCAGCGTCGACGCCGATGATGCGCCAGTTCCGGGCGGCTGGCCGAAAGGCGGCGCGACCGAACTTGCATTTCCAAACAATCATCTCTCCTACGCCTTGACCTGGTTCGGCCTCGCGCTCGCGCTTTTTGGCGTCTTCGGGGCCTATGCCTGGCGAGAGCTCAAATCGCCTCACCGCTGACCAAAAGGCATCGTTTTCGCCGTCCGACCGGCTTCAAAGCCCCCCGTTTGAGGATCTTGCTGGATTTCGCCAGCTCCCCTCGACTTTTCCGCGCACAGGTTCAAGAAGCCTGGCGCTGCAGGCGCTGTCAGATTCCGCGCTCCATGCTACAAGGAGATGGACAGCGCCGCGCCAACAGGGCTAAGATTCATAAAGTGAAATATATTTCAACGCGGGGCGAGTCGCCGCCGCTTTCCTTCACGGAGACTCTCCTCGCTGGTCTGGCGCAGGACGGCGGTCTTTATCTGCCCGAAGCCTATCCCCGCTTCAGCCAGGATGAGATCGCGAGGCTCGCCGGCAAGACCTATGCGGAGGTCGCTTTGGCGGTGATCGCGCCCTTCGTCGCGGGCGAGATCGAGTCGGAAGCCTTGCGGCGGATGATCGAGGCCGCCTATGCGGGCTTTCGTCATCCCGCGGTCGCGCCGCTCGCCCAGATCGACTCCAATCTTTTCGCGCTCGAACTTTTTCACGGGCCGACGCTCGCCTTCAAGGACATCGCGATGCAGCTCCTCGCGCGGCTGGTCGATCACGCGCTGAAGGCGCGCGGGCAGCGGGCGACCATCGTGGGGGCCACCTCGGGCGATACCGGCGCCGCCGCGATCGAGGCGTTCCGCGGCCTCGACCAAGTCGATGTGTTCATTCTCTATCCGCATGGGCGCGTGTCGGATGTGCAGCGCCGCCAGATGACGACGGTCGACGCCGAGAATGTCCATGCGATCGCGCTCGAAGGCAATTTCGACGACGCGCAAGCCTGCATTAAGGCTCTGTTCAACCATAAGAGTTTGCGCGACGAGCTCGGCCTCTGCGGGGTCAATTCGATCAATTGGGCCCGCATCGTCGCTCAAACCGTGTATTATTTCACCAGCGCCGCCGTCCTCGGCGGACCGCGCCGTCCGATCTCTTTCGCCACGCCGACCGGCAATTTCGGCGATATTCTGGCCGGCTGGATCGCCAAGCGCATGGGCCTTCCGATCGACCGCCTCGTCATTGCAACGAATTCGAACGACATTCTGCCGCGCGCTCTGGCGTGTGGGACCTATGCTTTAAGCGGCGTTCACGCGACGCAATCGCCTTCGATGGACATCCAGGTTTCATCGAATTTCGAGCGGCTCCTTTTTGAAGCTTACGGCCGCGATGCGAGCGCGCTTCGAGGCAAGATGGCTTCCCTGCAGCAGTCGGGAGGGTTTGCGATCGAAGAGGGCCCGCTCGAAGCGATTCGCGCCGAATTCGACGCCTTCAGCGTCGACGAGGCCGAGACGACGCGAGAAATCGCAAGAACCTGGCGTGAATCGAGCTATCTCGTCGATCCGCACACGGCCGTCGGGCTCAGCGCGGCGCGCCTCGCCCATGCGCGAGACCCTGAAACCCCGATTGTCGCGCTAGGCACGGCGCATCCCGCGAAATTCCCCGACGCGATCGAGATCGCAACCGGCGCAAGGCCGCATTTGCCCGGCCATCTGGCCGATCTTTTCGACAAAGAGGAGCATTTTTCGATTCTTCCAAACGATCAAAGGGAAATCGAGCGTTTCATTCAAGCCCCCGCCAGGCGAACGTCGAAGAGGGCTGCCTCATGAGCGTCGAGATCGCCACTTTGGCCTCGGGCCTCAGGGTCGTCACCGATCGCATGGCCCATCTCGAGACGGCTTCGCTGGGGGTCTGGGTCGGCGCCGGCTCCCGGCACGAGAGGGCGCATGAGCATGGCCTGTCGCATCTCCTCGAACATATGGCTTTCAAAGGGACACGCCGGCGCTCGGCGCGCGCGATCGCCGAAGAGATCGAGTCCGCGGGCGGCGACCTCAACGCGGCGACGAGCACCGAGCACACCGCCTATTACGCCCATGTGCTCGCCGAAGACGCCCCGCTCGCGCTCGACATCCTCGCCGATATTCTGACCGAGAGCACATTCGACGCAACCGAGCTCGAACGCGAAAAAAGCGTCATTCTACAGGAAATCGGCGCCGTCGAGGACACGCCGGACGATCTGGTCTTCGATATTTTCAACGCGGCGGCTTTTCCCGATCAACCGATCGGCCGGCCGATCCTCGGCACCGCTGCGCAAGTGGCCAAGTTCGGCAGGGACGCGATCGGCGCCTATCTCAACGCCCATTACCTCAGCGCCGCAACCGTGATCGGCGCGGCCGGGGCGATCGAGCACGACCGCATTCGCGACGAGGCGGAAAAGCGCTTCGCCCGCCTTTCGGTGGATCGGGTCGAATCGGAGCACCCGCCGGCGCGCTATCTCGGCGGCGACATTCGTCTCAAACGCCGGCTCGAACAGGCGCATGTCGTCATCGGCTTTGAAGGCCTCCCTTACGGCCATGACGATTTCTACGCCATGCAGGTTTTCGCCAATGCGGTCGGCGGCGGCATGTCCTCGCGCCTGTTCCAGGAGGTGCGCGAAGCGCGCGGCCTCGCCTATTCGATCCATGCCTTTCATTGGGGCTATTCGGATGTCGGGCTGTTCGGCTTTTACGCCGCGACCGGGCGAAAGGACGTCGCCGAGCTGATGCCGGTCGCTCTTGACTGCCTTGGCGAGGCGGCGCAGACGCTGAGCGAAAGCGAAGTGCGTCGGGCCAAGGCACAGATGAAGGTCTCGCTGCTCGCGGCGCTCGAATCTCCCGCCGCCCGCGCCGAACAGATAGCCCGGCAATTGATGGCTTTCGACCGCGTCCTGACGCGCGAGGAAATCACCGACAGGATCGACAGCCTGGATCTCGCGCAGATTCGCGCCGCCGGCGCGCGCGCGCTCGGCTCGGCGCCGACCGTCGCCGCGATCGGCCCGGTGGCGAAAGTCTTCAGCCCCGACCGCATCGCCGAGCGGCTGCGGGCGATTTGAAGGAGCAGCTCAGTGGCTCTTTTCCGACTGGGGCCTACCAGCGAAAATGCGACCTTCGTGCGCGGCGAGGGCGTCTATCTTCGCCCTCCGGACATGCGCGACTTCGAGGCCTGGGCCGGCTTGCGCGAGCGAAGCCGGGCCTTTCTGACGCCCTGGGAGCCGACCTGGCCCGGCGATGACCTGACCCGCTCCTCGTTCCGGCGCAGATTGCGCCGGCATCAACAGGAAATCGACAGCGACGAAGCCTATCCTTTCCTCGTCTTTCGCGAGGATGACGCACTGCTCGGCGGCCTGACGCTCGGCCAGGTGAAGCGCGGCGTCGTGCAGGCGGCGACCCTCGGCTATTGGATCGGCGCGCCCTATGCCGGGAGAGGTTTCATGTCGCGCGCGGCCCGGGCGGCGATCAGCTTCGCCTTCAGCACGCTTCGGCTGCATCGGATCGAAGCCTCCTGCCTGCCGCATAACGAAGCCTCGATCAGGCTTCTCGAGCGGGTGGGATTTACCCGGGAGGGCTACGCGCGCGCCTATTTGCGGATCAACGGCGCGTGGCAGGATCATCTCCTCTACTCCTTGCTCGAATCGGATCCGACGCCGCTTCGCCTGCCGCGCCGCGATTAGAGCATGTCCTTATGAGACATCGGATATATCCGATGTCTCATAAGGACATGCTCCAGCTCTTTGAATTTAAGCGACTCCTTCTCGATCAGATGATTCCGTCCGATGGGAAGCGCTCTGGAATTGATCGGCTGTTGCGGCGAGCTATCTATTTCTTCAAGCTCCTTTTTTTGCGCGGAGGATCCTCCATGCCTTGTTTGCGCCGCTGGACGGCATGAACAATGCTCCGGGATCTCGTCCCGCCTTATAAACAAGGAGTGCTGGAGTTGGCGAAAAACATCCGATGGGGAGGCGGCAATGTCTGAGTTGAAGCCGCTTGAAGATAAGATCGACGAGCTTCTCGCGATCTGCGCGGCGATTAGCGCTTTCGTTTGTGAAATTCCGGAAGCCAAACTCGTCGAAATGCCCAAGCTCAAAGCCGTTCTGTCAGCCCATGCCGGCCTGACCGAGCATCAGAAAAAATTGGCCATAGACGCCGCGCGCGAAATGAAGCACGCGGTCCAGGCCAAGGCGGGCCATTGACCCGACCGTCCCGCGCCGGAGCAATGCTTCGCGGCGGCGCGGAACTCGTCGGTCCGCGCGCTTGCGGCCGAACGCGCCGCTCGGCTCCGCTTCAGGCGCCTCGCAAATGACAAAAATAGGCTGTTTTCAGAGACCTTGCCGGGCGGCCGCTTAGGCCTTACCAATCTCTGTTCCTAACCGGCTCGCGCGCGGCCGCTGCTTGCGGGCGCCCGGTCCATTAGACGGGACAGGTCATTATTGTCGCGCTTGCTGCATCATCTCCGCGTCCTGGTCGCGCTTGCGGCTTTGGCCGCCGGGCTTCTCCCGGCGAGGGCGATCGAATCGGTGCGGGTTCCGCTTGACGCGCAGGCGATCGACCTGACCAAGGCGATCGACAGCTATCATTCGGAAGGCGACCGCCTGCTCGTCTCGACGGCGCCCGGCTCCGACGGCATCGTTCGCCGCATCGAGGTGCGTGCGCGCGAGGAAGGAACCCGGCCGAGCTGGATCGTTTTTGCGCTCACCAATGACACAAGCGAGCAAATCGAAAGGTTGATCGTCGCGCCGCACTTCCGGCTCGTCGGGTCCGGCGTGATTTGGCCAGACCTCGGGGCCTCGCGCATCTCCGCCATCACCGCGAGCCAGGGATTTCCACCGGAGCGCGACGAAAGCGCCGACGCCGACGTATTCCGTCTGACCCTCGATCCCGGCACGACGGTCACCTATGTCGCCGAGCTGCGGACGCCGAACCTGCCCCAGATCTATCTCTGGGAGCCCGACGCCTACAAGGACAAGGTGACGAGCCTTGCGCTCTACAAGGGCATTGTCATCGGCGTCGCCGGGCTGCTTGCGCTGTTCCTCACCATCGTCTTCGTGGTGAAGGGCGCGGTGATCTTCCCGGCCGCCGCCGCGCTCGCATGGACCGTGCTCGCCTATGTCTGCATCGACTTCGGCTTTTGGGGAAAGATTTTCGGCACAGAGGGGCAATCCGACAGGATCTGGCGCGCCGGCGCGGAGGCTATTCTCGCGGCGACGCTCCTCGTCTTTCTATTCGCCTATCTGAACCTCAGCCGCTGGCATGTGCGCGCCTCCCATGTCGCCGCCATATGGCTCATCTTCCTCGCCGCCCTCGTCGGTCTTGCGGTTTATGACGCTCCGGTCGCCGCGGGCGTGGCGCGCATTTCGCTCGCGACGATCGCCGCAGTCGGCTTCGTCCTTGTGCTCTATCTCGCCATGCATGGCTATGACCGCGCGGTCATGCTGATCCCGGCCTGGTTTCTTCTTCTTGTCTGGATTATCGGCGCGGCTTTCACGGTCACCGGAACCCTGACCAATGATCTCGTCTCCCCTGCGCTGATCGGCGGCCTGGTGCTGATCGTCATGCTGATTGGCTTCACGATCATGCAGAACGCCTTCGTCGGCGGCGGATTGAGCCATGGCGTCGTCTCCGACGCCGAGCGCAAGGCGCTCGCCCTAACCGGAAGCGGCGACATTATTTTCGACTGGGACGTGGCGGCGGACCGGATCTATGTCAGTCCCGAGGTCGAGTCGCAATTAGGCCTCGCCCGCGGCGCGCTCGAGGGACCGGCCGCGGCCTGGTTCGACGTCCTGCACCCGCTCGAGCGGGATCGCTATCGCGCCTGTCTCGACGCCATGCTGGAGCAAAGGCGCGGACGGATCAACCAGGACTTTCGCCTGCGCGCGGCCGACGGCCAGCATTTCTGGTTCCGCCTGAAAGCACGGCCGGTCGTTGGTCCCGACGGCGAGGTGATCCGCATCGTCGGCGCCTTGAGCGACGTCACCGAAGCGAAAACCGCCGAGGAGAGGCTTCTGCACGACGCCGTGCATGACAATCTGACCGGCCTGCCCAATCGCGAGCTTTTCTTCGATCGTCTCGAGGCGGCTCTGACCTTGGCCCAAACCGACCCCAGAATCCGCCCGACCGTGATCAGCATAGACATCGACCGGTTCAAGCAAGTCAACGAGGCCGTCGGGCTTTCGGCTGGCGATTCCATCCTTCTGACCCTCGCCCGGCGCCTCAGCCGCATCCTGAAGCCGCAAGACACGCTATCGCGCCTCTCGGGCGATCAATTCGCGGCCCTGATCATTTCGGAATCCGACACTGATCAAATCACCGCGCTCGCCAACGTGGCGCGGCGGGTGGCTTCTACACCGGTGACCTTCAGCGATCGTGAAATCCCATTGACCGCCTCGATCGGTCTCTCGCTTTACGATCCGCAATTGCATGCGAAACGAGAAGACATGCTGAAGGACGCGGAGATCGCCATGCGGCATGGCAAGCGCTTGGGAGGAAATCGCATTGAAGTGTTCAGGGCTTCGATGCGGACGCTGCGCTCGGATCGCTTCGGCCTCGCGGCGGACCTGCGCCGCGCGCTCGACCGCAGCGAGATCAAGGTGTTCTTTCAACCGATCGTGCGGCTCGAAGATCGCACCGTCGCCGGCTTCGAGGCGCTGCTGCGCTGGGACCATCCGCGTCTGGGGCGGCTCTCCCCAGGCGAATTCATCCAGATCGCGGAAGAGACCGGCGTCATCGTCGATCTCGGCATTTTCGCGCTTGAGCGCACCGCGCGCGAACTCTCGGCCTGGCAGCGCGCGCTCGACGTCGACCCGCCGATCTTCGCCAGCGTCAATGTCTCGTCGCGGCAATTGCTGCGCCATGATCTCTTGCATGACGTCAAGGCGGTGCTGTCGCGTTGCGACGTCAGCCCCGGCAGCTTGAAGCTCGAGCTAACCGAAAGCCTCGTCATGGAGAATCCCGAATTTGCGGCGCAAATTCTGACCCGCATCCGCGAACTCGGCGCAGGCCTCTCGCTCGACGATTTCGGCACTGGCTATTCGTCGCTCGCCTATTTGCAGAGATTTCCCTTTGACACGATCAAGATCGACCGGTCATTCGTGCGTCATACGGGAACCGGCGCCAGGCCCGTGATCCTGCGCTCGATCGTTGCCTTGGCGCATGATCTCGGCATGGAGGTCGTGGCCGAAGGCGCCGAAGCGGAATCGGACGCCATCGAACTCTATCAGCTCGGCTGCGAATATGCGCAAGGCTTTGCTTTCGGCCAGCCGATCAGCGCCATGGATGCGCGCAAGCTCGTCGGCGCGGCGACCATAGCGGCGTAATGAGGAAACGCGGCTTCTCGAACTCAGGCTGCGCCTCAAGCCCGCCCGGATTCCGACGACAGCCGCCCAAGGTCGATTCCGACCTGCTGCAGCGCGCGCTCATATTTCGAGCCGATGGCCGGATCGAAGATGAGCGCCGGATCGGCGGGACAATTGAGCCAGCCGTTATCCTGCATCTCAGCCTCAAGCTGGCCAGCAGACCAGCCGGCGTAACCCAAGGCGAGGATCGCCCGGTCGGGGCCGTCGCCGCGGGCGATGGCGCGCAGAATGTCGATGGTCGCGGTCAAGGACACGCCGCTGTCGATCGACAAGGTCGAATTGTCGATAAAAAAATCATTGGAATGGAGCACGAAGCCCCTGCCGGTCTCGACCGGTCCGCCGTTCAGAACTTGGACGGTGCCCGCCTGGGCGGGCAAGCGAATCGCCTCCTCGGGCCGGATCACCTCGAGTTGAACCAAGAGCTCGGAAAAATTGACCTTGCGCGCCGGACGATTGACGATGATCCCCATCGCCCCCTCCTCGGAATGGGCGCATAGGTAGATGACTGAGCGGGCGAATCGATTGTCCGGCATGCCAGGCATGGCGACGAGCAATTGCCCGTCGAGAAAACCGCCTCGATCCTGCCGCGCGCCTTCTGGAGGCTTTATTGATCCCATTTTATCCGCCTCGTTCTTGGGAAAATAGATCGCCCTAAACTATGTTTCCGCAAGTTGCACCTTGCGCCCATGCACAAAAAGCTGACCTCTCAACCAGCAAGCCATTGGCCGTGTTCCATGCAAATATCCTTCCAGCTTACCGGCGCAGCAAAAATACGCAGCGTAGCTCTCGGCGCAGCCGGTCTGGCCTCGCTGGCTCTTGCCGTCGAGGCGCGCGCCGATCCTTACGCGAGCACGTGGGCGCCGGCGCAGAAATCGGCCATGCGGCTAATTGCCTCCGCGGACGGCGAGCCCCGAGGCTTCTACAGGGCCGGAGCGGAAATTCACCTGGATCCTGGCGCGCTCACCTATTGGCGGTCGCCAGGAGGCGCCGGCGTCCCGCCGGTCTTCTCCTTCGACGGCTCCGAAAATGTCGCCAATGTCACGGTCCTCTATCCCGCCCCGACGCGAATAGATGAATCCGGGACGGAGGTTTTCGGTTATTTCGGAGACGTGACTTTTCCATTCCATGTGACGCCTAAAGACGACGCCCGTCCGGCGATTTTGGCGCTGACCTTGAGATATGCGGTCTGCGAGCGGCTATGCTTGCCAGCCAAGGCCGAGGCGAGGCTTGCGCTGCCTCCGCTGCAAAGCGCAGCAGCTGGCGCGCGGCTCCACGTCGCCGAAGCGGACGGGCCGGAGGCCGCACTCGCCGCGGCTGAAGCGAAAGCCCCGGTGCGCCTCTCGGCCGCGGAGCGCGACGCCAAAGTCGCGATCGAAGGCATTGCGGGAGCGCCATCGCCAAGCTGGCGGCTCGCCGCGCTAAGCGGAGATCCGCAAGACCTTTTCGCCGAAGCGCCCGAGGGATGGTATTTCGAGACCCGAAAGTCCGATCGCCCGAATGAATTCCTGATCGTCGAAGTCGAAAGGCCGAAGGCGGAAAGCGCCGACGCCGTTCCCGTGATCCTGACCTTGACCGAAGCTCCACAAAGTTACGAATTCGCGGTTGAACTCGGCGGGCCTTCCTCTAGACCATAGCGCATCAGCCGGGCGAGGCGGGAGCCGGCACCCGTTGGACCGGGCGCGAATTCCCGCCACGCAACTGTGGCGCCGCCAATCCAATAGGAGCAGGACGATGACGATCAAGGCCGGAGACCCGCTTCCCAAGGCCACGTTCACGGTCATGAGTATGGAGGGTCCGAAACTGCGGACCACAGACGAGATCTTCAAAGATCGTAAGGTTGTTTTATTCGGCGTGCCCGGAGCGTTTACGCCGACCTGCAGCGCGGCGCACCTGCCCGGATTTCGCGACAGGGCCGAGGAATTCAAGGCCCGAGGCGTCGATGAAATCGCCGTCACAAGCGTGAACGACGTCTTTGTCATGGACGCATGGGCCAAAAGCGCGGACGCTGGAGCTAAGATCACCTTTCTTGCCGACGGCAACGGCGATTTCGCCAATGCGCTCGGACTTTCGCTCGACCTAACCGAGCGCGGCCTCGGCGTCAGGTCGCAGCGCTATGCGATGCTTGTCGAGGACGGCGTCGTGCGCAAGGTCAATATCGAGCCCGCGCCCGGCAAGGCGGAAGCCTCGAGCGCCGAGGCTTTGCTCGCGCAGATTTGAGCGTGGTCGCGTTGGCGGAGCTAGCCAAGCCGCGATGCCGCGCCCCGCGCCGACAAAAACGGGGCCATTCCCTTGCGCGCGAGCGCGTCGGCGCGTTCGTTCATCGTGTCGCCCGCGTGGCCCTTGACCCAGCGCCAGTCGATCGTGTGGGGCTTGGCCGCCTCATCAAGCCTTTGCCAGAGCTCGACATTCTTGACGGGTTTCTTATCGGCGGTGCGCCAGCCATTGCGCTTCCAGGCCGATATCCAGCCGGTGATGCCGCCCTTGAGATAATTCGAGTCGGTATAAAGATGCACCGTGCAGGCGCGGTTCAAGGCCTGAAGCGCCTCGATCGCGGCGGTCAGCTCCATGCGATTATTGGTCGTCGCGGCCTCGCCGCCAAAGAGTTCTTTTTCATGACCTCCAAAGGTGAGGATCGCGCCCCATCCTCCGGGACCCGGATTGCCTGAACAGGCGCCGTCGGTCCAGATCGTCACTTCCGCGCTCATCGCAGCAGACCAAGCTCCCGACCGCTGCCGATTCTCTGATGAAACTGCAGTTTCCGAATATATTCGAGCGGATCCTTGGGATGGACCAAGGCGCCCGGCGGCACATTCAGCCAATCGACGAGGCGCGTCAGGGTAAACCGCAAGGCCGCGCCGCGAACAAGGATCGGGAGAGCCTCGACTTCCGCCGCCTCGAGCGCGCGGATGCGCTCATAGGCGTTGAAAAGACCCATGGCCTTGGTGATGTTGAACGAGGAATCGGGCTCGAAACACCAAGCGTTGAGGCAGATCGCCAGATCGTAGGCGAGATGATCGGTGCAGGCGAAATAGAAATCGATGAGCCCCGAAATCTTCTCCCCGAGGAACAGCACATTGTCAGGAAAAAGATCGGCGTGGATGACGCCTCGCGGCAAATCGGTCGGCCAGGTCTTTTCGAGAAAAGCCAATTCCTTCTCGATCATGGCGGCGACGCCAGGGCAAACGTCATCGGCGCGGGCGCCAACCTGATCGAACAAGACGGGCCATGCGCTCAACCCCAAGGCGTTGGCGCGAGAGCCGGCGAAATCGGAGCCGGCCTGATGCAGCTTGCCGAGCGCCTCGCCGAGCGCCGCGCAGCGCTTGGCGTCGGGGCGGTTGCGCCAGATGCCTTCGAGAAAGGTCACGATCGCCGCCGGGCGTCCCGCCAGCCGCCCGAGCGCGACGCCCGACCTGTTGCGGACCGGCTGCGGACAATTGAGCCCACGCGCGGCGAGATGCTCCATGAGCCCGAGAAAGAACGGCAAATTTCTCTCATCGACGCGCTTCTCATAGAGCGTGAGTATGAAATAGCCGGCTTCGACATGGAGAAGAAAATTGGAGTTTTCGACGCCCTCGGCAATGCCTTTTAGCGCGAGAACGCGGCCGAGATCATAATCCGCGAGGAAGGCGGCCAGGTCCGCGTCGACGACTTCGGTATAAACGGCCATGGCGCTCGGGCGGTCAAAACAAGGGGCGCGACTGTCCGCAGCCCTTTGGCATAGCTAGCGCATTTCCCGGCTGGATGGAATCGTCGATGAAGCGTGGCTTTCTCACGCCGCCTCATGCACGCGCTTCGTCGCCATCGCCGCAATCACCGCATTCGCGTCCGGCTGGATGACGCCGCAGGACATGATGAGCTTGGCGGCGGCGTCTGGGCTCAGCGGCAGCTCGATGACTTCGCGCGCCGGCAGGAAAAAATAGAAGCCGGTCGTCGGATTGGGCGTGCAGGGGAGAAACACCGAAATATGCGCCTCGCCCTGCGGCAGATGCTCGCTGAGGATGGCCCCGGGAGGGGCGGCGATGAAGACCAGCGACCATGACCCCTTGCCCGGAAACTCGATCAAGCCGACCTTGCGAAAAGCCGTGCCGGACTGAGAAAACGCGGTCTCAAAGATCTGTTTGACGCTTTTGTAAATCGAACGCACGACGGGCATGCGCGCGAGAATAGCCTCGCCGAGCCGGATCAGCGTGCGGCCCGCGAGATTGGCGGCGAGAAAGCCCAAAAGGGTAAGGCCAAGAAAAGCAAAAATGACGCCGAAGCCGGGAAGAGGCAGCGCCAAATAGGTCTCCGGCCAAAACTTGGACGGGAGAAAATGCCTGACCCAAGTGTCCACCGTGTCTACGAACCACCAGACGATGGAAGCAGTGACGGCGAGCGGACCCGCCACGATCACGCCAGTCAGGAACCAATTGCGGATGCGTCCCCCGAGGCCGGATCCCTTCGTCAAGACGATCGGGGCGCCGGCTTGCGGCTGAGGTCGCGTCTGTGGCGAAAGCTCCGTCATGGTCCGCCTCACGGCCTGCGCCGTCTCGTTGTCAGGCCTCGATCTGTCGCGTCGAAGATTTCGCCCAACGCGATTTCAAAAATGATCCGAGCAGCGCTCCTGCGAAGGCGACGCCCGCAATGGAGTCACGCGGGTCTCGTATAGCACGTTCTGGCGCGGCTCAATCGCACTAAACCGGGTCGCTCGGACCTTGCAGAAAAATTTCTTTCAATTTCTGCCTCTGTCGAGACATCTTGCCTATTTGTGCGTGACATTGCATTAGCTGTGAGCTACACACGTTACGTCAATTATCGACGCGGGGCGCCGGCGCAAAATCCGGAGCAGCAGTCCAAGTCTTGGGAGGACGCCTGTTTTATGCTCCTGCGCCACAGGTTGGCGCAGCCTTCAGCTGGACCGCGGGGGCAAGGACAGGTTTAGGGGGCTTAGCTAGAAAGGGCGAGAACTCAAAGCGTTCTCGCCCTTTCTCTATTCTCGCTCTATTCTTAATCTTAAAAATGTCTATTTGCCGGCCTGGAGCGGGCGAAGACGCCGCGACGACCTCCGCTTTGGCGCATGAGCGCGACGAAGCATCCTCGGAAAGACCGCGCGAATCAGAATCTGACCCCACTGTCAGCCGGAGCGGTCGTATCCGCCGGCGCAGGCGAAGCGACTGGGGCGGATCCACCAAGCGGGCGGGAGTCTGGCGCCCCCTTGTTGAACGTGCTGCCGCCATCGTACATTTCGATGCAGGTCAGAATTTCCACATAGCTCGGCATTGGCGAAACGCCTTGCTCAAGGCAATTCCGGCGATCCTCCGGCTTGAACTTCGACCATTTCTGCGTGAGCTGGTCCTGAGCATCCTTTTCATCTTGCATGCAGCCTTTATAAGCGAGGTTCCGATCGTCGCCGCCAATAGCCTGCGCTTCTCGGCAGGACTGCGAGACGTCGAGCTTCGGCACGCCCCCGCTATTATCGGGCCGCGCCAACGCGGGACCAAGCAAACCGAGGAGAGCAAATGAAACCGCGGCCGCCCTTAGGGTTTGCATGCGAACCTCCGACCTTTGAAATTCTAACTTCGCGAGAAAAGTTCCGCTAGGTCGTGAAAAGGCGTCGAGCGAGGCGGATGGGAGGAGGCTTTACCAAGCCCCTCCTCGCGGCGGGCCGAGCGCCATCGCTTTATTTGCAATAGCGTATAAGATCAACCACACTAAAGCGCTTCCCGATCGGATGGAAACGTCTGATCGAAAAAGAATCACTCAAGTTCAAAGAGTTGGCGCATGGTCTGATCGAAAAAGTCGATCAACTTTTTCGGAAGCTCTAAGGCGTCGCGCATTGGGGGGATGCGATGCAAATCTTATCTGGCGAAGAATTCCAGATCGGCCTGACCATGTCAGGCGCGATCTCCGCTGGCGCCTATACGGCCGGCGTGTTCGATTTCCTGATCCAGGCTCTCGACGAGTGGGAGAAGGCGCGAAACGGGGCCTATCGGGAAACCGGCGTGGACCCCGAGCAGATTCCAAACCACAGGGTCGGCCTTAAGGTCATGTCAGGCGCTTCCGCGGGCGCAATCACTGCTGCGATCGGCGCCGTCGCGCTCGCCGACGCCAATCAGAAACCCGTTCCGTTTGATTCGCGGGGCGAGGGCAAACAACAATTCAAATGTTTCCTGCCAAAGCTCTACGACACCTGGGTGGCGAGACCCGGCCTCGTCGCCGAGGACGGACAAACAAGCGACTTTCTGCAGGCGGGCGATCTCGACAATCGCCCGGACCCCGCGGACGACTTCTCATCCACCAGCGACCCTGCGCCGGCCGCGGACGGGCCGCTGCCTGTGACGTCTGCGCTCAATTCGCGGCTGCTCGACGGAATTGCGAAGGCCGCCATCGACGTTAAGGCCGTGACGAGCCCGCCGCGCGCCTATATTTCGGAACGTCTGCATATTTACCTGACCTTGTCGAACCTGCGCGGCGTGCCTTACACCGTCCCCTTCACAGGCGGCGCCTTCGGGATGGTCTCGCATGGCGATCGCGTGCATTACGCCGTGACCGGCGTCGGCTCCTGGCCGCGCGTCAGCGAATTCGGCGAAGGCGACAAAAAACGTGAAATTGGCGTCGCGACGCTCGTCAAAGGCAATCCGAACAACAAGGAATGGAAAGATTTTGCGATCTGCGCCGTCGCCTCAGCAGCCTTCCCGATCGGGCTTGCGCCGCGCGAAATCGACGGTGCGCGCGCCGAGTTCGTGAACCGGCATTTCCCGATCGAAGCGATCGCCGAGTTCGGCTCCATGCCGGATTGGCCGATCGACGTATGGCAGGCGGATTCGTTCCGGTTCACGACGGCGGACGGCGGAATCATCGACAATGATCCTTTCGAATATGCCCGCCTATCGTTGAAGGAACCGGGAGCGATGCGGAATGAACGCGGCCTCGCCGAAGCGGACCGCGCGGTGATCATGATTTCGCCTTTCCCCAAGGCGCCGTCGATCAAGCCCGAAGGCCAGCCGAAATTCGACATCGTGAGCATTTTCAGAGCGCTTCAGCCCGCCTTGATCGAACAGGCCCGCTTCAAGCCGAGCGAGCTTGTGCTCGCGGCGGATCCCAAGATCGGCAGCCGATATTTGATCGGTCCGAGCCGGCCCCCGGCCGACGAAGGGAGGCCGGAGGCGAAGGAGCGTTACCCGATCGCAAGCGGCCTGCTCGGCGGCTTCGGCGGCTTTGTCGCAAGGGCCTTTCGCGATCATGATTTCCAGCTCGGCCGGCGCAATTGTCAACGTTTCTTGCGCCATATTTTCACGGTCCCGCCCGATCACGCCATCTACATGGCGTGGCCGAAGGCGGCCCAGCAAAATCCCGATTTCAGGGCCAATCCGACGGAGACGCTGCAGGAGGGCTACTGCATCATTCCGCTGTTTGGCTCCGCCCGCGATGAGGTGCTCCTACCGGAATGGCCGCGCATTTCGGATAAGTTCTACGAGGCGCTGCAGGACCGCATCACAAAGCGTTTCGATTATGTCGCACCAGCCTTGCTTGCGCAAAATGTGAAGGGAATTTTGTGGGTCCTGCTTCGGATCGCCATAATCCCATTCGTGGGCGCGATCCGCGGCAGGACGCTCGAATTCGCCGAACGCACTATCCGATGCGACCTCGTGCGCCGCAATCAGATTGAAGGTTGGCAGGATCTGCCTAAGGATACAGGCCTCGACGATGATGAAATCCGGCTCGTTCTCGCCGAATTGATCGATCCCGCCTATGATCAGCGCAATGTCCGGGGCCTCGTCAAAGCCACGGGATTGAAAGCTGAGAAAATCAAGGCGCTGCTGGCGGCCTGCCAATCCGCCAAAGGCGGGAAACACAAAGTGTGGAAGGCGTGGTGGACCGATAAGACCGGCGAGCCCCTCTACACGCTCGCGAGCCTGAAGCCAAACCCGATCAAATCGGTCGGCTATTTTATCGGGGTCGGGATCGCCAAATATATTCCCTCTTTGCGCTCGATCGCGTCAACGCCGCGGATTGATCCGCCCGAATTCTAAACGTTTACTGTCCCGCACGGCGCCAAATAGCGTGCGCCACGCCAGCCTCATGCTCGTCGGCGCGCCCGAGGAGCGCGCGCCAATGGCGGCGCCCGACGTCGGGCGCCGCTTCTATGTCCTCGATCGAAAGCGGCTTCAAGCCCTGTCGTCTCGCCTCCGTGAAGATCGACGGCGCCAGCGGCCAGGGCGGGCCCTCGGCCTCGGCGTCTTCGTCCCGCGCGCGGGCGATAATGAGGAGTTTGCCGCCGGGAGCGAGGAAAGACGAAAGCGCGCCGAGCGCCTTTGGCAGAAGCGGCGCGGAAAGCGCCTGCAAAGTATAGCATTCGTGCACGAGATCGAACTTGCCCAGCCAGTCTGCTGCTGGCGGCGCGAAGAGATCGCCCGCGCGATAATCGACGCTCGTGCGCGGGAAGCGCCGCTTCGCCCATTCGACCGCCGTCTCGACAAGATCGAAGGCTGTGACTTCTGCGCCGGCTTCGGCCAGACATTCCGCGTTGTCGCCAAGGCCGCAACCGACATCGAGCACGCGCAAGCCTGCAATGCCCTTCGCCTGGGCTCCGACCCAGGCCTTGGTCAAAGGGTGCGGCGCAAGATTGGCCCAGGGCACGCGCGCCGGGTCATTTTGCGCGCGCGCATAAACCGTCTCGAACCATTCGCGGCGCAAAGGGTCATCCGGCGCGCCGCCGCGCATTTCCAAATTCTTGGCGGGATCGAGCGCGTCAAGCGCCTTACGCGCCTCGGCGCGGCGCGCGGCGAATTCGGCCGATGTCGGATCAAGCGAGATTTCGTCCAAGACAGCCTATGTCCTTTCAGCCAATCGGGATGATGATCGGAGGCGCAGCCGGGTCATGGGGAGCGCCGCTCACGCCTTTTTCTCCCAGCGGCCTGTCTCGTCCTCTCGCCAATAGCTCAGCGCCAAATCTTTTTCCTTCAGCATTTTCCATTGCGCGCGGGCGAGCGCGAGTTCATCCTCGTCATTGCCGTCGAACAGGAGAATTGCGCGGGCGTAAGGCGCGGCGGAGGGCTCCTCCAGCGCCTCAGCGATTTTGGCCCCTTCGATGAAGAGCCTGACCTCGGCGCCGTTTGGGTTCTCGAGGCCGGTCGAGAGATAGACCGGCTGGAGTTCGCCATCGCCGTCGCGCGCCCGGCCATGGGCGACAAAACTCGCCTCCGAAAAGGTCCACAGCCATTGATCGATCGCGTCGAGCCGCTCCTCGCTTTTCGCCTGGACGACGACGCGCCAGCCTCTTTCGAGGGATTTCTCGATGAGGCTCGGAAGGACGCTTTCCAGCGTCCGGCGCTGAAGATGATAGAACCAGATTTCGGTCATGGCCCGGCGTCTTTCGGCGCGCCGCGGAAAGGCGCGCCTGGCTTCATCCCTCGTAATAATCCGCGACGAGCCGATCGAGCAGCCGCACTCCAAAGCCCGAGGCCCAGCCTTGATTGAGGTCGCTGCCGGGGGAATTCATCCCGGTGCCGGCGATGTCGAGATGCGCCCAGGGCGTCCCATTCACGAATCGCTGGAGGAATTGGGCCGCCGTGATCGAGCCCGCGTGCCGACCGCCGGTATTCTTCATGTCGGCGAATTTGGAATCAATCATTTTATCATAGGCGGATCCGAGCGGCAGGCGCCATAGTTTTTCGCCCGTCGCGTTGCCGGTCGCGAGCAGCTTTTCCGCCAAATCATCGTCATTGGCGAAGAGGCCTGCGTGCTCCTGGCCGAGCGCTACGAGAATCGCGCCGGTCAGGGTCGCGAGATCGACGATGAATTTCGGCTTGAATTTGTCCTGCACATACCAAAGCACGTCGGCGAGGACGAGTCGCCCTTCGGCGTCGGTATTGATGACTTCGATCGTCTGGCCGGACATGGATTTCACAATGTCGCCGGGACGCTGCGCCTCGGGACCCGGCATGTTTTCGACGAGGCCAATGGCGCCCACGACATCGACCTTGGCCTTGCGCGCGGCGAGCGCATGGATCAGGCCGACCACGCAGGCGGCGCCGGCCATGTCGCCCTTCATGTCCTCCATGCCGGCGGCCGGCTTGATTGATATGCCGCCGGTGTCGAAACATACGCCCTTGCCGACAAAGGCGATTGGCTGCGCCTTGGTCTTGCCGCTCTCTTTGGCGGGCTTCACGCCGCGCCATCGCATGATGACGACTCGGCTCTCCCGGACAGAGCCCTGCCCGACGCCGAGCAAGGCGCCCATGCCGAGCGCGCGCAACGCCGCCATGTCGAGAACCTCGACTTCGACGCCAAGCTTTTCGAGCGCCTTCGCGCGATCGGCGAATTCCACGGGATAAAGAACATTGGCCGGCTCATTGACGAGCGAACGGGCGATCAAGACGCCTTCGGCCACGGCCTCCCTCGCCTTGGCCTCGCGCCGCGCGGCGGAAGGTTCGTCCACGGCGAGAAAAATTTCGGTGGGGCCGCTGTCTTCGGCGTCGTCCTTTTTCTTCGTCTTATAGGCGTCAAAGCGATAGTCGCGCAGCTGCATCCCGAGCATGAATTCGGCGACGGCTCCGGCCGGGTCCTCAGGCGGCCTCGGCAAATCGAAAGCGACGACGGCGCTCCCACCGCGGCCCAGCTTGCCGATGACGAATCCGCCGAGATTGGCGTAATCGCCGGGGCTCGGAGCCGCGTCCTCGCCTCCCTTCTCTCGCAGGGCTTCATCGTTTTCGCCTTTCTTCTTCGCGGTCTTGTCTTTCTCGACTTGGGCCGCGCGGACGCCGATCACGATGAGCCTGTCGGCGGCGAAGCCTGAAGGCGCGATAATATCGAGCGCAGTCGAAGGCTTTCCCTTGAACTTCGCGGCCGCGGCCGCCTTCCTGATCAAAGCCTCTCCATCTGCGCCGATGAGGCGCAGCGTCGCCTGGCCAAAAGCGAAATCCGGACCCATGAAAACAACCAGGGCCTGGGCGCTCTTGGCTTTCCCCGCCGCCCGTTTCGATGAAGCCTGAAGCGGCGTCTGGGCGCTCAATGGCCCAAGCGCAACAAATTCGATTTTAATGGAGTCCGACATCTGATCCTCTGCACGCAAGTCCCGGAGCGCAGTCACAACTCACGAAGTCGTGAAAGCCCTTCGCATTCCCAAACTTTCCGCATTTTCACGCGAGCCGGCCTTGGCTCCGCCCAAAAATGGCCCGGCCCACCTCGCGCGGCCGCTTTGTTCGCATCATGTTCCGCCCGGCGCGCCTCGGCAAGTGGGAGCTCTAGGTTCATACAGGAATTATGTGCGATGATGCGTCCTTCATCTGCCGAAAAATCGCCGTGAGTCTCAAGTTTACGTCACCTTCGCGCCGCAGCCCAAGCGCTATTGCGGCGGAACGGCTGCGAGGCGAAGATGAGGCGGCGTTTTGGAGCCCGGGCCGCCCGCTCGGGCCGAGGCGACGAACGGCGTAACGGGACGAAAGCGAAATGGCGGACATGACGCTCGACGCAACCAATTCGCGCCATGCCGGCCTCCTGGGCCTGCGCGTCGCCGTCAGCGCCGCGCGCGAGCTCCATCGATGATCGGCTCGACCCTCGGGCGCTATTTTTCCTTCCGCTTCCTGCGGATGATCATGGCCGTGTTCTTGATGATTTTCGGCATGGTCTACGTGATCGATTTCGTCGAATTGCTGCGCCGCTCCGACGGCATCCCCGGCGTATCGGCTGCATTCATCGCCTTCCTCGCCCTGCTGCGCGTCCCATCCGCCTCGGAACAGCTCATGCCGTTCTGCGTCCTGGGCGGCGCAATGGCCGCCTTCCTGGATTTGACCCGCAAGCTCGAATTGCTCATCGCAAGGGCCGTCGGCGTCTCGGTCTGGGGATTCCTGGTTCCGCCGGTGCTGATCGCCACCGTCATAGGCGTGGCGTCGATCGCGCTGTTCAATCCGATCTCCGCCATGATGAAACATCGCGCCGACGGGATCGAGACGCGGCTGTTCGGGCCAAATGGCAAAAAAGCCCCCGACGCGCAGTTTTGGATCCGACAAAACAGCGTCGACGGATTGGCGATCATCAGGGCCGCGAAGGTCGAGGAGGACGGCGCTCGCCTGACGTCGGTCATCGCCTATGTCTACGACCCTACCGGAAAGTTCGAAGGCGAAATTTTGGCCCAAAGCGCCAAACTTTTGCCCGGGGTGTGGCGCCTCGAACACGCGCGGATCGTGGCTCCAGGGGAAGAGAGCGTCGAAGTCGGAATCTATCTTCTCGCGACGAATCTCTCGTCCGAACAAGTCGCTCAGGGGGTTATTGCGCCAGAATCCGTGCCATTTTGGGAATTGCCGTCGTTGCGCGAACAGGCCGACGCTGCGGGGCTCGACTCGATAGGCTACCGGCTTCAATTCCAGACCCTTTTGGCGAGGCCGCTGTTTTTTGTCGCCATGGTTTTGATTGCGGCGGCCTTTTCCTTAAGATTTTTCCGTTTTGGTGGCGTAGCCAGGATGGTTGGCGGTGGCGTGGTCGCCGGGTTCGTGCTTTATGTGGCGACAAAATTGGTCAGCGATCTCGGGGGCGCGGGTTTGCTAAGTCCAGCGGTGGCGGCGTGGTCTCCGGCCGTCGTCGCCAGCATGCTGGGCGCGTTCGCTCTGCTGCATCAGGAGGATGGTTGATGGGGCGGCGTTTTTGCCCCGCTGACGTGATTGCTTGGGCCCGAGCCGTCGCAAGCCCGGCGAAGCCGAGCGACTCGGCGCTGGACGTCGGACCGGGAAATGGGCCAACGCTCGCGGAGCGCTTGGGCCGGCTGGCGCTCGCGCTTCGTTTTTGCGTCGCCGCGGCGCTTCCTTGCTCCATCGCCGCGGCGCTTGGTTTGGGTTTTGCCTTGACGCCGGTCGCCGTCGGCTCCGCGGCCGCGCAAACAGTCGGCAGCCGGCTGGCGCAAAAAAACACCGACAAGAACGAGAAGATGTTCGTCGAGGCGACCGAGCTTCGCTACGATTCCGAAAAAAACACGGTCTCGGCCGAAGGAAACGCCAGAGTCTACTACCAAGGACGCGTGCTCGAGGCCGATCGCGTCGTCTATGACCGGAAATCTGGCCGCGTCTACGCCGAAGGCCATGCGAAGCTGACCGAAACCGACGGCACTGTGCTGCACGCCGAACGCTTCGACCTCACCGACGATTTCCGCGATGGCTTCATCGAGAGCCTGCGCGTCGAAACCGCCGAGAGAACATATGTAAACACCGAACAATCCGCCCAGCTCGGCGTGCCGATTTCCGAGAAGGGCACCTACAAGACATATTTCAGCGCGCCCCGCGCGGAACGGATCGAAGGCGACACAACCGTCTTCGACAAGGGCACCTACACCGCTTGCGCGGCCTGCAGCGACAATCCCAGCGTGCCGCCGCTCTGGCGCGTGCGGGCCAAGCGGATCATCCACAAGAACGACGAGCAGATGATCTATTATGAGGACGCCTCGCTCGAATTCCTCGGCATCCCGATCGCCTATGTGCCGTTCTTCTCAACCCCCGATCCGAGCGTGACGCGCAAGTCCGGCATTCTTTCGCCGCACCTCATCTATAATTCCAACCTCGGCTACGGAGTAGGCATTCCGATCTTCTGGGCGCTCGCGCCCAATTACGACTTGACGTTCACGCCGACTTTTCTTTCGACGCAGGGGTTTCTCGCCAGCGTCGAATGGCGCCACCGACTTGAAAACGGCGAATACTACATCCGCGCGAACGGGATCGACGAACTCAACAAGTCCGTGTTCTCGACGCCGCCATATGGCGCCGGCGACCAATCTCTTCGTGGCTCCTTCGAAAGCAAGGGACAGATCTACATCGCCGATCACTGGAAGTTCGGCTGGGAATTCACGCTTCTGTCGGACAAGTATTTTCTTAACGACTACCACATACCCAGCCAGACGCTGTCGTCCAATTATTTCAGCGAAACAACGTCGACAGTTTATCTCACCGGGCAGGCGGATCGCGGTTACTTCGATCTGCGCGGCTATTATTTCGAAGGTCTTTCGACCCACGACTTCCAGCCTCAGCAACCGCTTGCGCATCCGGTCTGGGACTATAACAAGACCTTCGACATCGACCCCGCGCAAAGCTTCGGCATCGGAGGCCAGGCCGAGCTCGACTTCAATCTGACAAGTCTCTCGGCCGCCTCCGCGAGCTACCAGTCCGTCGGCTCGCAGGTTCTGGACAACGCCTACGGGCTCTACAATGTCTGCACCAACTATACTCCGGGGCAGGTCGGAGGCACATGTCTTTTGCGCGGCGTTGGCGGCGAGTACACCCGGGCGACGGTTGACGGTTCGTGGAAGCGCAAGTTCATCGACCCGATCGGCGAAGTCTGGACGCCTTTCGCCTTCGCTCATCTCAATGGCGAGTGGCTCGACCTCAACACGACGAATTCCTACACCTTCGCTTACGGGAATGGCGTCTCCACCTATACGAACGCCTCGCAACTGAATTTCTTGAGCAATAAGGATTCGAGCTTCTATGGCGCCCTCGTGCCGGGCGTTGGACTGGAGTACCGCTATCCCCTCCTCGCTAAGACGGGCTTCGGCTCGATGGTCTTGGAGCCGATCGGGCAGATCATCGTGCGCCCGAACCAGATCTGGTCGTCGTCGCTCATAAACCTCGATGCGCAAAGCCTCGTCTTCGACGATTCCACCTTGTTCGAATGGAGCAAATATTCCGGCTACGATCGCTTCGAGACCGGAACCCGGGCGAATTACGGCGCGCAATTCACGCTGAATTTCAACGGCGGCGGCCACGCCAATTTCATCGCCGGACAATCCTATCAACTCGCCGGCACAAACTCTTACGCGACGCCGGACGCCGCCAATGTCGGTTTGAGCTCCGGGCTCGACACGCGTCGCTCGGATTACGTCACCGCATTTTCCTTCGCGCCAAATTCCATGTTCTCCTTCACCGCCAAGACCCGGCTCGACGTCGATACTTTGGAGGCGAGGCGCATCGATCTCGTCGGCACGTATAATCTCGGCGCCTGGACAGGCAGCATCCAATATGCCAATTACCAGGCTCAACCGGTGATCGGCTACTATGTGCGCAGAGAAGGCCTCTCCTTGGCGTCGCGCTACAAGATCAGCGACAATTACTTTATGCAGGGCAACATCACCTTCGATATGAGCCGGCAATTCTATCCAGCCGGTTTGATCGGCACAGTCAATCCGGGACCCTTCGCCGTCGCCGCTTTCGGGATCGGCGGCGGTTATCAGGACGATTGCACGAGCTTTTCGGTGAACTACACCTCGCTCTATCAGGACAATGGCAATGGCGCGCTGGTCCACAATCAGACCGTGCTTTTGCAGCTGCAGCTGCGCACTTTGGGCGACGCTAGACTAACCCAGTCCTTTTCCAACACCACGTCGCTCGACGGCGTGAAATACTGATTGCGGCGATCTCGTGGGCCACGCTCGCCATGACGCCGCGCAAACATCCCAACAACGGAGAGCGAAAACCATGCGTAAAGACGTAGATGCGCGTGTATTTGGCTTTCTCGCCAATGCCGGCTTCAAGGCGTGCCTCGTCATCATCGGGATCGCGGGCGCCGCGGCGCTCGGCGGCGGCCCGAGTCGCGCCCAGACGATCATATCCAGCATCAATGGCGATCCAATCACGAATATCGATATTGAAGAGCGCATGAAGCTGCTTCGCGTCTTGCGCAAGCCGGCGACGCGCGAGGCCGCGATCGAAAGCCTTTACACCGATCGTCTCGAAATTCACGAGGCGGAGAAGTATGGCGTCAACCCGAAGGACTCCGACATCTCTGAAGAGATCGTAAAGGTCGCGCAAAACTTGAAAATGGCGCCTCAGGCCCTCGCCGCCGAGATCGAGCACGCCGGCGTGACGCCCGACCATTTCAAGGCCCATTTTCGCGCCGATTTGGCTTTCGGCCTTCTCGTCCAGGCCTTGAACAAGGGAGTCGAGGCGAGCGAAGAACAGGTCCGCGCCGAACTCGCCAAGCAAGGCGGCAAGTCGGCCTCGGGACTCGAATATACGGTCCGTCAAGTCATTTTCGCGGTGCCGAATTCGGCGACCGTCGCTGCCCTGAACGAGCGCGCCCACGAGGCCGAGCAATTGCGCACGCGCTTTGTCGATTGCGACAGCGGCGTGCCGCTCGCGCGGGCGATCAACGACGTGACGGTTCGCGATCCTTTGACCAAGACCTCGATCGAGCTCAATGAAGGGCTTCGTCAATTGCTCGACAAGACGCCGGCCGGCCATCTGACGCCGCCGCAGCGCTCGAGCGCGGGCATCGAAATGATCGCCATCTGCAACAAGGGCGCGCCTAAGGACGATACGGCGGCGCGCACGGCGATCTCGCAAAAGCTCCTCGCCGCGCATATCGCCGCTGACGCCGAGCGTCGCCTCAAGGAGATGCGCTCGAGAGCCGTGATCGTGAAAAATTAGCGCATGATCGTTTCAAGTTGACGCGGTCAGATCTATCTTTTGTTTTCCCATGATCTCGCCCGATATGTCCGCGGCGTCTCGGGATCGTGGCTTAGGGACGAAATCCCGATGCGAGGAGTTGCTCCTGCAAAAAGACCCCTCCTCGCCCTGACCCGAGGCGATCCCTCGGGGATCGGTCCGGAGCTTGCGTTAAAGGCCTGGCTCGCGACTCATTTGGACCCGGACGCGCCGCCTTTCGCGATCGCCGCCGAGCCGGATCACCTCGCGGCGCTCGCAAGAGAATTGGGGCTCGAGGTCCCGATCGAGACTGTCGCGGCTAGCTCGGCCCGGCTCGTGTTTTCCCGCGCCTTGCCGGTTCTCGCCTCGCCCTATTCTGTCACGGGAAAGCCAGGCGCGCCAAAAGAAGAGGACGCCGCCGCGACCATCGCCTCGATCGAGACTTGCGTCAGCCTTGTCTATTCCGGCGAAGCCGCCGCCGTCGTCACCAACCCGATCGCCAAAGAGGTTCTCTATCGCGCCGGCTTTTCCCATCCCGGCCATACCGAGTTTCTGGCCGAGCTCGCCTTGCGCTTTTTCGACGTCACCATGCGGCCTGTGATGCTGCTCTGGTCGCCCGAACTCGCCGTCGTTCCGGCGACGATCCATGTCCCGCTCGCCCGCGTTCCGGCGCTTTTGACCCGTTCGCTTCTGGTCGAAACCGGTCTTGTCGTCGCGCATGACCTCAAGCAGCGCTTCGGCGTCGAGACGCCGCGCCTCGCCTTTACCGGCCTCAATCCGCACGCCGGCGAAGGCGGCGCGATGGGAAGCGAGGAAAGCGAAATCATCATTCCCGCGCTCCACGAACTCGCTAGGTCCGGCGTGACCGTCAGCGGACCGCATCCAGCCGATACTTTGTTCCACGCCGCCGCGCGGCGGAGCTATGACGCCGTGATCGCCATGTATCACGACCAAGCCCTTATTCCGATCAAGACCCTCGCCTTCGAGAGCGCGGTCAACGTGACCTTGGGCCTGCCCTTCATTCGCACCTCGCCGGATCATGGCACGGCCTTCGACATTGCCGGAAAAGGCGTCGCCGACGCCAGAAGCATCATCGCCGCGCTGCAACTTGCCGGCCGCCTCGCGAGCCGCTCGTGCCAGGGGGCATAGACGACCTTCCGCCGCTGCGCGAGGTCGTCGCCGCGCATGGCCTCGACGCCAGGAAATCGCTGGGGCAAAATTTCCTTTTCGACCTGAATCTTACGCGTCGCATCGCCCGCGCCGCCGCGCCGCTCGACGAAGCGACGATCGTCGAGATTGGGCCGGGCCCAGGCGGACTGACCCGAGCTCTGATGGCGGAAGGCGCGCGGAAAGTCATCGCCATTGAACGCGATGCGCGCTGCCTCGCCGCGCTCGGCGAAATCGCCGCGCATTATCGCGGCCGGGTAGAAATTATCGCAGGCGATGCGCTGGAGGTTGATCTAGCGGCGCTTGTCGGCGGCGCGCGGCCGGCGCGAATTTGCGCCAACCTCCCCTATAATATCGCGACGGCCCTGCTCACCCGCTGGCTCGAGAGCGAGCCCTGGCCGTCCTGGTTCGATCGGCTCACCCTTATGTTCCAGCGGGAAGTCGCCGAGCGCATTGTTGCGACGCCATTGCAGCGCGCAGCCTATGGACGGCTCGCGGTCCTGAGCAATTGGCGTTGCGAAACCCGCATTCTTTTCGACATTTCGCCCTCGGCCTTCACGCCGCCGCCCAAAGTCACGTCGAGCCTGGTCGAGCTCACGCCCCGCGCGGAGCCGCTCGCCTGCGAGGCGAGACTCCTGTCGGAGGTCACGCAGGCAGCCTTTGGGCAGCGCCGCAAGATGCTGCGCCAATCGCTGAAATCGCTGGCTGGAAGCGACGCGGCGGAGCTTCTTGTGCGCTCCGGCATTGCGCCGACCGCGCGAGCCGAAGAAATCGATATTTCAGGCTTCGTCGCTTTAGCGCGCGCGCTGGAGCAAATGCGTCGATCGAATGGGCAAGAATAGGCTTCGTTCGCCACTTCTAATGCGTCGGCTCAATTTCCCGCCGGCCAAGCTCCTTTGACGAAGAGGCTGACGATGACCGCGTGGGCGACATGTTCGGCCATGCATTGATAGCCGAGATCGTTCAGATGGAAATTATCGCGCGACATCAGCTGTAAATTCGCATGCGCCTGGGCGATGAACTGCATTGCGTCATAGCGGCGGACGTAGAGAATATTTTCCGCCGCCGCAATCCGCTGCAGGCTGTCGCGGATCGCGAAATAATTGGGGTCGCGGGCGAAACGCGGCGCATATTGCGGACCGACTAGAACGACGTCGGTCCCATTTTCCTTCAGCCATCGAAGCGTCGAGCGGACAGTCGCCTCGAAATCTTCCGGGGCGATGCGGGCGAGCGCGTCATTGGTTCCAAGCTGCCACAAAACGAGGTCCGGCTTCACAAGCGCGACTTCGCTCTTGAGTCGCTCCGCGGTAATCTCCGCAACTTCTCCCGGAACGCCGCGATTGACGATCTCGATATCGACGCCCTTGAGGGCGTGCTCGAGAATCGCCTCAAGTTGGGCCGGGTAGGTCTTGCCGCTCGACGAGGCGCCGACCCCCGAAGTTGAGGACGAGCCGATCGCCAGAATGCGCACGGTCCCGCGCTTTTGCAGCGCCACGGCGACGTTCGGAAGCGATGCGGGAGCCGCAATATCGACGGCCGGCACGTCGCAGGCTGCGCTCAATGGCGGCGCCGCCACCCGACCGGGCGCCTCTTCGGCGCGCGAAGCCGGAATCACGAAGAGGACGAGCCCGAAGGCGAGCGCGGCTCGCATGCTAGGGCCGCCGGCAACCTGCTGCGCCATTCCGATAGCCATGCGACGAGACCCATCAAGAGGAAGCCCACGATAACAATGAATGCGTCGGTTGCAACATTCCCACTATAGGCGAAGCGAAGGATTTGACCCGCGAGGCTCAGGATGGACGCGGCGCAGAAGACATTGAGGGAATTGCGCCCGAGCAGAGACAAGAATCCTGAGGCGCGCGGCGCCCATCGCCGGATCGTCGCGAAAGCGCCTGCGAACAATGCCGTCAAAGCCAGGCTATGGATGAGCCGAGCCGGCGACAGAAACGTCTTGTCGAACATGAACCAAAGCTTTGGGGACGGCACGTCGAACGGATCGGGTGAAAAATCGGCGATCGCGGCGGCGGCGGCGAGCAGCACGATGGGGAGCGCCAGCCACCAGAAAACTTTGCGCTTGCGCCGAGCGAACGCGCCAAGCCCGTCCTCGCCGGCAAGAACGAAACCAAGAACATAGATCAGCTGCCAGGCAAGCGGATTGAAGAACCAGGTTCCCTCGACTGGCCAAGTCGGTAAATTCAAGCCGAACGCGAGAGCGACGGCGTAGATCGCGAACGAGGCCGGCAGCAACAGCCGGCTCGCGTGGCGATGCGCAAGCGCAATGAGCGGGGCGATGAAAACCAAAACGACATAAAGCGGAAGAATGTTGAAATAGCCGAGTTGATGGGTGAGCAGGACGAGGCCGATGTGAGCCCTGACCGGATCGTTGAAAACGGCCGACGCATTATGCCAGTCGGTGAGGAACGGCGCGTCGAGAAGGATCGAGGCGGCGGCGAGAAGGGCTATCGCGATCTCGGTGATGACCGTCTGCGCGACATAGACCGTCGTGGCGCGGCCCTCCAATCGCAAGACCAGCGAACCCGCCGACAGCCCCCGCGCCGGGCCTTCGATGAGCTTGCGCATCGCCCATCCAGCGAGAAACACGAAAAGCTCGGCCGAATCCGAAAGCGACACATTGCGAAAAGTGAAACGCTCGAAATAGAGCCCCGGAACATGATTGACGAAAATCGTGAGGAGGGCGAAGCCGCGCCAGAAATCGATTTCATTTGGCGGGCGCATAATCTCGTCCGAAAATCCGCCCGCCGCCGCCATTGCGGCGCAAGTTCTCAGGGCATTCGCTGCTTGCGGAATATTATTCCAAATTTCAATCGGCTTGCGATTGGAAAATTCCACCGGCGAAAAGCGCGCGCAAAACAGGCGGCAGATTTTCCGGCAGATCTTCCGCCACCAAGCCTGGGCCAAAATGACGGCCCGCAGCGCCATGGAGCCAGACGGCGGCGGACGCCGCCTCAAATGACGGCATGGATTGCGCGAGCAGTCCGCCGATCATCCCGGCGAGAACATCGCCCGAACCTGCTGTTGCAAGCCAAGGCGGCAAATCCTCCGCGATGGTCGCCCGGCCCGACGGCTCCGCGACGACCGTGTCGGGACCTTTCAAAAGCACGACCCCTCCGGTCAAAGTCGCGGCGGCGCGCGCGCGGTCAAGCTTGGAGTCGGAATGCAGAGCTAGAAAGAGACTGCGCAACGCCTCCGGGTCCGGTTCGAGCTCCGACCACGGATCTCGGTCATCTGCCTTCAGGCCGGAGAAGAGGCGCACGAATTCGCCGTCATGCGGCGTCAGAACGACCGGCGCCCGCGACGCCCTGATCGCCTGCGCGAGGCCGAATGCGTCATCCTTGAAACTCGTCAGGGCGTCGGCGTCGAGCACAATGGCGCGCCGCGGTTCGATAGCCTCGGCGTCGGCCTTGAGGGCGACATGCGCCAAGGTCCGCGTCGCCGCGCCGACGCCCAACGCCGGGCCCATGACGAGCGCATTCTTGCGGCGATCCTCAAGCAGGCCGGCAAGCTCATCCGGCCCATCGCAGAGGCGGGTCATGATCGCGGTGAGGGTCGCCGCATGCGCAGGCAGCGCCTCCCGCGGCGTCGCGACCGTCACGAGTCCGGCCCCGGCGCGCAAGGCGCCGCGGGCGGCGAGGCGCGCTGCGCCCGTATGCGCGAGGCCGCCCGAAAGGACGAGAGCATGGCCGCGGGAATATTTATTCCCCTCCAGGCGCGGAACCGGAAAGCCATTTGCCCAGATAGCGGGACCGTTGACCAAAGTCTTCGGCTTGATCGTCGCGAGAACCGATTCCGGAATGCCAATATCGCCGACGATGGTCTCGCCACAGCAAACGCGGCCAGGCAGCAGAAGATGGCCGGGCTTGCGGCGAAAGAAGGTGACGGTGCGCGCCGCCCGAACCGCGACGCCGCGAATCTGGCCGCTCGACCCTTCGATCCCTGACGGAACATCGACCGCAACAATAGGTCTGTTGCGCGCGCCCCCCCATTCATTGAGACGCAAAACGGCGGCTTTGGCCGCGCCGTCGAGATCGCGAGCAAGCCCCGCGCCGAAAATGGCGTCGATTGCGAGATCGGCCGCATCGAGGTTGATCGACTCGATCGAAATGGTTTCGCCGCTCCAAGCCTCGGCGGCGGAAGCCGCATCGCCGCGCAGCGCGTCGAGGCGTCCGAGCAGACCGAGCTCAACAGAAAAACCTCTGGCGGCGAGCAGGCGCGCGGCGACAAAGCCGTCGCCGCCATTATTGCCGGGTCCGCAAAAGACCGCGATGCGGCCGCGGCGGGGCGCGAGACGCTCCGCCTCCCGGGCGACCGCTGCGCCCGCATGCTCCATCAGGAAAGATCCGGGAACGCCGGAGCCGATGGTCAGTCGGTCGGCCTCGGCCATTTCCACATTGGTCAAAAGCTCAGGGGGCGGAGCGTCAAGGAACATGCGGAAAACCCGTGCCAAAAGCAAAAAGAAGCAAGCGAAACAGCGCCGCGGCCGCGATGAAGCGGGATCGTCGTCGCGGCGCCCCTCAACGCCGAGCCCCCGAAGCAAGGCTCTGCTTTAATCCCTGCGGTCAAGTTGACTTTGCAATCGGCGGCGGTTAACGAGGCACGCTCTGAAAGGTCCGCCACGCCGCACTCGCCGCTTGGGCGTCGTTCCTTCTCGGCGGCGCAGCTCATGGCGGCCAACGACGCATCATGAAAGCCCTTATCGCAAAGTTCGGCATAGGTCAGGTGGTCAGGCACCGGAAATATCCGTTCCGGGGGATTATCTTCGACGTCGATCCGGTCTTCTCGAACACGGATGAATGGTGGCGGTCCATTCCCGAGGAGGTTCGGCCGCACAAGGACCAGCCTTTCTATCATCTTTTCGCTGAGAACGCCGAAACCGAATATGTCGCTTATGTCTCGGAGCAAAATCTCCTCCCCGACACGTCCGGCGACCCGGTTCGCCATCCGCAAGTCGACAAGATGTTCATACGGGCCGAAGACGGGGCCTATCAGATCAAGTCGGCGCGTCTGAACTGATGCCCAAGCTATTTGAGCAATCTACTTGCGGCGCCCTTCGAGCTCGAGCGTGACGAGCCGCGCGAGCAAGGTCGCGGGATAGAGCTGCCCGATGATTCCTTCGAGATTACAGAAAGCCCGCGCCATTGGATGCAGCGGCACGATATCGCCATAGCCGGTCGAGGTCAGCGTCACGAAGCTGAAATAGATCAGATTGCTGGCAAGCGCCGGACTATCGGCGATGGATAGGCCGGAAAATGAATTCGGCGCCAGCAAGCCGACAAAGGTGAAGAGCGCCACGAAAGTCAGGCCGATCGTCAAATAAAGCAAGACGGCGCCATTGATGCGATGATAGGTGACGCGGCCAGGCGCAAAAACTGCGCGAGCGATCACAAATATGAGCAAAGCGCCTATGGTGAGGCATGCGCCAGCCGCGAGATATATGTCGAGCGTCGAATCGAGCTTCAGACGGAAGATAATAGCGGCGACGGCGAGGCCGACCGCCAGCATGATCACCAGCATCGCCATCAGCGTCTTCGATTGAACGAGGACGCAACTCGCGAGCACAAGCACGATAGCAAGATCGTAACCTTGCGCCGAGACGACGCCAGACGCATGAAGCGGCACGACCACGAAGATCAGAAACACGAGCAGGACCGTCAGCACAGTGAGAATCGGATCATGAATCTGATCCCGCACGACGCGGAGGCGCGTTTTCACTGTGCCATTAATGACCTGAATCCGCTGGACCCGGCCCAGCCGCGGATGCGGCGCCAACGCATCATCCTGCTCAATTTGCTCCAATCGCTCCACCCCGAGACTTTCTTCGCTTCGGTTTAGCGATCCGCACGCCGCGCATTGCGCCGCGTTCAGGCGCCGTCCACGTCTCCCGCGCTCTCGCCGCGGGCTTCCTCGTCATCGCTTCGGGCGGCGTCCTCCTCGGTGATGCGTTCGACGGCGACCACCTGCTCCTCTGCGGCCGTGTCAAAGACGATGACGCCTTGGGTTCCGCGGCCGGCGACGCGAATGCCGTCGACCGGACAGCGGATCAATTGGCCGCCATTGGTCACAAGCATGATTCCGTCGCCGTCCTCGACCGGCATGGAGGCGACGAGCTTGCCATTTCTTTGATTGACCGCCATCGCGACAATGCCCTTGCCGCCGCGCCCGGTGATCCGATATTCATAAGAGGACGTTCTTTTGCCGTATCCGTTCGACGACACGGTCAGAATGATCTGCTCCGCGGCCGACATTTCGGCATAGCGCTCCGGACTGAGGTTCGAGGCGAAGGAGCTTTCTTCATTGCTTGCCTCTTCGCTCGTCGCCTCGCCGCCGACCTCCGGCGAAGCTTCTCCGGCGACGGCCCGGCGCATCTTGAGATAGGCGACGCGCTCGCCGCTGTCAGCCTCGATATGACGCAAGATGGCGAGCGAAATCACGCGATCGCCCTCGCCGAGCGCGATGCCGCGCACGCCCATCGAATCGCGCCCCTTGAAGACGCGCACATCGGCGACGGGGAACCTGATGCATTGCCCGTTCATCGTCGTCAAAAGGACATCGGCATCCTCGCCGCAAATCTGGACGTCGACGATTTCCTCGCCCTCGTCGAGCCGCATCGCGATCTTGCCGGCGCGATTCACCTGGGCGAAATCCGAGAGCTTGTTGCGGCGCACGGTGCCGCGCGTCGTCGCGAACATAACGTCCTGCGTCGCCCACACATCCTCGTCATCGGGCAAAGGCATGATCGTGGTGATGCGCTCGCTCTCTTCGAGCGGTAGGATGTTGACCAGCGCCTTTCCGCGGGCTTGCGGCGCCGACAATGGCAACCGCCAGACTTTCTCCTTGTAGACCTGACCGCGCGAAGAAAAGAAGAGGACGGGCGTATGCGTCGAGGCCACGAAGAGCCTCGCGACAAAGTCCTCGTCGCGCGTCTGCATCGCGGCGCGGCCCTTGCCGCCGCGCCTTTGCGCGCGATAGGTCGCGAGCGGAACCCGCTTCACATAGCCAAGATGCGACACCGTGACGACCATGTCCTCGCGCTGGATCAAATCCTCGTCGTCGACATCGGCGGCGGTGTCGAGGATGAGCGTGCGGCGTGGCGTGGCGTAGGCCGTCTTCACCGCGATCATCTCGTCCTTGACGATGGAAAAGAGGCGCGCGCGCGAGCGCAGAATGTCGAGATAGTCCGCGATCTCGGCGGCAAGCTTATTCAAGGCCTCGGCGATTTCCTCGCGGCCGAGGGCGGTGAGGCGCTGCAGCCGCAATTCGAGAATCGCCCGCGCCTGGGCCTCGGACAGGCGGCAGGCGCCGTCTTCGCTGAGAACATGGCGCGGATCGGCGATCAATGTGATCAGAGGCGCCATGTCATGCGCCGGCCAAGAGCGCGCCATCAAAGCCGCGCGGGCTTCCCCCGCGTCTTGCGAGGTTCGAATGAGGCGAATGACTTCGTCGATGTTGGCGACGGCGATCGCAAGGCCCACCTGCAGATGGGCCGCGTCGCGCGCCTTGGTCAAAAGGTGCTTGGTGCGCCTTGTGACGACTTCTTCTCGGAAGTCGATGAAGGCTGAAAGAAAATCCTTCAGCGTCAAGACTTCCGGCCTGCCGCCGTTCAAGGCGATCATGTTGCAGGCGAAGCTCGATTGCAGCGCCGTGAAGCGCCACAGCTGATTCAAGACGACATCTGCGACGGCGTCGCGCTTCAGCTCGATGACGATGCGCATGCCGTCGCGATCGGATTCGTCGCGAAGGTCGGAGATGCCCTCGATGCGCTTTTCGCGGACGAGCTCGGCGATCTTCTCGATCAAGGTCGCTTTGTTGACCTGATAGGGGATCTCGGTGACGATAAGCGCTTCGCGCTCCTTGCGGATTTCCTCGACCTCGATCTTCGCCCGCGTCAGAACCGAGCCGCGTCCGGAAACATAAGCCGCGTGAATGCCGGCCCGGCCGAGAATGCTGCCCCCGGTCGGAAAGTCGGGCCCCGGCACGATCGCCATCAGATCTTCGAGGCTCATGTCCGGCTGGTCGATCAAGGCGATGACGGCGTCGATCACTTCGCCGAGATTATGCGGCGGGATATTGGTCGCCATGCCGACCGCGATGCCGCCGGCGCCGTTGACGAGAAGGTTTGGAAAGCGCGCCGGCAGCACGACCGGCTCGTGCTCCTTGCCATCGTAATTCGGCTGAAAATCGACCGTGTCGGAATCGATGTCCTCGAGCAACGCCAGCGCCGGGCGGGCGAGCCGCGACTCGGTGTAGCGCATGGCGGCGGGCGGATCGCCATCGACCGAACCGAAATTGCCTTGCCCGTCGATCAGCGGCAGACGCATCGAGAAGGACTGCGCCATGCGGACGAGCGCGTCGTAAATCGCGGCGTCGCCGTGCGGATGATATTTGCCCATCACGTCGCCGACGATGCGCGCGCATTTCACGTAAGGTCGATCCGGCGTGTAATTGTTCTCGTGCATGGAGAACAAAATCCGGCGATGCACCGGCTTCAGCCCATCGCGCACGTCGGGAAGCGCCCGGCTCACGATGACGCTCATCGCATAGGCGAGATAGCTCTGGCGCATCTCGTCGGAGATGGAGACCGGCCGGACATCCGAGCCCGGAGCCTGCGGACCGCTGTCGGCGTTATCGGGCAAGGCGTTCAAATCCAAAGTATAAGCGCATCAACTCACTCTAGAGGGGTCCGCCAAAAAATGCCAGACCGCTTCGTCCCGTAGAACTCATTGTAAGGCTGCTGAAAGCGTCTCGCCCGAGCGCGATGATTTCAGGTCCAAATGACTATGCGCCTTAGTCAATTATTTTATAGCGCGGGAGATCAGACGCTCCGTCAAGCCTTGCGGATTGCGCTGAAGAGCGAGATTTCGTCAGATAAAACAGATCAGCCGTCAACCCAGCGCCGCTTAGAATCGACGGACGCCGTCAAAACGGAATATCGTCGTCGATCATATCGGCGACGCGGCCCCCGCCGCCGCCCGCCGCCGCAGGACGCCGCTCCATCGGCGCGGCGCGGCCGAAGCCCGAGCTATTTGAAGCCTCGACGCCGCCGCCGCGGTCGGCGTCGAAGGATTCGCCGCGGCCGCGGCTATCCAAAAGGGTCAACTCGCCGCGAAACCGCTGAAGAACCACTTCGGTCGTCTTGCGCTGATTGCCGTCTCGATCAGTATATTCGCGCGTCTGCAACTGGCCTTCCAGATAAACTTTCGAGCCCTTCTTGCAATATTGCTCGGCGATCTTTCCCAAATTCTCATTGAAGATCACGATATTATGCCACTCGGTCCGATCCTTGCGTTCGCCCGACGCCTTGTCGCGCCAGGACTCGGTCGTGGCCAAACTAAAGCTTACAACCGGATCGCCGGCGCCGGTTCGGCGCGTTTCAGGATCACGGCCGAGATTTCCGACGAGAATGACCTTGTTGACGCTCCCCGACATGAACTCTCTCCCTTTCCACATTTTTAAAGACGATCAAGACGACGATAGGAACCGAACCAGGACAATGCCTCGCATATCCCTATCCGCTTGGCATGGCCTCCGGCGGCGGCGCTTGGCGTTGTCCACGAAAATCGCGCCCAAATTCGAACCCAGGTTTGAACGCGAGAATAGTTCTATGTTTGTTCTAGCATCCGGCATTGGCCGGGGCAAGTTCGACGTCCGCAACATCGCAGCCCCTCTCGCTCTTTCGATACTTGCGATCGAAAACCATGTATATCTTCTGCTGAAGCGATTCGACTTACGTCGATTGGATTTAGCCAGACCTTTCGTCTTCGCGCGATTGCAGCGCCGAGTGGAGAGCATGTTTCGAACTTGGCGGAAATCCTTCAGTGCGCGCCAGCGACAAAGTCCGTCGGCTTTTTCGACGCAGGACATGCTCCAACTTAACCAATATACGGCATGTGCTTGCCAATCGGGTCATTCCATCCTGTCGCAAGATCCAACGGCGACGCGACCAAAGACATGACTTGCGTTGGCGTCTATGAAAGCTCATAAGGCGCAAATGCAGAATATGGGAATATTCGCAACTCTTTCCTGTTCGATAGGGTGGGCCTTTCAGCCTCAGGTAAACTTGCGCCGCTCTTCTTCCGTTCAAAAGTCGCGCGCTTCCAGTCATCTTATGGAAAATCAATGAAACGCCAATCCAAGCCTTTCTCTGTCGAGATCAAGCGCTCGCGGCGCTCTCCGGCTCCATCGCCTTCCTCGCCGCCAGCCGGGATCGACGGAGGAAGAAACGACGCTAATAAGACGGCGTCGCAAAAAAAGCGGGCGTCCAAGGCGCCGCATGACGCGGAACTTATCGTTCCGGCATTTCTTCAATCGGACAAGGCGTCTCCTCGGTCGGCAACCAAAGCGATCTCGAAGGAGCGGGACGGCGTTTTCGCCTCGAAGACAGTATTGCAGAACGATGACCGGCAACCGTCAGGCGTCGCCAAAGCGTCCGACGAACGCGCGCGGCCGCGGATCTTGCCGAGCCTGACTTCGGGATATGGAGTCGAGCCGGAAGCGGAGGCGAAGCCGGCGCTGAAGAGGCAAGGCCGCAAAACCGCTTCGGGCGCAGCGCCGAAGGATATGAGGGCGAGCCGCCGGAAAGAAAAAGAAAGCGCCCGGCCGGCGAGAGCGGGAGCCGCTCAAATCGACGCTGGGCCTCGTCGCAAGTCCGCTGTTCAGCAGAGAGCGGTAGCCACCTCTCAGTCGAACCCGGTGCGAAAGGATGCGCTGGTCGCAAAGAACGCGTTCCCGGCGCAAACAAGGTTTGGGCAAAGGGCCTCGATTTCCATGACAGCGAAGAGCAAGGACGATGCGCCGCGCGATGATCTGGCGCTTCGGCCAAGCAAGCGCCGGAGTTTGCTGAAGCGGAGCCGAGACGACGCCTCCTCGCTTCCGCGCGGAGAGCACTGGAAGCGTCGACTTCATCCGCGCACGTGGTAGGCCGAGCAAGCGTAAACGCGCGATTGGCGCCCCAGCCGAAAATGCATTCATCATCAAGGCGATAGGAACGGCTTCCAATCGCCGCGCCGCACTGATACAAGCTGAGTTTCGCCCTGGCGCGGGGTGGAGCAGCCCGGTAGCTCGTCAGGCTCATAACCTGAAGGTCACAGGTTCAAATCCTGTCCCCGCAACCATCTCAAATTGCGATGCCCCTGCCCTTGTGGCGCGTCCTTGCAGGCGCGCCACGGCCGATGGACGGGAACCCGATCCCGCCTTCTTTCCTGGGCCAGAAGGCAAGACTCTTCTGCCAGGGGCAAGGGCGCGATCATACCGCCGTCGCATCTCGCTAAGTTATTTTTAATCCAACTCGAAACTTGCCATCAAGAGTCATGCGCGACTTCGAGGAGATACTTCCCGTAATCGCTCTTCCCCATGCCTACGGCAAGTTTGAGAAGCTCCTCCCGCGAGATATAGCCGAGCTGAAAAGCGACCTCTTCGGGGCAGGAAATGCGAAGACCTTGCCGCAGCTCCAGCGTGCGGACGAAAGCGGCGGCGTCGAGCATCGAATCCGGCGTCCCCGTATCTAGCCAGGCGTAGCCGCGGCCCATCCGTTCCACCGCAAGCTCGCCACGCTCGAGATAGACCCGATTGACGTCGGTGATCTCGAGCTCGCCACGCCATGAGGGCGTCAGATTGGCGGCGATGTCGACCACCTGTTTATCGTAGACATAGAGGCCGGTGACCGCCCATTTCGATTTCGGGCGCTCTGGTTTCTCTTCGATCGATATGGCGCGGCCGTCCTTGTCGAATTCGACGACGCCGTACCGCTCCGGGTCATGCACCTTGTAGGCGAAGACCGTCGCTCCATGTGTGCGAGCCCTAGCGGACTCGACCAGTTCCGAAAGGCCATGGCCATAGTAGATGTTGTCGCCGAGGATCAACGCCGACGCTTCGCCCTCTACGAATTTGGCGCCGATGTGATAAGCCTGCGCCAGCCCCTCCGGCTTTGGCTGTTCCGCGTAACAGATCGAGATGCCCCAACGATTGCCGTCGCCGAGCAACTTCTGGAAAAGCGGGAGATCATGCGGCGTGGAGATCAAGAGAATCTCGCGCACGCCTCCAAGCATGAGCGTCGAGAGCGGATAATAGATCATTGGCTTGTCGTAAATCGCCAACATTTGCTTGGAAATCGCGTTGGTCATGGGGTTGAGGCGCGTTCCGCTGCCCCCTGCTAAGACAATCCCTTTCATCTCTCCCTCGCCTCCAATTTTTCAAATGGCTACGGAAGACCCGCCCGGATGCAGAGATTGCATTTCCGAATTGCTTGTCAGTTTCGCCATGACGGTCTGGAGCGCCTGCCGCCAATCCGATGGCTGGATCCCATGAATCTGCGTGATCTTCGCGTTGTCGAGCTGCGAGCGCATCGGGCGGCGCGCAGGCGTCGGGTAGTCCGACGCCGCAATGGGGATGACGCGGGCATGAGGGCCGCCTTGCGTGGCGGACATTGTGAAAATCTCGGCGGCGAAACCGGCCCAAGTCGTCGCTCCCGAATTGGTCAAATGGAACAGGCCGCGCAGCGAAGGCTCGCTCGGATAGGCGACGAGGTTGCGCGCCACTTGTTCGATCGCCGCGGCTAGATCGAGAGCGGATGTCGGCGTCCCATGCTGATCGGCGACAACCCGAATCTCGTCGCGATCGCTGGCGAGCCGCAACATCGTCCGCAGGAAATTGTGACCCTCGGGCGCATAGACCCAACTCGTCCGCAAGATCACGTGGTTCGATGTGGCGACTCTGACCGCCGCTTCGCCGGCAAGCTTGGAGCGACCGTAGAAATTGATCGGCGCCGTGGGATCGTCCTCGGTGTAGGGGCGCGAAGCCGCTCCATCAAAAACATAATCTGTGGATAGTTGAATGATGGGCGCCCCAATTCTCGCGGCAACCCGCGCCGTAAGGCCGGCTCCAAAGCTGTTGATTGCGAGCGCGGCGTCGCGATCGTCTTCCGCCTTGTCGACTGCGGTATAGGCGGCGGCGTTGACGATCACATCGGGATGCAACCTATCAAATAAAGCGGTTGGGTCAAATTGCGCGCCAAGATCGAATTCGGGCCGTCCAACCGCAACAACCTCAAGCTGTTCTCCGGCGCGATCCTGCAGCGCGCGGGTGACCTGCCCGCTGCGTCCGGTCACGACGATCCGCAAGGGACGCCTATTCAACATTTTCGACAGCCTTGACCAGACCCAGGCGCTCGCCGGAATAGAGTTTTTCGCGCAGCGGCCGCCACCACCATTCATTCGATAGATACCACGCGACTGTCTTCTCGATCCCGGTTTCGAAAGTCTCATTGGCTCGCCAGCCAAGTTCGGCTTCGAGCTTGCCGGCGTCTATTGCATATCGTTGGTCGTGACCTGGTCTGTCGCGCACGAAAGTTATGAGCGTCTCCCGCGGCGCCGACGACGGCGCCAATTGATCGAGGATCTCGCAGATCCGGCGCACGATGTCGATATTGCGCCGCTCGTTGCGGCCGCCGACATTGTATTTCTCGCCCAGGCGGCCACGGGTCAGAATCGTGAAAAGCGCGCGCGCATGATCGTCAACAAAGAGCCAATCGCGCACATTGGAGCCGTCGCCGTAGACGGGCAACGGCTTATCGTGCAGGGCGTTGAGGATGATGAGGGGAATGAGCTTTTCCGGGAAATGATAAGGTCCGTAATTGTTCGAGCAATTCGAAATCACCACCGGAAGGCCGTAAGTGCGGTGCCACGCGCGCGCGAGATGGTCCGCAGCGGCTTTGGTCGCCGAATAGGGCGATGAGGGATCATAGGGGGTCGTCTCTTGAAAGAGCCCCTCGCTTTCAAGAGACCCATAAACCTCGTCGGTCGACACATGAAGGAAGCGGAACCGCTCCTGCATCGAAGCATCGAGCTTCGACCAATAGCCCAGCGCCGCCTCGAGCAGGGTGAATGTCCCGACGACGTTCGTCGCGACGAATTCGCCGGCGCCCGTGATCGAGCGATCGACATGGCTCTCGGCGGCCAGGTGCATCACCCCGTCCGGTCGAAAAGCGGCGAAGGCGGCCTCCATGGCGGCGCGATCGCAAATATCCGCCTCGAGGAAACTATAGTTCGGATCGCCGTCGATCTCGCGCAGCGAAGCGAGATTGCCGGCGTAAGTGAGCTTGTCGACGTTGAGGACTTTCACGCCGACGTCCCTCACAAGATGCCGGCACAAAGCGGAGCCAATGAACCCTGCTCCGCCGGTCACCAATATCCGCATGCCGCCCCCCTAAAATCGCCTCAGCTAAAATATGTTGGAAGGCTGGCCAGTCGGGGATGGCTCCGGTCCTTGTCCGAGAGAACCGCGCTTGCAGCGTCAATCGGCCATTTGATCCCGATATCGGGATCGTCCCATGCAATCCCTCTGTCATCAGCCTGACAATAATAATTGGTCACTTGGTAAATCACCTCAGTATCCGGCTCCAAGGTGCAGAACCCATGCGCAAAGCCGATCGGAATCCAAAGCTCCACCCAGTTGTCCGCGCTGAGGACCGCCGACGCATATTGGCCGTAGGTCGACGACTGACGCCGAATATCCACCGCGATGTCGAAGATCGCGCCGCGCACGACCCTCACGAGTTTCCCTTGCGCAGTCGGAGGCGCTTGAAAATGCAATCCTCTGATGGTGCCTTGGGTCCGCGACAGGGAGTGATTCTCCTGTACGAAGCGGGACTCGCCTATCAAAGCGTCGAAGGCCCGCTGATTATAGACTTCAGAGAAGAACCCGCGCGCATCGGCAAATTTGCGCGGCGTCAAAAGCAGCGGGCCCGCGATCGGAAATGACTTTGCTTCCATTCAAAAACCCCAATCCATCGGCGGAGCGGATCCCATCATGCGCGCCCGACATGGTTGAAATTGACGACGATATGATTACTCGGCGAGGTCTTCTCCCTTGACGTTGCGGGAGGACTGAGGCAGAATTTTAACGAACACATATCAAATTTAGATCCGTTCAGTAAAAGTAAATTTTAACCTAATATACCATATTATGTTATGGGTTTCACTTGGGAGGATCCTTGGGGGGCCACAGCATTTGTGACGCGGGGGAGCGGCCAACGCCAGTGATGTCGGAAAAACTGGAAGCCGCAGTCGCAATCATTGGAAGAGCCTGCAGACTGCCGGGCGCCAATTCGACCCAGCAACTCTGGGACCTGCTTTCGGCGGGCGCATGCGCCGTTTCTCGCATTCCTGCTGATCGATGGTCATTGGAGCGATTCGGCCATCCGCGGCAGAAAGAGCGCGGGCGCAGTTATTCATGGGCTGCGGGCGTTCTCGATGACGTCTGGGGATTCGATCCCGCAGTATTCGGCATTTCGCCGCGTGAAGCCGAACAAATGGATCCGCAACAGCGCCTGCTGCTGGAGCTCGCCTGGGAGGCTCTCGAGGATGCGGGCATTCGCCCATCCGACCTCGCCGGCGCGCAAACCGGCGTATTCGTCGGCGGCTCCGCGCTCGATTACGGCAATCTACGGCTCCATGATCCGGCGGCGGCGGACGCCTATTTCGCCACAGGCAACACGTTAGCCGTTCTTTCCAACCGGATTTCCTACGTTTTCGATCTTCACGGGCCTAGCTACACCGTCGATACGGCCTGTTCCTCGTCGCTCGTCGCGCTCGATGCAGCAGTCGCGGCGATCCAAAGCGGCCGGATCGACACGGCCATTGTCGGCGGCGCGAACGTGCTGACAAGCCCGTTCGGATTCATCAGCTTCTCGCAAGCGACCATGCTGTCCCCAACAGGTCTTTGTCAGGCCTTTTCCGCTAAGGCCGATGGCTATGTGCGGGCCGAGGGCGGAGTCGTCTTGATCCTGCGCGCGCTTGATCGCGCCCGGGCTCAGGGAGATCGCGTTCATGCCCTGATTGTCGGCTCCGGCGTCAATTCCGACGGCCGCACGAGCGGAATCTCGCTCCCTTCGAAGGCGCATCAGGCGGCGCTTCTGGAGCGGGCCTATTGCGAAAATGGCCTGGACCCGAACGACATCGCCTTCATCGAGGCCCATGGCACGGGAACGCCCGTCGGCGACCCGGTCGAGGCCGCCGCCATCGGCGAAGCCTTGGGCCAGAGGCGCGATCGTCCTCTCCCAATTGGCTCGATCAAGACAAATATCGGCCATACCGAGCCTGCCTCCGGCCTCGCCGGCGTTATGAAGGCCATGTTGGCCCTCGAACACGACGTTCTGCCGCAATCGCTGCACTTCGATGAGCCCAATCCCGACATTCCCTTCGCCGATCTCAATCTCTCCGTCTGCACGGCTCCCCTAACCTTGGAACGGGATGGGCGCTCTCGCTATGCCGGCGTCAGTTCATTCGGTTTCGGCGGCGCGAATGCGCATGTGATCTTGTCTGACCCGCCGGACATCGCAAAGCTGAACGTGACTGCGGGCGCGCCGCAGTTTCTCCTGCTTTCGGCGCAAAGCCGGGATGCTTTGGCGGATCTCGCGCGCCAATATTCCGCGAAGCTCGCCGCCGTCGATACAGCGGAAATGCGGCGCATCATCGCCGCGGCCGGCCACCGGCGCGAACGCCTTCAAGAAAGATTAGCGATCCCGGTTGGCGAGCGAGACGCGCTAATTCAAGCGCTCGACCAAGCCGCCGACATGGACGCCGAGCTTTTAGGAAGCACCGCCGTCGACCGCGCCGCGCCAGTCGCCTTCGTCTTCTCCGGCAATGGCAGCCAGTGGCCGGGCATGGGCCGGCGCGCCTATGAGGCGAACGAAGCCTTCCGCGATCGTTTCGACGCGATTGACGTTATCTTCCGAAAGCTCGCAGGCTGGTCGCTCGCCGAAACAATGTTCAGCGCCGACGTCGCCGAGCGCCTCGAAAAGACGAGCATAGCCCAGCCGCTCATATTCGCAATCCAAGCGGCGACGACTCACAGTTTGACGCAGCTCGGACTCGTCCCCGACATGGTCCTGGGGCATAGCGTGGGCGAGATCGCCGCCGCGGCGGCCGTAGGGATTCTCGACATCGAGAGCGCCGTCCGCGTCATTTACTTTCGCAGCCGCCACCAGGAAATTGTCCGTGACGCAGGCGGCATCGCCGTCCTCTTCGGCTCGCTCGAGGCGGCCGAGGCGCTGGTCGATGAGATTCCCGGCCTTTCGGTCGCCGCGCATAATTCGCCGAGAAGCTTCACGATCTCCGGCTCCTTTTCGGCGCTGGATCGCGCGTCGAAAGCCGGCCCCGCGCATAAGGCGCGAATCCGACGCCTCGACCTCGCCTATCCGTTCCACAATGACCTGATGGCGCCCGTCCAAGCGCCGCTTCTTGCCGATCTCGACGGCCTTCGTCCGAGACCAAGCAAGATGACGTTCATATCGACAGTGGAGGCAAGCGTTCTGTCGGGCGTTGAGCTCGAGGCTCGGTACTGGTGGCGCAATGTCCATGAGCCTGTGCGCTTCATGGAAGGGGTGCGGCTGGCGACGCGCCTCGGAGCGCGCATTTTCGTCAAGATCGGGCCAGCCGCGACGCTTGTCGCCGATATCAAAGACATCGGCGAACAAATGGGCTCATCGATTGGCGTGCTCAGCGTGCATGGTCGGAAGCCCGTGTTAAGCGACCCCTTCCGGGACGCGGTCGCTCAGGCCTTGGCGCTGGGGGCCAGCGTCAATGCGAAAATCGCATTCGGGACGGATCCAGGGCCGAGCGCGAATCTGCCATTCTACCCGTGGCGACGCGCGCCCTACCGGGTGCCCGAGACTTGCGAAGCGAGCGGATTCGCGAGCGTCCGTCCGTGGCGCCCGCTCATTGGCGCACGGCTTTCGCCCGACGCTTTGGAATGGCGCTCACAGCTCGACCCGTTTCTTGCGCCAGCGCTCGCCGATCATCAAATTGGCGGTCAAATCCTGCTGCCTGGCGCAGCCTTTGTCGAAATGGCGCTTGCAGCCGCACGCGATTGGCTCAGCGTCGAGACCGCCGCAATCAGCGATCTGGAGATCGTCCAACCGATGATGTTCGCCGCAGGCGCCTCGCGCGAGATCTTGTGCCAGGCGACGCCGATGACGAACATGATCGAGATCATGAGTCGCCCGAGGCTGAGCGGCGCGGCCTGGGTAAGCCACGCCAGGGCGAAGGTCATTCGGAAGCCGGCCTCGTCCATCGCAAGTCCCGCCATTCCGAGCCACTTCACGAAGACGATGGCGGGAGCCGACCTTTACGCCGAAGCGCGCCGCTCCGGGCTCGAATTCGGTCCGGCGTACCAGCAGGTCGCGGCCGCATCGCGGAGCGGCGAGGATGTCATCCTTGTCGATCTCATAGAGGCGGTCCCGGGTGATGAATACGGGCTTGATCCGGCACGCCTCGACGCATGCTTCCACGGACTGATTCTGCGCTTCTCCGACCTTGCTCCAATAGACCGTCAAACCGCCTATGTGCCGGTTCGATTCGCCGAGGTGCGGCTGGAGAAACCGGGCGTCGCGATCGCACGGGCGAGGATTGAAATTAAACGTTGCAACGAGCGCGCGATTATCGCCGACTTCGCGCTGCTCGATCGCGGCGGGGGCGTGATCGCCAGCTTGCACGGAGCGCGATTTCAAGCCATGCGCGCGCAGGCCGCTGGCGATCTCGCAAGTCATGCGGTCGTTCAATCCTTGGCTCTAGCCGACGAACCCACGGCCGTCCGCCGCAACCCGTCGCTCACCACGGCGCAACTGGCTCGGGCGTCAACGCTCGAGGCCGCAGCCGCCGTCGAAAGCTCCCTGCCCACGGACCTGTTGCTGATCGAAGGCTGGGCCACCGCCGCCGCCCATCGTCTCGCATCCGCGCTGGCGATCGAAAGCAGGGTCGCGCCGGACCAGCTCATCGCGGCGGGACGGCTGCCAGAGGCGCTCCGGGGCTGGCTCGTCAATCTGCTCCGCGCGCTCGAGCAGAGCGGTCTCGCTCATATGGAAGCCGCCACGGCGACATTCGCGTTGACGCCTGGCTTCGTTCTCCCCGCTCCCAATGACATCCTGAATAATTTAGCCGCCGACCATCCAAGGCGGTCGGCCGAGCTTCTCCTCGCCGCTCGAACCGGCGCCATGATGAAGGCGCTGGCGGCGGGCGAGGGCGAGATCGGCGCAATGAGCGAATCCGCGATCGAGTCCTTTGAAATCGGCGCGGCTTCGGTTGTCGCATCCGCCGACCTTTTAGCCAAATTTCTTGCGCGGCTCGCGCCGTCGTGGCCGCGCGATCGGGCGCTGCGGATCCTGCAGATCGGGCATGGACCGCTTTCCTCGCATGCCGCCGCCTTAGCGGGCGCACACGGCGCGTGTCTGACAATCTTCGACCCAAATCAACGCCGTCTCGAACACGCGCGCCTTGCATTTGCGCGGGACGGCCGGATCGCATTTGCCGACAGCCTCGAAAATGTTCCGAAGAGCGCCTTCGATCTGATCATCGCCGCGGATGGCTTGCATCGCATCGCGTCGAGCAAGGTCTTGTTCGCGCAGCTCATCGAAACCATGGGCTCCGAAGCGTTGATTGCGGCCATCGAGCCGGCGCCTTCCCTATTCCGGGATCTTGTTTTCGGTTTGCGCGACGGCTGGCTCCACGGCGAAAAGTCGGCCGAAAGCTCGATCCTTTCACTTTCCGCTTGGTCAGCTTTCTGCGCCTCCGCGGGCCTGCAAAAGCTCGTCGCTCAGACCGTCGCGACCGAGACCGGCCCGGCTTTTCTCGTCGCTGGGCAGACGCCCCAAATTACGCGCAGGCGCAGCCCGCCGGCGAAAGCATTCATCATCAGCGATCGCGACCCTCAAACCAGCGAGACAGCCGCCGCGCTTTCGGACATCCTTGAAGCCAATGGAACGGATTGCTTCATCGTGGCTGGCGACCAGTTCGACGGGATCTCCGCCGCGCCGGGCGCCGCGATCGTCTTCCTCGCGGGCGCCTCGCAGGGTTCGAAAAGCTCGGCCCAGTCTCTCGCCGCGCGATGCCAAGCGCTCAAACGCTGCGCCGAAAGCCTGGGGAGGCATAAGGCGCGTTTTTGGATCGTGAGTCCTGGCGCCGTGCGCAGCGCCGCAAATTCGGCGAGTCCCATCGAATCCGGCTTTTGGGCCTTTACGCGGACATTCGCCAACGAGTTTCAGACGCATGACGTGCGCCGGATCGATGTCGCTCCCGATTTGCCGCCGCATATCAAGGCTGGACGTCTGGCCGAGGTCATTCTTTCCGGGACGACGGAGACGGAGATCGTTCTCAACGGACATTCCACGCGCGTCGTGCGCTTACATGCGCATGATCCCCATCAAACGCCGGCGCACTGGCCAGCCGCTCCAGCGGCCCGCCTCGAAAAGGGCGATGGAGCCGGTCTCGACCGGATTCGCTGGGCGCCGATCGACCGACGGACGCCCGGACCGGGGGAAGTCGAAATCGCCGTCGCGGCGACCGGCCTCAACTTCCGCGACGTCATGTGGGGCCTTTCGGTCCTGCCGGACGAAATGCTCGAAGAGGGATTCGCTGGCCCGACCCTCGGCCTTGAATGCGCCGGCCATATTGTCGCGGTCGGGCAAGATGTGGAGAATTTCGATATAGGCGACGCCGTCCTCGCCTTTGCCGGAGGCGCGTTCGCAACTCACGTCACCGTGGCCAGCAAGATGGCGTCGAAGGTTCCGGAAGGCATGTCGCTGGAAGCCGCGGCCACGATCCCGGTCGCCTTTCTCACCGCTTATTACGCTCTGATCACCTGCGCGCGTCTGCAGCGCGACGAATGGGTTCTCATCCACGGCGGCGCGGGAGGCGTCGGTCTGGCCGCCTTACAGATCGCGCGCTGGCGCGGCGCACGGGTGATCGCAACCGCAGGCTCCCCCGAAAAACGCAGTCTCTGCGCGGCGCTCGGGGCGGAACATGTCTTTGATTCGCGGTCCGGCGACTTCGTCGACGCGGTGCGTCAGACGACGCCGTGCGGCGTCGCGGTCGTGTTGAACAGCCTTGCCGGCGAAGCGATGGAGCGCAGCATCGGTTTGCTTGAGCCGTTCGGCCGTTTCGTCGAGCTCGGCAAACGCGACTATCTGGCCAACACGCATGTCGGCCTGCGCCCCTTCCGCAACAATCTCGCCTATTTCGGCATCGATCTCGACCAGCTCGTCTTGACCCAAATGGACAAGGGCCATGCGTTGTTTCGAGAGGTGATCGAGCTTTTCTCTGAAGGAATATTCTCGCCCCTGCCTTATCGCAGCTTTCCGGCGAGCGAGTTCATCGACGCGATGCGGCTGATGCAGCAATCCGGGCATATCGGCAAGATCGTCATTACGCCTCCCGAGATCGGCGAAATCCGCGTCGCCCCGGACGACCCGTTCAAAGCCGCCTCCGACAAGACGCATCTCGTCACCGGGGGTTTGAGCGGCTTCGGGATGGAGACGGCGCGCTGGCTCGTCGAGCGCGGCGCCCGCCATCTCGTTCTCATAGGCCGCAGCGGCGCGGCGAGCCCTGCTGCGCGGGAGTTGCTTGCCGAACTCGCCGCGGGGGGCGTGAACGTTCTGGCCGAAGCCGTCGATGTCGCCGACCGGGCGGCGATCGGAAGCCTCATTCGTAAGATCGGGCGCAAAATGCCTCCGCTCGCCGGCGTGATTCATGCCGCCATGGTCCTGGACGACGCGCTCATCGCCAATCTGGACGCCGAACGGCTCGAGGCCGTGTTGCGCCCGAAAGTCCTGGGGGCCGAGCATCTCGACCGGCTGACGCAAGATTTGCCGCTCGACTATTTCGTCATGTTCTCCTCGGCGACGACTGCGATCGGCAATCCAGGGCAGGCGAGCTATGTCGCCGCGAACGGTTTCCTCGAAGGGCTTGCTCGGCGAAGGAAGGCGGCTGGCAAGCCCGCCCTCGCCATCGCTTGGGGCGGAATCGAGGATGTCGGCGTCCTTGCGCGCAATCGCTCCGTCAAGGATGCGCTCGCGAGCCGCGCCGGCGTGAAGGGCATGACCGCCCGCTACGCGTTAAATCTCATGGGCGAAGCTTTGTCGCGCGGCGCCGCTACCGCCGACGAGGCCGTGCTCGTTCTCGCGGAGATGAACTGGGCGACGGCCCGTGAGCACTTGCCGCTTCTCCAGTCGCCAACCTTCGCCGAGCTCATGCGCAAGGACGCGGCGGTCGACGCGGACAAGCGCGAGAAGATTGACGTCCGCGGGCTGATGGCGACTCGCCCCCAGGAGGAAGTGCGCAAGGCGGTCATCGCCGTCATCGCCGAAGAGATCGCCCATATTTTGCGTTTGCCGCAGCAGTCTCTAAGCCACGCCAAGCCGCTGTCCGAGGCCGGTCTCGATTCGCTGATGTCCGTCGAACTCGCGGTCCGGCTGGAAAGCCGCCTGACGCTCGAAGCGGCGCTGTCAAAGTCGGCCGGCAGTTTCAATGTCGCGGAACTGGCGGACCACATTCTTGCTCTCAGCGCCAACGCGACCACCGAAGAGGCCGCCATCGCGCAAGGGCTGCGGGACCGTCATCTCGGCAAGGACATCGACCCGACCGCCTTTGCGCCCCTGTCCACCCTCGTCGAGGAAAAGAGCCGCGACCTGACGAGGATCTTGTCCTAGACGCAAGCTCGGGTGATGAGCGAAGCCGCCTATCTTCCGCAGGCAAAAATAGGCTCCTTCGGCAGAAACTTGCCCGCGCGCAACCGGAGCCGACGCCGTCTCAAAGGTCGAAATCATGGCTGTCCCTGTCGCGTATGACATCACCAGGCTTGCGACGCGGGTCCTGAACGTCACGCCGAACGGGATCGATCGGATCGATTTCGCCTTTGCCCGCCATTTTCTCAGCTCTACGCAGCAAGATAGTTCGGCGATCATGATGACGCTGCTTGGACCGCGCGCGATCCCTGTCGAAGGCGCCCGCGATATTGTGGACGGAATTGCGGTTCACTGGGGCGAAGACGAAAAGCCGGATCAGGACGAAAGCTACCGCCAGATCGCCGAATGGATACGCAGCGACGGCGCAAAATTCGCCGGCGCGCAGCGCGTAGCTCGGGGCCGCTCCGGTCGCGCGGCCGGCGTGTTCAGGTGGATCGGCCAGCACGGATTTCCATTCGGCCGCTCTCCCGCAGCCGCCCTTCCGAAAGGCGCGCGTTATCTCAACGTAAGTCAATTTCCGCTCTGGATCCCGCGCTATTTCCGCTGGCTGAACCAGCGGCCGGACGTCAAGGCCGTCTTCTTCATTCATGATCTTCTGCCCATCGAGACGCCCGAATATTTCCGCAAGGCCGAATACGAACGGCACTTGCGCCGCCTTGAGAATCTCGCCCGTTTCGGCGCAGGCGCGATTGTGACCACAAGAGTCGTGAGGGCGGCGCTCGAGCGGCATTTGCGGGCGCTGGGACGGCCCGACATGCCGATCCTTGTCGCGCCTATTCCGGTCGCGCCGATTTTCCACAAACGCGGCGAGGCCGACGCAACCCTAGCGGGTCACCCTTACTTTGTGGCTTGCGGCACGATCGAGCCGCGCAAAAACCATCTCATGCTCCTGCATGTTTGGCGGGAGCTCGTGCGCCGCAACGGCGCCGCGGCCCCAAAGTTGGTCTTGATCGGCGGGCGGGGATGGGAAAATGAGAATGTCGTCGATCTCCTCGAACGCTGCGGCGCGATCGGCAATCATGTGATCGAGGCCTCGGGACTCTCGACGCCTAGCCTCAAGCGGCTCCTTGATGGAGCCCGGGCTTTGTTGATGCCCTCGTTCGCGGAAGGTTATGGCCTGCCGATCGCCGAAGCCTTGGCTGCGCGCGCGCCTGTCATCGCCTCGGATATTCCGGTTTTCCAGGAAATCAGCGGCGGCGGCATTGTCGCAGTGAGTCCGATCGACGGTGAAAAATGGCTCGAAACGATCCAGGCCTTCGCCGACCCTGAGTCGCCGAGCCGACTTGCGGCGCTGGCGAGAGCCGCAAAGCATGAACCGGCGAGCTGGGAGAGCTATTTCGCCTCTATTGGCGAATTTCTCGAATGCCTATAAGTCAGCCGCTTTAGCCATCTGCGCGCGCGGCTCCAACCGCGAGTCTTCCACCCTCAACTTCTGCGCGACCTTCAACATGTTCACTATGAAGAGGCCGACAAAGACGATGGCTGCGCCGCCAAGAACCAAATCATAGGAAGAGAAGGGCGCGCCGCCGATCAGGACCTTTGTGCCTTCCGTGCCCCCTTCGCAATACATCCAGCAATTAATGCCGATCAGGCCAATGCGAAGCTCCGTCGGCCCGAGCGCAAGGAACGACAATTGAAAGTTTCCTGAGACGTGATTATGCAGGAACACATACATGCAAAGCATGAAATAGCCGAGGAGCGCGAAAAGGGCGACGTCCAAACGGACGAAAGGAGAAAGCCCGATCCCCACCATGATCATCAGATTGCAGACCGCGTCGACGGAGTGATCGAGGAAATACCCATAGCGCGGTCTTTCCACCCGCCGGTATCGGGCGAGGCTCCCGTCAAGCGAGTCGCCAAACCAATGCACGACCAACCCAAACGTCGCGAGCCAAAGGAACGCTAGATCAAATCGGCTCGCTACATATCCAACGAAAACTATTCCGGCTCCGACGACCCCCAGTCCCGTGAGGCGATCCGGCGTGGCGGCGCGCGGCATATGCAGGCAAAGCCAATTGAGCAGATCGCGCTCCAGGCGGGCTAAAATATTCTTTTGGATGCGTATCGACGGTTGCCTGGCGGCCGTCGATACGGCTTGTCCGTCGAATAAAATTGATTGCGACAAAACTCGCCCCCGCGTTCGGCCTTAACGAATTCTCCTTGTCGCAGGAAAGAGTTTAACAACCAATCACTCTCACCCATCAATGAACAAATAATCTGGCATTGTGACGAAAAAGCGCCATGCACACCATATTCTCCACAATTCTTATGACGTGGCTTACGATAGGCGTGGTGAGCACGATCTCGGCATGGCGCTACACGTGGGGACTTCCGCGCCCGGAAGCGCCGGGACGAACGCCGCGGGCCGCCGTCATCGTGCCTATCAAAAATGCGTCCACGCTGAGCCGGGAATTTCTGCGCCGGCTGCGGAGCCAAGCCTATCCGGATTACCGAATCATCGCGGCGGTCGAGACCGAATCTGATCCCGCTTTTTCTCTCCTTTCTGAATCGGCCCGGGAGCCCGGCGCGACTATCGTCACGATCGTCGCGGGGCCGGTCGAGCGGGGCGGTCAGAAAGTCTGGAACCTTCTCGCCGCCCTTGCGGCGATCAAGGCAGACGATGAAATCGTCGTCTTCACTGACGCGGACACTCTGCCGACGCCAGAGTGGCTTGCGCGGCTGGTGTCCGCGCTGACCGACGCCGGCTACGATGCGGTCACAGGCTACCGTTGGATGATTCCGACTGACGGGCGACTGAGTTCAGCGATAGTGGCTGCGGCGAACGCCTCGATCGTGACGCTGCCTCGCGTCCCGGCGATCATCAATCTGTGCTGGGGTGGCACGACAGCTTTGAGGCGCGAAACCCTGGAGCGAATCGGCGTCGCCGATTATTGGCGCGGCGCAATCAGCGACGACTTGCAGATGACGCGCGCCCTCGGCGCGGCCGGATGCGCCATCTTTTCCCCGCGCCAGAGTCTTCTACTCTCCCCAATCGCGATGGACTGGAGAGAGGCCTTCGCCTTCGGGCGACGACAATATCGCATGGTTCTCATCCATGCGCCGAGGCTTTGGCTCTTCGCGGCCCTGGTGACCCTGCTCCCTGTCGTGGCGGCGTCCCTTTCCGTGGTCTTGGCCTTCCAAGGGCAGATTTTGGCGATCGCGGCGCTGGCCATTTCAGGCGTCCTTGGCGAGTTTCGATTCCGCTGCCGCCGCCGGATTGTCAGATTGCTCTGGCCGGAAACCGATGCGGCAGCTCTCGCCAGCTATTGGCGCGTCGAACGATTGCTGCGGCCGGTCTGGTGGTGCTTTCACATGACCTGCATCTTCGCGGCCCTCGGATCGCGGCATATTCATTGGGCCGGCGTCAATTACCTGGTTCGTGGACCGCAGGACGTCGAAGTCATCCGGCGGGGAGCCGAGACTCAGAGGTCGCGCTCGTAGATCCGGAATGTTCGCGTATGGCGGGCAGGCAGGCTTTCGACGAGATTCAGGACGGCATGATTGGTCTCTAGCATCCAGCTGATCTCGATTTCCTCGACCCCGGCTCTTCGCGCCTGCGCGATGGCATCGGCCAAGAGAAGCGAGACCGCCATCGAGCCGATGCGGGTTCCACGCCAGCTGCTTGCGACGCCAATCATCGGAATTCTCGTCATCCGCGTCCCGCGACAATGGATGCGCCATAGCAGAGACGCCCAACCGAACGGCGCGAGCCTTCCGCCGAGTCCCTCCAGCGCTTCATTGACATCGGGAATTTGTGAGACCACGGCGATGTCTTCGCCTCGCCATTGCGCCATTCTGATCCAGGACGGCCTGCAAACCGGAAGCATAAGCTGAGCAATCATCTTGGCCTCGGCAGAGCCGACGGGCGTCGAGCTCCAATTATCTTTCCAGGCGTCGTTGTAGAGCTCCAGGACTCGGGGAAATTGCGTCGACCAGCGGCCCAGGGACAGACCATAGGTGCGTATGTCCTTAGCGCCCTTGAACCGGGCGGAGAGCGCGGCGACGCGCTCGGGGAAATCCGACTGCGCTATCGTGCAGACATGGGCGAAAACATCCATCACCTTGCGCAGGCCGAGCGCCTCTATGTGGTTTTTGTAATAAGCCGGCGCATGATTCGTGCGCACGACGTGAGGCTGATCGAAGCCATGGATGAGAACGCCGATCTCATGATTGATCGACAGGCTGAAGGGGCCGCGCATGTGAAGGAGCCCCCGCCGGCGCAAGAAATCCGCCGCGCGTTCGAAAAGCGCGGCGAACACGTCGCGGTCGTCAATGGCGTCGATCAGGCCGAAATGCCCGCAAGCATCCTGATATTTTTCCAGATGCGCCCGGTCGACCACCGCTGCGATCCGTCCGACCGGTTCGCCATCGCGAAAGGCGACGAAAGGCTGAATTTCATTTTCAAGCATCAAGGGCGAGCGTTTTTTGTCGAGCGCCCAGCGCATTTCGTCGCGAACCGGCTCGATCCAGCGCGGATTCGACATTTGGGCCCGTCGTCCGGCCTCGATGAAGGCGCCGACATCGGCCGCGCCTTGAACCTCCCGCACCTGCAACGAGGTCACTCTTGGCCGCCCATCGCAAGGCCGGGAATTGCTGAAGTCGACGCGCGCTCGCCAATCTCTTTCATCGCGCGGCCGATCGCGGAAACCGCGTCGCTTATCTGGTCCTCATTATGCTCCGCCGTCAGGAAGAAACGCAAACGGGCGGAACGCTCGGGAACCGCAGGATGTATGATCGGTTGCGCGTTGACGCCCCGTTGAAAAAGCTTCTGGCTGAGCGCGACCGCGCGAACCGAGTTGCCGACGATAATGGGAATAATCGCGTGACCCACGCTTGTTCCGGTATTCAGCCCTTGCGATTTGGCGGCCTCGAGAAACATCTGGCTGAGACGCAGCAATCTTTCGACCCTTTCCGGTTCGCGATGCAGAATGGCGAGCGCAGCCGCCGCCGCCGCCGCCAATGGGGGCGAAAGGCCGACCGAGTAGACGAAGCCGCCAGACATACATTTCAAATACTCAACGAGGGCCGTCGCGCCGGCGATGAAACCGCCGCAGCCAGCAAGCGTCTTCGATAGGGTGCCCATCCAGATATCGACGTCGCGCGGATCCGTCCCGAAATGCTCGAACAACCCGTATCCCCTGGGCCCAAGCACGCCGAGGCCATGCGCATCGTCGACCATCAGCCAGGCGTCGTGGCGCCGTTTGATTTCGACCAGCCTTGGCAAGTCCGGGACATCGCCATCCATGCTATAAAGCCCTTCGACGACGATCAAGACGCGCTCGAACTGCCCGCGCAAAGACATCAGAATCCCATCAAGGGCGCTGCAATCATTGTGCGGAAAGGAGCGCCGTTCGGCGCGAGACAGAGCAGCGCCCGCCAATATGCTATTGTGGGCAAGACTGTCGTGGACGATCAAGTCCTTCGGCCCAAGGATGGTCGATATGGTCGAGACATTGGTCGCATGGCCGCTGACAAAGGCGACGCAATCGTCCTGACCGTAATGTTTGGCCAACGCCCGCTCGAGCGTCCGATGTCCGGGCCTTTCTCCGGCGACCACTCGGCTCGCGGACGCCGATACCCCGAATGCGTCAATGGCGGCATGCGCCGCCGCGCGAACTTCGGGATGTTGGTTGAGGCCGAGGTAATCGTAGGAGGAGAAGTTGATGAACTGCCGTCCGCCGATGAGAGTTGTAGCGCCGGCGGCTGTCTCGTGCAAATGAAAGAAAGGATTATCGAGGCCGACTACGGCCGCCATTGACCGCTGCAACGCGAGTTCATGGTAGCCCGGTAGATTTTGAAAATCCGTCCACCCGCCGCGCGCGAGTTCGGCGTGAGCATGCGACTCTGGCGGCGACACGGCCGTCGACTGACTGTTAAGCCGGCTCAAAACGATCTTGTCGAGTAGCCGCCGGTCATCATCATCAAGGCCAAACCGGCTCCTCGGCTTCATGCTATATCCTATTTTTCAATAACTTAATAAAAATGCACAGCCAAGGCTCCCCACGAGCAAAACGGGGGCGGTTTGGAAACAAACACCTAAAGTGAAGCATTTGCTCTTTGCTTGGGACATTGTCGATTGGATTGTTAGTCCTAACACCTCGCCGCAATGCATACGCTTGCCGCCGTGACGGCCGGCGACATCGCCGCGCTGAGGATGCCTAACGCCTTCTCGATATCCGTGATCGGAGCATTGGACACATAAAGCAAATCTCTATTGAGGACGCGGAAGCTTTGCGCGACGAACAGACTGTTGGCGTCGCGCAGATTAAGCCTATACACGATCGGGGTCAGCTGCCCTGGCGCGATTAGCGGGCTGTCTGGCCTGAGGGCGCGGGCGACGCTTTCCGGCTCGAAGCGGAAAATGAAGACGCCGGCAGGATCAGCCCGGGAATCTAGAAGGCCGCCGGATTTTGCCAGCGCCTGCGATAGGCTGATGCCTTCCGCGTCGAAGGGAATCTCCGCGTTGCGGCCGGTTGCGCCATAGGCGATGAAGGTTTGCGGATCCCGAATCAACGTCAGAACGTCATTTGCGCGCAAATAGATGTTTTCCCGCGGATCGGAAGTGACCCGGGTCATGGCCACGCGGGCGGTGACCGGCCCTCTCGAGAGCTGGACATAGGTTTCGTTGACGGGCGCGCGAATCCCGCCGGCCGCGGCGATGACGTCGAGCACGCGGTCGCCCTTGACGCTGAGGGGCACTCGCGCGCCGCTGGCGACTTCCCCGGTGACTGTGACCGTGTTGCTTATGGGTCGTGTCACGTTGATCAGAACTTGCGGCTGAATGGCTTTGCCCTCGAGCGCATTTTCAACGATCGTCTGGACGTCCTGCGTCGTCCGTCCCGCAACGCGAATGCGGCCGGCATATGGAACGGTGATCGCGCCGTCGCGGCCGACGACTTGATCTGGGATCGTCGCGCTCTTCGAGCCCGCCGTGAACCGGTCGGTGGCGAGGGATCCTGAAAACAGGCCGCCCGACGCGGCTTCCCAAATGGTCACCGAGACGGAGTCGCCGACGCCGATGCGAGGTTCGACGGATGGCCGATAGTCTGCGAATCGAGAGAGGAAACTATCCGGGCCATTATGGCGCAGTACGTCGACCGTGGAGAAATTGATATCGACGATTTCGTAACGTTGGGCGATCGCGGTGCCGGCCTGCTGGGCGACGTCGTCCGCGCTCGGTCCCGAATTGGGAATGCTCGCGCAGCCCGCTAGAATGAGCAGAGCGGCGGTCGGCAAAACGCCGGCGAGAACCCGGAATATATTCAACATGCGCAATTCATCCATCCAATGCGGACCAATAGCATTCTTCAGCGGCAGGAACCACCCCGCGCTTTCTTTGCGCGGTCTATTCTGGACAAATGTATCTTAGAAGTCACAATAAAATATTCTTAAATGCGATTCGACTTACAGCTCCTCTCGTTGGACTCCGCGGCCATTCCTGCTTGAACGTCGTCGGCCCGTCAGTCAGGCGGAGCTTTGACCTAAACAGAAGAGATGCTCTGGCGTCCCATCGGGGGGCCTGAGTCAGAGCGCGGCCGGCGCGCTCTTGATGAATCGGCGATTGCGCTCGATCGAATTGTTGACGATCCCGCACCGCTGCGACAGCGCTGTCCGCCGACGCGCAGCATCTTTGACGAAGCGCGCACGGCGCTATTCTCCGCCAATGCTCGACGAGGCTTCATCAAAAGCGCCAGCCATGGCGGCTTGCACGTCAAAATCCTGTTGCTCGAGAGCCGGTAGAAAGTCCAACTCCTCGATGTGGCTTGATCACAGGTCTCTGCGTAGGAGACGCCGACGCCGACGCCGATTCGCACGCCGGAGAATTCGGAAGGCCGCCCCAGCCTAAGCCGCGCCGCTTAACTCTTGATCGCGATCAGGGCAAATCAGCGGCCGTACGTCGCCCCGTCACGAGCGAGCCCGTCTGGAGACGGACTTTGGCAGCGTCCACTTGCCATCTGCGCCTTTGACGAGGCCGCGCTTCTTCAACGCTTGAAGCGAAAATGATACGGTTCGGTTGCTGATGTCTCGGCCTGTCGCCTTGATTTGCTCAGCGATATCGGCGACCGAAAGGGTGCCCTGCTGGCCGAGGACATCGACGATGGCCGCGCCGATCGTTTGGCGCGCCTCCGGCTCGTCGCTTGCCTCCGGCTTGGTTTTTGGCTTTCGCGCCGCCGCCGTTTTTGTGCTCCGCGCCGGAACTTTTTCAAGAGCCTGGAGCTCGCGCTCAGCGATGCGAAGATCGGCGATCTTCGCATCTAGTTCAGCGATCTTCTCGCGAATGCGTTCGAGTGAAGTGTCCATGATGCCTTTAACTTACATGTAGGGTGATGGGAAGGTTTGCATTCCAACCGAGCCGAGAGGCGTGATCCTCAAAAGCTCACAGACGTCATTGCGGTTTCGGCTTCTCTCCTCCAATTGTCCAGTTCGCGCCCACGGTGTGAAATCTTCATGAAAGGGGCTGTTAGTCGCACAATTCCGTCTTTGAATCTATAGAGCGCCCACAGTTGGCGGCATTTTTTTGGAAAAATGTCAAACTGAGATGTGGGATCTCAAGTTATTCAGCACTGGTCTGCAAGATACTTGATGATCGCGCACTGTAGAGCGATATTAGCCAACCACACAGGCGTCGAGTTTCGGAGCCATTGAGTAGACAGCCTCGGCGCGAGTAAGGCTTCCAGATATGGGCTTGGGCTGCTTACATGACGCCGTCCATCGCGCCTAACGGTCATTGGGGGCCCAGGTCGCTCGCCACGGCCGATCCACTCATCGTCAGAATATCTGAACAGGTAGAAAATGGCGGCGACGTCGAGTTGCAGTTTCGTAGCGCTATCGATCACGAGATTGTTGGCCATGATCTGAAAACTGGCCATCACGACGGCATTGCCGAAGACGTCAGTCGCCAAGGTCGCCGGCTCGGGCGCCGCCGCCGCATCGCTCGAGATCGGGCGAAGATCGGCTCTCACGCGTGCCGAGCGTCAAACAGTGCGGCCCGCGGCTCAATGATTGATGTTAACGATAGGTTGCCGCGTGATTTATCCTGAGTCTGCGCAACAGATGCTTCAGCAACGATCGCTGCGTTGTGCGCCGCGCGAAGGCGCCCCGCTCCCTTGCCTGCGCGACGGGCCGCACATAGCGCGTGGCTGACGACGACTTTCTGAGATGTGCGGGATCGTGCTTCCAGTGGCGTATGGCAGCCAAGGCCCCAGAAAAATGTGATAAAAGGATCCCCTTCCCGATATATTTTCGGAATTGAGATTCCCCTTTAAGTAAATTTATAAATCATCCTTGTATTTTCATCAGCGTCGAGTCATATTGAATAAGTCGATACACGGTCAGATGACTTAGCTTGGCGCAGATAAATATAGCGCAAACCTAACAATATCCTTGCCTGAAAATGCGATTTCGACGGCCGGCGGCTTCGCGGGCAAGCAAAATCTATCGTTTGCGAAAGGGGTTTCCATGACTACGGGAACCGTGAAATGGTTTAACGTCCAGAAGGGCTTTGGCTTCATTGCGCCGGATAATGGCGGCAATGATGCTTTCGTTCATATCAGCGCTGTGGAGCGTGCGGGTCTTGGCGACTTGCGCGAAGGTCAGAAGGTGGGCTTCGAGCTCGTCGCCGACCGGAAGAGCGGCAAGATGTCGGCCGAAAACCTCAAGGCTCTGGACTGATTGCGCTGTCGGCGGCTCTAGAGTTCTTGAGCCCTGCCGACATCCAACATCGCTTCGATGAAGTCGACCATGGATGTACTGGCGGCTTTGTATGTTACGATGCGGCGGCGTGACGCCCGGCGACGCGCTTACGCCTTTTGGCCCCGCACCTCTTGAAGGTCGCGGGGTCTTTCATTTTCGCCCACGGCGCCGATGGATCGGGCGCAAAGGAAACCTATCATGGCCAAAGGGCAGAAACGCAGCAATAGGGAAACCCGAAAACCGAAGGCGAGCAAGCCGCCTGCCGCATCGGCCGCGGCACTCTCGACCAAGGGAATGCTGATCGGGACCAGCATTCCCAAAAAGAAGAGCTGAGGCGCGCATTACGCCTGTCCTAAACTACGAGACAAGGGGCGCGTGCAGGCGCCGTCTGTCGATCATCGTCGGCAGGCGGGCGCCTATCAAACCGTAATGGACGGCGACAATGCGGCGCGTTCCGGCCATCTCATTTTCTGACCGTCCCAATCAGGACTTCCGCTGCAATTCTGCGCTAGCCTGAGTTTTCCCAACTTAAAGGAAGTCGATCATGCGTTATCTCGGCGGACTCTCAGGGAGCGGCGTGCTGAAGTGCAATGGCGAAGAAATCGCTCGCGCATCCTATGACTTTGACGGTTTCTTCAAGAAGTCGGTCGGAGTGACGAGTTGCGGCGAGATCCGGGCGTCCGCAGCCGTCCTAAAGGGCGTGTTCGGTCGTAAGGACGTTCAACTTCTCACCGACGATGGCCGTCTCCTCGATCTCAGATTTTCGGAAAAGGAGCTGCTCCCGGCGAGCGACGTCGCTCATGTGGACGTCACAGGAGAATTGCCGACCGCTCATCGAAATTGGGGCCATTGACCGCCTACGGCGACGAGCAGGAACGGCCCCCTCAAGGCGCCCGGCCCCCGCGCAGCAGCTTTTCGCCGACATCGAAGGGGGGACGCATCCTCATCGGATCGTCTGGCGTCGTGGGCGACCGCGCAATGCCTCATCGCACTCGGGGGTCGGAGCCTGACTGGCTGTCTGGTCTTCGGCGTCGGCGCAATCCTTGGGAGGGTTCTCCCATCCGAAAACGCTCCGGCCGCCATAGGAATGGGAGAGCCGGCGCTCTTGTGCGATCAACTCCTCGACAGAAGCGCCCGAGGCATGGCGCTCGACGAGTCGGGCCTGGTCATCGAGCCGCTTAAACGCGGCCAGCTCCTCCTCATGTCCGAGCTTCGCGTTTTGGACCGCCGACTTCAGAACCCGAATCGTCTGATCATAGACCCGAAGCGGCACAGGAAACGGATGCCGGTCCTTGCCGCCATGCGCAAGGGAGAAGCGCGCCGGGTCGGTGAAGCGATAAGGCGCGCCATGCACGACCTCGGCGACCATCGCCAAAGCGCGCACGGTCCGCGCGCCCACGCCGGGAACGAGAAGCAGTTCGGCGAAGTCTACAGGCCCTCGATCCGCCGCTGCGGCGAGGCTGGCGTGGAGACGGGGCGACAGCACGTCGCTTGGGCGGACGTCGTGATCCGGCATGACCAAATGCGGCAGAAAGAGCTGCTCTGGCGCTGTCGGCGCGGTGGGCTTTCCAACTCGGCGCTCAAGCACCGACAATTCGCGCGCGATCCCGTCCGCGCCCAATGATTGCAGAACGTCAAGCTGACTGCGGCGGGACGCTTCGGCGCGGCGATCGGTGAGGTTGACGATCTCGCCCTGACCAATTCCATCAATGGCGGCGTGCGGCTCTTCGACAAAACTTTTCAAGCCTTCCGACAGCCAGTGATATCGGCGCGCTTGCTTTCGGTCTCCGTTCATTCCTTGTTGGATGACGACCCATTGGCCATCATTGGTTACGACAAAGCCGTGAAGATAAAGATCGAAACCGTCCTGCACGGCGGCGCTGTCCACCTTGGCAACCAGCCGGCTGACGTTCGCGAGCGCCGACCCGTCAAATCCGACCCTTTCCCCGATCGCGACGAGCTCCTGCGGCGTTTGCCGCGAATGCTTCCCACGGCCGCCGCAAACATGGATCCCAAGCTCGTCCGAAAGCGGCGCCAAGCCGCGCTTCAGCGCGCCGATCACGCTCGTGGTGACGCCCGAGGAGTGCCAATCCATGCCCATCACCGCCCCAAACGACTGGAACCAGAAGGGATGCGCGAGGCGCCGCAGCAACTCGTCGCGGCCATAATGATGGACGATAGCTTCGCTCATCGCGGCGCCGAGACGGCTCATTCGATCCGCCAGCCACTTTGGCACGCGCCCGCCGTGTAGCGGAAGATCAGCGCTTCCAGCTCTCCACGCCATTAACTCGTCCTTCTAATCGCTTGCGGCGCCTGAGCGATCGCCTTGCCGCAAGTTGATTCGCCGAAGGTGTGGCATAGCGCCACACATGTGACAAGGATCGGTCTGACTCTCGCTTCGGAAGCGCGCGAATGGAGCGGCGCGCGGCAATTAGTCCAGCGCCAGGAAAAATCCGGACTTCCTCGGCTCCGACTACGCTCACCGGCGCGGATGAAGCGCAGGAGCGCTCTTCATTGAATCACCTCCTGGACTCGTTAATCGTTTTCTCCGGGAGGCTTCTTGGCCAGATGCAAGCGCAGAACGCCCGATGCGCTTACCTCGAACACGCGGCGCGCCCGCTGGCGGACAGAGAGCGGCGGGTTCTTCTTCTGCCGGGCGGCGACTGCAGCTACGGGATGTTCGCCTCCATCCAGCGCGTAGTTTAGGGTGACGGCAATCGAACGATCGTCACGCGACAGCACAAGCTGCTTCTCCGCGATGCGCTCGACTGTCCAGCCAAGCACATCGTCGCCGACGCCGACGCTCACGAGTTTGCTGGATCCCTCCATACGGAGAAAGGCGCTCGCGTGGCGACCATCAGCATAGACGATGGTCCCATATAGCGAGAGATGCGGCGGAGCCGCGGGCGCCGCCGCGCTGGGTTCAGCTTCGCCTGCTTTCGCCTGATCGAGCGATCCGCTTTGGGACCAAGCGGGAGAATCGGCTCTCGCGGCTTGCGCATCGACCGGTTCGGCGTAAAGGATCTGGGCCGCGACAAAAGCGGCGATCACTAGGGTAAAGGCCCAATCAATGCTTTTCATGCCAAAAACCGCCGCTACGGCGCGGCTCCAACATCTCACTTGACTGGCTCGACCCAAACGTCGCTTCGCTTGATGATTTCAATGAGCTGACGCGGGTCGAATTTGCCGTAATTCGCCGGGATCTCGAATAGGCTCGCGGGCTGCGGGCCTTCCTGAATATTCTTTAGATCGATCGTGACGCCGCCCTCGGTTTGGCTTCTGATCAGGAATTTGAGGTCGGGATCGATCCATTCGATGCTCTGCTTTTGCAAGGGCGAAACGGCGGAATAGGCAATGGCCTTACGTCCCTCGATGATCTCTTGGCCGGCGCGATCGCAGCGCCATTCGCCGCCCGTTTCGGTCGCGCCCGCGTTTACCGCCATTGCCTGCCATTTCCGGCAAGGATCCTCTGGGTCGACAGGAACGAAAATTTGCGTCAGCGGACTCGACTGCTTGGCGTCCATGAATATTTTCTTTGCGGGCCGCACAAAGAAGGCGGCGTTTATGGCGCCGTCCACGACAAAGAATCCACCGGCGACAGCGGGGGTCTCAATGCGCGCCTTGTCGTCCGACACGTAGAGCTTGCCCGGCGGAGTCGCAGGCTGGCCATTGGCGTCCGTGCTGACGATATCGGCCGAAAACTGGCTCGCCATTGCTAAAGAAGCAAAAAAGGAGAGCCACGCGACGGCGCCGAGCGTCAAAAGAGAGGCGATCATTCTGTCCTTGGCCAATACGCGGACCCTTGCATTGCTATTCGGACGAATTGGCGGCGCCAGCCAAACCCTCGGACTTGATCGACGCCGCCTCATTTAGATTAGCTCGCGCGCCGCCGTCAGAGCCAGCGGCGCGCGAACATGTCAGCCTTACTCAGTATAGGGCTGGTTGTTCGGTTCGTCCGAGAAGTCGAACGCATCGAACAAGTCATCTATCGCCGGGGGATTCGTCGGAACGTAAGGATTGCTCGCTTTGGCGACCGGATTTGGAAGATTGTCGCGGCTGCGATCAGTGAGCGGATTGAGCTCCCAGTTACGCTCGATGAACTTAATCAAAGAAGCGTGGTCGGCATAGCTGTGGTTGATCTTGCCGCCCGTCGAATAGGGCGAGAGGATCAGAAGCGGAATGCGCGGTCCGTCGCCGAAAAAGTCGAGCGGCTGAACGTAACCGGAGTCCCAGTACCCGCCAGCCTCGTCAACCGTGATGAACACCGCGGTCGTGGCCTTGAGCTTGGGATTGGCTTCGAGAGCGTCGAGGACGTTCTGGACATAGGCCTCGAAGAGATCGTACTTGGAGCTAGACGGATGGCCGTCCAAGAGACCATCCGGCTTGCCATACGAAACCGACGGAAGCGTATTGTTCTTGATGTCGGTGATCAGATCCGCAGTGTCCTTGATATGCGCGGTCCTGACCGTAGCATTGGCCATGATCGATGTCGCGTACTGGAACGGATTGCAGATCTGGCAATAGGCCGTGCCAAGAGCGTGCGCCGGATCGGCGAGAGCGGCTGCGCTAAGGTTGGGGCTCGTCGGATTAGCAGCGACAGCCTCGTTGGAGAGGATCACGGCGTCATTGTAGGCTCCGCCGAAATAGGCCCAGGAGATATTCTTCGCGATCAGCGCGTCGCCGATCGTTTTGAGAGGCGAAGGCGGAACATTGCCCGCGCCGGAGAGCGCGCCGTTCGGCAGGTACCCCGGGTTTGTATTGTCGAGCATGTAATAATGGCCTTCCTTACAATTCGGCTCGGCGTCGTAAGGAAGAGAGTTGATGTAGGTGACGATCGGCAGGACGCCTGGCTGGGTCACGTCCGAGCAATTGCTGAAATTATTATCGGCCGTATAGCGATTGACTGTCCCACTTACCGGGTTCGGATTCGCGATTTGCGACGACGGCGGCACAGTTGCGTTGCCATTGCCATCGGTCCAGAATACAGCGTCGGCCGTGCCGATCATGACATGCTGGACGGCAGTTCCGCCGAGGACCGGTTGATGATAATTATCGCTAATGGTGAACCGGTCAGCGAGAGTCTTCAGCAGCGAGGCCTGTTCCAGCTCGGTGTTATAAAAGCCCAATGAATTGCCTAGGCTTTTGTTTGACGCCGAATAGGTCGCCATCACGAAGGGGAAGAGATCGTTGAGGCAGCCCGAGGGATTGGCCTTGGTCGCATAGGAAAGGTTGCAATCCTGCTGCTGCCATGCCTGGTAAAAGCGGTGAGTCGTATCACCGGTGTAGTCGTCGTCACTGATGTTCGGCCCAAGCAGTGGGAAGGGGCCGGCCAAAGTTCCGGCGCCCGGGACGCGCGTGTCCAAGACGCCCGTCGCCAGACCGGTGGCGCCGGTCGTCAGCAGAGCGAGGTCGTCCTTTTCAACATCGGTTTCAACGCTGGCAATGGCGACGCTGGTGAATGGCGCGCCAGTGGTCGATTGCGCCGATGGCGCCCCATTGGTGTTGGGCTGGGGCATCAGATTAGTGGAGCTATTGTAGGGCGTCTTATTCTTCTTATCCGCGCCGATATAGTAAGAGGTCTGGGCCGCAACAGAATATTGCTGCGCCAAGCTATAGTCTGGTCCCGGCGCGCCCGACGCCGTGACTATGCCTTTGGAAAGTATGTTCGAGATCGTCTGGCCCTTGCCCTTTGGCTTGTAGACGCCGAACGTATGGTCGAAACCACGATTTTCGCCGATCAGGATGATGACATGTTTGATCGGGCTCCTGGTTTTCACGGCGGCGGCCGCATCCGCGCCAGCGGCGGCCGCGAAGCCGGTCGTGGCCGACGCGAACGTCGAAAACGCGCATACGGCGGCGGTGAACCGCCACATTCTGCGCACATGAATGTTGGAATGCATACTATCCCCCAGCTTGTCTGGATTTGCCTTCCTTTAAGGCAGCTGGAACTTAAGCGGGTCAGGTGACAATTGTATCTCAAAGTTGACCTTTTCTCGCCTTAGTTTAGTTGGAGGTAACGCGAGGTAGGTCAACCTCCGACCGGCAGCGTCCCGTGATGGCTGAGAGCGTGAGTGCGCTTAAGACTCGATGCCGTATGAAGGTCGATCGAGCAGCGTTCGTGATCCACATCTCAATTTCGCGATCGACGCGAGCGCCATCAACTTGAAGCTGAACATTGGGCGCGCCGCCCACCGTTTAGCGACAAGCGGTCTATAACGTTTGCAGGAGGGATCGAATTCAAAGCGACGCCTTGTTGGATCTGTCACCGGAGGGGATCGCGCTGTTGCTTGACGTTTCTTCCGGAAGACTCTGAAGTAATTGCGTGCTGCGGCGTAGAATACTATTGCGATCGACGCAAGCAATTGCTGCGCGCTCAGCCGCCGACCCTTTACAACTTTGTAACTGCGCCGGAAGGATTAATGCGAAGCGCGCTTAGCAGTCTGAAACGTTTGCTGCAAAGCAGCGTAATGAGCATCATGGACTGACGGATTGAACAGTGACCAAGGCTCCGCTTTCATCAGAATGGTCGGCACGGCCGATACCATCAGATAACGAAAATTTCTGTACTCAACGGCCGCATCATCAAAACGGCCGGCAGCTGCGGCTAGGTCAATTCGGCGCAGCGTTAGCACAAGTTCCTTAAGGGCAACGCGCGCCAAGCCGCGCTCTTGCCGGCCGCCCAAGACGCTGGCATCTTTGCGCTCTGGAAAGGCTTCAGCTGTCTCGCGCAGCTCAGCGCCCACCGTCTCCACGGCCAGCCCGATAACCTCTCGGTCATGCGCTGGAATAGCGATATCGAGGACGCTTACGAAATCGTTCACCTCCTTAATATTAGCAGCAGCTCCCTCGCGTTCATAGGGCCGCTCGCCATCGCCGACTGCGTTGAGATACGCAACCAGATCCCGTTGATCCTGGGCTGAAAGGCCAATATCAAAAGCCTTATCGAAATAGGCCACCACCTGGCCGTAAGTGTCAAAGCGTCCATCATGAAAATAAGGCGCGTTGAAATCCGCGTTCAACAATGTCGGCGTCTTGAATAAGCCCCCCGAGCCTACGTCATGCTGTTGATGATCGACAAAGGCCCCGGACGGCGTGTGGCATCCGGCGCAACTGAACTCGCGATTGTGCGGAAAGGGCTTGAAGAAAAGCGCCTCGCCGCGGCGTTCGACTTCGCTGGTCCTCTCCGCTACGAGTCGCCCTCCTGGACCAAGACTTGGATTGGGCAGAAAATTAATGTCCTCGATATAGGCGACCATGGCGTCGAGGATGGCCGCCGACGGTTCAGGACCGGCGAATTCGTTGACGATAACATTGTGGACAAAATCGCGTAGCGAAGCCTTCCGTCCGTCATTGCCATAAGGGGCAAGGACGCGCGCGCCGCGTAAGCTCGGCGTCCTAATCGGATCGAGAACGCCATCATCGGCCTTCGGATTGAATAGGGCGCCGGTCGTATCGAAATTGCCGTGCCGCGTCGACATGCCGGGGACGTAGAGTTGGGGGTTCGAGGCTCCATTGACATGGCAGGTGTTGCAGCTGATCCCGGCCCGTCGCGCGACGCCGCCGAGGATTGTCGACGAGCTGAACGCCAGATCTCCGAGATTGACCAAATAGGATTTGCCGCCGCCTGTAGCCTCCGAACGAAAGATCTCCCGCGGCCGATCGAGCGCGTCCTCGTTCAGCTCGGTTCCGACCGGCAGCGCCGTCTGATCGCCATTCACGGGAAAAGCTCGCGTATTTGACGTCGCGAGCGCAAACTCCAGGAACAAGGACGCGCCTATCGCCGCCGCCCTTGCGCGCCCTGCGCACACGCTGGCAAGTCGCGGTCGCATCATCACTTGCTGAGGTCCTCCAACACGGGCTTTTGAAGATTGATCTTTGGCGCCGCGCTCGCCAGCGCAACCACGAATTCCTCGCTCGTTTTGCGAAGCTTGTCGGAATCGACAGCGTTCAGACTCGGGCTATCGAGCAGCGCGTTCAGCGCTTCTATCTGGCTTTGCACGCTCTCCGCCAACGCCGGATCGCGGGCCGCAAGCGCCGCCGCGAAGATTGTGTGATAGGCTTGTTTAATGCCCGTGACGTTATTACGCATATCGTCCAGCGAAGTGCCGCTGAAGCGTGATTCCCCACCATCAGATTTGCTTTCGCCTACCTCGTAGGCTAGACGCGCTGCGCCGTTCAAAAGATCCTGCGGCGGCAACGGCATATCGCGAATCTTCGCGTCGAGATCAGCAAGGTCCGAGATCAAAGCGTCGGTCTCGCTTGCGACATCGGTCCGCGCTGCGCCAAAGAGCTTCGCCTCGATTGCGTGGAAACCCGTCGTCGCCTTCGGCCAGGCGTCGATCTTCTCATCGAGTTCAGGAACAAGACCGCTCGTGAAAACTTCCGAGCGCTCCCAGCCGCCGCGCGCTGCGATCCACGCCTTTTTCGCTCCGTCGAGATCGTTCGAGGTTAGGCAATCGCGTAGGCGGCGCGCGCCCGCCAAAGCCTGGCCAATGTCCTCAACGATACGGGCTCGATAACGCTCGACTGCGTCATCGAAGGCGATCGCGTGGGCGCGATCAGCCCGGGCGCCCACAAGGATAAGGCCAATAATGACAAAGCGCCGGACAGAGCAGAGGCATCGCACGCCCATAGCCATGCTGATCGCACTGCCGCCAAAAGAAAAACGCATCATAGGGGCGCCTCTTGGCCGGATATTAATTTCCGTCATCGGAAACCGTTTGCCTTTCGATTCGGCAACGAAAAAGGGAGCTGGTTGGCCGACATGTTCCGCTGCGCGCTCGACGCGGAGGCGCCAACCGAACTTGGCGTCTACAGCATTATCTTTGCGATTATATGACGCCAGCCGCTCGGATAGCGAGTAAGGCGATTGCGGCCAGATGGAGGCGCCTGGCCCTCGTGGAGACGTTGATTTCGGGCTTGCCGATGGCGGAAAGACTCTTTGCGCGTTCAGGCGATCGCAGAAGGCGTTCCTCGGCGCCATCTCCATTGCAAGGACAAATAACCATGCTGAGCGCCATCAGCAGCGAACGAGCCGCGATTGAAAGGACCCGTCTTTAAAGATCAAATTCGAGTTACCGCACTGCGACGCCATCCACGACAACTATGCCATGCGCAACCGCTCGTAAGCTGGTCCTTCGGCTCGAGCGTCGCCCATGCTTCGCCCTTGTCGCTTTGGGACATCGCAAAGGCTGCGCGAGCCAGAAAGGCAGACGTCTGGTGCGGGAAGCCGCAGCGCACAGCCCCCGCAAAACTTCATTGCAGTTGGGCCGCCACCTTGTCGATGCCCGCCTTGGAGCAAGCCTCGTCCTTGTCGCCGCCAGGAGCGCCCGAAACGCCAACCGCGCCGATGACGTCATCGCCGACCTTGATCGGTAAAGCGCCTTGCGCGGCGATCACGCCATTAAGAAAAACAGCGCTGGTGGTCGGATTATCCTTCACGCGTTGCGCAAATTCGCCGGAAGGCGCGCGGAAGGTGCGGGCCGTATAGGCCTTGCGCAAGCTATTCTCCAGCGTGTGCGGCGACGAGCCGTCGCCGCGAATCGAAACAAGCGGCTGACCTTCCCTGCCGACGACATGAACCGAAACGTGATAGCCCTGCTTCACGCAGGCGTCGTATGCGGTCTGCGCGATCGTCAGCGCGAGTTCCGCCGAAAGGTTTTTTTGGGTTAGAAGCTCCGCGTTCGCCGGTAGGACGTTGGCGCAGGCAAGGCCTGTAGCGACCACGAATGTAAGTGGGATCGACTTCATTGTGTGTTCATCCGTTTTCAAATTGGCGCGGCTTCCCGGCGCTCAGTTCTGATGCTCTTCGCGCCACTTCCGCACGACCGCGAGCGTGTTCTCGATGTGCTTGTCAGGCGCAGGATCGCTATAGGAGTAGATGACCTTGCCTTCGGGCGCGATCACATAGGATATCCGCTCGGACACAGTTTCTCCGCTCGCGGTAGGGGCGATCCGCACCGCGTCGTAGGAGCGAATGACGGAAGCCGCCGGGTCGGCGGCGACCGGGAACTTGTCTCGGCATTCCTCCGTGGAGAATTTACGCTGCGTTTCGATTGTGTCTTTCGACATGCCGATCAGCGTCGCGCCCGCTTGCGCGAAACTATCGGCCGCCTCGGCGAACTCATGGGCCTCAATGGTGCAGCCGCGGGTGAATGACTTTGGGTAGAAGTAGAGAACCACTGGTCCCCGTTTCAGGGCGTCGGACAAGGAAAAGGTGAAGTCCTTCCCGCCAACCGCCGCCTGTGCGGTGAAATCAGGGGCGGCGTCGCCCGGCTTCAAGCCCGCCCATGCGGGCACCGTAAGAAGGCTCCCAAACACAACAAGGAGCCCAATCGTCACGCGCTTCATATCGCTTCCCCTTTTTTCTCAATATCTGACGCGCCACCAAACAAGTTTCATGCAGCTGCATAGGCGCCGGCGGGGTTCCGCCGATCCGACTTGGACGCCCTAACCGGCCTTCCCCATTGTCGCCTTTGAGCACAATCATAGGCTAACCCGCGGACGGCTGCAGAAGATAAACGCCTTGGACGCCGCAAGGATTCAGCGCTTCACCGCTTCGGCGGGGTTCGGCGCCGGCGGCGGCGCAATTTTGGTCAGCTTGCCGCCTTCGCCTTCGTAATTCTGGACCCCAACGGCCCCGACCACCTTGAAGCCTCGGCTCGTGAGCAAATCGCCCGCAGCGCCGGCGCGCCCGGCATGGTTCGAGACAGTCACGATCACCCGATCCTTAGGGATATAGGCTAGACTATTTTCGAGATCCTTGGCCTGAATGCTGAGATAGACGGGCAATCCGCCGATATTCGTCAACTCGTCGGGCCGACGAACATCAATGACGAGCAAGCTTTCAGGCTTGGCAAGCAGAGCGTCCAATTCCGCCCGCTTGAGCTGTGGCGTTTTATATTTGTATTCAGCGGCGGCCGGCGGCGGCGCAGCGGCCTGGGCGGCGGCGGCGGCGGCCCAGGCAAGCGGAGACGCGAGAACCGTGGCGATCGCGACACTCATAAGAAGTTTGCGCATTATCGTTCAAACCCTTCATTGTATTGGGCATGGAAGAGGGTCCAGCCGCGTCAGCTTCGGCCTTTCCCAGCGTTGTATCAGCTCGATAGATGAGCGTTGAAGAATTCGATGGTGCGCTGCCATGCCAGCTTCGCGGCGGCCTCGTCATAGCGCGGCGTCGTATCATTGTTGAACCCGTGCTGAACGCCAGGATAGATGAACGCCTCGTACTTCACGCCATTAGCCTTCAGGGCCGCCTCGAAAGCAGGCCACCCGGCATTGATGCGATCGTCCGCGCCGGCGTAATGGATCAGCAGCGGAGCCTTGATTTTCGCCGTCTCCTCCGCCGTCGGCTGCGCGCCATAGAAGGGGACCGCAGCGGCCAGATCGGGAAGCCTGGTCGCCAGGAAATTGGCGACGCCCCCGCCATAGCAGAACCCCACCACGCCCACTTTGCCGTTGCCTTCGGGCAGGTTCTTCAACACGCGGCTCGCCGCGATAAAATCATTGTGCGTTTTGGCCTGATCGAGTTTTGGGAAAAGGTCGCGCGCCTTGTCCTCATCGCCGGGGTAGCCCCCCAACGGAGTGAGCGCATCGGGAGCAAACGCGATGAAATGATCGAGCGCAAGTCGACGGCTTATATCTTCGATATGAGGGTTGAGGCCGCGATTCTCATGCACGACCAACACGGTCGGAAGCTTTCCGTCCACATGCGCCGGCTTCGCCACATAAGCGCGCACGGTTCCATAACCATCAGGGGATGGATAGTCCACATAGCTCGCGGAAATTCGCGGATCATCCTTTGCGACTTGCTCGGCTTCGGCGAATCGGGGGCTAAGCGCTTCGAGCAGCCCCGCCGCAGTGACGCCGGCGGCCGCAAATTTCGCAACCCCATCCAGGAACCCTCTACGGCTGGTCAAGCCATGAACGTAAAGGTCGAAAAGTCTCAAAACCTCCGGATCAAAATCATGTGATGTCTTGCGTGTCACGGCATCGTCTCCCTGTGAATTTTGTTCTGGCGAAGGAGCGACAATCCCTTCGCAGCGACCGTGGCGCCAAACGTCTGAGACGCAGAAAGCTGTGATTGAGCCCATCGCGCGCTCCCGGGAGAAACGCGGCGGCCGTTGGGATGAATATGAGGACATAGGCCCCCGCCCAGCCACGCCGGCTTTTATAGCACCCTATATTCCCAGTCAATTGACTTTATCCATAAATCTAATAGAATTTATGCCCACTCGGCACTCTTTACGGGGGGCTTTTTAGGCAACCGCGTCACATAAAAGCCATTGCTATAACTCGATCGAATAAGTAGAGTTATAGAGCTGTGGTTCAAAGGCGCGCTCGGCTGGTCGGATTGAAGCCAACGCTGTTCGAGATTGCCGGCGCCCATCAGTAGGCAGCGCAGAATTCGCCGAATCTGCTGTTCTGACCAGCCCGTTGCGTTGCGGCGAATGGGGTTTCGATCAGCCCGAATTGGGCCTCGGGACGGCGCTGACACGCGAGCTAACGATGTTCTCGGACATTTTTTATGTTGGGGTTACGCAATGAAGAAAACAATGAAGAAAGCATCCCTGGCTATCGTGCTAGGGCTTTCGGCTGCGGCCGCGGTGGCGGACGATAAGCCGGCTGATAACACGGCCAAGACGGCAAGCCCATCAGCGCCGGGCGCCGCATCGCGACTTCCCTATGGATGGCTGCCGCTTCAAAATCCGGACGTCCCTTCAGTCAATCAAAAGGAGTGGGCGCGGACGCCGATCGATGCGTTTATCTTGGCGAAATTGGAAGCCAAAGGATTGAAGCCCTCCGCCGAAGCCGGTCGCGGCGCCTTTATACGCCGCGCCACGCTGGATGCCTGGGGTCTGATCCCCACGCCTGAGGAAGTCGCGGCCTTCGAGAAGGACGCCTCCCCGGACGCATACGAAAAGCTCGTGGACCGTCTGCTGGCGTCTCCCCATTACGGGGAGCGTCAGGCCCGCCGTTGGCTCGACTTAGCCCGCTACGCGGATAGCGCTGGCTTCCAGACGGACCAGACGCGCGCCAACATGTGGCGCTATCGCGATTATGTGATCAATGCCTTCAACCAGGACAAGCCCTATTCCCGCTTCATCCAAGAGCAGGTGGCAGGCGACGAATTGGTTCCCGGCAATCAGGACGTCTTGGTCGCCACGGGCTTTTTGACAGGGTACCCCGACAATTATAACTCTCGTGACCTTGTTCAGAGGAAGTATCAGATCACCACGGACATAACCGATACGGTGGGTCAGGCAATCCTTGGCGCCACGGTCGGTTGCGCGCGTTGCCACAACCATAAGACCGATAAGTTTACCCAGAAAGACTACTACTCTCTCCAGGCCTTTTTCGCCAATACCAGCGAAGAATTCAAGCTTCCCGCGATAAAAACAGCTGTTGAACGCGAGTATGACAAGCAGCAAGCAAAGTGGGAGGAAGCGACCAAGGAGATCCGCGAAAAGCAGGCGGCGATTCTCGAGCCTGTCAAGGCGAAGGCGGAAAAATACCACCAAGAGCGCTATCTGACGGATAGCCGTGCGTCCATTTTCAAGCCCGAGTCCGAGTGGACCCCTCATGATCGTTGGATCAATCACCGCCTCGCGAACGTCACCACGGATGTGGATTTGGCGGCCTATATCCGCGACGCCGGCGAGAATAAGGAAAATCCGGACTACAGCGCGGAAAGTGTTGCGAAATGGGAGCAATACAAGAAGCTGACCGAAGAGCTGAAGAAGTTCGATAACCTGAAGTCAGCCAAGGGTTCGGACACCTATACAACCGTGACCGAACTCGGCCATCCCGATGCGCCGCCCACCTATATTTATTTTGGCGGCAATCACGAAAGGCCCCTCGAAGAAGTCCAGCCGGCCTTCCCCGAGGCTCTGACCAGCGAGAAACCGGTCATTACGCCGACCGCGACATCGTCGGGACGCCGAACCGCTTTGGCGAACTGGCTCGTCAGCCCGCAGAATCCGCTGACGGCGCGAGTTTTCGTCAATCGAGTGTGGAATGAATATTTCGGCAAAGGCATCGTGAGCACTGTCAGCGATTTCGGGAAAGCCGGCGACAAGCCGACGAATCCAGAATTGCTGGATTATCTGGCCAGCGATTTTATCAAGAACGGCTGGAGCGTAAAGAATCTGCACCGGCAGATCCTGCTGTCGAGCGTCTATCGCCAGTCGTCAAACTATCGCGAGGATGCGCACAACGCCGATCCAGAAAACAAGTTGCTGGCCGTGTTCCCGCGCAAGCGTCTCGAAGCCGAGGAAATTCGCGATTCGCTGCTGGTCGCTTCGGGAAAGCTCGAAGACAAGATTGGCGGCCCGAGCGTCTTCCCTCCGGTGCCGTCAAACTTGAACGCCGGACCCCTTTGGGAAGTATCGAAGGATCCCAAGGATCACAATCGTCGCAGCCTCTACATCTTCACTCGGCGCAGCGTCCCCTACCCGCTGCTCGAGACGTTCGACATGGCCTCCGCGCAACAGATACACAGCAAACGCGACGTGACCACAACGCCGCTGCAGGCGCTCACGCTCTTCAACAGCGAGATCGTGTTCGGATGGTCGCAAGCTTTGGCCGGCAGAGTGATCCGTGAGGTGGGCAATGATGAGACAGATCAACTCAATCGGCTCTACCAGATCTTGTTCGCGCGCAACCCCGACGAGTCCGAGAAAGCCACTTTGCTCGCGTTCCTCGTGAGCCATGAAGAGGTTCTCAAGGCGAAAGCGGAAGACGGCAAGTTCTCGATCGCCATCCCGATTGGCTTGAAAGATACACAGACCCTGAATCCGATCCGGGCCGCAGCCTTTGTCGATCTGGTTCATGTGGTCGTGAACTCGAACGACTTCAGCTACCGGTTCTAATTTCTACAGCTACTTCTGAGAAGGACCATCATCATGAAAATGCAATCACGCCGCGAATGGCTGTTCAATACGGTTTACGGCCTGGGCGGGCTGACGCTGGCCGCCCATATGCCAGGGGGAGGGATATTCGCCACTCCTGCTTTGGCGGATAGTCTCGTTGACCCTCTAACTCCCAAGCAGCCGCATTTTGCGCCGAAGGTCAAATCGGTGATCTGGCTCCACATGGACGGGGCCCCCAGCACGATCGACTTGTATGATTACAAGCCCGAGTTGATCAAGCTGGCCGGACAGGAGCCGCCGCCGTCTTTCCTCAATGGGATTAAGACAAGCACCCAAGGCGGCGTCGGCAAGCTTTTCGCCTCAAATCGAACCTGGAAGCAATATGGCGAGAGCGGCGCATGGTTCTCTGATCTGCTGCCGAACCTGGCGCAGCATGCCGACAAGATCGCCTTCATCAAGTCCAGCACGACCATAGGCGCCACCCACGATATTTCGATCCTCAAGCTGAACACCGGCGACACGTCTCCCGGACGTCCTTCGCTCGGCGCATGGATCACTTATGCGCTCGGCTCCGCCAATCCGGATTTGCCGGCCTATGTCGTGCTCTACGGCGGCAAAAAGGAGCCGACCGGCGGGGCGGTGAATTGGAGTTCCGGCTTCCTGCCTGCCGTATACCAGGGCACCGCTTTCCGGCCTGGCAACTCGCCTATCCTCCACCTCGATCGCCCCGAATTGGTTGGGCTGTCGGAACAGCGCGACGACCTTGATCTTTTGAAGAGCCTCAATGAACATCGCGCGGCGCTGCATCCTGAAGACACTGAACTCCAGGCGCGCCTTCGGTCTTACGAACTGGCTTACCGCATGGAGGCCACTGCGCCGGAAGCCGTCGACCTGAGCAAGGAGACCGACGCCACGAAGGCGCTTTACGGCTTGGACGATCTTGCGACCAAGGATTACGGCACAAACCTGTTGCGCGCGCGGCGGCTTGTGGAGCGCAATGTGCGCTTCATACAGGTCGTCTCGGGACCAGTGGAGGGGGCCGGCGACGACGTCAGAAACTGGGACGCTCACCGAGACCTAGAAAAGAACCACGGCGCGCATACAAGAGCGATCGATAAGCCGATCGCGGGGTTGCTTGCCGATCTTAAGTCACGTGGGCTCCTGGATACGACCCTCGTCGTGTGGACCTCGGAATTCGGCCGCACTTCTTACGGCCAGAGCGGCAACGGACGCGATCACAATCCGTGGGGTTATACCCAATGGCTTGCGGGCGGCGGCGTCAAGGCCGGCACGACTTTTGGCGAAACCGACGAAATCGGTCTGCAATCGGTCGGAAAGAAAGTCGATACCTACGACCTGCACGCGACCGTTCTCCAACTCTTGGGCCTGGATCACCTGAAGACCGTCTACCTGAGAGCCGGCCGGTCGGAGCGTCCAACCGTCGTCTATGGCGAGGTCGTGAAAGAGCTTCTCGTATAATCGACGCTTGCCAACCAACCATCAGAGGCGGATAGCTCGCGTCCGGAAGGAGTTTCCTTCCGGACGCAGAACTTGAGCGAGTTGGTCCAGTTGGGTCGTCGCTGATAAAAGAACACGGATGATTGAAAGTCTATTCGAGCTCGATGAGCGTGGATTGACTTTTTTCAAATGGGTGGGAGCCCATAGGACATGGCGGAGCGAAAGCTGCCGCCTAATGGAAGGAATCCATGGTTCGTAAAACTATTATTCTTATTACGGCATGCGCGGCGGTATTGGGCGCGCCCGCCTATGCCGAGCATCGCGATCTTGACTTGCACGATTACGACGACGACTTGATGCGAGATCTGGACAAGACGATCAAATATTTCGAGCCCGACATTACGGCCGGAAATGCGGATGGCGCTAAAGATGACGCCGCCGTGCTTGAGGACGGCTTCAAGTATACCCAAGGCTATTTTGCAAAGAAGGGTGATGCGGAAGACGCCGTGCAAATTTCCAAGGACGGCCTTGAATTAATCGCGACGGCAATCAAGTCCGTGTCGGAGAACAATTTCGACGCCGCGGCCGAAGCGGCTCGGGGAGTAGCGCGCACGTGTCGCGCTTGTCACGATACGTATAAGCCTCTAAATAAGAAATGATGCCCTTCCGTGTATAAGCATCGGCGCCGAGGATAGGGGCCGATGCTTTGCAAACCATCCCCATGACCGTTTCGAGTGCACATAATTCTTGGGCGGCCGTACTGGCTTATTTGATAATATATCCTAATGCTTCCCGCCGAAAAAGGCGATCGGACCGCGGCGGATCATTGTTGACGCAGTCCGTCAGTGGCGCGCCGTGCCGGACCTGCATTTTCCTCCGCAGTGTAGACTCAAATGTCGTTCTAGACAAACTTATCGGCGTTCACGTGGGAGCGCAACGTCAAATATAACCGACGGGAAGCTCTCGGCGAAGTTCTGACCCGAACTGAAAGCTTTCTGACTGGACGGCCGATACATAGCGCAACCGTCGCCATCCTCGTCTCTCGTGGAGGGCGGACAGCCGCACGCGATTTAGCTTAATTGTCTCCAACTCTCCGCGGCAATTGCCACCAAAGAAGCTATACGGCGCCGTCCACGTGAACGGCCAATGTTTCACAACCAATTTAATATAAGCCGTCATCAACCGGAGCTGGCGCATGATTCACAATCCAAGCTAGGATTCCGGCGAGCGCAATAGTCAACAGCACTGCGAGCCAAGTGCGAGATGAGGCAATAGCATCCGTTTCCGCCACAATGTGATGCGGTTTGCGGCCGGTGATCATCGCATGCACTAAATTTGCCTGCTCGAACACATGATGAGCAATCACCGCAAGAACATGCACCGCCACCGCTCCGATAATCCAATAAAACAGATGGCGATGCAATGAAGTCAGCTGGAGGCTCAGTTCCTTGCTTACATATCCATAAAGCGGCCCAACATTGAAAATCTCATCGTTGGCAAATAGGCCAAAAGACGCTTGTGCGCCCAGGGCAATCAACAGCGACAGCACCATCCAGGCGCCCAAAGGATTGTGGCCCGCGTAATGTAGCCGGCGGCCGCGCAGCAATCCAATTGCATAGCGAAGCGTCACAGCCGGGCCGCACACAAAATTCCAAAACTGCGCGTGACGAGTGCCCACAACGCCCCAGGCTACACGAAACAGCACCAACACGATGACAGTATAACCAAACCAGACGTGATACTTAAAATAGCTTACACCCAGGCGGTTGGTGATAAAAGCGCCAATGATTGCCAAAACCAGAGTCCAGTGAAACACTCTAACCGGCAAATCCCATACCTGGCGATGTTCAACTGCTGGCGCTTCAGCAACATCTTCGAAGGTCGTCATGAACAGGTCTCTTCAGAAAGTAGAGCTAAACAGCCGCCAAGCGCCGCACCCGGCGTCTGCTGCGCCTGCTTTGTCTCAGGAAGCCCCCTTCACCGGCCAGGCGAAGGGGTATGCGCTACCCTAAGCGCGTTTAGGGCGCCGGGCCAGGTCTTTACTTGGCCTTGTACTCGTCATGGCAAGCCTTGCAGTCTTGAGCGACCGCATTGGCGGCCGTCTTGAACGCTTCGCTGGCGTCTTTCTCCGTGTCGTTCACTTGTTGCAGGGCGATGGCGTGCGCTTGAAAGTTTTTCACTTTCTTGTCGAAATCGGCGCGATTGGTCCAAATGTCAGCCTTGGCCTTTGTGTCCGGCTCACCGATATTAGAAACCTCGGGGAATCCCTCGCTCACGAGGTCGGAAAGAAAGACGACGCGGGCGATGCTTTTTTGCACTGCGGCGGAGTCATATGGGACGCTGCCTTTCAACACATTGCCGATCAGCCGAAAGTTGTTCCCGATCAACGTGAATACGGCTTTTCGCGTTTCGACCGCCTGCCTCGCCGGCGACGGCCCTGCGGCTCCCCCCGCAGGCGGCGTTTGGGAATAGGCGGACAGAGCAAAGCTCGCGCCCAAGATCAAGGCGCCGCCCGCAAGCATCATCCGGCTGGCGGTCATCAAGGTCCGACTCATAATCTCAATTCTCCTGATTGTTTATCGTCTTGGGGCTTGCAGTTTGATGCATCGCCCATGCGATTTTGAAGGTGCAGAATTAGGCGAGCGGCCAGCGCCATGGCGAGCTACCGCTAGCGCCGGCCAAAGAGGAATGGACGGGACAGCCAACCTACCGCGTTGCTGTTTGAGGAGTTCCTTGCGCCGAGGAGCCGGCCGATTCCGACACGAGCGCAACCTTGGTGTATCCAGCCGAATTGATGAGGCCCATGACCTCGATCACTTTGCCATAGGCGATGGTCTTATCGCCGCGGACATGGATGCGGCGCTCCTTGCTGTCGGCATTCTCGCCGAGAACCAGAATGAGCTCATCCGCCGCCACTTCTCGCTGATCTACGAATAATTTGCCCTCGCCGGTGATGCTGATCGCGATCGGCTGCTTTTGATCGACCAGAGGCTTCGCCTGGGTCTTGGGCAGATCAACAGGAACGCCAGCCGCCATCAAAGGCGCGGCCACCATGAAAACGATCAGCAGCACCAACATCACATCGACAAGCGGCGTGACGTTCATGTCGCTCATTGGTGGCGCATCGAATTCACTATCATGTTTACGCAGCGCGAAGGCCATTGCGGTCTCCCTTCTTTGAAAGCTGACGGGACAATTCGATTTCGAACACGCCGATGAAAGCGTTGAGGCGCTTGCCGTATCGACCTATGTCGGAGCCGATGCGATTGTAGAAGACCACGGCGGGAATCGCCGCGACTAGGCCGAGGGCGGTGGCGAACAAGGCTTCGGCGATGCCCGGAGCAACTACGCCGAGGCTTGTATTATTGGAGGCGGCAATGCCCTGGAACGAGGTCATAATGCCCCAGACGGTCCCAAACAGGCCGACGAAGGGAGCCACAGCGCCGATTGTCGCCAAGGCGGGCAACCGGCTCTGCAAATGGTCGAGCGCGTCGGCGCTGGCCAATTGACCGACCCGATGCACCCGCTCCTGGAGACTATCCCTCTGGGATTCGGAAAAGACGAGATCGGCGGAGCGGCTATGCTCTTCCACCATGGCCTTGTAGACCGTGACGAAAGGGTCTGTCGCAGAGGCTTTTTCGAAACTCTCGGCGACCGACGCGACAGGCAGACCCTCTTGAATGCTGGTTATCAGCTTGCCCGCCCGCCTCTGCAAAAAATGCAGCCTGACAAGCTTCTCCAGAATGACCGCCCAACTCCAAGCCGACGCGAGGATGAGGAGGACCATCACCGCCTTAACGACGGTGTCGGCTTGCAGGAACAGATCAATCGGGGACAAGCCATGAGCAGCTGCCGCCGCTGCTGCGGCGTCAATGGAATCCGCCATCGCGAAACTCTCCTTAGGTTAGCGAGATTGGGTTGATTGGTGGACTAGCCGACTCATCGGAAGACGATGGCTCCGGATAGGGAGGCGGGACGCGTCATCCCAGTTGCAGGAAATGGCGCGGCTCGCGCCAAGGCTTGCGTCGCCGCCGTATCGAACGCGGCATTGCCCGACGGCGAAATGCTCTGCGAGATCACCGAGCCTGTAGGCGAGATCACGAGACGATATCCAACCCGGCCGGTTTCGTGGCGGGCCAGCGCCGCGCGCGGGACCGTGCTTGCCGCGGCGCGGGAGATGCGAGCATGGACCTGATTGGCGTAGCCGGAGGCAATCGCGTTCGGCGGAACGACGGCAGGCCCGGCGCGCGGCGGAGCGGCGGCTTGGGGCGCATGGCTAGGCGGCGCGACCAGCGGCTTGTGTTCGACGACCTTTGGTTTTGGTTTTGGCAGCGGTTTTGGCTCAACTGGCGCAACCGCAGGCTCCTCCGCGACGGGCGGCGGCGGCTCTTCTGGGGTTTCGGGCAGGGCCTCCTCGACTGGCGGCGGCGGTTCTTCGACCGGCGGCTGCTCATCTGGAACTGCTGGCGGCAACATCACCAGCTCCAAAGCGTCTTCCTCAACCGGCGGCGCCGGACGCGCCGTATAGGTCACCACCGCGGCGAGCGCTAATACGTAGAAGGCGATAGCTGCGCCCTGCGCCCAATAAGACGGTCTCGCGCGTTGCGGAGCCAGAAGCGACTGCGCTCCCGCCGCCGAAATGAGAGGCGGCGGCTCATACTCGTCGAGTCCTAGGCCTGCGGATGCAAGAGCTGAGCTCATTTCGACGCCTCTTCATCGTGGATCGCCCCATCGGGCTTTTTCAACATGAAGTCTATAAATATACTATTATAGTGGTCAACCTCTTTTTTCGGCGCCGCACGCTATAAGGCGGAAAATCCTTAAGTCCTGAAAAGCGATTGCCGAATATCGCACGGACGCTTCTCGCCGAGGCCGAAGGTTCCTTGGAAAATTGCCGGCGCCGCTAATCTCCACTATGTATGGCTCATATGATCGGGTCCACGGCGACGGAATGAGGCTGAGGCGCGATAGGTCTTGCGCCGGGCATGCGCCAATGCCCAGGCCCTGTGTGGAACGGCATGCTTTCAAACAAAGGAAAATACGGCCTCAAGGCGCTGATGCATTTGGCGAGGTTCGAGGGCCCATGTCTCGCCGCCGACATCGCCGCTCAGAATCAGATTCCGCGTAAATTTCTCGACGCCATCCTGCTCGAACTGAAGAACGCCGGGATATTGAGCAGCAAAAAGGGCAAGGGCGGCGGCTATCATTTGGCGCGTCCGGCCGACCGGATCACCGCCGGCCAAATCATCCGCATCCTGGATGGGTCGCTCGCGCCGATCGCTTGCGCCAGCCGCACCGCCTACCGCAAATGCGCTGACTGTCCGGATGAAGACGCCTGCGCCGTGCGCGATCTGATGCTCGACGTGCGGGATTCCATGGCTCTCATTCTGGATCGCACCAGCATCGCCACTCTGAGCACGCGAGGAAACCGGGAAAAGCTCGCGCTTCGCTAAACGGCGGCCCTCTTGATCGATCCGGCCGGAAAACCACGCCCGGTCCCGCACATTGGGAAATTTGTAAAGCCAGCGCGCGATCCGCTTGACGCAGATCCGTAATTAGCCTTTATTAAAAGTATAGACATTTTATGGAATAACTTTGTGAATCTACCGCTCTCTGGCTCCGGGAAGACAATTCACGCAAACGATGCGGCGCAAACTGCCACTCCGTCGAGCGATTTCGGCTCAAGCATTGGAGATCGTTTGCGTGCGCTGGTCCTGCGCCAAGGCGGCTCTTTGGAGAAACTGGCCGCGCTTTCCGGGCTTGGCAAAAAAGAGCTCGGCGCGGTCGCTACAGGGGAAATTGTCCCGACGATCAATCTTCTATGGAAGATAGCCAACGCGCTTGGCGTTCCCTTCGGCAGCCTGATTTCGGCGCGCCAGCGGGGCGGCATGTTTGTGATGAGGAAAGCCAAAAAAGACATTATTGCTTCACGCGATGGACGCTTCACCTCCCGGCCCCTGTTTCCGCATGATAGCAAGCGGCTCGTTGAATTTTACGAGTTGACCATAGCGCCGCGCCACACGGCGCACTCCGAGGCGCACGCGCCGGGCACGCTCGAAAGTCTCATCGTCGTCCGCGGACATATTGAAATTACCGCCGGCAAGGAGCCGACGCAGCGTCTCGAAGCGGGCGACGCCATCGTCTTCGAAGGCGACGTGCCTCATACATACTGCAATCTAGGATCATCCGAAGCCCTGCTCTATCTGGTCATGTCCTACATAAATTTGATCGAGGCGTGAGCTTCTCAAGCAGATCAATTGCCGTGAGGCCAAGGTCGACGGCTACAGTCGGGCGAATTGGCGCTCCGCATGGCGCACATCGCGACGCTCCCGCGCGAGGAATTCGAAGCCGCCGCTTCCGTTGAATGTCGTTGCGCAACCCGATCCGCGCGCTACACCCAGATGATCTGGCGGTCAGACCAAGATCTCTCCATAGACGTCAAGGGATTGGGCATGGCCGGCGCCCGACGCTCCCCGGGATGAGGGGCCAACGCCAAGATCATCGGCGCCGTCAGTCGACGCGCATGCTCGCCGGGGCGCGAGCGACAAAGCGCGTTCGAGATCCCAACCTCCGTTCGCCGTTCCCGCGACGAGAACATGCGAAGTGAATTCAATCTGATGATTCGCGGCGGCCATGTCCCTGCGACTGGAGACGCCGCCTCGCTCACGGCTTGGTCTGACTGTGACATTTTTGCAAGCTTGTTTTGAGATCGACATCGAAGGGCGAGTCTAAAATTGACAAGATCCATCGAGATAATGGACATTTATTAAATCCTATATTCCGATCGAGTTATGGTCACAAAACTCTCCTCGAAACGTAACGCAAAGCGCGAACGAGCGGCTGCGCTAACACCACGGGAAGTCTCTATGAAAAAGCAAAAGTCACCCCGGCTAGCGCGGCGCATCGGCCTGCCGATTTGCCTCAGCCTCACCGTATCTACCAGCGCGTTGGCGCAAGGCGCCGTGGAAGGTCAAGTGGAGGACGTGGTCGTCACCGCGCCGGCGGAGCCGGAATCGTCAGATGTGCCCGCTTTCTCCCAAAAGCAGGCCACGGCGTATCAAAACACGCCCCAGTCCGCGACGGTCATCACCGAGCAACAGCTTCAAAACTTGCAGATCACCAATCTCCAAGAGGCTCAAAAGCTCGAGCCAAGCTTGAATTTCAAGTATTCCAACGTCCGCAACTTGACGATCAACATTCGCGGCTTCGGCGCCGCTTCATCCAGCGCGACGGACGGCATTTTTGGCGGCGTGCCGATTTATATCGACGGGGTCTATCAACCTCGCCCCGGTCAGGCGGTTTTTGATATCCCTGATCTTGTTGGAATCGCGGTTCTCAAGGGTCCACAAGGAACGTCCGGGGGCCAAGACAGCACCGGCGGCGTGGTGAACATAACGACGGCGCTGCCAAGCTTCGTCACTCAGGAGATGGTGGAGGCTTCCTACGGCGATTACGGTCTTCTCCAATTCAAGGGCAGCGCGACAGGCGCCGTCGCCGAGAGCGACAAGGTCGCCTTCCGGCTTTCCGCCTTCAGCACCGATCATCAAGGCTATCTCTCCAACTCCTACGGCGGCCAGAGCTATAATGATTGGCACGACAAAGGAGCGCGCGCTCAAATCCTCTACACCCCAAGCAACGATCTAACCGCCAGGTTCATCTTAGACTTTTCTCACATAAATCAAGCCTGCTGCGTCACTCTGGCGGCCGGAGTCGTGACGCAATATGCGAATGGAGCAGCGGTCCCGAATAACTTTTTTGCACGCATGGCGAGGGCTGGCTTTACGACGCCGATTCCTGTCGGGGCGCCGCAGAGCTATCAAGCGTCCTACACCGGATTTGAGGAAACGTCGCAGGAGAGCTACGGCGCCGCGGCGAACATCAATTACACATTCAACGGCTTTGACCTGAGTTCCGTGACCTCCTTTCGTGGTTGGGACTTCCATCCCAATAACCGAAGCAATTATACCTGGGTGACGCTCACCACCAACTCCAACGGTCATGTTTACGAGAATTCGGCCACCGAGGACCTCAAGCTTTCGACCCCGAAAGGAGAAAAGGTGGAAGCCTTCATCGGCGTCTTCAGTCTCTGGGAGCAACTTTATGATTGGGGTCTTACGAGCTATGGCAATAACGCCGGCGCTTTCTACGGGTCGCCCAGCAATTCAGCCGCTCTGAACAATGCAATATATGATTATCTTGCCCGCCAATCCTACGACAACCCCGCGACCAAAGAGGTGGCGCCTTATGCGCAAGCGGTCTACCATGCAACCCCGGAACTAGATCTCACTGGCGGCCTGCGTTATTCGCTTTATGACAAGACAAGCATTTTCCGGCAATATCAATCGAGCGTTCAACCCCTCTCCGGATTCACGCCTGCGCAACAGGCGACGGCGCTAGCTGCGATAAACTCTTTCATCGGAGCCACTCGTCAATATACAGCAAACACCAACGACGGGTTCCTCTCGGCTCTCGCCTCGGCCGCCTATAAATTCACGCCGGACGTGACAGGCTATGTCACCTACGCTAGAGGCGGCCGCGACGGCGGCCCGAACCCCACCGCTAATCTGCCCACCACAGCTCCGACCACCGTGTTCCCCGAAACATTGGATGATTATGAAGTGGGCCTTAAAGGTCAGTTCTTGGATAACCGTCTGTTGGCCAATATCGCAGTCTTTACGATGATCGACCATAATTACATCACACAGGCGACATCGCTTGTTTCAGGCACATCAGTGAGCTACCTTGCTAATGCGCAGAGCGCGATCTCCCGCGGCGTCGAAGTGGATATCCGCTATCAACCGATCGACGGACTAAACACCTATGCGTCAGCGACTTACGACGACGCCTACTACGGCTCCTTCAACAGTGCGCCATGCCCGTTCGAAATCACTGGGCAAACCAGCTGTAATTTCACTGGTAAGCGCTTGTCGCTCACGCCCAGATGGGCAGCGGCTGCCGGAGCCGAATACAGCCGCAATCTAGGCAATGTGTTCGACTTCAACCAAAAGCCGCTGGTTGGCTATGTCGGCGCCGACGTCACATTTCAGACCAGCATTTACTCAGACACCACGGATTCAATCTACAGCGTCATCCCCGCTTATGCACTGCTGAACTTACACGCGGGCGTCAAGTTTGAAGACAGCAGCTGGGATCTGTCGGCATGGGTCCATAACGCCACCAACGTGCACTACTGGATCAACGTTGTAGCCACCGCTCAAGGCCTTATTAGCGGCAACGTTGGCGATCCGCTTACCGCCGGCCTAACCCTCAGAGCCAAGCTCTGAGGGTTAGGCGCGAAAGTCTAAATGTAGCGAATATCGACAGATCTTAAATCCTAGGAGGACTCAAATGCTAAAGGGACTTTTATTGGCCTCAGCGGGAGCCGTTGGGCTCGCCGCGTCGGCGTTCGCGGCCGACCTTCCAGCGGTTGCGCCACCACCTCCTGCGCCGGCGTTCACCTGGGCGGGCTTCTATCTCGGCGGCCAGATCGGTTATGGGTGGGGAGAGGACTCGGGCCATATATGGCTTGGCGGGCCTCTGGGAGCGGTTGCCTTCCCAGCGACCAACACATCGAGTTCGACCCAGACGCAAGGCGTGATTGGCGGCGCCCACATCGGCTATGATTGGCAGGTCAATCAATTCGTCTTCGGGCTTGAAGGACAAGTCGACGGAACGAGCCTGAGCAAATCCACGGAGCCTGTGCCCAATCTCCAGTATAATGTGACAACGGCCTCCCCTCTTCAAGGCACGCTGCTTGGCCGCATCGGCTACGCATTCGACCGCACTCTCGTCTATGCGACCGGCGGCGGCGGCTACGCCTGGATTCAAAACAATTATTCCGTCCTTGGAAACGCCGGCAGCTTTTCCACAACGCGCGCCTTCTGGACGGCCGGTGGCGGGATTGAATTTGCCGTTAACAATAACTGGTCAGTGCGGGCCGAATATCGCTACAGCAATTTCGGCTATTTCTACGACGGCACGATTGTCTTCCCGAGCGTATTCCAAAGTCATAGCTGGACCCAAAATCAGATTCAGGTGGGCTTCAGCTATAAATTCACCTCCGCGCCTCCCGCCGCGGTGGTCGCCAAATATTGATCCGCAAGGACGGAGGCTCCCCGTCTTGCCGATCGAATGCCGAGACCGCCTCGATCTGCTTCGAGTTCGTCTCGGCTTTTTCGGCTAAAGCTGAATGTGATCTATTCGGCGGCGGCCGGGCTGATCTCGGGCTGGTCGACGCGCTGCTTCGTGGGCGTCGGGCGGCTGCTTCGCAAATATTCGAAAGCAAGATAGATGACCGGCGTGGTGAACAAGGTCAGCAGCTGGCTGACAAGCAGGCCGCCGACCATTGACGCTCCGAGGGGTTGACGGAGTTCAGACCCGGCGCCAGACCCGAGCATGAGCGGCACGCCGCCCAAAATGGCGGCCATCGTCGTCATCATGATCGGCCGGAAGCGAAGCAGACAGGCTTCGCGGATCGCATCGATCGGCTCCAAACCGCGGTCGCGTCGGGCGCTGATCGCGAAATCAACCATCATGATGCCGTTCTTCTTCACGATGCCGATCAGGAGAAGAATGCCGATCAGCGCGATCAGCGACATGTCCTCGTGGAATAACATCAGGAACAGGAGAGCCCCTGCGCCAGCCGAAGGAAGCGTCGAAAGGATCGTAAGCGGATGGATAAAACTCTCATAAAGCACCCCGAGAATGATATAGGCCGCGATCAGAGCAGCAAGAATCAGATAAGGTTGAGAGGCTAAGGCTTTCTGAAACGCCTGAGCGGAGCCCTGGAAACCGCCGATGAGGGCGGCGGGCGCGCCAATTTCAGCCTCCGCCGCTTCAACCGCATCCACCGCCTGACCGAGCGAAACGCCAAGCGCCAGATTAAAGGACAGCGTCACCGCAGGGAATTGCCCCTGATGATTGACGGATAGCAAGCCGATCTGGTCCGACGCGTAATGCACGAAAGTCGAGAGCGGCACCTGCCGACCGGTCGTCGGCGAGGTTATGTAGATCTTATCGAGCGTATCAAGCCTACCCTGCAGCTCCGGCAGCACTTCCATCACCACATGATAGCTGTTGAGCTGGGTGAAATATTGCGTCACCTGGCGCTGCCCAAAAGCGTCATAGAGCGTATCGTCGATGACCTGCGGCTGAATGCCGAAGCGCGCGGCCTGATCGCGATCGATGACAACGCCGATCATGGCGCCGAGCGACTGCTGATCGGTCGCAACGTCCCGCAATTCGGGCAAGGTCTTCAGCTTCGCTAGGATCAGCGGCGCCCAATGATTTAGTTCGTCGATATTGGCGTCCTGGAGCGTATATTGATATTGGGTGCGGCTCGGCCTTCCGCCCACATTGAGCTCCTGCGGAGACTGCATGAAAAACGCCGCGCCTTGTAGAGATGCGGCCTTTTTGCGCAGCCGCGCGATGATCTCATCCGCCGTTGCATGGCGTTCGCCAAAGGGCTTGAGGCCAATTCGAACAAAGCCATTGTTCGACGCGCTGGAGCCGAGGCTGCCGATCGACGAGGTCCAGCCCGTAATGTCCGGATCGCCGGCGAAAGTGTCGGTGACCGCCAATTGGCGCTTGGTCATGTCAATGAAGGAGACGTCTTGCGCAGCTTCCGTGGTTCCATAAATGACGCCGGTGTCCTGCTGCGGAAAAAATCCCTTCGGAATGATCACGTATAAAAAGCCAGTGGCTGCGACGGTGGCGAAGAAAACGAAAAGGGTTGCGCGCTGATGCCGCAGCACGACGTCGAGACCCTTCGCATATGCCGCCAACAGCGCGCCGAAGGCGGTCTCGAAGATTCGTGATATGCGACTGGAATTCGTCAGGCTTTCATGAGTGAGGATGCGCGCGCACATCATGGGCGTCAAAGTCAGCGAAACGACCGCCGAGACGAAGATCGCCAGGGCGACAGTCAAAGAGAATTCACGCAGAAGGCGGCCGACAATCCCCGACATCATCAGGATTGGAATGAAAATCGCGACCAAGGACAGGCTGATCGAAATAATCGTGAAGCTGATTTCGGCGGCGCCCTTCACCGCCGCCTCCTTCGGGCTTAATCCCGCTTCAATATGACGATAGATATTCTCCAACATGACGATCGCGTCGTCGACGACGAAGCCGACCGAGATCGTCAGCGCCATCAATGAAAGATTGTCGAGACTGAAGCCGGCCACATACATGAGCGCGCAGGCGCCGAGGAGCGATAGCGGCACGGCAACGCTCGGGATCAGCGTCGCGCGGATGTTGCCGAGAAATAGAAAAATGACGATCACCACCAGGACAATCGTGAGCAGCAGCGTCCATTCCACATCGGCCACGGCCGCGTGAATGGTGATCGTCCGGTCGACATCGATTGCAATCTTCAAAGCGGGAGGCATAGACGCCTGCAGCAAGGGGAGCGCCGCTTTGACCCGGGCGACCGTGTCGATGACATTGGCGCCCGGCAGTCTGAAGATCGGGAGGACAATGGCGGCATGGCCGCTAGCCCAAGCCATGCTGCGCACATTTTCAACGCCGTCGATAGCCTCGCCGATGTCTCGAATGCGAACTGGCGCGCCATTGCGATAGGCGATGATGACGTCGTTCCAGGGTTTGGCGGTGGTCAGCTGATCATTGGCGTAGATTGTGAAGCTGCGGCGATCGGTCTCGATGCTCCCCTTTGGCGCGTCGACGGTGGCGTTGACGATCGTCGCGCGAATATCCTCGAGGCTCAGGCCCATAGCAGCAAGCTTCAAGGGATCGACCTGAACGCGCACCGCTGGTTTGCGTTCGCCTTGAATCTGCACCTGGCCGACGCCGAGGATGCGGCTGAGCTGCTGCGCAAGGACATTGTCGGCGTAATCATCGACTGTGGCGAGCGGCCGCGTCTCCGACGAAACGCTAAGAACCAGAATGGGGAAATCGGCAGGATTGGACTTGCGGTAGGTCGGCGGGGTCGGCAGATTCTTCGGGAGGGTCCCGGCGGCCGCATTGATCGCCGCCTGCACGTCCTGGGCGGCGCTGTCGAAACTGCGGTCGAGGTCGAACTGCAAAGTAATCGATGATGAGCCGAGCGTGCTCGTAGAGGTCAGCTGGGTCAGCCCCGAGATCTGAGAAAACTGCCTCTCCAAGGGACTGGTCACCGAGGAAGCGACGGTCACCGGATCGGCTCCGGGCAAAGTAGCCGAGACCGAAAGAGTCGGGAAATCGATTTGCGGCAATGGCGCGATCGGCAATAGTGGAATGCAGACGAGGCCAAGCAGAGTGACCGCGACCATCAGCAAAGTCGTGGCGATCGGCCGCTCGATGAAGGGCGTCGAAAAGCTCATTGGCGCCTAATCATGCCTGCTGGCGACAACTGGGGTTGCGGGCGGGGCCGCTTCAACCTTCGCCTTTGAGCCAAGTTGAAGACGGTATTGCCCGCTCGTCACGACTAGATCGCCTTCTTCCAGGCCAGCCTCAACTACCGCCGTTTCGTCATTGACCGGCCCAAGTTTGAGATTGCGGACCTCGACCGCATCGTCGCCCTTAATGATATAGGCGAAGCTCCCATCCGGACCGTTCTGGATTGCGCTGAATGGAACGGTCACGACGCCGCGCAGGGTCGAGAGATGCAGCCGCGTTGTGATGAATTGTCCGGGCCAGAGCAGCCCGGCGGCGTTTGGCAGCCTCGCCTTGAGCTGGATGGTTGCCGTCGTCTGATCGACCGCGTTGTCGATCAGAGTGAGCTCGCCGACGTCGAATTGCTGCTTGCCGTCGCGGCTCAACGCCGCCACTGGCAAAGGTCCCGCGGTCATCGCCTTGACAATGTCTTGCAGTGCATCCTCCGGCAAGGTGAACAGCACGCTAATCGGACGGGTCTCGGTGATCGTAACGATACCGTTGGGGTCATTCGCATGCACGACATTGCCGCTATCGATCTTGCGAATCCCGACCCGCCCTTTGAGCGGCGACCTGATCGTCGCATAGCCAAGGTTCACCTGCGCATATTCAATCGAAGCATCGTCGCCCTTGACCGCCGCTTGCAGCTGCTCCACTTGCGCTTGCGTCGTGTCGAACTGCTGACGGGCGATGGAATTGCTTTGGATCAGCTCATTGTAGCGCTTGAGATCGCGGCGCGCATTATCGAGTTGCGCCTGATCCTGAGCCCTTTTGGCCACCGCCTGATCGAGAGTCGCCTGGTAGCTGCGCGGATCTATCTTGACGAGAACGTCGCCGACATTCACGTCTTGGCCTTCCTTGAACGCCACCTCTATGATCTGGCCATCGATCTGAGCGCGGACCGTAACCGAGTTGTAAGCCTGCACATTGCCGAGGCCAAAGAGATAGACCGGAACGTCGCGGCGCGAGGCGGCGCTCGCGCCGACAGGCACGGGGACGACGCGCGCTGAGCCGTCGACAGGCGAGGAGCGCGCGCCGAACCACAAACCGGTGGCGGAGCCGACCGCCAGAATCAACAAAAAGGCAAGGTGAGATTTTCGCAACTCAATTATCCATTCAGAGGTCTTGGAAGCGTCGACAGCGCCAATCTCGCCGCGGCTTTTGCCATAATCCCTTCGATTAAGAGACCACCAAATCGCCATATTACGGCAATTCCGATGGGTTTAATCGAATAAGTGAGAAGGGAGATTTTGTCGAGGTCCAATTGGCCCTCTCGGGCGCCGTGGAGTTTGGCGTCGCCGGGACATCCAGGCGTAACGGCGGCTTGGCCTCAAAGAAAAAATACACTTTTATTCAATTAGTTATATGTTTAATCGCTATCTGAATCATGTGCTGACGCGACGAGGAACGAGGACGTGACTAAGCTTTCCGGCTCCTCGCCGACAAAACAAGACGAATAGATCAGCGAGCGATTTTGAGGACGCCGGGATCGTCGTCTTCCCCCGCCTACTCAAGAAATGGCGGCGCGCCGGGACGGCCGATTTCTCCGGGCGCGGTCACAATGTCCACGCGGAGATTGCTCAGAGGACGCCGACCGCCGTGCGCGCCTCGTGGCGCTGCGCCCTCTCAATACGATGGAGGCTTTCCCTCATCTGTAACGCTTGCTGTATCGTCGGGACCCTGGAACCCAATCTTCTTCGGCTGCACCCGTCTTGAGAAGTTTTATATCCGGCGCGATATTGCCAGCGCTTGGGCGCGTCGGCTCCACAAGCTTGCGCCGGATCTAGCGCCCCGACGTCGTCGTCTCGGCCTCAAGGCGGCTGAGCGCATCCCTCGTGTCAATATCGATTTCAATCGCATCATCCTCGACCGAACATTCGAGCACGCCCTTTCGCTCGGCCTCGACGAGGCGGCGCGCGCCACGGTCGCCTTCAAGATGCGCAACAGCGTCGAACAGGGTCCGCCCAATCAGGACCGGATTGCCGCGCGAGCCGGCGCGCACAGGCGTCACCGCGCGCGGGGCCTCGATCGAGGCCTCGAAGATCCCGATCAGCCGATCGATGAGCTCGGCTGAAATGCGCGGCATGTCGGCAAGAAGGATGACCGCGCCTGCCGCTGTTTTCGGCAATGCCGCAATCCCCGCCTTCAAGGAGCTCGAAAGACCTGTCTGGTAGTGCGGATTGGCGATCAAGAACAGATCGAGACCGGCGAGCGCCGCCTCGACTTTCCCAGCGGCATGGCCAGTGACGACGAGGATGGGCCTTGCCCGCGAGGCCAGCGCGGCTTCGGCGACATAGCGAACCAAAGGCTTGCCGAAGAGAGGAGCGATGAGCTTCGTATCCTGCGCACCGGCATCGAAGCGCGACGACCGCCCGGCCGCCAGGATGATCGCCGCGATCTCAGCCATCGGTCGGCGTCCCTCGCGCCGGGTGGACGAGGATCTCCAACAGGAGCCCACCGACGCCCATCCGCATGATGTCTTTGCTGCGCACGGGAATCCCTGCGAGGATCCGGTCGAGCACGAAGTCGAATCCATTCTCCTTTGGCGAGCGGGCGCAGCCAGGAGCCCCAATGACAGGCTTTCCCTCGCCTTCGCCTGGAAGCGATCCGAGGAGGAGGAGATTGCCGGGATCGACGGGCATCCCAAAATGCTCCACCCGCCCGCCCGCTTTCTCGATGGCGCTCGGGACCACATCGCGCCGATCGGTGATGGCGGACGCTCCGAAAATCACGACCAAGTCGCTCGCGCCTTCGATCCGGCGAAGCGCCGCTGTGAGCGGAGCCGTCTCATGCGGCGTGCGTTCCTCGATCATGATTTTGCCGCCCGCAGGCGCGAGTCTTTCGTCGAGCGCGCGGAGCGCTTTCTCAACGGTTGACGATTTCAAATCCGGCCGCAGGGTCGAAACGACGCCGACGCGAAGCGGACGGAATGGCGCCACGCGCAAGGGACCTTCTGCGGCGGCTGCGACGGCGCGGTCGAGCGCGGCGGCGGCGACGGCAAAGGGAATGATTTTCGCCGTAGCGACCATTTCGCCTTCGACGACTCGGCGGAACGGCTTCAGGGTCGCAATTGTGATGGTTTCATCGATCATGTTGACCCTATCGATGACCGCTGCGTTGACCATGAAGAGTCCGCTGCAGTTCGAGCGGAGATTGCAGCGGCCGGTGAAGGCCATGTCGACATTCAGATTGGCGCCGGCAAGAGCTTCCGCGAGACGGCGCGCCGCCTCGTTCTCGTCCACCTCTCCGGCTTCGAGGCGCGCGCCGAGAATTTCATCGACGCCGGCGGCCTCCAGGCCGGCGATCTGGCCCGCGCCGATCCATTCGCCCTTCTTCAAGGTGAGCCCCGAATGCCTGATCGCGCGGGCGAGAACGACGCCGTCGCTTTCAGCGACGGGAACTGGTCCGAATTTCACGCGGCTTTCTCCGTTTCTGCGCGCAAGGACTTGCGGCGGAGGGCGGCGACGATCTCGCCGAGGATCGAGACCGCGATTTCAGCCGGGCTCACCGCGCCGATGTCGAGTCCGATCGGGGCGTGAATGCGCCCGAGCTCCCTTTCACCGAAACCCTGCGCGCGCATCCGATCCAGCCTTTTCGCATGCGTCTTCAACGATCCGAGCGCGCCTATATAGAAGCAATCGGCGCGCAAGGCTCGGATGAGGCCTTGATCGTCGATGCGGGGATCATGGGTCAGCAGCGCCAAGGCGGTATAGCGATCGAGCGGTAAAAGCGGCAGCGCCGTCTCCGGCCATTCGGAGATAAGCCGCGCTTCGGGGAAGCGCTCGGGCGTCGCAAAGGCCGTGCGCGGATCGACGACGATCATGTCGAAGCCCACGAGTCTGGCGATCGGCGCAAGCGCCTGCGCAATATGGACGGCGCCGATCGCGACAAGCCGCGTCGCCGGAGCCTGAGCCGCAAGAAAGAACGCGTTGCCGCTCCATGCCGCCATGCCGCTTTTTCCGAGCCGCAACCGCTCGCCAAGAATATCGGCCATGGGATCAGCGGCGAGATCCGCGGCGCAGACAAGGCGCTGCTCGCCGGAAGTAATGTCGGTCACAAGCATGCAAGGACGTCTTGCGGCGCGCTCGGCGTTGAAGGCTGCTAGGAGGTCCGCCCGGTCCGCATCAACGCTTTCGATATACACTTTGATCCGCCCGCCGCAGGAGAGGCCGACGCGCCAAGCCGTCTCGTCGGCGACGCCGAATTCCAGCATTCGGCGGCCGCCTTCCGCGATCACATCCAGCGCTTCGGCGACGACGTCGCCCTCGACGCAGCCGCCGGAAACGGAGCCAAGGAAATTGCCCTCTCCATCGATGACGAGATGGCTGCCGACGGGCCGCGGCGCCGACCCCCAGGTCTCCACGACGGTCGCGAGAGCGACGCGGCGACCCGCCTCCTTCCACTCATGCGCTTTGCGGAGAATGTCTTCATCGGATGCCAACATGCGGCGCCTCGCTCATTCCAAACACCGACGACATCAGCATAGGAGAAACTCTCGTTCGCGTCTCATATTCCAGAACTCGTTTGCGACAAGGCCGTGCAGATCGGCAGCTGGGAAGCACCGGCGGCGTGGACGTGGCCCACGAGGCAGCAGGCGTGGCCATAGAGGCCGAGGCCCAGCAGAAGCGCGCCGGTCGAGCCGAGGATCTTGCCAAGCCAGCCTTGCAGAAAGCCGCCAATCGAACTCAAGATTTTGGCGAGCCAGCCTTCTTTGCTTGCCGTACCGGCGGCGGCTTGCGCCTCCGCTGGCGCCGGCGGCTTGCCGACGATAGAGCCAAATTTCTCGAAAAAATCTCCAGCCAGCTTTTTCGCGGTGCTGTCGATCAGCCGTCCGCCGAGCTGAGCCAATTTGCCGCCGATATCGGCCTTCGCCGTATAATTTAGAATAGTCGCCTTGCCATCCGCCTCGAGCCTGACCTTGGCACCGCCTTTCGCGAACCCGGCGGCCCCGCCCGAGCCTTCGCCGGCGATCGTATAGCCGTTCGGCGGATCGAGTTCGGAAAGCGTAACCATGCCGATGAAGGAGGCTTTCACCGGCCCGACCCTCAACGTTACCGTCGCACGCATCTGCGTATCGGAAAGCTTCTCGATCGTTTCGCAGCCAGGGATGCATTGTTTCAGCACGTCGATGTCATTCAGTGCGGCATAGACCTTCTCGCGCGGCGCCTCGATCCTCTGAGTCCCGGTCATATCCATGCGGTAGCTCCTATTACTTGACGGCGACTTGCGCGGGCTCGGATCGATGTCCGCGCCGTCTCGCCTCGATGATTTCAGCCAAGATGGAAAGCGCAATTTCGTCGGGCGTGATCGCCCCGATATCGAGGCCGGCGGGCGCTTTGAATCCCTTGAGCCGTTCGGCGTCGAAGCCGAGCGGCGCCAGCTCTTGGCGCAACGCCTCCGCCTTCTTGCGCGAGCCGACAAAGGCGACATAGGTGGAGGAGGCTTTCAGCGCCGCTTTAAGCGCCGCGCTATCCCCTTTGCCTTGTGTTGCGACGACAATGAAACCGGCGCCGCCATATTGGCCCGGCGGCTCGAAACCATCGGCAAGAAGATCGACTTCGCCATAATCCGCGAGATCGCTCGCCGGGGCGCAGACAATCACGAAAAAGCCGAACCTTTGCGCGAGATCGGCCAGCGCGATTCCCACCGGCGACCCGCCGAGGATGACGATTTGCGGACGCGGCAGAACAGGCTCGATAAAAATATCCATCGTGCCTCGGCTCGGACACATATTCTTGGCGAATTCTATCCCCTCGCGCGCCTCGCCCGCCGCGACGCCAAGTTGATCGAGGAGATCCTTCGGCTGCACGCTAATGAGGCGCGGCTCGCCGTCCTTGATCGCATCGCGGGCGGCGCGCAGCACGGCGCCACGGGCGCAGCCGCCGCCAATCCAGCCGGCGGATATGAGGCCGTCGTCCCGAATGATAGCCTTGGCGCCGGCCTTAGCCGCCGTCGCTGCTACAGTGCGGACCACGGTTGCAAGGGCGAAGGGTTCGCCCTTGGCCTTTAGATTGCTGACAAGCTCCAAGAGGTCGGTCCTTATCATGGTCACAATCTCGCAAGGTAGGGTTCGAGCGCGATAAGGCTTTCGAGGTTATGCGCCGGCGCGAAGAGATCGACGAAAGGCAAGGCCGCCTTCATGCCCCGCGCTTCCGGCGAATAATCCCGCCAGCCGAGCATCGGATTGAGCCAGGCGATGCGACGACAGCGCTGGCGCAGGGCGCGCATCTCGGCGCCGAGCTTGATCGGGTCGCCGGTGTCATAGCCATCCGAGACGATCATGACGGCGGTTCGCGAATGGATCACGCGGCGCGCGTGCCAGCGATTGAATGTCGCGAGGCTGTCGCCGATCCGCGTGCCGCCGCCCATGCCCGTCGAAATGAGGGAGAGACGGTCAACCGCGCGCGCCGCATCCCTGTCTCGCAGCGCCGACGAAATATGCGTAAGCCGCGTGTGAAACACGAAAGCTTCCGCTTCGCAGAACGCATCGAGTGCGCCATGCATGAAGCGCAAGAACATCGGCGCATAGAGGCTCATGGAGCCGGAGGCGTCGAGAAGAATGACAAGCCGCAGCGGCTTCTCCTTGCGGCGCCGGTGGAAAAGCTCGATCGGCGCGCCGCCATAGGCGATGCTGCGATGGATGGTGCGGCGAAAGTCGAGGCGTTGGCCGGATCGCCGAACGCGGTGACGGCGAGTCAGGCGTGCGCGCATCGAACGGGCGAGCCGTTCAGCCAAAGCATAGGCGGCCTCGAGCTCCAATGGATCGATGATGTGACGAAAGTCGGTCTTGGCCACGCTCTCCGCGATGGAAGCGCCTTCGCGACGGCCCCGTCCATTGGCGGACTCCGCCTCATTGGGCGCGCGCTCAACCCTGTCGGGTTCGCCGGATGTCCCAAGGGAATCGCTCGCCGCGAAGGATGCGCTCGGCGCAGCTCGACTGTCTTTGGTCGAACCGCTGCTGCGCAGCGCCGATTTCACACCTCGCGCAAGCCAAAAGGCGGCGAAGATTTCGTCGAACTTTTCCCAATCGGAGCGGCTGCCGCAGAAAAGCGCCTTGAAGGCTTGACGCAGCAGCGAGGGCCGCGTCACGACAGGATCCGCGAGAAGCGCAAGGGCGTCCTCGGTCTCCGCGAAGCCCGTCGCGAAGCCATTGTCGCGCAAGGTTCTGACGAAGGCGACAAGGCGATGGCGCATCGCTCCGCCCGCGCCTCCTCCATTGGAAATTTCGGACGCCAGCGCAGCCATGATTTTAAGCCACCCTCCCAAGAAGGCGATCGCTCACCTCGCGCGACAGTCTGGCTTTGTCCTCGGCGGTTTTCACAAGGCACATCAAGGTGTCGTAAACAGCTTCGGGATTGTCGTGCAGCCGCCGCACCCCGAGGCCGACAAGCGCCGCGGCCCAATCGAGCGTCTCAGCGACGCCCGGAGTCTTGCGCAAATCTTCCTTGCGAACGGCGTCGACCATGGTCGCGATCTGCAGCGCCAGCGACGCGTCCACGCCAGGGAGGCGCGCAAGAAGAATGCGCGCCTCACGGTCGATATCGGGAAAATCGACATAGTGGTACAGACAACGGCGGCGCAAGGCATCCGATAGTTCGCGCGTGCCGTTAGACGTTAAAATCACGCGTGGAATCGAGATGGCGGTTACGGTTCCAAGCTCCGGGATGGAGATTTGGAAATCCGAAAGAAGTTCGAAGAGAAAGGCCTCGAACTCCTCATCGGCGCGGTCGATTTCATCAATCAGCAGGACGGGCGGCCGTTCTTGCCGGATCGCCGCCAGGAGCGGCCGCTCGAGCAGATAGCGGTCGGAAAAGATGTGCTCCTCAATATTATCTGGATCGTCGCCTTCGCGCGCCTTGATGGCGAGCAGCTGACGCTGATAATTCCATTCGAAAAGGGCTGCGTTCTGATCTAGACCTTCATAACATTGCAGGCGGATCAGTTTCGTATTGTGCAGACTGGCCAGCGCGCGCGCGACTTCGGTCTTGCCCACGCCCGCTTCGCCTTCCAGCAAAAGCGGCCGGCGCAGCATATCCATCAACCAGAGCGCGGTCGCGAGATCGCGGTCGGCGATGTAGCCGCAGCCGGCGAGGCCTTGGGTAATCTTTTCACGTGACGCAGCGTTCGTCATTGTCCTTCACCCGAAGGAGTGCGTTGGCGGCGCGGAAAGACTCATATGGCGATGGAATCGCGGTCTTCCAGCAGCGGGCGGGCGAAGGGGAGGCGCTTCGCCCGCCCGCGGGTCACGCATGCAGCCCAAGCCGATCCGCCACCGACCAGAGCCGCCATGCGTCATGGGGCATTTGAATGTGTCCCGCATCGAGGAATGCGAATGCGTCATTGACCGCATTGGAGAAGCATGGAACCCCTCCTACATGCGGGCTTTCTCCGACGCCCTTGGCGCCAATCGGATGATGCGGCGAAGGCGTGACAGTGAAATCGGTTTCCCACTTCGGCGTCTCGACCGCGGTCGGCAGGAAGAAATCCATGAACGAGGCGCCCATCACATTTCCTTGAGCGTCGTAGCTGATCTCCTGGCCCATCGAGACCGCGAAGGCTTCGGTAAGGCCGCCGTGAACCTGGCCCTCGATGATCATGGGGTTAATGCGCGTGCCGCAATCATCGAGAGCGTAGAACCGCCGCGTCTTGGCGACGCCGGTGTCCACATCGATATCCATCACGCAGACATAGGCGCCGAACGGATAGGTCATGTTGGGCGGATCGTAATAGTTCACAGCCTCGAGGCCCGGCTCCATGCCGGGCGGCAGATTATTGTAGGCCGCCCATGCGATCTCCTTCATGGTCTTGAATTTTTCCGGCAGGCCCTTCACCCGGAAACGATCGATATCCCATTCGACGTCATATTCAGACACTTCAAGCAAATGCGCGGCGATCATCTGCGCTTTCGCTCTTATCTTGCGCGCCGCCACCGCGGTCGCGGCTCCGGCTACAGGCGTCGAGCGCGAGCCATAGGTTCCGAGACCATAGGGAGCGGTGTCGGTGTTCCCTTCCTCAATGGTGATGTCGTCGGCCGGAATGCCGAGCTCCGTGGCGATGATCTGGGCATAGGTCGTCTCGTGGCCTTGACCCTGACTCTTGGTGCCCATTCGCGCCACGATCGAGCCGGTCGGATGGATGCGAATCTCGGCGGAATCGAACATGCCGACCCCAAGGATATCGCAATTGCGCGAAGGTCCAGCGCCGACGATTTCGGTGAAGAAGGCGACGCCAACGCCCATTAATTGGCGCGTCTCGCCGCGGCGGAAAGCCTCCTGTTTCTCCTTCTGTTCAGAGCGCAAGGCGGAATAGTCCACGGCGTCCATCGCCTTTTGCATGGCGAAATGATAATTGCCGCTGTCATATTCCCAGCCGAGCGCCGAATGATAGGGGAATTGCTCGGGCTTGATGAAGTTCTTCATTCGCAAGTCCGCGGAGTCCATGCCGAGTCTATGGGCCAGGACTTCGATCGCACGCTCGATGGCGTAGACGGCTTCCGTCACCCGGAAAGAGCAACGATAAGCGACGCCGCCCGGCGCCTTGTTGGTGTAGACGCCGTCGACCTCCAAATGCGCGACAGGTATGTCATAGGAGCCCGTGCAAATATTCATGAACCCGGCGGGCCATTTCGACGGATCGGCGCAGGCGTCGAAGGCGCCATGATCCGCCAGCACGTGAATGCGCATCGCCAGGATCTTGCCGTCCTTCGTCGCCGCCAGCTCCGTCGTCATGTGATAGTCGCGGGCGAAAGACGTCGTCGATAGATTCTCCATCCGGTCTTCGACCCATTTTACCGGAACGCCAAGGACGATCGAGGCGACGACCGAGCAGACATAGCCTGGATAGACGCCGACCTTATTGCCGAAGCCGCCGCCGATGTCGGGCGCGATGACATGGATTTTATGTTCCGCTATCCCCGACAACAAGGATACGACGGTGCGCACCACATGCGGAGCCTGGAACGTGCCCCAAATGGTCAGCTCGCCCTTGACCTTGTCCATTGAGGCAACGCATTGGCAGGTCTCGAGCGGGGACGGATGCGTGCGATGATAGGTGAACAGGTCCTTTGTGACGACCTCGGCATTGGCGAACACCGCGTCGGTCGCCGGCTTGTCGCCCACCTGCCAATTGAAAATATGGTTGTAGTGCTTGCGTTCGCCGTGCGGGCCTACCCGCTTTTCCTTGAGGTCCTCGCGCAGCAGCGGCGCGTCGGGCGCCATGGCCTGAAACGGATCGACCACAACCGGCAGCGCCTCGTATTCGACATCGACGAGCTCGATCGCATCCGCCGCGATGTAGCGGTCCTCCGCCACTACGAAGGCAATTTCCTGATTCTGGAAGAGAACCTTTTCGTCCGCCAGCACGGCCGCGACATCGCCGGCGAGGGTCGGCATGTAGTGGAGGTTCAGCGGCTTGAGATCGGCGGCGGTCAAGACCGCCTTGACGCCTGGAAGCGCCAAAGCTTTCGATGCGTCGATGCTCTTGATTCGCGCATGCGCATGCGATGATCGAACGAAATCGCCGAACAACATGCCCGGAAGCTTGACGTCGTCTACGTAATTGCCGCGGCCTTGCGTGAAGCGAATGTCTTCTGTCCGCTTGCGCTTGCACCCCATGCCCTGAAGGACTTCGGCGCGCTCGGCTTGAGTGCGAGTCATCTCGTTCATTCCGCAGCCTCCTGGTAGGGCGCGCCATTGATCGTCGCGGCGGCGTATTGAATGGATTTGACGATGTTCTGATAGCCGGTGCAGCGGCATAGATTGCCGGAAATGCCTGATCGAATCTCGTCCTCGGTGGGGTTGGGGTTTTCCTTCAGCAAGCGATGCGCCCGCATGATCATGCCGGGCGTGCAATAGCCGCATTGCAGGCCATGCATCTGGCGAAAGCCTTCCTGCAGCGGATGCAGCGCGCCGTCGGGCGAAGCCATCCCTTCGATCGTCGTGATTTCGGCGCCGTTCGCCTGGACCGCGAAGAAGGTGCAGGACTTGACGGAAATCGCATTGAGGTCAACCGTGCAGGCGCCGCAATGGCTCGTGTCGCAGCCGATATGGGCGCCGGTCAGCCCGACCTGTTCGCGCAAGAAGTGAATGAGGAGCGTCCGTGGCTCGACCAGAGCCTCGACAGCGCGCCCGTTGATTGTCATTTTGACGTGAACCTTCGACATCCGTCTCTCCGCTCCACTGTCATTCCACTCAAGCTCGGGCGCGTGATTTGGCGCGTTCGATTGCGCGTCGGACCATCATTCCAGCCATTTTCGTGCGATATTCGGCCGGCCCGCGTCCGTCCGAGGCCGGGTCCGTGATGGCTTCCGCAGCGGCCGCCGCATTTTCAATGGCGGCCCGGTCGAGCCCTGTGCCGATGAGCGCCTGCGCCGCCGCCTCAGCCCACAGGGGGGTGTCGGCGACGTTGGTCAAACCGATAGAGGCCGCAACACATTTGCCGTTCGCCATCGTAAGCACCACGGCGGCCGCCGCGACTGCGTAATCGCCGACCTTGCGTTTCAGCTTCTCATAGGCGTAGCCGTGCCCCGCGGGCGGAGGCGAAATGTGGATCTCGGTCAGGATTTCGTGGTTCTGGCGAGCAGTGTCATAGGCGCCGAGATAAAAGTCCCGCGCCTGGAGCCTTCTCCGCCCGTCTGGGCCGACAAGTTCATATTCGGCGTCGAGGCATAGCATGAGCGCCGGCATGTCATTGCCTGGGTCGCCGTTGGCGACATTGCCGCCAAGGGTGCCAAGGTAACGGATCTGCGGATCGGCGATCACCAGGGACGCCTCTCGCAGGATAGGCAGCTTTTCAGCTAGAATCGGCGAGCCGATGATCTCATGTTGAGTCGTCATGGCGCCGATGACGATTTGCTCGCGCTCCTGCCGGACGCCCTTGAGGCCGCTGACGCCGGCGAGATCGACGAGGTGCTCCGGCGTCGACAGGCGGGTCTTCATGACCGGGATAAGGCTGTGGCCGCCAGCCAGGGGACGCGCCTCCTCCCCCAGCTGCGCCAGAAGCGCGACCGCCTCCTGCAAAGAGCTCGGCCTGTGATACTCGAATACGCCGGGGATCATGCGCGCCTCCGATTGCGTTCCTCACTGCGACCGTTTGCCGTCGCTGAGGGGAAGATCGCGGCTCATCGCAATGGCGACAATCGGCTATGCATGAAACGTCATTAAATTTAACGAGCGACGGCCTGAATGGCTCTCCCACGGCCATTGCCTACGGGCTCATAGAGCGTCTTGGAATTCGCACCTGGATTTCGTGCCGCCTTTGTGCAGACTTGATGCATTTCATGCATGATGCACGAACTGCGTCAAACTCCCTGCCTTTTTTAGGCGCCTCTAGGATGCGATCCCCAACAAGTCCCGCAGCTCCCTGCGCCCTGGGGCCCTGGGGGCGGACTTACCCATAAAACCAATCCGCCGCGGCAGCTCCATCGAGGGGGGAACTCCATGTCTCTAAAGGCGCTTTTGCGCACCAAGTCCATCGAGCGGCTCCAATCCGAACTCGGCCGGGAGGGGCAGTTTAGGCGCGTGCTTGGCCTATGGCAGCTCACCGCTATCGGCCTCGGGGGACTCGTCGGGGCCGGCATATTTGTGCTCACAGGCGTCGTGGCCGCGACTCAAGCGGGTCCGGCCGTATCGCTGTCATTCGTGATCGCCGGCATAGCAAGCGCCGCCGCCGCCCTCTGCTATGCCGAATTTGCCGGGATGATCCCCGTCGCCGGCAGCGCCTACACCTATGGATACGCCGTGCTTGGCGAACTCGTCGCATGGGTGATTGGCTGGGATCTGCTGCTCGAATATGCGCTTGTGGTCGCCGTCGTGTCGATCGGCTGGTCGGGCTATTTGCAAGCGCTGCTCAGCCAGCTTGGCCTGACCCTCCCGACCTGGGCGATGGGCGCCTCTGGAACAGGCCCAGGCCATGTCTTGGACCTCGCAGCAATGCTGGGAGCCCTTGCGGTCGCAGGTCTCCTGATTCTCCGCATCGAATGGAGCGCGCGTTTCAATGCGGCCATGGTAATCATCAAGATCGCCGCGGTCGTCCTTGTCATAGCCGCCGGTCTGCCGCACGTGCGCGCCGCCAATTGGCATCCTTTTATGCCCTACGGCTTTAGCGGCGTGGTCGAGGGCGCCGCCGTCGTTTTCTTCGCGGTCTTCGGCTATGACACCCTCACAACCGCAGCCGAAGAGACGCGCGACCCGCAGAAGCAGCTCCCCCGCGCCGTCTTGCTCTCGCTCGCCATCTCTCTCGTGCTCTACATCGCCATGTCCTTAGTGCTTACAGGCATCGTGCGCTACGATACTCTCAACAGCGCCGCTCCGGTCGCCGCCGCTTTCACAGCGATTGGCCTTCCCTGGGTGACGTTCATCGTGTCCGCGGCGGCCGTGGCCGGCATCGCCAGCGTCATGCTCGCTTTCATGCTGGGCTGCGCCCGCATCTGGTTCGCCATGAGCCGCGACGGGCTGCTTCCCGCGTGGTTCGCGCATGTGCATCCGCGATTTCGTACGCCACACCGGCCGACGCTGATCGCCGGAGCGCTCACGGCCCTGGTCGCGGGCTTCTTCCCGATCAAGGAGGTCGCCGAATTGGTGAACATCGGAACGCTCTCGGCCTTTGTGATCATCTGCGTCGCCATCATCGTGCTGCGCCGGACTCGGCCCGATGTTCCACGCACGTTCCGGACCCCCCTCGTGCCCTGGATACCGCTCGCTGGCGTCGGGTTCTCCCTGTGGTTGCTGTCAAAGCTCCCCGCCGTCGCCTGGGACCGCTTCGTCGTTTGGATGGCGCTCGGCCTTCTTCTCTACTTTTCCTATGGCCGCCGGCACAGCGTCCTCGCAAATGAGGGAGGCGCGTGCGTCGAAGTCAAATCGGAAATAGCACGGGCTAAGCCCGTTGATTGACCCACCCGAGCGCTGATCGATTTCAAGCCAACCGCGCCGAAGAAACCAACGATCGCCTTCACAAGGGATATGCCTATGTCTGAGCACAAAGCCACCATCAAATGGGCGCGCAACGGCGCCGACTTCGGCTATAAGACTTACAGTCGCGACCATATCTGGCGGTTTGACAACGGCGTCGAGATCCTAGGTTCCGCCGCGCTCGCCTATTTAGGCAATCCACAGCGGGTCGATCCCGAGGCTGCATTTGTCGCAGCGCTGTCGAGCTGCCACATGCTGACCTTTCTCGCGCTTGCGTCAAATAAGGGCTTTGTCGTCGACAGCTACGAAGACAACGCCGTTGGGCGCCTTGAAAAAAACGCCGCCGGCAAACTCGCCATCACATGCATCGAATTGCACCCGAAGATCGTTTACGGCAGGGACAAGCAGCCGACGGTGGCGGATGTCGATTGGCTGCACGATAAGGCGCACCGCGAATGCTTTATCGCGAACTCCGTGACGACTGAAGTCAGAGTTCTTCCGACGACATGACCAGATCAGCCTGCGCCATGGCGCCTACGCATGGAGATCGCGCGGATCAAGATTGGCAAAGCGGTCGAACAATCACTGCTGGCTGTCGCTGCGCGGCGCCTCGTGGACATTCCTCGCCTCGCCGCCGACTCGCTCATCGCAACATTCCGTTTCACTGAAATGAAACTGTCCGGGCTCACTGAGATCGAATCGATGCCGCATTCGACCAGGAGTTGGGCGAACTCGGGGTGATCGCTCGGCGCCTGGCCGCACAGGCCTACTTTGACGCCGGCCTGATGCGCGGCCTCAATCGTACTTTAAATCATCCATTTCACGGCAGCGTCCTGCTCATCGAAGAGTTCGGCAAGCTCGGCGGAGTCTCGACCCACGCCAAGCGTGAGCTGCGTGAAATCGTTGCCGCCAATCGAAAACCCATCGAAGCGCTCGGCGAACGCCTTTGCGAGAATGACGTTGGAAGGGATCTCGCACATGACGTAGACTTCGAGAATTTTTTCCGCGCGGCGGAGCCCATTCTCAGCCATGACCGCCAACACGCGATCCGCCTCCCTCGTTGAGCGGCAAAACGGGATCATGACGATCACATTGTCGAATCCCATCTCCTCTCGCAGGCGCCGTATGGCTCGGCATTCAAGCGCAAAGCCTTCGCGATAGCGGGGCGAGTAGTAACGCGAGGCGCCCCGGAAGCCGAGCATTGGATTTTCGTCTTTCGGCTCGAATTCGGCTCCCCCGATGAGGTTCGCATATTCGTTGGTCTTGAAATCGCTCATGCGCACGATCACCGGATTCGGGTGAAAAACTGCGGCGATGCGGGCGAGCCCGCGGGCGAGGCGGTCGACGAAATATTCAGTCTTATCGACGTAGCTCGCGGTCAGACCAGCGATGGCCGACTTAGCGTCAGCGTCCTTGAGGCGTCGTAATGCGCCAAGGCCATCGGATGCGACCGCGAGCGCAACCTTCATGTGGTCAAACTTTTTGACCTGCCGGTAGCTGATCGTCCGGTCGGTGAACGGGGACGCGCAGCAACGCCGACAGGCGTCGAGCAGGTCGGCCTCGCCGCGGATATTGAGATAGGTTTCCTGCTGGCCGACGAAACTTGCGTCAGACAGGTCCGCAGCCGTGGCGCTGGAGCGCACGGCGACATCGGCGTCTGCTTTGTTCGCCCGCTGGCAAAGTTCGCGATAGGCTACGCGAATCGCCTCTGCCGTGTCCGCAGGCCATTCGCCCCGAAGGATTGCGTCCCTGATCGCAGCTCCGACATTGGCGAGAGGCGCTGCGCCGACGGCAAGATCGGCGAGCGCGCTCGCAATCGCCGCTTTCAATCCATTGGCTTCGATATATCGCCAATAGGCGTCCGCCGTGGTCGCAAAACTAGGCAGGATCCGCACCCCTTCATTCTCCAGCGTTCGCACCATCTCGCCGAGCGAGGCGTTTTTGCCGCCGACTAGCGATACATTGTCGCGACCGAGATCTTCGAACCAAAGCACTTGTTGGGCGCTCGTCACAAGAAGTCCTTTCATATGGCGATTGCTCCAAAGACTCCTGACCTTGCACGCCGACGACGAGCTTGGCCGTAACTTTCGTCTCCAGATCAGCATGAGAAATTAAGGGCGACGGCAAAGAGCGCTCTCTGTTGAGCTAGAATTTGGGTCATGCTCTCAAATTGTTTGCGCGCGCGCCAAAATTGAGGCGGAGGGCCTGCTGGCTGATTGGGGCGCTACGCTTCGTCCGTCGGGACCGCGCCTTTTGCTCTCGCAATGTTTTCCCATTCCAGGAGACTCGGCGTCGGCTTCCGTCTGGCCATAAGCAAAAGGCCCGCGCCTTCGCCCATGACTTTCGGCGGCCTTCGGACCGCATGAACAAGCCGCCCAAGCAAGAGGCTGACGGCTGACGCCGCGTGCCAGGTCCAGTCGCCCAGAAAATGCTTATCGCCGCATTTCACTGGCGAACAACGTTCGATCCAATAAACGAGCGAGTCGAATTTCGTCCATGGCATCGATGCGATGCTCTCGATGGTCAACCCGGCGTCGGTCGCAAGGGCCGCCAGCGCGGCTTGCGTCCACCACGTGAGATGATGCGGCGGCGCGTTGAGAAGAAAATTCGGAATGCGCGTCGTCGCCGAAGGCACATGCGGCACGCCGACGACAACCAACCCTCCAGGCTTCGCCGCCGCGACCATGTGCTCGAAAAAGGGACGCGGCGACGCCAGATGTTCGAGCACCTGGAAAGCGCAAACGGCGTCATAGGCGCCCGAATGGCTCGCAAGATGATCGCTCAGCGTCTCCCTGCGGACATCAATATTTGGATCATCGGAGGTAAAATGGGGGTCGATGCCGGTGTAGCGAGCGTGCGGGATATATTTCTGGAACAGGGCAGCCCCGCAACTCACGTCGAGGACGCGGGCTCCCGGTTCGACCATTCGGGCGGCGGTCTCGAATTCAGCGCGGGGCGCTTCGAGCACGGACACTCTGTAGGTCTTCAGCCGCCGGTAGTAGCTTTGGTAGAAGGCGTGGTCGCCCTCGACGCGCGGCTCGAAGAAGTAAAGCCCGACGGGAGATTCCCACAATTCAAACCGGTCAATCCCCGCAAAGCTCGGTCGCGCGTCAACGCCAAACTCGATCCGCCAGAGATCCGTGAGCAGCCGCGTCGTGACCCACTGAACGCGCCGAACGGCCGGCTGGCCCGTCACCGGACAAAGGGGCGTTTCCATGCGATGAGAGGACCCTAGCGCGTCACTGTGTGGATGTCTGGCTCGTCTTACGACCAAGGAGCGAATCTGAGACAGAAATGTAGGCCAGCAAAGCCGCGTCGAATGCGGCGCCTGCTCAATATTTCGCGGCGACTGCGGCCGGCGGCGAGAACCAATCGAATTTATAGTTCAGGCTGAACCGTGCGATATGATATTTCGACCGCGTAAGGAACCCGATTGTCGTATTGCCTGCGGCATAAGCGGCGTAACGCGCAGAGATCGAATCGTACATATAATCCGCCCTGATCGTCCAATTGCGGGTCAGGGCATATTCCACGCCGACGCCCTCATTGCCGAAACTCCGCGAGAACGGAAGCATGCCCGCCCGCAAGGTCGTGGTGCCGTTCGCAATGAGGTACGGCGCGCCAATATCGTAATATGTCCGCACCGTAGCGTAAGAGAAACCGCTCGCGAAATAAATCATCAAACGATCAAAGGCGTAACCGAGCCGAAGACGAATGTCTCCGAAATTCTCGAGTCGCGACCCAAAGGTCAAAACCGCCGGCGGAGTTGGAACGCTCACTGATCCTCGAACATTCGACCAATCCGAATCCGCTTCGAGCCCGACGATTGCATTGCCGATCAATGGAACGCCTGTAAATTGATAATTGTAGCCGACTTGGCCGCCGACCACGCCCCCACTCGCGGTGATGCCGCTGGTTTCCTGAGCGGAAACCCCGGGCCCGTGGAAATAATAAGGAAAGGCAAAATGATCGACTCCGAAGCCAGCGTTCAGGCCGACGTAAAATCCGGTCCAATCATAGGGTGCGGCGGGAGGCGGCTGCCACGAGACCACAGGGGAGGAGGGACCGGGAAGATCGGCGGCGCGGGCTGGCGAAATCGCCAGCGCCAGCGCAAAGATTCCCGACGCGCCCGCTATACGAAAAACTTTATTTAGCATTATCAAAAACTTGATTGAATCACACCGCCGCATCGCAAGCTCCAACCAATTCACTACAATTTGACTAAGACTTAATTTGAGTGGAGGCGTTTTTATGGGCGTTCTACAAGTAGTTTTTCGCTGCCTCCCTGACAGGACCGCGATTGCGTTGCTCGGAGGCCACACTTAACCTGGACATTTATAGAAGCAGCTATGCAACCATGACGAGTGGCTATGAGCGCGTTTCGCGCTAGATTTTGTTTGAGGTAAAGCGCCTCTGCGATGGCGGCGATCGTCGATCATGCCGACGCGGTGGCGTGGCGCAATTCGGCGAACGCGGATTCATGCCGCGCCCGCTTCTTGCTCGATTGGCTGCGGAATTCGTCGACATATTTCATGCGACCGCTCCCTTGCTCGCGGCCGATCCGCGATCATCCGCGAGCAATGTGTGAACGAGGTCCCACAGAATGTGATAGGCCGCGACGTGGCACTCCTGAACGCGATGGATCGAGGTCGTGGGCACGAGAAGGCAGTGATCGACGACGCCGGCGGCCTTCATCTTGCCGCCATCGCCGCCCGCAAAGCCGATGGTGTGGATGCCCATCTCTTTGGCTTTTACGAAGGCGGCGATCAGGTTTTGTGAATTGCCGCTTGTCGAAAAGCCGATGAGGCCGTCGCCACGCCTTCCTTGGGCGATCAGTTGGCGGACGAAAACATGCTCGAAGCCAACGTCATTGCCGACCGCCGAGATCATGGCGATATCGGCCACAAGGTTGACCGCGGCAAGCGCGGGGCGTCCGGCCGTAATCGGATGCGCGAATTCCACCGCGACATGGGACGCATCGCAACTCGAACCGCCGTTTCCCATCGAAAAAAGCCGTCCGCCGCGCCGGTACACATTGGCGAGAGCCTTCGCGGCCTCGACGAGGGTCAGCGCCTGCTCAGCGAAAAAGCGCGCATTGGCGTCGCGCGAATCGCGCGCCTTTTCCTCGACCGAGTGGAGCAGCGACGCTTCGAGTTTCGCTGCGTCCTGCTGCTCGCCGTGAAGAAAGGGATAAAGGCGATTGAGATCGCGCTCGTTCGGCATCGTTCGGTTTCCTAATCTGCGAGAGGCTGCTGCAACTGGGCGGCGCGAATCGTCTCCATCTCCGCCTGCGCTTCGACGAGTTCAACCGGGATCTTCAGCGTTTCCGCCGCCTCGGCCTCGTCAATTCTGCTCACGGCGAAGACGACATGCACGAGCACCCAATTGCCGACGCAGGACCCGGCCGGATGCTGCTTGTCAACGATGCAGGCGATATTGATCTGCGGCCGGCGATGCCAAGACACATGGCTCGCTCCTAGAGCGCTCCCGATCGCGTGGATCGCAGGTGGCCGAAAATGAATCGCTCAAATCCGCGGTTACATGCTGCTGATCTTGATGTAACGACGGATATCCTTCAGGTTGAACAGGATCGCCAGAATGATCAGGACGACAACGATCATTCCAAAAATTGCCCATCTGCTCATGAGACCTCTCCTTCCTCGCTCGATCGCATCGCTGCAGGTTGCCTCTCTCGCATTAGTTTAGGCGTTTCGGCGCCGAGTTCTCCAAGCAGATCTTGGATCATGCGGATGGCGGGATCGATCGCCGCCGCCACAGGCTCGCTCAGGCCCATTACCCCCTCGACGCCGCCGAATGTTAGAGGCTCGCATGCGACGACGAGAATCCGTCTGCACGCCCCGCCCAATCCGGCGACGAGGCGAAGCACCTTCGCGGGTTCAAGCTCATGGGGCGAAAGCATGAGGTCTTCGGGCGACGGCTCGCCGGTCCCCTCCGTCGGTTCGATTAGCGAAAGCGCGCCCGGCTCTTCGCCTCGCTGGGCCGCATCGACAAGCACCGCCGCCTCGCATCCATCGAGCAGGGCGTAAGTAAGATCAATGCCGCGAACGCCGAAGTCGACGACCCTGACGTCTTGGGGAAGTTCACATGCCGAAAGCCTGCGAGCAACTTCGACGCCAAAGGCGTCATCGCCATTGAAGATGTTGCCAATGCCGGCGACGAGAATGCGCGTCAAGGTCGATCCTCCCCGCCTACCGGCTCAAGCTCCTCCTGCGAGAAGAAGAATCGATGGCCCGGAAATCCGGCGGCGCCTAGATCGCGACCTGGATCATCGAGAAGCGTCACCGCAACATGCAGCCGGTCTTCGAAATCTCGCTCGATCCTCTCGATCACGGCCACTTTATCCTTCAACGCAAGATCCATGATGTCGCCGCCGTTTTTTGGATTGAGGCGCACATGAGCGCCGACAGCAAGATGCCTGCCGTTCAACGACAAGGAGGCAAGACGGAGCCTTCCCTGATCGCGCGAGGCCATCGGCTCCAGAGGATTTTCTGCGGAGGTCAGATTGCGCAACGAGCCATGGAGTTTGCCGAGTTGCTCTGGCGTCAGCGCCTCGCAACGCTCCAGCAGCGCGCGGCCGCGAGGATCCGCGGCGGCCATCTCGCGCTTCTCCTCGTCGGTCAGCGTGAGGATGCGCAGCGTCAGGATTTCATCGATCTCGGTTCCGTCAAATAGTTCGCCGGGGCTCTCCGGCGCGATCTTGGGGAAGTCGTAGAGAATGATCGGCGATGAGAGCATCATGTCGTTCGCACCCTCGGTCCCGATCAGAACCGGCCAAGTCCCTATGTTTTCGCAAGCGGCGGCAGCTTCACGCAGCGCCTCCGGGGGCTCAAGCAGAGACACAAACCCGCCGCCACGAATGCCGAAGATAGTGTGGGTCGAGGCAAATGCCTGCCGCTGCGCCTTGTCGCGATCCCCCCGCGAGGCGTCGGACAGCGTCGTAGTATTTTCGACTCGGGCGGTTAGACGCAATACTCCCCGCGCAATGCCCTTGATCTCTTCCGCCGAGACGATGACGACGCCCTGCAACGGCAGAGTCGTGCGGATCACGACGCCCTCGATCTCGCCCACGGCGTTGCGAACCGGCTCCAATTCGCGCTTGGCCTCGACGGCAAACTCAATACGACGTGGCCGATCAAGAAGATCGTACAGGACAAGATCCGGCGCGACGACATCGCGTTCGATCGCCTCTTCCCAGGCAAGAAGGCGCTTGCCGTCGACTTCGATTGAGGCCGCCGAAGCGAACTCCGGCTCACGATCGGCGGGAAGCGCCGCGATCGGCGCAAGCAACTCGCCAATCTCTCGCGTCTGAACCTGGAGAAACCGCAAATGGAGATCGATCGCCGCATCCGCTCCCACGTTTAGAAGCAGCTGCGTTTGCATGACGCATGCGTCGCCGCTCTCCCCACAATATTCGCGCGGAAAGACGCCCCCGAACGTCCAACGCTGGCGATTTTTCACCGAGGACGGCCTATAGGGGTAAAGAATATACCCTTCGTAGAGCACCGCATCGGCAATGTCCTTTACAAGATCCAAGTTCATGATGCGGGCCTCGATGTCTTGGCGGCGAGGAGTTCCTGCAGCGCATGTTCGAAGGTCAGGAGACCTTTTTGACGCTTGTAGCGATAGAGCTGTTCGAACATGTCGCGACTCAACCTCAGCCAGGCGCTCTGCGGATAATATTGATCCATCATCGACTGCCAGAGGCTCGCGGGCAGCCGGTAGGACGCTTCTTTGGTCCAGGAAATCTGGTCAATCTGCAGCGCGCCATCCGCGTCACGATAAAAAATGGAGCCGCTGAACAGAAAGTTCAGCGGCGCCTCGCCATTCTTGAGCCCGTGGAAATATTTGGTCGCCGCAATGTTGAAGTCGAAGCTGCACGGCGCAGGGAGATCGACGCGACATTCCTCGTCAAACCGGGGCGCAGACACGCTTGCGTGGGTCCAAAGGAAGCTGCGCAACGTTTGGCCCCAGCGCTCCGGCTCGCCGAAAAGCTCGACGAGATGCTCTCTTTCATCAAGATCATAGTTGCGGCGCGGCGCTTCGATCCGGATCTGACAATTCAGCATTACGTTTTGAACTTTCAGCGCCGGCGTTAGATTTGTCACCCGCAGCTGAAACACCAGCAAGGGCGCCGCCGAATAAGATTCGACTGCAGCGGCCTCCACGGCGAAGTCAAGGTCAACCATGGAGGCAGCCTCCAACAGGCTCATTCGCCCCGGCGCGAAGCGCGACGAAAAATGAGTTGATTGCCTCCCAAGCCTCTGCGCCGCCTGAAAGCCCTTGCCAATGGGTGCGAATAAGCCCGACCAGCGCATAGCACCGATCAATCGACACCCGGTAATACTCGCGCGCTCCCTTCGTCCGGTTCACCAACAACGCCTCTATATCCGGGGCCATCTCGCCTAGCACCGGGTTCGCGGCGACGAGATGCGACCAGGCGTCAAGGCTCAATGCGGATTCCATCGGGCCCGCCGGACCGGGATAAACCGCGACCGACCGTCCTCCCACAGTGCTGTGGAAAAGAAAGACCATATCAATCGGGATTTGCAACGCATCCCATTCGGCGTCGCTAAGCTGGAAATTATGGAGGACGTTGGTTCGTGGGAGGATCGTGCGAAAGCGCTCGCTCATTCCAAGAACGCTCACGCATTGATCGCAGGCGCACAAAATGCGGCGTCCTGCAACTTCAATCAGGTGCTGATGCTTCGTCGGGAGCGCGGCCGCACAGTTCTCGCAGCGCTCCATCGCCGGCCTTGCAACGAAGCGTCGGACTCGCGAAACCCAATTGCGCGGCTCGATCTCCATCCCGCCTCCATGCCGCGCCTTTCGCGCCTGTTACAGTCACACAGCGACGGCTGTGATCTCGGCGAGCCGGGCTTCGTTCAGACCTTCGATAATAATATCGTCAAGATCGGGAGCGGCTTCGACGAGCGCCTCCTCAATCTCGCGACGCAGATCACTATCGCTTGCGGCGCCGGAGCTTTCGCTGCGATGAACGCGGACCAGCGCTGCGCTGGCGCCGACATGGATAAGCTCTACCCGCACGCCGCGCACGCCCCAGTGAGGGCGCGTAGCGGCGAGCGCCTTGCGAAGGCGCGTTTCGGGCTCCTCAGGATGCAAGCCATGCAACAGCATGATCGCCTTGACGTTGGCGTCCGAGACCAAGCACTCGGTCAACGCAGTCCCATCCTTTGAGCTCGCAAGGATCGAAACGATTCGCGCGAGCGCCAGACCATGGAGGTCAAGCGTCAACTCGAGCAGCTCGCGCGCCGCCTCACGCGCGGTTGCGTCGCGGATCCCGTCGACAGCCTCGACAAGCGCTGCGAGCCGGCGCAAAACGTTCTGCACCGCGCTTCCGTCTTTATCCCCGCCATTACTCATGACGCGTCCGGACGCGCGACGCCAAACATCGGCGAATGAACCGTCTTAATTGTCTTCCCTCCCCCCACATACATGTGGACGCCGCAGGGCAGACATGGATCGAAGCTCCGGACCGCCCGCATGATGTCGATTCCCTTGAACGCGTCAGGTCCGTTTTCCTCGAAGATCGGCGTGTTCTGTATTGCGTCTTCATAGGGGCCGGGCGTGCCGAATTTGTCTCGTGGCGTCCCGTTCCAGGGCGTTGGCGGATAAGGATGATAATTTGCGATTTTGCCGCCCCGAATGACGAGATGGTGGGACAGCACGCCGCGCACCGCCTCGTGGAAGCCGCAGCCAATCGCCTCGTCGGGAACCTTGAAATCGGTCCAGGTCTTGGTGCGGCCGGCTTGGACCTCTGCTAAGGCCTTTTCTATGAAGTAGTAGGCGGCGGCCGCGCAATAGGCTTGAAAATAGGTTCTCGCGCGATCGCGTTCGATGGCGTTGCTCCATTTTGGAATCCGCCACACGAATTCCTTTTCAGGCTTGAGCGCAGTCTTCGGCAGATAGATCTTCACGCTGCTTCCGGTGGCTTTGACGTAGCCGATATCGACCAGCCCTGCGAGCGCAGTCGACCACAGTCTCGCCAGCGCTCCGCCGCCGGTGTCGAGGGCGAGGTGATCGCCAGACTTTTTATCGAGCCATCGCGGACACATCACCCATGAATAATTGCCACTGAAGTCGCGCTTCTGCGGGCGCGGAATCGTGGTTTGATTCCATGGATGATTCTGATCGACCGGATTGCCGAGCGGATCGTTCTTGACGAATGTCTCGCAATTGTCCCAGTTATCGTAATAGGAATGGCCGAGTAGAATCCGAATTTGCAAATTAATGTCGACGAGATCTGTGGTGACTTGCTCGCCGTCAATAATCACGCCGGGAGTCACATACATCCTCCGTCCCCAATCCGCCATATTCTTGTAGTCGTAGTCGCAATGGACAGGGTCTTGGAAAGAGCCCCAGCAGCCGAGCAAGATCCGACGTTGTCCGACCTCTTCATAGCCGGGCAGCGCTTCGTAGAAGAAATCGAACAAGTCATCGTGCAAGGGCACGCATTTTTTCATGAATTCTGCATATCTGACGAGCCTCGTCAGATAATCGGTGAAGAGTTGCACCGAAGGCGTCGTCCCAACGCCGCCCGGATAAAGTGTCGAGGGATGCACATGGCGTCCCTCCATCAGGCTGAACATCTCGCGCGTGTAGCGACTGACCAACAACGTCTCGCGATAAAAATCCCCCGTAAAGGGGTTGAGGGCGGTCATGATGTCGGCAATGGTGCGATATCCATGGTCCTCCGCGTGAGGCGCAAGCGTAGTTTGCGCCTTCGCCCATACGCCGGGATTCGTCTCCTTGACCATTTGTTCGCAGAAGTCGACGCCAACCAGATTGTCCTGGAAGATATTGTGGTCGAACATATATTCTGCGGCCTCGCCCAAATTTATAATCCATTCGGCGAGCGGCGGAGGCCGCACCCCATAGGCCATGTTCTGAGCGTAGACCGAGCAGGTCGCGTGGTTGTCGCCGCAGATTCCGCAAATGCGGCTCGTTATGAAATGGGCGTCGCGCGGATCCTTGCCTTTCATGAAGACGCTGTAGCCGCGAAAGATTGAGGAAGTACTGTGGCACTCGGCGACGCGACGGTTTTCGAAGTCAATTTTCGTGAAAATGCCTAAGCTTCCGACGATCCGGGTGATCGGATCCCAGTTCATTTCTATCAGCTTGCCAGGAGCTTTATCTTGACGCGCGGGGGGTATGCTCGCCGCAAGTGGCGTCGCAATGTCTGCCATCTGTCGCACTCCCTAAAGCGGATAAGTCTTTTCCGGCATATCGGGACGATAGCCCGTCGTCGATTGAGGGCGGTTGTGCCGCCACTTGGGCTCTTTTTTTAGCGTATGATTTGTGATCTTGCGGAGATTGCGGATTAGGACGCCGTAAGGCTTGACCAGGAAAGAGGAGATCCTGGCGCCCGGCGGCTCGTCCATGAACGGCATCAGCTTGTCGGGGAAACCCGGCATTGTGCAGCCAATGCAGATACCGCCAACATTCGGGCACCCCCCAATTCCTGCAATCCAGCCTCGCTTGGGAACGTTGCATTGCACCACAGGGCCCCAGCACCCGATCTTCACAAGGCATTTGCGCGAGCCATATTCTTTTGCGAAATCAGCCTGCTCATAATAGGCTGCGCGGTCGCATCCTTCATGGACGGTGAAATTAAATAGCCACTTTGGACGAAGCGCGTCGTCGAGCGGAATCATAGGGGCGACGCCTGCGAGCTGTCGTAGCAAATAGAGCAGCGTCTCCATGAAATTGTCAGGTTGGACCGGGCAGCCTGGCACATTGACGATCGGCAGGCCGGCTTTCGATTTCCAATCCCAGCCGAGGTAGTCCGCTATGCCCATGCAACCCGTCGGATTGCCCTTCATGGCATGTATCCCGCCATAGGTCGCGCAGGTCCCCGCGCCAACGACGGCGAGCGCCTTCGGCGCCAAGCGATCAATCCATTCGGTTGTCGTTATTGGTTGGCCAGTGGCGGGATCCGTTCCCATGGCCGCCCAATAGCCGTCGCCGCTAAGCTTCTCGTTCGGAATGGAGCCTTCCAAAACGAGCACGAAATTGCTTAGCTCGCCTCGGGCCGCCTGATGAAAGACCTTCAAGAAATCTTCGCCGTTTGCATAGGCCAGCACTGGGTTGTGCAGGTGAACTTTCGGGAGACCGGGGACCGCTCCCAAAACCACATCCTCCAGGCTTGGCTGGCTGGCGGCGGTTATGGAGACGGAATCGCCATCGCAACCAAGGCCGGCGGTAATCCAAAGAATATGGACTTCGTCAATATTTGGGGCGACTTGAGTCTTGCGACCATAAGGAGCTTCTACCGCCGTCATTGGCAACCTCCTACAAACGTCTTCCTTGCAATCAAGCGTCAAAGGCGTCTAATGGGACTGTCGGCGCTCCGAGAACAGAAGAAGATGCTGTCTGGTTCCGCGATGAGGCGCCTTTTTCTGAGTGACGCGCAAGCGGAGGCTGGAGCCTGTTGCTTAGGCAGAACCATATCCGACATTGAGGAAACAACGGTTCCATCGCGGCTGACGCGCCGCATCGCGAACCGCACGGCTGTCGTCGGCAGCCTCATGCCGAGATTTGAGGAGCGTGCGGTTCCGAGCGCCAGCGCGACTTGGCTGTAGACCGGATCCTTGGCGCCCCTCAATGCAGCGTTTCGAGGAGACGAAGCCTCAAGCGGCGGTAGCGGCCTTGAACCGGGCGGCCTCTTCGGAGCCGCCGGTCGCGTCGCCCGCGCTGTAGGAATGGGCGCCGGTCCCGGCGAGCTTGCCGCCATCCACGATCAGATATTCGTCGCGGATCGGCCGGCCTTCGAACCAACACTCGAGAATCTCTCGGACGCCCGCCGCATAGCGCGCTTGCGCCGACAATGACGTGCCAGAGATATGCGGCGTCATGCCGTGGTGAGGCATCGTGCGCCAGGGATGATTCTTCGGCGCCGGCTGTGGAAACCAAACGTCGCCGGCATAGCCCGCGATCTGGCCACTTTCAAGCGCGCGCACGATGGCGTCGCGGTCGCAAATCTTGCCGCGCGCGGTGTTCACGATATAGGCGCCCCGCTTGATCTTCGCGAGCAAGGCGTCGTTGAACATGTGCTCCGTCTCCGGATGAAGCGGGCAATTGATGGTGACGACGTCGCAGACCTTCACCATCCCCTCAACAGTTGGATGCCAGGTCAGGTTCAGTTCTTTCTCCGTGGCTTCCGGTAGGCGGTGCCGATCGGTATAATGCAGCTTCACGTCGAACGGTTGAAGCCGGCGCAGCACGGCAAGACCGATGCGCCCGGCGGCGACCGTGCCAACCTCCATCGCTTCGAGATCGTAGGAGCGGGCGACGCAATCCGCGATGTTCCAGCCTCCTTTCAACACCCATTCATGAGAAGGGAGATAGTTGCGTACAAGACTCAAGATCATCATCACCACATGTTCGGCGACGCTGATCGAATTGCAGTAGGTAACCTCCGCAACCGTAATGCCGCGGTCCATCGCGGCCTGCAGATCGACATGATCGGAGCCAATGCCTGCGGTCAGCGCCAGCTTCAGCTTCGGAGCTTTGGCGATGCGCTCTGCCGTCAGATAGGCGGGCCAGAAGGGCTGGGAGATCACAATATCGGCGTCGCCGAGCTCGCGTTCGAGCGCGGAGTCCGGGCCGTCCTTGTCAGAGGTGACGACCAGCGTGTGGCCTCCGCTTTCGAGGAATTTCCTAAGCCCCAGCTCGCCAGACACGCTGCCGAGCAAGGCGCCAGGCGTGAAGTCGATCGCCTTCGGCGTCGGAAGCGTTTGGCCTCCGGGATAATGATCGATCTTTGGGAGATCATCCCGCGCATAGGATTTCGGATATCCATCGACGGGATCGTCATAGAGCACGCAAACAACTTTCGCCATAATGTGCTTCCTTTCGTTCAAGGACAAAAGAAAACGCTCGGCCGCACCGCTTGCAGCCGACAGAATTCGTGCTGACGTCAAGGAGAACTCATCCGGTGCGGATGCGTTCCGGCGTCGACCCCGGCTCTTGGCGTTTCCTGTACGATCAACTGCGAAGACTTTGGTTAGATAATCCTCGTAGCGACCGCGCAACGCTCGCGTCCCAAGCCCTTCCCGTCAAATGAAAGTCTTTAAACAATTGATAGGCGGAATTGATCAACGGGCCGCGCCGGTCGCCGCGAAATCGCGCTCAAAATCGGCGTCGAGGGTTGCGGCCAACAACGCGCTCGCCATAGGGGACGGAGGTTCGCGATTGGAGAGAACGAGCCCGATTTCCTGACTATGCACAGGCTCAACGAGGTCGATGGTTGCGAGCTCCGTCGTTTTGGCGAATATGTAGAAGAAGGTGTGCGGAAGAATGCTCGCCCAATCGCCATGGCGCAGGTGAGAACACACGCCAAGATAAGAATCGCTGACCACCGCGGGCTTGATCGGCAGCCCCATCGACTCGAAGACGTTGTTGACGATGCGGCGGTTCTGCATATCCTCGCTGAGCAAGCAGAGCCTTTCCTGCGCCGGCTCCGCCCAAGTAATCGTTTTCCGGCGCGCAAGCCTGTTGGAGCGATGCGTGACGAGGACATAACGCTCGCGATAGAGGGGCGCCCGCCGCACGTTCTCCAGCGGCTCATTCTCCAGATAAGTCAACCCGGCGTCGATCTCAAACGCGTCGAGCCCGCGTTGGATGGCGCGCGACGTCATGGATTGAACCTCGACCGCCGCGGCCGGATGCGCGGCGTAGAAGCGCGCGGTCAAAAATGAGACCGACGGCATCGCCGCAGGGACGACGCCGAGACGCAGCAGGCCGGTCAACCTGTCCGCAAGCCGGAGAGGTCTTCGCGCAAGCTCTGATGATAGTCGGCGAGAATCTGCTGCCCCCACAAAAGCACTTTTCCGCCTTCGGGCGTCAGTCTGAGAAAGCGATGGCCTCGGACGATGAGCCTTGTCTCAAGATAATCCTCTAGGTCATGATCTCATAAAGATGATTCCCGAATCGCCATGGGCGTGATTCAACCTTCTGATCATGGAGGTTGGCATGGCGCGGTTTGATATGACGGATTTCGAGTGGTCGGTGATCGA
>Ga0182030_10000042_pt1 | contig 169684 bp, 150 predicted proteins | sample 812S3MmetaG_FD_121299 | JGI IMG/M metagenome (GOLD analysis project Ga0182030, IMG submission 121299) | Permafrost microbial communities from Stordalen Mire, Sweden - 812S3M metaG (Illumina Assembly) | ecosystem: Environmental > Terrestrial > Soil > Wetlands > Permafrost | place: Sweden...
CAGGCGGGCCATCATGGTGGGAAGGTCCTCGGGACCCCCACCGGCATGCATCCACCCGTCGCCTCGCTGCGCGGCCCGGCGCAGCGCCGCATCGGAGTGCCCACCGATCAGGATGGGCACCGGTTCGGTGGGCACGGGGCTCAACTTGCAGGAGGGGAGGTCATAGATCTCGCCGTGGTATTCGAAGTACTCACCCGAGCCCAATCCCCGCACGATGTCGATGGCTTCGTCGGTGCGCCTGCCCCGACGGGCGTAGGGGACTCCCGTGATGTCGAAGTCCTCCTCCCAGGGGCTGACGCCCACACCGAGGCGCAAGCGGTTCCCGCTCAGCACAGCCAGGGACGTGGCCTGCTTGGCCACCAGCACCGGCGCCCGCACCGGGAGCTTCAACACGAAGGTGGCAAAGAGGAGCCGCTGCGTTTGGGCGGCCAGCGCCCCCATCAACACGAAGGGATCGATGAACGGTTTGCCATCGAGGAACTCGCGGGTCCCGTCAGGGTTGTACGGATACACCGAGTGGGATTCCTGGGGGTAGCAAATGCTGTCGGGGATCACCATCGAGTCGTAACCCGCGTCCTCCGCCGCCTGGGCCAGGGGCCCGTAGAACGTGGGGTCGATCATGGACTCGGCGTAGGAAAACCTCATTGCTTGTGCTTCGCTCGGCCCGGCATCAAGGTCCGCGGGATGCGCCCGTCGATGTCAGTGAAGCCGTACGCCTCGGCCAGGTCGGCGACGTGGAAAGCCCGGCCGGAGCGCTCCATGACATCGGGCGCACCGAAGAGGGCGGCCACCCCCCGTCCCGCGAAACGCGGCGAATCGGCGTCGGCCAGGTCGAAATCGCCTTCACCGGGCAGGGTCAACACCTGACGGCCCTCGGCGTTGCGGGGGACGCCCAGCGAGACCATCTCGGTGGCCACGATGCCCGGCCACAAAGAGATGGCGGCGATCGAATGGGGCCGCAACTCCACCGCCATGTCGTGGCTGAGACGGTCGACTGCGGCCTTGCCCACGCCGTAGGCGACGTTGTGGGAGTAGGCCACGGCCCCCGGCGAGGAGATGTTGGCGATGAGGCCGGGACCGGTCTCCAGCATCAGGGGAACGGCGAAGGCCGACGCCACATAGTGCGACCGCACGCCGATGTCGATGCACTGGTCCCACGCCTCGATGGGCAGTTCCCAGAAGTTCTTGCCCAACCAGGGCGCCAAGTCCGGGGCGGAGAACACGTTGTTCACCAAGATGTCGAGACGTCCCTGCTCCTCGCGCACCCGCTCGAAGACCTTCAGGACGGCCGCATCGTCGTGGTGGTCGCAGGCCACCGCGATGCCCTTGCCGCCGAGCTCGTCGATCTCCGCTGCGGTCTGGCCGACCGTGCCGGGCAGGACGCCCCCCTCGGCGGTGGTGCGTCCCGTCACGTACACGGTGGCCCCTTGCGCACCGAGCTCCACCGCGATGCCTTTGCCGATGCCGCGGCTGGCTCCGGTGACCACCGCGACGCGGCCTTGCAGTGATTGGCCCATCTATGTCTCCCTGGCGATCGTCAGGCGGCCGGGGAGGCCGCCGATCGGCGACGCTACCAGCAGATTGGAGTCAGGTTCTAGTGCGCCGGCGCGGGGCGGGTTGACATCGGACAGCGGCTGCGACATGCTCACCCCACCGGATCCATTGTCCGGTTCTTGATCCGTCAGGGGGACGGCTCGGGAGGTCGGCGGGGGGGAATCCGCCGAGGCCGAGCTACTGCTGCCGGGTCGAGGGTATTGCGAGGGGGGACTTCATGCAGCGTCGTCGCGGTAGCGATACCTGTCGGGTCATCACGGTGGCATCTGGCCGCCGGCAATCCGCCCGGCGCATCGGCGTCGCCGCCACGTTGGCCCTGGGCCTGGTGGCCACCGCGTGCGGCAGTTCCTCCAAGTCGGCGTCCACCACCACGGCGGGCTCCAGCACCACCGCCGGCCCTGCCGCGGCGAGCAGCACCGTCGCCCCGTCAACTGCCGGCGACACCGACGGCGTCACTTCGTCCACCATCAACATCGCGGAGATCGCTGATGTCAGCGGCCCGGTGCCGGGCCTGTTCCAAGGGGCCGTGTACGGCACCCAGGCGTGGGCCGCCTACGTAAACGCCAACGGGGGCATCGACGGACGCAAGGTCGTGCTCACCTTGAAGGACTCCGCGCTGAGCTGCACCACCTTCACCACGGACATGGCGTCGGTGGTCAACACGGACTTCGCGGCGGTCGGCAGCTACGCCATCTTCGACGGCTGCGGAGCAGCCAGTCTCAAGGCGCATCCCAATTTCCCCAACATCTTCGCGGGCATCGTGACCCCCACGCTGTACGCGCTGCCTAACGTGTTTGCCGTGCAGCCCCTGCCCAAGGGCGGACTCACCACCACGTACCAGTACGTGAAAGACAAGTTCCCGGGCGACATCACCCACACCGCCGCGTTGTACGGGGCGGCGGCCACCGCCAGCTACGAGGAAGAGAGCAACGCAGCCAAGTCGATCGGCTTCAAGTACGTCTACACGCGGGGTCTCGGCAACACCGAGACCAACTTCACCGCAGACATCCTGCGCATGAAAGCCGACGGGATCAAAGTCGTCGACATGCAGATCGCGGATGCCATCGAAGTCGCCGATTTCCTGCAGGAAGCGCAGCAACAAGGCTTTCATCCCGACGCCGTGGTGTCCGCAGTGAGCTACGACCCGGGCTTCTTCACGGTGCTGGGCAGCGCCGACGCCTCGAGCCTGGTCATCGGTCTCCAAGTGGCCCTGTACCTCGATCCCAACTCCGCCGTGGCCAACGTGCGCAACCTCGACAAGTACCTGGCGACCGTTCACCCGGGAGCCAAGGGAACCGTGTACGCGGTGGAGGCGTTTGCCGCGGGGCTTCTCTTCCAACAGGCCATGGCGGCCGCCGGGCCTAACCCCAGCCGGGCCGCTGCGCTTTCCGCCATCGAGAACGTTCACAGCTTCGATGCCGGGGGCATGGTCGGTCCGGCCAACCCCGGCTCCAAGTCGCCGGCGGTGTGCGAAGTGATCGCCGGCGTCAAAAACGGGGCGTTCGTCCGGGTTACCCCGGCCAGTGGTTTCGAATGCAACGGCACTTTCGTGCCCTACACGGCCACCAGCTGAACCGGGCCCTGCCGGCCACCTCCCCCCACAGGGTGGTTGACATCCTCTGGCCGGTAGTACATAGTCAGGCGACTGGATCTGGCATCCGGTTTTTGCTTGGCTGACGAGGGGTTCTGACGCAGGGGGGCGGGGGTCCACACCTTTCGCCATTGTGACTGGGCGCCAGGATTTCCGTCCGTTCAAGAACGTGCAGCAACCTAGAGGGGGGCCAAATTGAAACGTAACCATCGCTTGGCGAGCAACCAACCGTTGTCGCGCAACCTGAGGATCGGCCGATGGGGCGTAGCCGGCTTGCTCGCCGTAGGCCTGGTGGCCACGGCATGCGGGAGTTCGTCGAAAAACACCACCTCGACGACGGCAGCCCCCACAGGGTCGACATCGGCTACCACGGCGGGCGGCGGCACCTCGACCGCGGGTGACACCACCGGCGTCACTTCGAGCACGATCACCATCGGCGAAGTGGCCGATGTGTCAGGGCCGGTGCCCGGCCTGTTCCAAGGCGCCGAATACGGAATCGATGCCTGGGCCGACTATGTCAACGCGACCGGTGGGATCGATGGGCGCAAGGTCGCCATCGACTTCAAGGACTCCGCCTTGAGCTGTCCCACTTACACCAGCTCCGTGTCGTCGCTGATCGGCTCCGCTTTCGCCTCGGTGGGCACCTACGCCATCTTCGACTCCTGCGGCAAAGCCCCCTTGGTGGCCCACCCCAACTTCCCCAACATCCAAGGCGCGGTGCTCACCCCGTCGATGAACCTCCTCCCCAACGTGTTTACGCCCGTCCCGTCGCCGTCGGGCTTCGCCACCACCGGTTACCAGTACGTCAAGGACAAGTTCCCGACCGCCATCGCCCACACCGCGGCGTTGTACGGGTCGGCCGTACTGCAGGACTTCAAAGAGCAGTCGAACGCCGCCAAATCGATCGGATATACCTACGTCTATACCGACGGCTTGAGCGACACGGCCACCAACTTCACCGCCGACATCCTGCGGATGAAATCGGAGGGGATCCAAATAGTCGACATGCAAGACTGTGACGCCATCGAGGTCGCGGACTTTACGCAGCAGGCGCAGCAACAGGACTTCAAGCCGCTCGCGCTGTTCAGCGCGGCCGCCTACGACCCGGGATTCTTCACCGATGCGGGAAGTGCTAATGCCGATTATGTGGTCATGGCACTGCCGGTCGCGCTGTATCTGGACCCGGCATCGACGATCCCCAATGTTGTTGCCTACAATAAGTACTTGTCCATCGCCCATCCGGGCACCAAACCGAACCTGTTCGGGATAGAGGCGTTTGCGGCCGGACTGCTGTTCCAACAAGCCATGTCGGCGGCGGGTCCCAACCCCAGCCGCAGTGCCACGATCGCCGCCTTGGACAAAATCACCAGCTTCGATGGCGGTGGCCTGATCGGACCCACCAATCCGGGAGGCAAGGTCCCCGGGGTCTGTTACGTCATCGCCGGCATTTCCAACCACGCCTTCGTGCGGGTGACGCCGGCCACCGGCTACGAATGCCAGGGGACCTTCGTCCCCTACAGCGGCAGCTGACATTTCCCGACACTGAGCAAAAGCAGCCCTCCGGTTCGCCGGGGGGCTGCTTCGCGTGGAGACGCCGGAGACTCCCGAGGCGGGAGTTGCTAGCGCCAGGGCGCGTCGAGGGCCAGATCGGCCACCAACATGCGGTTGCACGAGTTGTCGATGACCGCCTGGGCGTCGCCCATGGCGTCCATGGCCCGCAGGAAGATGATGGCAAAACGGAAACCGGCGAACGCCTCGTAGTACTGCACGTGGCGCGCCGCCATCCCCCGCGCCGCCCCGTAGCGCTCCACCGTCTCGACGTCGGTCGGAAAGCCCGGTAGACGGGGCACTCCCATCCCGTCGGTGTGATGTCGATTCAGGAACAGCCACCACCCGAGGTCGACTTCGCCGGGGACGACCGCCGCCATCTCCCAGTCCAAGATGGCCACCGGCGCGGTCCCCGCGAAGATCATGTTGCCGAGGCGGGCATCGCCCCAGTTGAGTACGTCGGGTGAGGGGTCCGCCGGCTGGTGTTCGCGCAGCCAGGCCAGCACCTGGTCCAACACGGGGTGGCCGCCGGGGCCCGCGGCCCACCGGTACCACGCTTCTGTCCGATCCAACAGGTCGTCGAAGCCCCACGGCAGATCGGGGAGGTCCAGCCGGCCGACGTCGAGGCGGTGGACGCGGGCCAGCACGTCCAACCCCGATTGGTAGAGCTGGGCCTGCACCCCGGCGGGCGCGTCGTGGACCCAGCCGGCCACCGTGAACGGAGGGAGATCGGGGGGCGCCTGGCCCTCCACTTTCCCCATCACATAAAAGGGCTCCCCCACCACCCCCGGGTCGGGTTCGTAGCCGACCAGCGGCGGCAGGGGGATCGGCGTAGCGGCCACCGCGGCCATCGTCCGGTACTGCGCGTCGAGGTCGTAGTGGTGGTAGAGGCGCAGACCGGCGGGCGCCATGCGCACCACGAACCCGCCTGAAGCGGGGCGCCCCCCGCTGGTCCATCGGGCGTCGAGGACCAACGTCTGATTGGACGATCCGTTGAGCTCCGGAGTCGAGACCTTGTCGATGCGCAGCGGGCCGTCAGCCCCGATCAGGGGAACCAGCCAGTGCGCGATGCGCCCGGCGACGTAGCCGTGGCGTTCGCCGATGTCCTCGCCGATCACCGGATGCCGCGCGCCTCGAGCGTGCCGCTGGGGATGATGGCCACATGCCCCGCGCCGGGGTACACGGTGCCGTCGGGGGCGGTGACCCGGAAGGTCACCGCGCAGTCGCGGTGATAGGGCCGCTCGACCGTGCCGTCGGGCATGACCACGTCCTCGTCGTGCGACACGTCGTAGACGTCGTGCTCGACGTGGTACGGGCCCCGGTAGACCCCGAAGCCCTGGCGATCGGTGTAGCCCATCGAGTAGCCCAGACCGAGCATGGACAGCGAACGGCTGATCGGGGTGGCCTCCACCTCCCAGAGCCCGGCGTCGGGCCCCGCGTCGACCTGCAGGTGCCACACCGCCCGCGAGAACCGGCGGGTCCCGGGGTACACCTCGAAATCGAGGCGGACCGAGTTGGCCACCACCACACGCCCGTCGGCCCAACGCAACATGCCGTCTTGGTGGACCGCCGTGCCGTCCTGGATCTCGTGGTACTGCACGTGGCCGGCCATGTCCGCCGCCCCGAAGGTGATCCACGTCCACAAAAAGCCGCCGCGCGCGGAGCGGTCGTCGCCCGGGCCGGTGACCGGCTCGCCGCCCGCCACATCGGTCCGCACCCCCCAGGAATGGTCGCGTCCGCCCCACCATCCGGTGGCCTCGGTCCGTTGGCCGGCGACTTCCAACCAACCGTTGACCGTGCCGGACTGGTTGTAGCGCACGTAGTCCTGGTTGACGCGGCCCCGGATCCGGCTGAAGTTGGGGATCTCCTCATGCGCCGGGAGGCCGGCCGCCCACTCGAGGTCGAAGCCGAGGCCCCACTCGTTTTCGTCGAGCCGCAGCCACAGCCGTCGGAACGGCTCGATGATCTCCACCCGCAGCGGCCCGATGACCGACACGTTGGGCTCCGCGGTGTACAGATCGGGGCGCAGCACCCGGGAGAAACGGATGTTGTGCTGCTTGCCTTCCACGATGAACGCGGCGTACCCGTCGATGACGTTCATGTTCAGGTAGGAACACATCCCCATGTTGAGGGCCGGCTCACCACCCGAAGGGTCATAGATGGCGAACCAGTACCGATCGAAGAAACGGGGATCGCTGGTCCCCGCGTGATCGAAGGTGGTCGCCAGCTGATGGCGCAGGGTTTCGTCAAGAGGTGACAGCATCGCTGCGAGACCCTATGTCACGGAGGGCTCGGCCAGCGGCCTAGACTGCAATTGGATATCAGTCGCGAGCTACAGACACCCCGGGGGTGCGCAGTGAAGACCAGTGGCATCGATTTGCTCGACCTGGATGCATTCCAGCGTCAGGAACATCATGAGATGTTCCGACGGTTGCGGGCCGAGGAACCAGTGTCCTGGCACGAGATTCCAGGGGCCAAGGGCTTCTGGAACTTCGTTCGTCACGCCGATGTGCTGACCATCAACCGGGACTCGAAGCTGTTCTCCTCGGAGGCGGAGGGCGTCGTCGGTCTCTACAACCCTGAGGAGGTCCCCACGGCGGCCGGCGAAGCCGGTGCCGATCCCCGCGGCCTGATGATGCTCTACACCGACCCGCCCAAGCACACCCGGTACCGGCTGCTGGTCAACAAGGGCTTCACCCCCCGCATGATCAGCCTGCTGGAGTCCTACCTCAAGCACCGGGCCACCTTGATCGTCGACAACGTCATCGAGCGCGGATCGTGCGACTTCGTGACCGAGGTGGCTTCCGAACTGCCCCTCCAAGCGATCGCCGAGATCATGGGCGTCCCCCAGGAGGACCGCAAGCTCATCTTCGACTGGTCGAACCGGATGATCGGGATCGACGACCCCGAGTTTGCCAGCGACGACGGCGCGACCGCCTTCTTGGAGTTGTACACCTACGTCAACGAGCTGGGCAAACAGCGCCACAGCGACCCGCGCGAGGACATCGTTACCAAGCTCATCAACTCCGAGATCGCCGGTGACCGCCTCACCGAGCTCGAGTTCGACATGTTTATGCTGCTGCTGTCGGTGGCGGGCAACGAGACGACCCGCAACGCCACCGCGTGGGGCATGTTGGCCCTCATGCAGAACCCCGACGCCTACGCGACGCTCGTGGAGGACCCGTCGCGCCTGGCGGTGGCCACCGACGAAATCCTGCGGTGGGCCACCCCGGTGCTGCATTTCCGTCGCACGGCCACCGAGGACACCGAGGTGGGCGGCCAGGCCATCGCCAAGGACGACAAGGTCGTGATGTGGTACATCTCGGCCAACCGCGACGAGGAAGTGTTCAAGGATCCGTACACCTTCGACATCGATCGCACCCCCAACGACCACATCGCGTTCGGGGGTGGCGGCGCGCACTTCTGTCTGGGCTCCAACCTGGCCCGCATGGAGTTGCGCCTCATCTTCGACGAGATCGTGCGCCGCATTCCCGACATGCACATGACCGGCGACGCGCAGTTCCTGCGTTCGAACTTCATCGGAGGGATCAAGCACATCCCGGTGGCCTTCACCCCCGGGGCCCGCGTCGATCCCCCGGCCCCCGCGGCCCGCACCGTCTCCGCCGTCTAGCCGGTGGCTCCAGCACCCGGGGTACCCGACCCGCTGGACGAACTGCCCATCCATCAGGTCCCCACGTCGCTGCGCTACGTCGCCACCAGTGACCGCAACGCCTATGACCGTTGCGTCCTGCATGCGTTCTCCCCCGATGGCACCACCTATCTGATGGGCGGGTTCGGGGTGTACCCCAATCTGGGGGTCATCGACGGCTACGTCACGGTGCGCCAAGGCGATCGCCAGGTCGCGGTGCAGGCTTCGGGGGCGATCGGCCGGGACCGCAGCGCGCAGGTGGTGGGTCCCCTGCGTCTCGAGGTGCTCCAGCCGCTGCAACGGTTGCGGCTGGTCGGTGAGGACGCCGGCTATGGGATCGCCTGCGACCTTGTCTACGAGGCCGCGTTCCCCGCACGCGAAGAGCCCCGCCACCTGACCTACACCAGCGAGCGCGTGAGCAACGACGCATGCCGGTTCGTGCAGGTGGGCCGGTGGTCCGGCACCCTCGAGGTCGAGGGGGTGACCCTCGATGTGGCTGGGTGGTCCGGCGACCGCGACCGCTCGTGGGGTATCCGCCGGTTGGGCGAACCCGAGCCGGCGGGCAAACCGCCGGCCGACCCCATCAGCGGCTTTTGGTGGGTGTGGGCGCCTCTGCGTTTCGAGGACTACGCGGTGGTGGTCATCGCCGGCGAAGACCCCGACGGGACCCGCAACCTCCACGAAGCGGTGCGCGTCTTTTCGCCGGAGAGCGGACGAGCCCCTGAGCAGCTGGGCTGGGCCGAGTTCGACATCGCCTACCGGTCCGGGACCCGTCATCCCGAGCGGGCGACCATCCATCTCTCGGGCCGGCGGGGCAAGCCCTTCGACATCGAGATCGAGACCCTCAGCGCCATTGCCCTCAACGTCGGCTGCGGTTACGGCTCGGACCCCGAGTGGAGCCACGGCGTGTGGAAAGGGGCCCAATGGGCACGCGGGGTCACCTACGACCTCACCGACCCGGCGATCATCGCCCAGTCATCGCTGACGCTGCTCGACCACGTGGCCCGGGCGACCACCGAGGACGGCGAAGGGCTGGGGATTTTCGAGCACGGGGTCCTGGGCCGCCACGACCCCACCGGCTTCGCCGACTGGTCGGCCGTCGCCCCCTAGGGATCGAGACCGGGGAGCCAGCGATCTGTTGGCGCCGACTCGTTTACTTGGAGGGGGTAGGCGGATGGGCCGCCGCTCCCACCCACTCGGTGCCCAGGCCGGCCCGCTCGGCGGTGAGGCAGCGCCCGGTGGCCAGCTCGAAGCGCCATCCGTGCAGGGTGCAGGTCAAGACGCCACCGTCCACCTCCCCGAAGCGGGAAAGATCGCCGCCGAGGTGCGGGCAGCGCCGCTCCACCAGATAGTCGCCGCAGCGCCACGTCTCCCCCGGCGACGCCTTGTCGGCGTCGGTCAGGCGTCGGGTGGCCGCCCGCCGGGTTGTCGACAGTGACGCTTCCAGGTAGGCCATCCGCTCGGGCGACAGGCACTTGAAGAAGCTGAAGACGGTGCCGTTGTAGCCGCCGGTGCGCTCCGCTTCGAAACGGCAGGACAGGAACAGCTCGTTGACCCAATCCACCGTCCGCCGTTCCACCAGCCAACGAATGAGGCCGGGGGCAACCGCGAAAAGATGCTCCCACTCCTCGCCCTTCCATTCGCGTACCTGGCGCGTGGCGGGGTCGATGACCACCCCGAACGATCCAAGGTCAATGACGATGGATCCCCCGAGGTGCTCGCACACCCGGTCAGCTCCGGCCAGCAGGGGCTCGATCCACTCAGCCAACGATTCCACCAGGTCGTGGTCGTCGGCCGAGGAGCCCGCCACCAGGTGGTGGACGACCTCGAACTGGGGGCGCCGGCGCTCCTGGAAGGCCCGCAGATAGGCCTTCTTGTCGGAGAAGATGCGATCGGGGTGGGCGTCGCCCCCCGGGTGCTCGATCTCGAAGTGCCCGGCCGGTCCCAGGGTGGCCCGGCTCCCCGTCACCATGAGCACTGCGGTGTGCACGTCCCGCTCGGCCAGGTAACGCAGGAACGCCGGCTGGTCCACGAAGATGTTCGCCGGGTCGTCGTCGAAGTCGTTGAGATCGAACAGGTCGTCGTCCAAGAAGGCCGGCGGTCCCGCGCAGGGGATCACGTGCGCGGCGCCGATCTCCGTGATGTAGCGCGTGGCCCGGGCCAGCTGGTTGGCCCGCTTTTGGCGACCTAACCGGTCCGCCGTCTCCGGATCCAGGCGGTACGTCATGGGGTACCAGATCGCCCCCGAGTACTGCAGCAGCTGCAGGTCGTAGGGGCCCAACGCCTTGAGCAGGTCGATGTCGGGGGGCCGGCAATCGTTTTGGTTGAGGATGCGCACCGCCCCGTCGTCGATGGCGATGGTGGAATCCCCGAGCGGGCCGTCGGCCGGGGTGGTGGCGGTGCAGATGGCTACCCGGATGCCGTCGAGGTCCACGGGCGCTCCGTCGGTGGTCTGCACGAAGCGGGTGAAGCCCAGCGCCTCGAACTCCCGGCGCAACTCGTCGAGGGGGAACTCGGGCAGGAGGACCGTGGTGTTCTTGTCGACGTGGCGGGCCAGGTACTCCGGGTCGAAATGGTCCTTGTGCAAGTGGGACACATACAGATAGGTCGGATGCCCGATGGCCTCGGGATCGAGGAAGGCGTTGTCGGGGAAGGGGAACCACGACGCGAAGTAGGCGGGCGAAAACCAAGGGTCGCACAGCACGCTGACCCCGCCGCTCTCCACGTAGCACCCGGCGTGTCCGGTCAGGGTCACTTGCACCCGGACCACGGTAGCGGTGGCCCGCCGGCACCGTGGCATCATCTCCCGGTGCACCCACCCGCGACCCTCGACGACCTGAGCAGCGCCACGCCCGGTGTCCTGCCCGACGAGCTGTTGGTGGCGGCCGCCCAGGCCGGGTGGATAGATGCAGGCCAGGGGGGTCTTCCTCCGTCGAACGTGCAGCCCGCGAGCATCGACCTGCGCTTGGGGGACCATGCGCTGCGCATCCGCTGCAGTTTCCTGCCGGACAAGGACACGGTGGCCGACAAGGCGGAGGACCACATCCTCGACCGCATCGACCTGCGCGGCGACGGGGCCATCCTGGAGACCAACCGGCCCTACCTGATCCCTTTGGTGGAACGGCTGCGTCTGCCCCCGTTTCTGCGGGGCCGGGCCAACCCCAAAAGCTCCACCGGCCGCCTCGATGTGTTCACCCGGGTGATCACCGATCGCAGTTTCCGCTTCGACGAGGTGGCGCAAGGCTACGAGGGACCGCTGTATCTCGAGGTTGTGCCCCTGAGCTTCGCCGTACGCGTCCGCGAGGGCCTCGCCCTCAACCAGCTGCGCCTGATGGTCGGCCAGTCGCAGCTGACCGACGCGGAGCTGCGGGAGATGCATCGGGAGGTGCCCCTGCTGTACCGGGGCGGGGTACCGGTCAGCGACAGCGAGTTCCACACGGCCAACGGGCTGTTTTTGTCCCTGGACCTCAAAGGGGGCTCCGACGAGCGGGTGGGCTACCGGTCGCGGTCACACGCCACGCTCCTCGACATGTCCAAGCGCGGGCACCGGGTCGAGGACTTCTGGGAGCCGGTGCGGCGCGAGCCCGGCGACCGGGTGGTACTCGACCCCGAGAGTTTTTATCTCCTGCTCTCCGAGGAGAGCGTGCGCGTTCCGCCCGACCTGGCCTGCGAGATGACCGCCTACGACCCCACCAGCGGCGAGTTGCGCACCCACTACGCCGGGTTCTTCGATCCCGGTTTCGGCTATTCGCGCGACGGACGCCTCCTCGGTTCGCGCGCTGCGCTCGAAGTCCGGGCCCACGACGTGCCGTTCATGATCGAGCACGGGCAACGGGTGTGCAAACTGACCTACGAACGCATGGTGCGGCCCCCCGCCCGCCTCTACGGCGACGACGTGGGTTCCAACTATCAAGGGCAGGTGGAGACGTTGGGCAAACACTTTCGTGCCTGAAGCACTCAAGGCGCTGGCCGGGCGCCTCGACCGATGGCAGCAGTCGAACAAGGTGCTCGCGCCCGCCTACGGGATGGTGAAGAAGTTCAGCCAGGACAAGGCCAACCTCTATGTCGTGAGCCTGGGCTGGTACGGGTTCCTTTCCATCTTTCCCCTGCTGCTCGCGGTGGTGACGATCTTCGGTTTTATCGGCCAGAAGTCACTGGGCTCGAGCATCGTCACCACCCTGCACCGCTTCCCGGTGATCGGGTCCGACTTCAATCCCCAGGCCAACCACCTCCACGGCAGCGTGTTGGGCCTCATCGTCGGATTGGCCGGACTGCTCTACGGCGCCCAAGGGGTAACGCAGCAGGCCCAGTCGGCCATGGTCACCATCTGGGACACTTCCGACGACGACCGTCCGGGCTTCGCCCCCCGGCTCGGGCGGAGCTTGGCCGCCCTTTTCGCCATCGGAGGGGCGTTCGTCATCAGCGCGTTCGCGTCGACCTACGCCACCTCCTCGGGTGAGTCCATCTGGGTTCGGGTGCCGGTGATCGCCGGTCTGCTGGTTGTCAACGTCGGCTTCTACCTGTGGTCATTCCGGGCCCTCACCTCGGGCCCCGTACCCACCCGTGCCCTGGTCCCCGGGGCGATACTCGGGTCCATCGTCTTCACTCTGCTCACCACGCTGGGCACGGGCCTGATCAACCATCAGTTGCGCAATGCGTCGGGCACCTACGGAAACTTCGGCTCGGTCATCGGGCTGGTGGCGTTTCTGCTGCTCCTGGCCAAGTTGTCGATCTACGCGGCCGAGCTCAACTGCGTGCTGGACAAGAAGCTCTATCCGCGCAGCTTCCTGCCCAAGAGCCTGGCCGCGGGCGCTCAGCGCTCGCCGGGTGACGTGGAGGACACGGCGACCGACGGGGCCTGAGCGGGGGCGGGCGCCGAAACCGGTGACAGCCAGTCGAAGACCCCGATCAACGCGGCGACCACCCCAACCGCGGCGCCCAACGCGCACACCCCGGGCCAGCCGGCTGAGTCGTAGAGCGCCGAGGCCAGCGCCGAGCCGATGGCGCCGCCTGCGAAATAGGCGACCATGTAGTTGGCGTTGATGCGACTGCGAGCCTGCGGTTCGAGGCCCAGGACCACACTGAAATTGGTGATGTGGAGGCCCTGCACGCCGACGTCGAGCACGAACACGCCGACGATGAGCACCACGACGTGCTCGCGCCCCGCCGCCATGAGCGCATACGACAACGCGATGAGCACGGCGAAGCCCAGCGTCAGGCTGCGGCTGTGGCCCCGGTCGGCCAAGCGGCCTGCCACATTGGCGCACAGCGCCCCGCCCGCTCCGATCAGTCCGAACAGGCCGATGATCGTGTCGCTGTAGTTGAACGGGTGGCCGGCGAGCAGAAACGCCGCGGTGGTCCAAAAGATGCTGAACGACGAGAAACACAACGCGCCGAGCAACATGCGGCGGCGCAGGAGGGCGTAGCGGACACTCAGGGCGACGGTCCCTGCCAGCAAGGCGCCGTAGCCCAGGCCGGATCGGGGTGCGTCACGCGGCAGGCGCCGGGCGAGCACCAAGGCGGTGACAGCCACCAGGGCGCACGCCGCCCAATACACCACCCGCCAGCCGGCCGCTCCGGCCACCAGGCCCGACAGGGTGCGGGCCAACAGGATCCCGATCAGCAGCCCGCTCATGACTGATCCGGTGACCCGGCCGCGCTCCTCCTCGCGGGCCATCGAGGCGGCCAGGGGGACGAGCACCTGGGCCATGACCGAACTGACGCCCACCAGCAGCGCCAACGCGATGAGCACCCCGATCGAAGGAGCGACGGCTGAGGCGGCCAGGGCGGCGGCCGACACGCCCAGCACCAGAGGCACCAGAATCTTCCGGTTGACCAGGTCGCCCACCGGCACGAGCAGGGCCAGGCCGACGGCGTAGCCGATCTGGGCGAAGGTGACGAGCAGACCCGCCGACCCGCTCGACGCGTGGAAATGCTGCGCGATGGTATGGAGGAGCGGTTGCGCGTAGTAGAGGCTGGCCGCCGAGACGCCACAGGCCGCGGCGAGCATCACCACCAGCGATGTCGATATCCCCTCGCCGGGCTGCGTCAGGCGCGAAGTCACCCGCCCCACGCTACGGGCACCCTCGGCCCTCCCGGTCAAGCTACCCTCAGCCAATGGTCGAAACTGAGGTCAAGCCCAAAGCGGAGCGTTGGCGGGCACAGTGGAAAGAGCTGTTCAGCGAAGTAGTGACCTCCGGCCTGTGCACCGGGTGCGCCGGGTGCGTCGTCGCCTGCCCCCACGACGTGTTGGGCTACGACTCCGAGAACGGTGTGTACCGGCCCTTCCACATGGAAGAAGAACTCGGCCCTTCCGATTGCGGGCACGGCGTCAAGGGATGCACGTCCTGCACCCGGGCCTGTCCCCGTTTTGGCAACTGGGAGAGCGAGATCGACACCCACCTCTTCGGGCGCCCACGCGAAGACAACGAGCTCACCGGCCAACACCGGAGCGTCCTTTTGACCCGGGCCACCGACCCCGAGATCCACGAGCGCGGCCAAGACGGCGGCCTGGTGTCGGCCATCTTGTTGTGGTGCCTCGAACACGACCGCATCGACGCTGGCCTGGTCTCCGTCCTCGAAGGCGACGGCCGGTCCTGGCGGGCCACGCCGGGCTTCGTCCGCACCCGCGACGAAGTGCTGGCCGCCGCCGGGTCCCGATACACGTACTCGGCCAATACCCTGGCCTACCCCCGGGCGGTCGCCGAGGCCGGCGAGCGCATCGCGCTGGTCGGGATGAGCTGCCAGGCCTCCATCCCCGCGGTGATGAAGGCCCGTAAAGCCGGCAAGCCGGCACGCCGGCTGGCGCTGTCAATCGGTCTGCTGTGCTCCAAGACCTTCGACGACGCCATCTTCGAGGAGCTCTTCGAGGCAAAGTACGGACTGGCCCGGCGCGACATCGCCAAGATGAACATCAAAGGCGTGTTCCAAATCTGGATGCGCGACGGCGCCTACCACGAGATTCCCCTCAAGGAATGCCATGCGTGGACCAGGGAAGGCTGCAAATCCTGCCCCGACTTCGCGGCGGAGCACGCGGATATCGCCACCGGGGGGATCGGGGCGTTCAACGACTGGACCCTCACCGTGGTGCGCACCGAACTGGGCGAAGAGATCATCGAGGCGATGATCGCCGACGGGGTCATCGAGGCACGGCCGGCCGACGACGACCCGGGGGCCGTGGCCCTCATGCGCAAGCTGGCCATCGTGTCGCGGCGGCGCTGGCCCGACGCCGCGGCGGCCGGACCGAAGATCGGTGTACCCCCGCCCAAGGCCAAAGCCACCGACGGGCATTAGCCGCCGGGGTGTTCCCGGGCCCACTGCTCAGGGTCGACGCCCAGCTCCTCGAGCCGGGCTCGCAGCGGCAACATGGGTGTCACCTGCCGGGTCCGGTCCCGCACGGCGCGATAGAAATCGCCATCCTCGTCCCACACATGGCAGCTGTTGATGCTGAAGCGGACGGTGTCGCGCAGGTCCGACGAGACCGCCGGCGGAGCCGGCGAGACCGCCGCAGCAGGCGAGCCCGCGGCCGCCCCCTGCGCTTCACGACGGGCCAGCGTCACCATCGACCAGATGCACTGCACCGCGACGGGCGCCATGGCCTGGAGGAGTGCGGTGGTGTGCGAGCACCCCCGGGGCCCTCCGAAACGCTCGCGCACCTGATGGGTGAAACCGCGGGCGATCGATATCCCCACGAGATCCCCGTAACGCCCGGCGATGGCCGGACACAGCTCTTGGGGAAAGGTGTTGAACGTGACGTCGGACCCCACGATGACCAGGTCGGGATACGACACGGTCAACTCCACCACCATGTGGTGGAGGGTGAAGGGCTCGGGGTCGGTCTCGATGAAGTAGCCGCCCGGCTTACGGTCGATGATCGAGCCGATGAGCACGAACTCCTGGGGGCTACGGCGGAACGCCTCGACCTGATAGTTCCGCGAGTGCAGGGGTGCGAGACCGTCCGTCACCTGCTCAGCTGTGTTCGCCATGTGCCACCTTTCTTTTTCCGTCGTAGCGTGTCACACGCCCCCGGAGCGTCCGGGTTCGCTTGTGGGCGCTGGGCCCGCTAGGTTGCATCTCCGCCATGGGATCCCTGATCAAAAAGCGCCGCAAGCGCATGCGCAAGAAGAAGCACAAGAAGATGCTCAAGGCCACTCGCTGGCAACGCCGGGCTGGTCGCTGACCTCTTCGCCCTGACCGACCACCCGAGCCACCACGTGACCATCTCCGGGGTGGTCTCCGGGTACAAACCACGTCGAACCACTGCCCGCCAACGCGGGGCGGATACCGCTGGCCTGCCACAGCCGGTCGCGCCACACCCCGAGGCGCGGTTCGACGACCAGCGCCGCCGATTCGAGATCGTTGGGGCCGTCTCCGGCGCGGCCACCTGTGGCGTCCCACGCCTGGTACACCGCCGGGGTTGACACCGCGAAGGGCGGCGTGAGCAGGGTGAACGCCTGCCCTTCGAGATCGCCGAGGGGCAACGGCCGCACCACTTCGCCGATCCCGCTCACCTGCGCCCGCCCGCCCACCACGCAAAACGGCACGTCGGCACCGAGCCGCGCCGCCAGTTGGGGGTCGTGGCAGCCCGCCCAGCGCAACACGGCCGCGGCGTCGGCCGACCCGCCTCCCAGGCCGCCCCCCGCCGGTATCCGTTTGTACAAGGTGACCTGGGCTCGCCGGCCCACCAGCGCCAACGCCCGCGACACCAGGTTGTCGGCGCTGACCGGGACCGGCGCACCGGCCGCGGCGCTCGATGCCACCACCACTTCGAGCCCGTCCCCGGGACCGAAGCGCAGGGTGTCCCCGAAGTCGAGGGTCACCATCTCGGAGTCCAAGAGGTGGAAGCCGTCGGCCCGCACGCCGGTGATCCGCAGCCGCAACGTCAGCTTGGCCGGTGCGTGCACCTCGGCCGGCGGATCCAACCAGCCGCTCACCGGGCCACCACCGGCGAAGCGATCGCCGCGGCCAGCCGGCCCCACGCCGCCACGTCGAGTTCCTCGGCCCGCGCCGAGGGGGCAACGCCCGCCGCCTCCCACACTCCGTCGTCCACCCCGAACGCGGCCAGTGAACGGCGCAGCATCTTGCGCCGCTGTGCGAACCCGGCGCGCACCAACGCGAACAGGTCGCCGGCGGGCACGACCTGCGGGTCCACGGCCGGGCGCGGGTGACGCTCGATGGCCACCAGCACCGATTCCACTTTGGGTTGGGGCACGAACACCGACGCCGGCACCCGCCCCGCGATGCGGGCGGAAGCCCAGTACGCGACTTTGACCGATACCGCCCCGTAGGCGGGGTCGCCGACGGTGGCGGCCAGGCGTTCGCCGACCTCCCGCTGCACCATGACCAGCATCCGGCCGATGGCCCCCACCTCGTCGAGGAGGTCGGCCACCAGCGGGGTGGCGATGTTGTAGGGGAGGTTGGCCACCAGGGTCCACGGCGGCCCCGGGGGCGCCAGCAACTCCTGCCAGTCGAGGTGCAACGCGTCGCCTTCCACCACCGCGACGCCCGCATCGGCCACCACGGAGCGCAGCACGGGAACCAGGTAGCGGTCGACCTCCACCGCAGTGACCGACGCCCCCGTCTCGGCCAGAGCCAAGCTCAACGAGCCGAGACCCGCTCCGATCTCCACCACCCGGTCTCCCGGGCCGATCGAGGCCAGGCGGGCGATGCGGCGCACCGTGTTGGGATCACCGACAAAGTTCTGACCGAGGGCCCTGCTCGGGTGCAGGCCGTTGTCGGCCATCAACTCGCGCAGCTGCCGGGCCGAAAGCGTCACCCGGGGAGACGGAAGACCGTGGTCGCGTTGGCGGTGCTGGCCGCCGCTACCACCGCCGGCGCAACCCCTTTGGCCGCGGCGAGCGCGGCGCCCACCACCGGAACGAGGGCCGGGCGGTTGGGTCTGCCCCGGTGAGGGACCGGCGCCAGCCACGGGGCGTCGGTCTCCACCAGCAGGCGCTCCAGGGGACACCGCACGGCGGCCGCGCGCACTTCGGACGCGGACGGGAAGGTCACGATCCCGCTGAAGGACAGGTAGGCGCCCAGAGCCAGACAGCGTTCGGCCTCGGCCGGACCGCCGCTGAAGCAGTGCAGCACCGTGCGGGCGGGGACGCCTTCGGCTTCCAGGATGGCCAGGGTGTCGTCCCATGCGCTTCTGGTGTGGATGACCAGGGCCAGGTCGCGTTGGTGGGCGAGACGGATCTGCGCGGCGAACACGTCGCGCTGCTCGGCGCGGGGGCTGTGGTCGTAGTGGTAGTCGAGACCGCATTCGCCCACGGCCACCACTTCGGGTCCGGCGTCGTCGAGGACGGCCACGATGCCCGCTATGCCCTCAGTGGCGTCATGGGGGTGAAGGCCGACGGTGGCCCACACGCCGGGGTAGGCCCGGGCCACCGCCACGGCGGCCGCCGAGTGGGCGGCGTCGGTCCCCACCGTCACCAGGCGGTCGACCCCCGCCGCACGAGCTGCGGCGATCTGCTCCGCGGCGTCAGCTTCGGAGGCGATATGGCAATGGCTGTCGGTCCACATGGGGCTCAGCGGTCCGACAGTCGGGGAAAGAGCGAGCTCCCTTTTTCCACGGGGCGGCCCCCCGGGTAGCCACCCCAAACCGCGGCCTGCGGCAGGCGGGCGTCGAGCGGTGAGCCGTCCATTCCGATGCGCTTCCAGATGTCGGCCGCTGCATGAGGGATGGCGGGGCTGGCCAGCACGGCCATCAGGCGCAGTACTTCGAGCCCGTCGCCCAGCACCCGGTCCACGGCCGGCCCTGGTTCCAGCTTCCACGGCTCGGCCGCCTCGAGCGCCGCGTTGGCCTCCCGCACCAGCCGCCAGGTGGCTTCGAGGGCTTCGCTGGGGGCGACCCGCTCCCAGGCGTCGGCCGCCCGGCGGTAGGCGTCGGCGGCCACCGCGCCGAGGGCACTGTCAGGATCAGGGGCGGGGCCGATCCCCCCGCATTTGCGCTCGACCAGGGTGGACACCCGGGCCAGGAGATTGCCCAGGTTGTTGGCCAGGTCCGCGTTGTAGCGGGCCACCATCCCCTCGTACGAGAAGTCGCCGTCGGGCCCGAAGGCCTGGTCGCGCAGGAAGTGGTAGCGGAACCCGTCGACGCCGAAGGTTTCCACGAGATCGGCGGGGGCGATCTGGTTCAGCTTGGATTTGGACATCTTTTCGCCCTTGACCAGTAAAAAGCCGTGGACGGAGATGCGCGAGGGCGGCTCGATGCCCGCCGCCATGCACAGGGCGGGCCAATAGACGCAGTGAAAGCGCAGGATGTCCTTGCCGATGAGGTGGTGGACGTGCGGCCACCAGGTGTCGAAACGGGCCTGGTCGGACCCGTAGCCCACCGCGGTGGCGTAGTTGATCAGCGCGTCGTACCAGACGTAGAACACGTGGCCCGGCGCCCACGGCACCGGCACCCCCCAGGAGATGGAGGTGCGGGAGATAGAAATGTCCTGCAGACCTCCCCGGATCAGGCCGAGGGCCTCGTTGCGTTTGGAGTCGGGACCAACCCGTGCCGGGTCGGCCGCGTACCACTCGAGCAGACGGTCGGCGAAGGCCGAGAGACGGAAGAAGTAGTTGTCTTCCTTCAGCCACTCCACCGGGGTGCCGTGAATGGGGCAGCTGCGCCCTTCGGCCAGGTCCTCTTCGTTGTAGTAGGCCTCGCAGCCCACGCAGTACCAGCCCTCGTAGGTTCCCAGATCGATCCACCCGTTGTCGTAGGCGGCCTGCATCAGCGCCTGGGTGGCCTGGTAGTGGCGGGGCTCGGTGGTGCGGATGAAGTCGTCGTTGGAGATGTTGAGCAGTTCCCACGTTTCGCGGAAACGCGCGCTGGTCCGGTCGGCCTGCTCCAGCGGCGTCAGCCCGTTGGCTGCGGCCGCCCGAGCCACTTTCAGGCCGTGCTCGTCGGTGCCCGTGAGAAAGAACACGTCGTCGCCCACCAGGCGGTGCCATCGGGCCAGCGCGTCAGCCGTCACGGTGGTGTACGCGGTGCCGATGTGCGGCGCGTCGTTCACGTAGTAGATGGGAGTAGTGACGTAAAAGCGCCCGGACACCCCGCCAGATTACGGGCCGTAGCGCCCGGTCCCTGCCGTTTTAGCTGGTGCCCCGTTTTCGCTGCCGGTTCAGGTGACGGGCCGGTCTCGCAGTTCCAGCGACAGTTGATACGCCCGGCGCTTGGGCACTTTGAGGGCGGCCACCACCGCGGCCACCGCGGTGCGCCGGTCATCTCCTGCGGCCAGGCGCTGCAGCAGTGCGTCGCGCACCGCGGTGTCGTCGACGTCGAACGCCGGCGGGGTAGCACCCGCCACGATCAGCACCCATTCCCCTCTGGGCGGGGTGCGCCGCACCCATTGTGCAGCGGCCGCCAGCGTCCCCTGCCAGCGTTCCTCGTGGATCTTGGTCAGCTCGCGGGCCACCGCCACCAGGCGGTCCGGGCCGCACACCTGGTGCAGGTCATCGAGGGTCTGGACCACCCGGTGGGGCGACTCGAAGATCACCACGGTGCGGGCTTCGCCGGCGATTTCGGCCAGGCGTTCGCCCCTTTCCCTACCTTTTCGGGGGAGAAAGCCCTCGAAGCAGAACCGGTCGCCGGGCATCCCCGAGCCGACCAGGGCGGCCAGGGCGGCGGATGGCCCGGGGATCACGGTGACGGCCAAGCCGGCCGCGGTGGCTGCCGCCACCACCCGCTCGCCGGGGTCCGAGACTCCGGGCATTCCGGCGTCGGTGACCAGCGCCACCGTGGCCCCTCCGGCCACCTGGGCTGCCACCCGGTCGGCCATTTCGGCCTCGTTGTGCTCGTGCAGGGCCACCAGGGGCACCCCGGAGATCCCGGCGTGGGTCAGCAGCTTACGGGTGTGGCGGGTGTCCTCGCAGCAGATCACGTCGGCCTCCGCCAAGCAGTCACGGGCCCGGGGCGACAGGTCGCCGAGGTTGCCGATGGGGGTGCCCACCAGTACCAGAAGGCCGGGCGACGGGCGCTCGGGGGGCGGGGTCACCGACCGTCGCCTTCGAGGGTGCCCCGGATCTCCACGACGCTGGCCAGCACCTCCGATGATCTCGTCAACCACGCCACCGGCGACCACCTTGGCCTCGCACACCTCGGAGGCTAACCCCGCCGGGCGGGGCAGCTCCGTTGGCCTAAGATTGTCCGCCATGTCGAAGCGCACCACCAAAGCCCGCCTCCGAGCCCGCCGCAAAAAGGCCAACCACGGTCAGAAGCCGAACCGGGGACGCGGCCACGCCTGAGCAGCCAGCCATCGTCTAGGGTCGGAAGCGAATGCTGGACCATGTGTTCCTCGACGCCGTCGGGACGCTCGGAGCGGCCCTCAGCGACAGCCTGCTGGAGCGAAACCGCCAGGAGGACCGCCTGGCCATGGATCTGCTGCTGGGCGACGTGGTGTGGGAAACCTCGGTCAGCCTTCCCGGCGATGGGGACCCCTCGTCGGTCCGGGCCGACCTGACCTTGGAGTGGCCGACGTGGAGCCAGTCGGCGTGGCGTTCGTGGGTGCTCGGCGAACCGCTCGAAGAACCGCCGGAGATCGGCCTGGAAGTCGTGTTCCGCCTCCAGCGCCTGGTGGCCCGGCCCGACACCGCGGCGGTGCTCGACGCGGTGGGCGACCGCGAACCGCCCGGTCTCGAGCACTTCGAGCAGGCCGCGGTGGTGGCCGAGGAGGACCTGGGCAGCGGTGAAGTAGCGGTCGATGTGGCCTATGAAGGCACCTACCGCCTGGCCGACCCGGCGGACGCCCCCCGGCGCGGCCTGTTCGGCGCGGACCCCCTGCCCGGTCCCCGAAGTGACCCGGGATCCGGGATCGCCGCGGCGGGTGACGCACCGGGCAACGCCGGGTTGCCGGTCACCTCGGCGGCCGCCGCCTCGCGCGGCAGCCTCAGCCCGGCCATGGCCTCCAACCTGGCGGGCCTCGGCCGGTGGGTGGCGTCCACCTTGGTCCGCCTGGCCGATCTCAACCTGCCCTCCTACCCCACCAGCGACGAGGACTAGATCGTTCCCGGGCACTGGCCGTCGGGTGTTTCAGCGCAGTCCGTGCTCAGCGGCCAGTGCGGCCAGCGACGCCTCCGGACGGGCACCGAAATGGCTGATGACCTCGGCCGCGGCGAGGGCGCCGAGCGCTGCAGAACGCTCGGGGCCCTGTCCCTGCACCCAACCGGCCAGGAAGCCGGCGGCAAAGAGGTCGCCGGCGCCGGTGGTGTCCACCAGCGTCTCGACGGCGCGGGCCGCCACATCGACGGTCCGGCCTTCCCAGGCCACCGTGGCTCCTTCGCTACCGCGGGTGACCACCACCGCGGCACAACGCCTGGCCAGTTCGGTGGTAGCCGAACGCACGTCGGCGGCCCCCGTGATGATCATGGCCTCCTGCGCGTTGCCGAACACCAGGTCCACGCGCTCGATGAGCGCTTGGAGCTCTGCTCCGTGCAACTCCGCCCAGAACGGATCCGACAACGACAGCGCCACGGTCGTGCCCCCTTGGCGGGCCGCGGCGAGGGTCGCTTCGATGGTGGGGGTGGTGTGCTCCAGTCCGCACAGGTAACCCTCGAGGTAGACGACGTCGGCGCCGGCCACCGCCGCGACATCGACGTCGGCGGGCCCCACGTAGTCGCCGATACCGAGACTGGTGCACATGGTCCGCTCCGCGTCGGGGGTCACCATGATGAGGCAGCGTCCGGTGCCCGGGCCCCAATCTGCGGGGGCGACGCCGTAGCCCACGCCGGCGTCGGTCAGGCCGCCGGCGAATCCGCGGCCCAGTTCGTCGTCGCGTACTTTGCCGACGAAGGAGGCGCTGACCCCGAAAGAGGCCAATCCCACCGCGGTGTTGGCCGCCGATCCCCCGGCGACCACCGTGGTGGCGCCCAGGGCGGCGTGGATCACTTCAGAGCGGTCGTGGTCGACCAGGGTCATCGTTCCTTTTTCCAGCCCGAGGCGGGCGACCAGCTCGTCGGCCACCGGAGCGAGGACATCGACGATGGCGTGCCCCACGGTCACCACCTGTGCTTGGGTCCGAGGACCGCTTTGTGCCATACGACGACCGTAGGCGGCGCAAGCCCGCGCGGGAAAACCTGTGGCAGGCCGCCCACCAGCAGTGGTCTGCGCGCCGAGCCCGCCCAGGTCAATAGGGTGCCCGAAAGCGGCGTCCAGGAGTGGGTACTGCGACGGCAGGACGAAAGAGGGATTGAACGTGCGCGAAACTTCTAACTACCGGCTCCCGCGAGGAGCGGTGCCTCACCGCTACCAGGTGGAACTTGCCCCCGATCTGGTCGCGGCGACGTTCTCGGGCCACGCCCGGATCGATATCGAGGTGGTAGAACCGCTCGGGGAGCTGATCCTCAACGCGGCCGAGCTCGAGGTGACCGCGGCGCGCCTTTCGGGCGCGGAGGCCACCGCCGTCCTCGCCGGCGAGGACCGGGTGGTGGTGGCCACCGGTGCCACCATCGCGGTGGGCGCCTACGTTCTCGAGCTCGAGTTCACCGGCATCCTCAACGACCAGCTGCGAGGGTTCTACCGCTCCACTTTTGACTCCGTAGACGGGCCTCAGGTCATCGCGACCACCCAGTTCGAACCGGCCGACGCCCGCCGGGCGTTCCCCTGTTGGGACGAACCCGACTTCAAGGCCACGTTCGCACTCAGTTTGGTGGTCGACGAGCACCTCACCGCCCTGTCGAACGGCGCGGTGACCAGCCAGGAGCTGCTGGGCGACGGCCGTTGCCGGGTGGTCTTCGCAGAGACCATGCTCATGTCGACCTACCTGGTGGCCTTCGTGGTCGGCCCGTTCGAGTGCACAGAACCGCTGGAGGTGGACGGCGTGCCGTTGCGCGTCGCCGCCGTGCCGGGCAAGGCGCAGCTCACCTCGTTCGCGGTCGAGGTGGGGGCCCATTCCCTGCACTTCCTGGCCGGGTACTTCGCCCTGCCCTACCCCCACGACAAGATCGACCACGTCGCCATCCCCGATTTTGCCTTCGGGGCCATGGAGAACCTGGGCTGTGTCACCTACCGGGAGACGGCACTGCTCGTCGACCCGTCCTCGGCCAGCCAACTCGAGCTGAAGCGGGTGGCCCAGGTGGTGGCCCATGAGACGGCGCACATGTGGTTCGGCGATCTGGTGACCATGAGATGGTGGAACGGCATCTGGCTCAACGAGGCCTTCGCCACCTTCATGGAGCTGACCACCATCGATGCCTTCCGGCCGCAATGGGAAGCGTGGACCGCGTTCGGGGTGTCCAAGGCCGCGGCGCTGGGCACCGACGGCCTGTGGGCCACCCGGCCCGTCGAGTTCGAGGTGGGTCCCCCCGACGAGGCCGAGGCCATGTTCGACGTCCTCACCTACGAAAAGGGCGGCGCCGTCCTCAAGATGCTCGAGCAGTATCTGGGGGCGGAAGTCTTCCGGGCCGGTATCGCGGCGTACCTCGACGCGCACCGCTACTCCAACACCGAGACCACCGACTTGTGGGACGCCATCGAAACCTCTTCGGGCGAACCGGTCCGCTCCATCATGGACACCTGGATCTTCCAGGGGGGCTACCCGCTGGTCACCGCGGGCCGGGGAGCCGACGAGCGCACGGTCACCTTGCACCAACGCCGGTTCATCTACGACCAGGACGGCGAACGGACAGGCCAGAGCCCCGGCGAGCGGTGGGCGGTGCCGGTGAACCTGCGGGCCGGGGTGGCCGGGCAGGTGGTGGAGCGACGGGTCCTGCTGGAGGAGGAATCCGTCGACGTCGTCTTCGACGAAGCTTTGGAGTGGGTCCTGGTCAACGACGGCTCGTGGGGCTTTTACCGGGTCGGCTACGCCGACGATCTGCTCGAGCGTCTCCTCGCAGGGGCGGCCAGCCTCAATGCCTTGGAGCGGATGTCGCTGGTGGGCGACGTGTGGGCGCGCGTGGTGTCGGGCGACGCGGAGCTCGAGGAGTGGGTCACGGTTGTGCGCCATCTGCGCTTCGACGACGATCCCGACGTGCTCGGCGCCATCCTCGGCCCGCTCGACCTGCTCGATCTGGTCGCCCGCGATGAGGACCGCCCTCAGGTGGCGGCCACTGTGCGGAAAGTGGCCGGTCCCCTGCTGGAACTCGTGGGCTGGGAACCCGCTCCGGACGAGGCCCCGCGGCGGGGAACGGTACGGGCCCGCCTGATCGCCGCTCTGGGGACCGCAGGGGCCGACGGAGCGGTGCGCCAGGAGGCCACGCGGCGCCTCGAGCGGTGGTGGGAGACGGGCACCGGGCTCGCCCCTGACCTGCTCTCCGCAGTAACCACGGTGGTGGCCAGCCAGGCGGACGAGGCCCGCTATGAGGAACTCCACGAGCGTTACCGGAACGCGGCGACGCCGCAGGAGCATCTGCGTTACCTCTACGCCCTGGGCCACGTGGACGACACGCCGCTGCTCGAGCGGACCCTGGATCTGTGCTTGACCTCGGAGGTGCGCAGCCAGGACGCCCCCATGCTCATCGGTGCGATCATGAGCCGGCGGGCTGGCCGCCGCGTGGCGCTGGACTGGGTCGAAGCGCACTGGGCGGAGGCCGAAGCCCGCTACCCCCGCAACAACGTGAGCCGCATGCTCGAGGGCATAACCTCGCTGGTGGAACCGGACCTCACCGACCAGGCGCGACGCCTGGTGGAGAGCCATCCACTGCCCCAGGCCCAGGCCCGCTTGCGTCAACTGCTGGAGCGGATGGCCATCAACTCCAAGTTGGCGGAGCGCATCCGACCCACACTGGCCGGGGCGCTGGAATCAGCGCTGTAGCGGCGAGCGGTGACCGCAGGGACAGGCGGCCCCGTCAACCGCCCGCCCTGCGGAACTCTGCTCCCCGGTTGTGCAGTGGGCCGTGCGCCTGCGCATCAGGGGTCTAGGGTGCTGCAGTGACCTGCTCTCCCGGGTGCATTCCGGCCTCGCCGGCGGGCACCTTGTGTTCTTCCCGTCCCTGCGGTTTGAAAACCTTCCGGAGGGATTTCGGCGCTTGAGCAGGCCGCTGATCACGGTGTTCGCGGTGGAGGACACCGCCCTGCAGTGCACGTGGGCTGCGCTGCCGGCGCCCCAGGTGCACCTCGAGATCGGGGACCGCACCCTCGACGTGGCGGCCGGGCCCCAAGCGGTCCTGCACATGGCCCGGCGTCCCCCCCGACCGCTGCAGGCGCGGGGCGGCTTCGGGGGCCCGGGGGCGGTCACCGTCGACGGGCTCAGCCCATCCACCACCTACGAAGTGCTGGTTTCGGGCCCCGGCATCCCCCGCCAGGTAGTGACCGAGGTCACCACCCTGCCGGCCCCGCCGGGCGCCGCGCTGCTGCGTCTGGCCACCCTCAATGACCTCCACATCGGCGAAGGGGTCTTCGGGATGTTGGGCACCATGGAGGATCCCTCGCCCCTGCCTGCACACCGGGAACCCTTCGCCATGGGCGCGGCCCGGGCCGCCATCGCCGAGGCGGTGGCCTGGGGAGCAGAGGCGTTGGTGGTGAAAGGCGACATGACCCGGCGTTCGGAGGACGCCGAGTTCCACGCCGTAGGACGTCTGTTGGCCACGTCGCCCATCCCGGTCCTGGCCGTACTGGGTAACCACGACGTGCACCGGGGCTCTGACGGGCCTTCGATCCTGGCCGGCCACGGCCTGGAGGCCGCCAGCGGGCCGGTGGCCAGGGACCTGCCCGGTCTCCGGGTCGTGCTCGGCTATTCGCCCAGCCCCACCACCAAACGGGGGATCATCGAGCCCCGCCAACGCCGCCAGGTCGCCGAGTTGGTGGCGGGCGCCCCGCAGGGCGCGATGGTGGTCTTCCACCATCAGCCCGACGGCCGCCTGGCCAGCCGTTGCTACCCGCCGGGCATTGACCGTCGGGTAGCGCTGAGCCTGCTCGACGCGGTGGCCGCCGCCAATCCAGCCACCCTCGTCACCTCGGGCCACACCCATCGCCATCGGCTCCGGCGCCACGGCCCGCTGGTCATCACCGAGACCGGCTCACCTCGGGACTATCCCGGAACCTGGACGGGCTACGCGGTCAGCGAAGGCGGCATCCGTCAGGTCGTGCGGCGCATCGCGGCCCCTGAGGTGATCGGTTGGACGGAGGCGTCCGGCCTGGCCATGGGTGGCATCTGGCGGCGGTGGTCGCCGGGGGCCCTGGCGGCCCGCTGCTTCACCCACCCGTGGCCGGTGCGTCCGGGCCGACCCGCGTGACCGGTCGCCCCGCGGTCCGCCACGCCTGGAACCCGCCGATCAGGTCGGTGGCCCCGTTCATGCCGATGTTGCGGAGACTGGCCGCGGCCAGGCTCGACGCGTAGCCCTCGTCACAGAACACGACGACCACTCGGTCCACGTCGCCGCGGCCCAGCGCCGGGTGGCGGTGGGGGGAAGAAGGATCGAGCCGCCATTCCAAGACGTTGCGGTCGATGACCAGCGCCCCGGGGATCTCCCCGTCGCGTCGGCGCAACTCGATGGGCCGGGTATCGACCAGCAGCCCTCCGGCCGCTGCCGCCTGCTCCGCCCCTTCCACATCGACCCGTCGGAACTGCGAACGGATGTGCTCCAGATGGGCATCGATGCGAGGGGTCGTCACCCCGTTAGCTTGCCTCGAACTCCTCGAAGCTCGCCTCGTGCTCATCGAAGCTTGCCTCGGGCTCCTCGAAAGGAGCCGAACCCACCCGGAGCAACCGACCCGGGCCCTGGTACCGGTAGAAGAACATGCGGTCCGAAGGGGGTGCGTAGACGTGAATGCTGGTCGCCCCCTCCTCGTGAGTATTGGCCACGTCATGGACGTAGTGGGGACCGAACCCGAGACCCTGGCCCACCCCCACCTGGCGCTGCGCCAGGCGGCATCGGGCGTCGAGATAGGTCTCCTGGAGCTCACCCGAAATCACCCGGAAGGCGCCCGACGCACCGCCATGATCGTGCAGTTGCAGGCGGCCGCCGCAGGGCCAGTGGATCAACCACACCTCCAAGCAGCGCGAGCGCACCAAGAGCTGATAGGAGCGCTCCTCGGCCGGCGGGCCGAAATGGTCCTCCCAGGGAAGTGCCACTTCGCGCAGGGAGCGGGCCGCCGCCGAGAGCCACCGGGGTCCGGGGCCGGCGGGGCCGGACCGGTCGGCGATCTCCGCCAGTTGCCGGCAACGGGCCTCCAGATCTGAACAGGCCCCCAGACCTGGCGGTGGAGCGAACGGCTTCGACGCCAACCGGGGCAGTTCCCGCAAAAGGGCGGGCGACGGTTCCCTGCCGGTGCAGGATCGGGACATGGGTCAGACCCTAGAACCCTAAAGCTGACTTGTCCAATCGGTTTTAGGAGAATAAGTCGGGGTCGGGCGGCCCGTCGGGCCGCTGAGCAGTCTCGGTCGGCGGCCCGAGCCGGGCGATGCGCTCCGAAACCTCCGCCAGCCGGCGGCGGGCCCGGGCGTGGATGGCCTCGGCCTGCTCGTAGAGATCCGCAGCCTGCTCGATGCCCAGGTCGCCGGTGGCCAGGCGGTCGGTCAGCGCCTCGAGTGCCTCCATCAACTCCTCGAAGGTGGTCTGCGCTTCCAAGGGTGTCTCCGGGGTCCCCTGCTCAGCCATCGGTCCCTGCTCCTTCCGGCTCGCCGGCTGCCGTGACCCTGGCCTTCAGCGAACCGGCGGCCAGGCGGATATCGAGCTCATCGCCCATGTCGACTTGCCCCGAGTTTCGCAGTACCTGACCCGACGGTCCCCGCACCACGGCGTACCCGCGCTCCAAGACCCGGGCCGGCGACAGGGCGCGGAGGTGACGGCCCTCGGCCCCCAGGCGCCCGGCGGCCACCCCCAGACGTTCCCCGGTGGGCCGGCGCCAGTCCAAGGCGGCCAGGCGGTCGGCGCAGCGGGCCAACGCTCGCCGGGGATGGGCGGCCACCAGGCGACGCTCGGCCCCCTCGAGGCGGAGCGTGGCGTGACGGACCCCGGCGCCCAGCGCACCCCGCGTGTCGACGCGCCCGGCGCGCAGCCGGGCCGCGTCCAGGCCCGAGCGCAGCGCAGCGCGCCGGCGCGCCGCCAACTGATCGAGGTGGGTGCTCAGCGCCCGGCGGTCGGGCACGACGGTATGGGCGGCAATCGAGGGGGTCCCGCAGCGCAGGTCGGCGATCTCGTCGCACAGGGGCCGGTCGGCCTCGTGGCCGATGGCCGACACGACGGGCACGGGGCAGGCGGCGACCGCTCGGCACAGTGTCTCGTCACTCCACGCCAACAGCGCGGTGGCGTCGCCGCCCCCTCGGGCTAACACAATGACCTCGACCTCCCGCCGCTGCGAAAGTTGGGCCAGCGCGTCGACGATGGACGCCGCGGCGCCGGGGCCGCTCACCGTCGCCTCGTGGATGACCAGCGGGTACCCGGGGAAACGGGACGCCACCACCGATTGGATGTCGGCCTTTACCGCGGCCTCGGCCCCGCACAGCACGCCGATGGCCACCGGCAGCAGGGGAATGGGGCGGCGGGGCCGGTCGATGAGGCCATCGGCCCGCAGTCGCTCGCGTGCCTGATTGATCATCGCTGCGATGGCCCCCGCTCCCACGGGGGTGACCTCTTCGGCCCGCAACTGGGCCTGGCCCCGCTCGTTGAGCCACTCCATGACCCCCACTACGGCCACGCGCTCGCCGGCCACCACCCTGCTGTGGCGGACCTTGGCCCGAGGGAGCACCACCTTCAGCTCGGCCGCCCGGTCCCGCAGACTGAAATACACCCAACCCCCCTTGGACTGGGTGGGCCGGTGCACCTCTCCTTCGACCACCACACGGCCGACGCCGGCCAGCGATCGGGCGATCTCGCCGGCGAGGCGGATGAGCGTCACCGGGCGAGGGGACGCGCCGCCTCCCGGCGGACCCGGCAGCGCGCCCGACGGGGGCGGGTCGGTCCACAGTGGCAGCGTCATGGCGCGCCACCCTACCCAGCACCTGCGACACCGACCGCGACCAGCGATGATGTACCGCTATAGGGTGCCGGGACGGTACAGTTGATGCGAGGCCACGCACCCGTCCCGCGACATCTTGGCGCGCCGCCTGTGACCGTACGCCGGTCATCCCTCAGGGCGATGCACGCCCGAAACGCCTCAGGAGCACCGTTTGACCATCACCACCGAGCCCACCACCGCCACCTTCGCGGCCCTCGGAGTGCACGACAACCTGCGCAACGCCCTCAGCGAGCAGGGTATCGAGCAGCCTTTCGCCATTCAAGCGCTGACCGTCGCCGACGGGCTGGCCGGACGCGACATCTGCGGGAAAGCCAAGACCGGATCGGGCAAAACCCTGGCCTTCGGCATTCCCCTCCTGCAGCGGGTGACGCCGGGGCGGAAGGGGCCGCGCCAGCCCCGGGCCCTGGTCCTGGTGCCCACCAGGGAGCTGGCAGGCCAGGTGGCCGGGGTGCTCAACCCCTTGGCCCAAGCCGTAGGCCACACTCTCACCTCCTGCTACGGAGGCACCGAGATGGAAGCCCAGATCGCCACGCTGGCCAAAGGCACCGACATCCTGGTGGCCACCCCAGGGCGCTTGATCGACCTGGTGCAGCGCGAAGTGATCGATCTGGCCAGCATCGAAGTGGTAGTCCTCGACGAGGCCGACCGCATGTGCGACATGGGCTTCCTCCCCCAGATCGAATGGCTGCTCCGCCACCTGCGCCGGCCCCATCAAACGATGCTGTTCTCAGCCACTCTCGACGGCGACGTCGACCGCATCGTGCGCCACGAACTGATCGACCCGGTACGCCACGAAGTGGCGTCCACCAGCACCACGGTCACCGCCATGGAGCACCGTTTTCTACTGGTCCACCAGATGGACAAGGTCAAGGTAGCCGCGGCGATCGCCCGCAATTCGCAGCGCACCCTGATCTTCTCCCGCACCAAGCGCGGCGCGGATCGCCTCACCGAACTGCTGCGGGTCGAGGGCATCGACGCCCGGGCCATCCACGGTGACCTGCGCCAGCAAATCCGGGAGCGCGCCCTGCGCCAGTTCACCGAAGGGTCCCTCCCCGTGTTGGTAGCCACTGACGTGGCCGCCCGGGGGATCGATGTCGACGGCATCGACGTGGTCATCCACTTCGATCCCCCCGAGGACCACAAAGGCTACCTGCACCGCTCGGGCCGCACCGCCCGGGCCGGCCGGGCCGGCCTGGTGGTGACTCTGGTCCTGTGGGACCAGCAACTCGACGTGGAACGGATCCAAAAGCGCGTGGCCTTGGCCGTGCCGGTGGTCGAGATGTTTTCCAACGATCCCCGGCTGGCCGATCTGCACAGCTGGGATCCGCGGCCGACCGCCGTCGCCTGAACTCCCAGCACAACTAGCGCGCCAAAGGGAGGGGGCCCGGAATGCACGTCTTCGTGGACGTAGTGGCCTTTGTGGCGGGAGTGGTCATTGTGGTGGCCACGGTCGTCTCCGCCGTCAAGTCCACCATCCTGCCCCGCGGGGTGCCGGTCCGCCTGGCCCGGACCTCCAATCGGATCGTCCGAGCGGCGTTCGGATTGTGGGTCGGGCGCTCCGCCAGCTACGAGCGCCGCGACCGCATCATGGCGGCCTACGGCCCCATTGCGCTGCTGACCCTGCTGTTGTCGTGGTTGGTGCTGCTGTTCGCGGCGTTCGTGCTCATGTACCTGGCGGTGACCAACCGGTCGCTGGCGCAGGCCATCGAGCTGTCCGGTTCCTCGCTGTTCACGCTGGGCACCGCCAACCCCGCCCAGGTGGGGCCCGACATCGTCTCGTACGCCGAAGCGGGCCTGGGTCTTCTGCTCGTCACGTTGCTCATCACCTACCTGCCGAGCATCTACACCGCATTCTCCCGCCGTGAAAACGGCGTGGGACTGCTGCGCACCCGGGCTGGCACCCCGCCGTCGCCGACGGTCATGCTCGTCCGCCTGCATACCATCGACGAGGCCAACTCCCGGCTGACCGAGCTTTGGACGCAATGGGAATCGTGGTTCGTCGATATCGAGGAGACGCACACATCCTTCGCCATCCTGTCGTTTTTCCGCTCCCCCAGGGCCAGCGAATCGTGGATCAACGCGGCCGGTGTGGTGCTCGACGCCGCCAGTTTGTGGCTCGCCGCGGTCGAGCACCCAAAGGATCCCGAGGCGCATCTGTGCATCCGCAGCGGGTTTCTGGCCCTGCGGGCCATCGCTTCGCTGTTCCGCATCCCGTTTGATCCCGACCCCGAGCCCAATGACCCCATCTCTATCTCGCGTTCGGAGTTCGATGAGGCGCTCTTCCGTTTGGTGGGCGGAGGCGTCCCCGTGGTGGAGGACCGGGACGCGGCGTGGGCCGCCTACAAAGGCTGGCGGGTCAACTACGACACGACCCTGCTCGACCTGTCCCGTCTGGTCGAGGCGCCCCCCACCCCCTGGGTGTCGGACCGCAGCCCCCTGCGTCAGCCCAGCGAGAACCGGGCGCTGCGCGAAGCGCTCAAGATGACGGTGTTCCGCCGGGATGCCACTCCCGGCTGAGCGCCCCGGCCACCACGTCGCCTCGCACCTCGACACCGACGCCGGGCCCGCTGGGAACCGCAATGGTCCCTCCCGCATGGAGGACGGTGGGAGCCGTCACGATGTCGTGCGCCCAGAATCGGTCGGAGGCCGAGACATCGCCGGTGAGGGTGAAGGGGGCGAGGGCGGCCAGGGCCAGGTTGGCGGCGCGGCCCAGTCCGGTTTCCACCATCCCGCCACACCACACCGGCACGCCGGCCCGGGCGCAGCGCGCCGCGATGTCCACCGCAGCCAGGTAACCGCCCACCCGGCCGGCTTTGATGTTGAGCACCCGGCACGCCCCGAGGGCCAGGGCGGTCTCCGCGTCGGCCGGCGACGCCACCCCTTCGTCGAGGCAGATGGGGGTAGACAGCACCAGACCCAACTCGGCGTGACCGACCATGTCGTCGTCGCCCAACGGTTGCTCGATACACACCAACCCGTGACCGTCGAGCGTGAGCAGAGCGCCCGCCGCGTCGGACACGTCCGCGTACGCCCCGTTGGCGTCGACCTGCAGGGCCAGGCGGGGCCCGAAGACCCGGCGCAGGGCGGCCACCGGCGCCTCGTCCCAGCCCGGTTGGATCTTCAACTTGACCCGTTGGTACCCGTCGTCGACGAAACGCCCGACCTCCGCCACCAAGGCGTCGAGTGAGCCGCTCAGGCCGACGGCCACCCCTGCGGGGACACACTTCGCGGGAGCAGGCGCCCCCGGAAGGCGGTCCGCCAGGTAGCGGGCCAAAGGACGGCCGGTGGCGCGAAGTTGGGCATCGAGGAGGGCCAGCTCCAGCGCCGCCTTGGCCATCTGGTGGCCTTTGACGGGCGCCAGCACGCCCGCCACCTGCTGCGCGTCGCCGGGCTGGGCGGACAGCAGACGGGGAATCAGATGGCGGCCGAGCACGTCCCAGGCCCCCTCCACGTACTCGGCGCTGTAGGTCGGCTCGGGGTGCGCCACGCACTCCGCCCACCCTTCCTGGCCGCCGAACACCACGCGGATCAACACCACGTCGCGGGCGTGGAGGGTGCCCCCGGCAGTGATCCAGGGTGCGGCCAAAGGGACGCGGACCCTCAGCAGCTCCACGCCCTCGAGTCGCGGTGGCGGACTCAGCCCGCGCACTCCTCGACTTCGATGGCGGCCAGCTGTTCGATCCGGGCCACGTGCCGGCCCCCTTCGAAGGCGCCGGTGATAAAGGTGTCCACGATGACCAACGCCAGGGTGGGGGCCAGAACTCTCGCCCCCAGCGACAACACGTTGGCGTTGTTATGGGCCCGGGACAGGCGGGCCGTGAACTCGTCGTGGCACAGCGCAGCCCGTGCCCCGTGCACCTTGTTCGCGGCGATCTGTTCGCCCTGCCCACTCCCCCCGATCACGATCCCCAGTTCCGCTTCGCCCCGCACCACGGCCCGGGCGCACGCGGCACAGAAGATGGGGTAATCGACGGGCGCCTCGCTGTGGGTGCCGAGATCGGTGACCTCGTGACCGAGGTCTTCGAGATGGGCCCGCACGTCCTGTTTGAGGGCGAAACCGGCGTGGTCGGATGCGACGGCGATCTTCATGCTTCTCCTCCCCGACGCCGGGCCAGCACCAGACCGTCGCCGATGGTGGCCAGCACCACCTCGACGCGAGGATCGGCCGCCACGATGTCGTTGAACCGGCGGATGGCCACAGTGCCCTCCTCCGTGACCGAAGGATCCCACACTTCGCCGCGGCGCAGCACATTGTCGACCACGATGGCTCCCCCGGGACGCACCAGCGGCACCACCAACTCCCAATACTCGGGGTAGCCCGGCTTGTCGGCGTCGATGAACACCAGATCGAAGAGGGTTCCCGGCTCCAGGTTGCGCAGTGTCTCGGTGGCCGGCGCCAGGCGCAGTTCGATGCGGTCGGCCACGCCGGCCTCGGCCCAGTAGCGGCGGGCCACCGAGGTCCACTCCTCAGACACGTCGCAGCACAACAGCCGCCCCCCGGGAGCCAGACCCCGGGCGATGCAGATCGACGAGTATCCGGTAAAGGTGCCGAGCTCCAACGCCGAGGTGACACCGACCCAGCGGGTCAGCAGGAGCAGCAGCGTGCCCTGTTCGGGGGCCACCTGCATACCGCTCGGCGGACCCATGGCCTGCGTTTCGTCGATGAGGCGGCGCAGCACTTCGTCGGGACCGGTCGAGTGCTCGACGATGTAGTGCGCTTGGGATTCGGTGAGGAGAAAGGAGCGAGGGGCCACAGATCTTTCCTACCAGACGATCGCGCCCGTCCGTGTCGGTAGGGTCTTGCGGTGCCCGCAGCGCCACAGGATCCGCTTGTCCCCGACGCGCCGGTCGAGGAGCCCGACACTGCGGATGCGCCGGCGCCACGCCGGCGCCGACGGCGGCGCTGGGTGTTCGGGGCGACAATCGTGGTCATCGTCGTGGCCTGGCTGGGGTTGTGCGCCTACCGCATGGTGCAGGCCGACCACGACCTGCGCCAAGCGGTCGCCCGTTCCGAGCAGTTACGGGCCAGTCTCACCACCCAGGAGCTGACCAACGGCGGGGCGACCCCGCAGTTGCGCGAAGCGGCGACGGAGTTCCGCCACGCGCACAGCCTGCTGTCCGGCTCGCTTCTGACCCCTCTGCGCTGGGTTCCGGTGGCCGGTCGCCAGCTCAACTCGGCGATCGACCTGTCGGATAGTGCCGGACGCATCGCGGCCGAGGGCACCGTGGCCCTCGATCAGGTTCATACGCTGCTCAACGCGCCGCACCACACCCCCCAGCAGCGGGCCGCCGTGGTGCAGAACTTGGCCTCGGTGGTCGCCCGCCTTGATGCCGACGTGGCGTCGGTGAACCTGGGTCCCTCCCACGGGTTGATCGGCACCTTGGCCGCCAAACGCAATACGTTCGCCAACGACCTGTCCAAACTTCAGACCCAGCTGGGCCGGGCCAAAGGCGCTTCCTCAGCGCTGGCCACGCTGGTTACCGGTCCGCGAAAATATTTGGTCTTCTCCGCCAACAACGCGGAGATGCGAGCGGGCTCGGGGATGTTCCTCTCGGCTGGAACCCTCAGCGTCAACGACGGCACCTTGACCCTGAGCACCTTCACCCCGACGTGGGAGCTCGTACTGCCCACGGCCCAGGTCCCCTTGACCGGCGACCTCGCCTCGCTGTGGGGCTACACCGAACCCAACCAGGAGTTTCGCAACCTGGAACTGTCGCCGCAGTTCCCGGCAAGCGCGGCGCTGGCCGCCCAGATGTGGCAGGCCCGGACCGGCCAGCACGTCGACGGGGTCCTCGTCCTCGACGTCGGGGCGTTGTCCGACATCCTCTCGGCAACCGGTCAGGTGACCTCGGATGGCCAGACTTTCGACGCGCAGACGATCATCCCGTTCCTCCTCAATGGCCAGTATCAGGGGCTGAGCACCGACGAGCAACAAGCGCAGCGCCACGAACGTGACGGAAACCTGGCCGCGGCGTCACTCGACACCTTCACCAATGGCGGCGGCAACCTCGGCAAGCTGGCCACCGCGCTCGGACAGGCGGCCGACGGCCGCCACGTTTTGGTCTGGGACAGCACCCCGAAAGTGGAAGCCGAGTGGCAGGCGGCAGGAGTCGGCGGCGTCGTCGGACCCGGTGAAATGCTGCTCTCGGTGCTCAACCAGGGGGCCAGCAAGCTCGACCCCTTCATGACCGTCACGTCGAAGATGACCTTCTCCCCCAACGGCAAGGACACGACGGTCACCGTCACGGTGCACGCCACCAACGAGGTCCCGGCCGGGCAACCCGCATACGTGAACGGAGACGGCGGCAACCCCCCGGTACCCGGCACTTATGCGGGCGCCATACAACTCGACATTCCCGGAAGCGCAGGCAACCAGGAGGTGCTGGGCCATCCCCGCTTGGAGGCCGCCGGACCGGACGGAGACAGTTACGCGATGGCGGTGCCTTTCCAACTTGGCCAAGGCGCCAGCACCACGGTAACGTTCCGCTTCGTGGTAGGCACCGAGCACGGCAGCCTCCGAATCGACCCCTCCGCCCGCATGCCGGCAACACAGTGGAGTGTCGAAAACCGAAGTTTCACCGACGACACGGCGCACGTGGTGAGTTGGTAACCACTCTGGGCGCGATTAGAGGAAATTACTGCTACCCGTGGTGGCGACCACGCTCCGCGGCATCTATACTTCAGTCCGGACAGAGAAGTTTCGCCCAATGAAGGAGTCACCATGCGTCGAATGACCGCTTGGATCTCAATGGCAGCAATGAGTCTAACCCTGGCGGTCGGCGCGCTGTTCTTCAGCGCAGGCGCCGCAAACGCCGGCACCTGCACCGCCTACCCGTCCGGTTGCTCCACCCCGGCGGTCACCATCGCCCCGAGCACGCCGAAGCCCTACACCGATCCGGTGGCCGTCGCTTCGACCAGCTCCGGCAGCCTGGCCTTCACCGGCACCGATGTGGTGGGCACCTTGGTGGCCGGCGTCGTGCTGATCGGCGCAGGGGCTGTCGTGGTGGGCGCCAGCCGTCGCCGCCGCTCCGCTGACCGGCCGTAGACGAATCCCTGAGCGACGTTCCCACTGCGGACAGTAGAGTCCGCGTCCGCATGGGGGTTCTGGATCGCATCGTCGAAAAATCGCAGCGCCTGACCAGCGCGGAGCGCAAGGTGGCCGAAGTTTTGGCGGCCGATCCCCAATCCATTGCCTTTGGCACGGTGGCCGGGGTCGCCGCCAAAGCGGGCACCAGTGGCCCCTCGGTGGTCCGCCTGGCGGTCAAGCTCGGCTACGCCGGGTTCGTGGAACTGCAATCTGACGTCCAACAGGAACTGGCCCGCCAGCTCGGTCCAGCCCACGACCGCATACGGCAGCGTCCGCCGACCGACCTTCTCACCCGCTTGCACGACGTGGAACTGGACAACGTCGAGCGGTCGTTGCAGGCCTTGGACGATCCCGCCTTCCAGCGCACCGTCCAGCGCCTGGCCGACCGCCGCCACTCGGTGTGGATACTGCCCGGGGATGTGACCACTCCGGTTGGAGAGGCACTCGCCGGGCAGTTGGGTCAGCTGCGCGAGCGGGTGGAGTTGCTGGTGGGCTCCGAGGTCAATATCGGGCGTCGCCTGGCGGGCCTGGTGGAAGGCGATACGCTCCTGGCCATCGACATCCGCCGCTACGAGCGGTGGCTGGTCAATCTGGTCAACCTGGCCGCCGAGCGGGGCGCGGTGATCACCGCGCTGACCGACAGCCCGCTCTCGCCGCTGGTGGCGCCCGCTTCCGAGGCCTACTTCTTCGCCGCTCGGGGCGTCGGGCCTTTTGACAGTCTCACCGGCGCCATCAGCCTGGTCAACGCCATGGCCGCCGCGGTGGCCGCCCGGCTCCGTCCGAGCGCCACCGGTCGCCTCGACGCCATCGAGAGCGCGTGGGCCACCAGCCACATGCTGGTGGCCGCACCCGGTGGCTACAGCCCGTTGACCGAGTCGGTTCGCACACCCAGCGCCACCGAGTCCGCCTCCAACCCCGGCGCAGCCTGAGTCTCTGCAGCGGCGGCGCGCCGGCCTGAGCGGGCCGTGGATTTCTCCCGGTTCTGCAGGTCGTGGACCACGAGCGAGCCCATATCGGTGCGCTGGCGGATCAGCTCCACCACGTGGCGCAGGAGGGCCAGTTCCGGACTGTCGGCGGGCGACCCCGCCGCGGTGACGCGCACCGAGAGCACATAGGCGTAACGGCTGAGCACCAGCTCGCCGTCGTCGGGAAAGGGGTTGGTCCCCAACGTGGCCACAACCTTGCCCTCGGTGAGGACAAAGCGGTCGCCCTGCGAGCCCGGCACCAACGGGGTACCGGTCAGTTGGCCGAGCCGATCCGCCAACTCCGGCAGCTCGACGGGCGCGTCTATGAACAAGTCGATGGATCGCGACATGGGGAATCTCTCCTGCTTGGCGTATTCGAGGCCAAGGGAGATGGCACTCACCCGGCGATTACTTTTGAGTATATCTCATGTCTTCAGACTACAGGACACTTCGAACCAGATGGTCTTGCCGTCCTCGGAGTGCGCTTCCACGCCCCAGGCGGCTGCTGACGCCTGGACCAACATCAGGCCCCGGCCGCTGTAGGCGTCCGCCGGTACCACCGAAAACGACGGGAGCCGGCTGTTCTGGTCGCTCACCTCGACGCGCACCCGATCCTCGAAGGCCATGAGGCGGATACAGAAATCGCTACGTGCATGCAAGACGGCGTTGGTGGCCAACTCGCTGACCAGCAGTTCGATGTCGTCGGCCTCCAACCCCCAGGCGTCGAGCGCGGCAGTGGCAAAGCGGCGGGCCAGCGCGACCTGACTGGCGTCCGGCTCGAACATGCACGAGGCGTACGGCAAGCCGTCCCGGAGCTGTTCGGACCCGGGCGCGGTGCTATCCATGGTGGCCTCCGACGGCGGACGCGATGAGCTGGGTATCGACTTCGGCCCCCGACCATTTGGCCACAAAGGCGTAGCGGTCCCCTCGCACGACGCTGCGACGCCACTCCACGGCACGCCCGTTGGCCGTGGCCAGACGCTCGATGGCAAAGAGCGGCTGGTCGCAAGCAACATCGAGCAGGGCTGCCTGGCTTGGGGTGGGCAGGGCCGGCACGATGCGTTCCCAACCCGTACTGGCCCGGACGCCGCAACGCTGCGCCAACTCCACGTACAGCGCGGTGTGGCGGAAATCGACACCTAACAACGGCGCGGCGATCGACGCAGGCAGCCAGGACTCGTCGAGCGCCATCGGCTCGTCATCGGCCAGGCGGAGCCGGGAGAGGTACACCAGCGGCGCGTCGGATCGCTCGTCCAACATGCGGGCCGCTGTGGGCTCGACCACGGTGGCCAGCTCGCGCACCACGCTGCGGGCCACCAAGCCGTGCTCCTCCAAGGAGCGGTACAAGCTGTAGATGGATCCGAGGGGTTGCTCGACCACGCCGGCCCGCAGAAACGACCCCCGGCCCCGCTCGCGCTGAAGGATCCCTTCGCCCTGCAAGCGCCTGACCGCCTCGCGAGCGGTGTGGCGACTCACCCCGTAACTGGCCACCAACTCCTGGTCGGTGGGGAAGCGGTCGGCGAAGTCCCCGTCAGCCAGGCGCCGGCGCAGGTCGTCGAGCACCTGGGCCCACAAGGGGACCACACTCGAACGGTCGACTGACACAGGTTCCAGTATGGCGGGACCGACGACCTCCGCGATAATGTACGTACATACGGACTATTGAGGAGCACCCGCACGGCTGGCAATGGCTCCTGGTGGAGCCCCGTCGCTTCGCGCCCGTACGCCGATCCACTCGTGGGCCCTGGCTGGCGGTGGCCGCCGTGTGCATCGGGGCCTTCATGGGTCAACTCGACGCCAGCATCGTGTCCCTGGCGCTGCCCACCCTGCGCAACAATTTCCACGCTTCGCTGGCCGCCGTGAGCTGGGTCGGCCAGGCGTACTTGCTGGTGCTGGTGGCCATGCTCCCGGTGGTGGGCCGCCTGGCCGACCGGGTAGGACGCAAGCTGATCTACACCTACGGCTTCGTGATCTTCGCGCTGGGATCCGCGGCCTGCGCGCTGGCCCCCGACCTGGGCGTCCTCGTCGCCTGCCGGGCCGCCCAGGGGGTGGGGGCAGCCATGTTGCAGGCCAACAGTGTGGCCATCGTGGTCGGAGTGACCCCCGACGGCAAGCGGGGCCGGGCCTTGGGTATCCAGGGCGGGGCGCAGGCCTTGGGCCTGGCGTTGGGTCCTGCGGCCGGGGGGCTGCTCATCGGGCTCGACGGATGGCGCGGCATCTTCTGGGTCAATGTCGTCGTGGGGCTGTTGGGCGCGGCATTTGGGTGGGCCCTGATCCCCCGGAGCCGAGACCTGTCGCCGGCGTGCCCCTTCGACTGGGCTGGTCTCGCTCTGCTCGTACCGGCGGCGGCCGCTGTCATGGCAGGGTTGTCGGCGGCCAGCCGCGATGGATGGGTGTCGGCCCCTGTCGGATTGATCGCCCTGGCCGCGGTGGTGGCCACCGTGGCCCTGGTGCAGAACGAACGCCGGGCGGCCCATCCTCTCCTCGACCCCCGGACACTGGCCGATCCCCCGGTGCGCAACGGCATCAGCGCCGGGCTGGGATCGGCCGCGGTGCTCTTCGCCACGCTCACCTTGATGCCTTTTTATCTGCAGGAGGCCCTGCACTGGAGCGTGGGCCGGACCGGGGCGCTGGTCCTGACCCTTCCCCTGGGGATCGGCCTGATCGCTCCCATATCCGGGCGGGTGGCCGAGCGGGTGGGGACACGGCGCTGCGCGGTGGCGGGCATGCTCATGGCGGCCGCCGGCCTGGCCGGCCTAGTGGCGGTTGTGCAAAGCGGACGGCCGACGGTTCTGGCCCTCGGATCACTGCTGGCCGCCACGGGGGCGGGGCTGGGCGCCTTCACCCCGGCCAACAACGCGGCCGTCATGGCGGCCGCCCCGCCCAGCGCCGTTTCGAGTGCGGGCGGCCTTCTCAACATGGCACGGGGTTTGGGCACCTCACTCGGTTTGGGGCTCGTTGGCTCCCTCTACGGCGCAGCGAAGGCTTCGCCCGGCGCGGCGGGCGCCGGGCTGGAACGCACCGCCACCTTTTTGGTGGTCCTCGCCCTCCTCTGCGCGTTGCTGGCGTGGCGAGCCGTCCCAAACCAGAGAGGGGCGCCGCAGCGGGCTCGGTAGGATCAGCGGGTGGCTGCCCTTTCCTCTCCCCCCACTTTGCAGGACGCCATTCTTGGCCTGACCACGTATTGGGCGGGGCACGGTTGCGCCATCATGCAGCCCTACAACACCGAAGTCGGGGCCGGGACGCTCAACCCGGCGACGTTCCTGCGCGTCCTCGGACCGGAGCCGTGGCGGGTGGCCTACGCGGAGCCGAGCGTGCGGCCCGACGACGCCCGCTACGGCGAGAACCCCAACCGGATCCAGACCCACACGCAGTTCCAGGTGATCCTCAAGCCCGAACCAGGCAACTCCCAGGATCTGTACCTGGGCAGCCTGGCTGCGCTGGGCGTCGACCTGGCCGCCCACGACGTGCGCTTCGTGGAGGACAACTGGGCGTCGCCCGCGCTGGGTGCTTGGGGTCTGGGGTGGGAGGTGTGGCTCGACGGGCTCGAGATCACCCAGTTCACCTACTTCCAGCAAGCCGGCGGCTTCTCACTCGAGCCGGTCAGCGTGGAGATCACCTACGGACTCGAACGCATCCTCATGGCCCTCCAAGGGGTACGGCATTTCAAGGAGATCGCCTACGCCGAGGGTCTTTCCTACGGCGACGTGTTCGGCCAAGCCGAGTACGAGTGGAGCCGCTACTACCTCGACGACGCCGACACCGCCTTGGTGGGCGAGCTCTTCGAGCGCTACGAACGCGAAGCCGAGCGGATGATCGGCCTGCGCCTCCCGGTACCGGCCTACTCCTACGTCCTCAAGTGTTCCCACACCTTCAACATCCTCGATGCACGCGGGGCCATAAGCCCCACGGAGCGGGCCCGCAGCTTCGCCCGTATGCGCCGCCTGGCCCACCAGGTCGCCGAGTTGTGGACGCAGCGACGCGAGGAGGAGGGCTATCCCCTGGGTCGCTCTGCTCCACCCGCGACCGCCGTGGCGCCGGCCGCCGAAGTTGCACCCTCGGGGCCGGCCACCCTGGCCTTCGAGATCGGCGTAGAGGAGCTGCCCGCAGCGGACGTCACCCACGCGGCGCGCAGCGTCGCCGACGCGCTGGCCGCCAAGCTGGCCGCCACCCGGCTGGGCTTGGGCACCATGACCGTCCAAAGCGCTCCGCGCCGCATCGTTGCCATTATCAATGATGTCGCGGCTCGCGAGCCGGACACCTCCGAAGTCGTGCGCGGTCCGCGCACGACCGCGCCCGCCCAAGCCCGCGAAGGGTTTGCTCGCTCGCAGGGCGTGGCCGTGGACCAACTCACCACCACGGAGGTGAAAGGGGTCGCCCATCTGGCCTATGTCCGTGACGTCCCCGGACGCCCCGCGCTCGAGGTACTGAGCGACGTGTTGTGCTCAGTGGTGGCGGAGCTGCGCTCGCCGGACAAGAACATGCGGTGGGGGGCGCCCGCGCTCAGTTTTTCTCGTCCGGTGCGTTGGATCGTGGCTTTGCTGGGTGACACCGTCGTTCCCATGGCAGTGGCCGACCTGGCTGCGGGACGCGTCACCCACGTCCATCGTTTCGACTCCGAACCTCTGCGCTCGGTGGCCACGGCCGACGCGCTGGTGCCCACGTTGGCCGCCGCGGGCATCCTGCTGGCCAGCGACGAGCGGCGCCGTGTGATTTGCGAGCAGGCCACTGCTTTGGCCTCCACGCTGCACGGCGAAGCGGAGCTGGCATCGGGCCTGCTCGACGAAGTCACCAACCTGGTCGAGGAGCCGCACTCCATACTCGGGCACTACGACCCGGATTACCTCAATCTTCCGGGTGAGATCCTGGTCACGGTGATGCGTAAGCATCAGCGCTACTTCCCTGTGCGGGACACCCGAGGATCATTGCTTCCAGCATTTATTACCGTAGCCAACGGTCCTTGCGACGATGACGTGGTGCGGGCCGGCAACGAGTCGGTGCTCCGCGCCCGCTACGAGGACGCCCGCTTCTTCTGGAACGAGGATCTCCGGCGCAAGCCTGAAGAGTTCCGGGGCGACCTCAACCGTTTGACCTTCGCCGAGCAACTGGGCTCCATGGGCGAACGCTCCGGACGGATCGGGGCCATCGCGCTGGACCTGGCCTTCGGCCTGGGCGCCGCGGTCTCCTCACTCGACACCTTGGAACGGGCCGCCGAACTGGTCAAGTTCGACCTGGCCACCCAGATGGTGACCGAGCTGACTAGCCTGGCCGGCGTCATGGCCCGCGAGTACGCCGCTCTGGCCGGCGAGACCCCCGCGGTGGCCACCGCTCTGTTCGAACAGGAGCTGCCCCGCCACAGCGGCGACGCCGTACCGCAGAGCATTCCCGGCGCGCTGCTGTCGGTGGCCAACCGGCTGGATTTGCTGGCTGGTCTCTTCGCCATCGGAGCGGAGCCCACGGGAAGCTCGGATCCCTACGCCCTGCGCCGCGCCGCGCTCGGCCTGCTGGCCGTCCTCGAAGCCACCCCGGCCCTGGCCGGCCTGGCCCTCGACGCGGCGCTCGAGGTGGCCGGCGCAGCCCAGCCGGTGGCCTGGGACCCGGCTGTCGCGCAACGCATCCTCGACTTCGTGGCCCGCCGGTGGGAGACGCAACAACTCGACGCCGGCCGGCCCGCCGGTGCGGTGCGTGCCGTGCTGCCCCTGTTTGTGCGGCCCGCAGCGGCCGCCGAAGCACTGCAGTGGTTGGTGCAACACCGCGAGGACCCCGACTTCGCCCGGGTGGCCCAGGCCATCGGCCGGGCTGAGCGCATCGTGCCCGCCGGAACGACAGCCGGCTGGGATCCGAACAGCCCGGCCGAGCCCGCGGAAGCCGCGCTGCGCGATGCGGTCACCGGGTTGCAGCAGCGGCTGGGAGCGGGACCGCATCCGTTGGCAGCATTCGTGGCCGCGGCGACCGACGTGGTCGACCCCATCAACACGTTCTTCGACGACGTCATGGTCATTGCCGAGGATCCCGCGGTGCGGGCCGGGCGCCTGGGTCTGATGGCGGCCATCGCCGAGTTGGCGCAGCAGGTCATCGACTGGACGGCACTCAACTGATGCGCACCGCAGCGGGAGACCTCGTCGGCGTCGAGTTCCCCTTGTTCGCCTTCAGCCACTGCCGCGACGTGGTCGCCGCGGTAACCAACGCCGGCGGTTTCGGGGTCCTGGGCGGCACGACGTTCACCCCACAGGACCTCGACGTCGAGTTGGACTGGATCGACGCCCATACCGGGGGACGCCCCTACGGCGTGGACATCCTGATCCCCGCCAAAGTGGTCGATCGGGGCGACAAACCCGACCGGGATCTGCAGGAACTGATCCCCGACGACCACCGCAGCTTCGTCAATCGAATCCTCACCGATCACGGTTTGGAACCCTTGGCTCCCCGGCCGCCCCGCCAGCGTCCCATGGGGGTGCTGCCCGAGGCGGCGGCCGATCTGCTCGACGTGGCCTTCGCCCATCCCATCCGTCTCATCGCCAACGCCCTCGGGGTGCCCACGCCGGCCATGGTGGAGCGAGCCCACAGCGCCGGGGTGCCGGTGGCGTCCCTGGTGGGCACCCCAACCCATGCCCATCGCCAGGTGGACGCCGGCGTCGACCTGCTCGTCGCCCAAGGTGGCGAGGCGGGAGGCCACACCGGCGACATCTCCACCATGGTGCTCATCCCCGAAGTCATCGACGCCGTGGGCTCGGCGGTGCCGGTGTTGGCCGCCGGCGGGATCGTCACGGGCCGCCAAATGGCCGCCGCCATGGCGCTCGGCGCCGACGGGGCGTGGACCGGGTCGGTGTGGCTGACCACCGAAGAAGCAGAGACGGCCCCTGCCACCAAAGCCAAAATGCTCGGCGCCACCTCCTCGGACACGGTGCGCTCGCGCAGCCGTACGGGCAAGCCGTCGCGACAGTTGCGCTCGGCATGGACCGACGCGTGGGAAGCCGGTGACAGCCCCACCCCTTTGCCCATGCCGCTCCAGACCATGCTGACCGAGCCCGCACTGCGCCGGATCGACACCGCGGCCGCCGGGGGCGATGCCGCAGCGGTGGAGTTGGCCACCTATTGGGTGGGCCAGGGAGTAGGCCTTCTGCGGGCCATCCGCCCCGTCCGCGCCGTGGTGGAGGAGTGGATGCTCGACTTCGCGGGCGCCGCGGAACGCCTCGCCGGCCTGCTTTCTTGATCCTCAGGCCTGATCCTGGCGAGCTGGGTGCTCAGGAGAGCGGAATGCTCTGGGCGAAGTGGAATGCGTCATCGGGATCCCATTTCGCCTTGACCTCGCTGAGGCGGGCCAGATTCGTCCCGTAGTAGGCCTGGGCCCAGTCGGCCAGAGTGGGATCGATGTAGTTCTGGTAGGCCTGACCGCTGACATAAGGCCGCAGTTCGGCGTAGAAGCCGTCCAGCCAAGCCTGAGCTTGGGCGATGAAGCCCGGGGAGTCACCTTGCTCCATGGTGACCGAGTACTGCGCCGAGCAGATGGCGTTGCGGTGCACGAACGCAGTGGCGTCAGCAGCGACGCGGCTGATGGCGCCCCCGAGGGCGTCATAGCCGACGGCGCCGCTGAGGCCCTGGCGTTGGCGTGCGTCGAGGGCATCGAGCACCACCTGCACTCCCGCGTCGCTGAGCGGTGTGGTCAGAAAGTCTGATTTGGCCACGCCCGGAGTGCGCGGCAACGTGCCTCCTGCGCTTTGGGTGGGGAGATGGCAGGCTTCCAGCGACAACTCGGCACACCCGCCCTCCACGAACATGGCGTGGGCGAAAGTGGTGCTCTCCATGTACTGGCCGCTCGGGGTGCCCACCGCCGCGATAAGGGGGGCGAGGAGCGAGGTGAGCTGGGCCTCGGGCCCGACGTAAACCCCGGTCAGTCGGATCGAAGGGCTCGGGCCCTGACCGCTCGCCCCCAACAGGCAGTTCGACCACAGAGCATCCGGCGCGCCGGGCGCCCAATGCTGCCATGCCGGAAGCAGTTGGCCGGCGGCCGCCCACGGCCAATCCAATGTGAAAAGCGCCACCTCCGAAGTAGGAAAGGTGCTGAATGCGAACTCGGTGACGATCCCGAAGTTGCCCCCGCCGCCGCCGCGGCAGGCCCAGTACAAGTCGGAGTTGACTGCTGGTGATGCGGTCACCGTCCTGCTGTCGGCGGTGACGACCTGCAGCGACGAGATGGCATCACACGTCAGCCCGTGCAGGCGGCCCACCACTCCGAGACCGCCGCCCAGGGCCAAGCCCGAAATCCCCACCGTGGGACATGAGCCACCGGGGATGGAAACGCCCGCCGCATTGCACCCGTTGTACATGTCGATGAGGCGCACGCCGGCGCCGATCACGGCGGTCGGGCCGGGCTGCAGTTGATTCATGGGGGTGACGTCGATGACCAGTCCCGAGCTGACTGAGTAGCCGCCGTAGGAATGGCCGCCGCCGCGGGGTGTGGGAGTGATCCCGTGGTCCCGGGCGAACGCCATGCAACGGGCCACGTCGTCGGCGCTGGCACAGTAGGCAACAGCCGCGGGACGGGTTCCGTCGTAGCGGAAGTCGTAGCACTGCACGTCGCTGAGGTATCCGGAACTGGTGGGCAGCGCCAGCCGCCCCGACAGCGAGGCGCCGAGGCGCTGCCAGGCCGAGCCGTCAAGACCCTCGGTCGTGGAGGCGCTGAGGGTGGTGGTCGTGGTGGCAGGCCCAGTTGTGGTGCTCGTTGCCGGCGCCGAAGTGCCCGAGGAAGTGGCCCGGGTGCCGGAACCTCCGCAAGCGGCTGCCCCCAAGGCCCCGATGGTGCCGACTAAGCCGGCCTTGAGCAGCGTCCGGCGACCTATTGGGAGCCCACTCGCCGGCCTGCCTGGCGGGCCGTCGGTCAAAACCTGCGGGAAGCCCTTCTGGCGACCAGGCGAGCTGCCGCCACGTTCGGCGTCATCCAGGCTCGGTAGCTGTCGAGATGGCGCTGACACATCTCGGTCTCGTATTCGATGCCGTTATTGCTGAATCGAACGGTCTCCACCGCGAGCGCCGTGTCCTGGCACAGATCGCAGGTAAGTAGGACTCGCACGTTTTGCTTCAACGTCAAAATGCTCCTCTTAAGCGGTGATTGTTCAATCCTGCCATGGCATCCAAAGCGCTCGGGGGATATTGCCGGCAGTTTTAGGCGCCGCCGGAGAATCGTTCCCAGGCAGATTGGCGGGTCGTGCCGACCGCCTCCCCAATATTGGCCCACGTCCCCCTCAAACCGGGAGCTTTTCGTACACAATAGAGGAGATTGTCCTTGAGTTGCCTGCTCGTGCATGATTTGAGCGCACAGCGTGACGGATGCGTCACAAATATAGACGCCGGGACCGGCGACCAGCTTTGCCATTTTGGTGTTGGGTTGCAAACAGAACGAACACGACTGAATCACGCGTTCTCCGGTAGCCGGCACCTCTACTCTTTCCGGTCACTTTTCGCTGCGGTATGGCAAAGAACACCTTACAGCCGTCAGGCATTGCCTGACAACCGGCTCGCGTTTTCTGGTTCTTCGGGGAGTACGCCCGTTATTCGGGGAGTGCGCCGGGTGACGGAGTTCATCCGGCTATGTTTCCGACTGGCCGCTTGACCCCGGGAGATCGCTGATGGGCGCAGAACGGTTGATCCAAGAAGGTGCGTTGGCTCGCACCCGTCCACTGGCCGGCCGCCAGGTCTCGGCCCCGAGCGGCGCGGCAGCAGGGATCCTGAACCTGCAGCGCGCTGTCGGCAATGCAGCCACCGCGCTCATTGTGCAACGCGAACTCTTGGAAGTGAGCAGGGAGGATGACCCGGCCGACGCCGGCGCCGGCGGGGCAGGCGGAGCGCCCCCTGCACCAGCCAACGGCGGAACCGACGGCGCCGGCGGAGCACCCCCAGGAGCGGCCACGGCCTCCTCCGACCCCGGCATATTGAGCACCATCGGAACCTGGGTGGGCAACGGATTGACCACGGCGGCCAACTGGGTAGGCGACACCTTCGGCTTCACGGGAAAGACCGCAGGGGCGGCGCAGGCGAACGGCAATGGTGTCGGGGCCGACGGTAGCTACACCGTAAATGCTCCGGACAACGGCGGCACCGTCACCGGCGGGTTCCAGGGCGTCGCCGGCACTTACACTGCGTCCAACGGCGACGCTGTCGGCGGCATAGGCGGCAGCATCAACACGGTGAACGGACAGGCCACCGTGCTGGGCGATCCCGGCGGTCCCCGGGTCGACGCCTTCGCCGGCGGCCCCAGCGCGTCCGGTGGAATCGTGGTGAACGCCAACAAAAACGGCTGGAATGCCAGTGCCGGAGCAGAGGCCGGCGTGGCGAACGGCGGTGTTGTCATCGGGGATAACGACGACAGCATCAAAGCCGGGGCCAGCATCGGTCCCGGCGTGGGTGTCCGGGCCGGGGTGACAACCGATCCACTCGGCCGGCCCACGTACTCCGGGGGAGTAGATATCGGACCGTTCACCGGCGACGGCAAGATCACGCCGGGCAAATGGGGGGACAACGCCTACCAGAACTCGTCCCAGCCCACGAACCCGACGGCGGACGACATCCTCGGACCGCCGGTTTTCTGAGCCTTCTAGAAGCCAGGAAACAGCTGGCGCAGGGCGTCGAGGTCGACCGCCTCAGCCGCCACCTCCGGAGTGTGGCGGGCGTCCAGGCGACCATAGATCAGGCGTATCAGCGCCTCGGCGGGGAGGCGTAGGCGCCCCTCGTCGCCTGCGCTGTTGGCTGTTTGGTCGGCCTCCAGTGCAACGTGCGCGTTGTCGGCCACCAATACGAACTGCCGCGTCGGTTGCTCGGTGATGACGGCCACGCGCAAGGCTTCGAGTGTCGGTTTCCCCGCCCGGGCCACGAGCTGACCGATCCCATCGATCAATAGCGCCACGACACCCGCAGCGAGCGTCGCCCGCTCATCCTGCATCACCGCGATGTCCCAGACATGCACGGCGTGCTCTCCGAGGCGCAACCGGAGCAGATCGGCCAGACCTTGGGACGCACCGAAGAGCGATAACGACCACTGCTCGCGCTGTTGAGGGGTGAGCGCGTCGAGTTGCCCGAGAAACTCGGCATCCGCTTTGAGGCTGTCCGACGCCTGGTCGGCGGGGGCTTTCGCGTCCCACCCCTTCCAGATGGGCTGGAAGTCCTCCACCGCGGGCGCCGGCTGACCCTGGGCGCCGGCCTGCAGAAAGAGGCTGAAGATCTCCGCGCCGGAGCCCAGATGCGACAGCACTTGGGCGATCGACCACTCGCTGGCATACGACGGGCCACTCACCTGCTGCGCGCTGAGGCCGCCGGCCACCTCGACGAGGCGGTCGTGTGAGCCGTGCAGTGCGGACAGCCAGACGTCGATACCAGGCATTTTGCTGCCTCCTTGGTTGGGGTTACAGCTCGTCTGTTCAGGGGTGACAGGGAGTTTGGCTTGCAGCGTAAGGCAAATCGAGACCCAAGCAAGCCCCGGAGTTTTGGTCCCAGCACCCCGGTACGGTAGAGAAGGGGAACATATGTTCGATACAACCAGGGAGCCGGTGGACAATGTCGTGGTGCGCTACAGAGTCGTTGAGTGATGCGGACATCGCTGGTCGGGGCGACTGGTTAGTCGAACGGCGCGCCCAACTCGAGCAAGGCGAGTCGGCGTGGCTGGGCGCTCTGGCCACCTTCGACCGCGAGCAGGGGTATCGACTTGATGGGCACCTCTCGTGTGTGACCTGGCTGGTCTTCCGCACGGGGATGTCGCGCGGCACCGCATTCGAAAAGCTCCGGATCGCTCACGAGTTGGGCCACCGGCCACAGGTGGCCGAGGCGTTTGCCTCGACCCGGATCTCGTACTCGGCGGTGCGCGCGATCACACGATTGGATCGAGCCGATCCTGCAGTCGACGCCGCGTTGGTGAATCTTGCGACCGTTGGGACGGTGCGCGACCTCGAGCGGGTGGTGCGTCATTATCAACTGTGCGCCGAACAGGACCAGGCGCCCGACGCCGCCCGTTTGGCCCGTCGCGGCATTCGGCTGCACCGGGCTTACGACGGATTGGGCAGCGCGGAAGTCACTTTGGACGCCGTCGAGATCGAGGAGTTCGACGCCGCCTTGAACGCGTTCATGAACGCCAACCCTGTGGACGAGTCCTCACGTGAAGACGCCCTGGCGGATCATCCGGACTCTCCTTGGGAGCGAGTAGCGCCTTGGAAACGGAAGGCGGATGCGCTTATGGAGCTGGTGCGCACCGCGATGGCCCATCTCGGTAAACGTTTCGCCGCCGGCGCAGACCGCTACATGGTTCACATCGTGCGCGATAGCGACGGACGCGGCGCCGAATACCTCGCCGGCACCCCCGTACGGCCCGGCGATGCGGCCCGAGTCTCGTGCGACGCCACGACGGTCACACACCACTACGACGGCGACGTACTGGCCCTTGGCCGGCGGACCCGGGTGTGGAGCAGCGCTCAGCGCCGTGCCATCTCGGTCAGAGACGGCGGATTCTGCCGCTTCCCGGGCTGTGACCGCACCGTATGCGATGTCCACCATCTGCAACCGTGGGCCGCCGGCGGCCTGACCGACGTCGAGAATGGGCTGTTGTTGTGCACTCGGCACCACACCTTGATCCACGACGGATTCTCGGCCGGTGGCGATGCCAACCGAGGTGTGAGCTTTCAGCGGCCCGACGGTAGCCTGATAGCCACAACTACCCCGATAACCCGCCTGAACCGCCGCGACAAGTGCTCGCCTGGGACCTAGGGCTGGAGTAAGCGTGACTGGACCTCCCCCCGATATCGACGAACTGCTGCAACGCGTGGACACGTGCATGTGGCGCGACCAGGAACGACTCCGTCGTCGCATAGAACAGACAGGGGCCACGGGCAGGGTCCTGTCGCAACTGGCAGCAGCCGAAGCGAAGATCGCCACCCGCCGCGCCGCCGTTCCGCTCCCCTACTACCCTCGCGAGCTTCCCATCGTCGCCCGCAAAGACGACATCGCGGCGGCCATCCGCGACAACCAGGTGGTGGTGGTCGCCGGGGAGACCGGCTCCGGAAAAACCACCCAACTGCCCAAAATTTGCCTGGAACTGGGGCGCGGGGTGCAAGGCATGATCGGCCACACCCAACCGCGCCGTATCGCGGCCCGCAGCGTCGCCGAACGCATTGCCAGCGAAATGGAAGTCGAGTTAGGCGATGCCGTGGGCTACGCCGTCCGCTTCACCGACCGGGTCGGTGAGTCCACCCTTGTCAAACTGATGACCGACGGAATTCTCCTGGCCGAACTGCGCGCCGACCGCCGCCTCCTAGCCTACGACACCATCATCGTGGACGAGGCCCATGAGCGGAGCCTCAACATCGATTTCCTGCTCGGGTACCTCAAGGGACTCTTGCCACAGCGCCCCGAGCTCAAGGTGATCATCACCTCGGCCACCATCGACACGGAGCGCTTCTCCCGACACTTCTCCAACGCCCCCATCGTCGAGGTCTCGGGCCGCACCTTTCCTGTGGAACTGCGGTACCGGCCGGTGGCCGACGAGGCCGAAGACCGTGACAGGGATCAAAATGACGCCATCTGCGACGCGGTCGATGAAGTGATCAACGAAGGTCCGGGGGACATTTTGGTCTTCCTGGCCGGCGAACGCGACATTCGCGACGCGGCCGACGCGCTGGCCAAACGCGGGTTGGCGGCCACCGAGGTAGTCCCGCTTTACGCCCGCTTGTCGGCCGGCGAGCAGCACCGGGTGTTTCAGCCCCATCGCGGCCGACGAATCGTGCTGGCCACAAACGTCGCCGAGACCTCGCTCACCGTGCCCGGAATCCGCTATGTCATCGACCCGGGCACGGCGCGCATCTCTCGCTACAGCCGTCGAACCAAAGTGCAACGCCTTCCGATCGAGGCCATCTCTCAGGCGTCGGCCAACCAACGCGCCGGCCGATGCGGTCGGCTGGGCCCCGGGATTTGCATCCGCCTGTACACCGAAGCGGACTTCGGGAGCCGCCCGTTGTTCACCGATCCGGAAATCCTGCGCACCAACCTGGCGTCGGTTCTGCTTTCGATGGCATCGCTGGAGTTGGGAGAAGTCGCTGACTTCGGTTTCGTCGACCCGCCCGATAGCCGACAAGTGACCGACGGCATCGCGCTGTTGGAGGAGTTGGGCGCGTTCAAACCCGGCGCCGAGCCGCTACGGCGACTGACGGCCCTGGGCCGGCGGCTGGCCCGGCTGCCACTCGACCCCCGCCTGGGACGCATGGTGCTGGAAGCCGAGCGTCTCGGTTGTGTGGCGGAGGTCGCCATTATCGCCACCGCGTTGTCCATCCAGGATCCGAGGGAGTACCCCGCGGAGCACCGGGCCGCGGCCACCGAGTCGCACCGTCGCTTTGCCGATCGCAACTCGGATTTCGTGGCGTACCTCAACCTGTGGCGTTACTTGCGCACGGAGCAGGCGGCACGCAGCTCCAACCAGTTCCGCAAGCTGTGCCGCTCCGAGTACCTCAACTTCCTGCGTGTCCGCGAATGGCAGGACCTGCACGGCCAACTCCGTTCGGTGGCGCGCGAAGTAGGGATCCGCTTTGATCCCATGGCCGACGCGGCCACCCCCGACGGCATCCATCTCGCTCTGCTCTCCGGACTGCTTTCTCACATCGGGCTGCGGGACAACGAGCGGGGCGACTACCTGGGCGCGCGGAACGCCCGTTTCGCACTCGCTCCCGGTACCGGTCCGGTCGCGGCACGCTGGGTCATGGCCGCTGAACTAGTCGAAACTCACCGCCTGCAGGCTCGCACGGTGGCCCGCATCCGACCCGAGTGGGCTGAAAAACAGGGGACCCACCTCGCGCTGCGCTCCTTCAGCGAACCGCGCTGGGACTCCCGCAGCGGCGCTGCGGTAGCCACCGAACGCGTCAGCCTCTACGGGTTGGCGGTGGTGGCCGGGCGGCGGATCCGCCTGTCCACCGTCGACCCCGAACTGGCCAGAACCCTGTTCATCCGCCACGCCCTGGTGGACGGTGACTGGCGCACGCCTCATCGTTTCGTGGAGGAAAATCGCGAGGTTGTGGCCGAAGCACGCGAGCTCGCGGACCGGGCTCGCCGTCGGGACGTCTGGGTCGACGACGATGCACTCTTGCGCTTCTACGACGAACGGATCGGCGACGAAGTCGTTGACGCCGGCCGATTCGACCGATGGTGGGCGCAGGCCCGCCGACGCGACCCGGGCCGCCTGGAGTTCAAAGTGGAGGCGCCGGCGGGCGCCGCGCCCCTCGATCCCACCGCATTCCCTCCCCTGTGGCATCAGGGCGACGTAGCCCTGCCGTTGCGCTACGTATTCGACCCGGGAGCACCTGACGACGGTGTCACCGTTGAGATCCCCATCGGAGCACTCAACCAACTGGAACCGATCGGTTTTGACTGGCAGGTACCCGGGCTGCGCGCCGACCTGGTCACCGGACTCATTCGATCCCTCCCCAAGGAACTGCGCCGCAACTTCGTGCCTGTCCCCGAGCATGTGCACGCCTTTCTCGACCGGGTGGGTGACCATCCGCCGGCCGTAGCGCTGCTCGGTGCCCTGGCCCGGGACCTGGGCCGGCGCACCGGGGTGGGCATCCCGGCCGGAAGTTGGGACCTCGACGCCTTGCCTGAGCACCTGCGCATCCGTTTCGAGGTACGCGCGCCCGACGGCGAGGTCCTGGCCAGCGGCCGGGACCTGCCGGCGCTGCAGCGCCTGCTGGCCGCCCGTATTCACCAGGCGGTGGCCCAGGCCCCCGCCGCCTTGCAACGCCACAATGTGGAGTCCTGGGACCTGGGAACCCTGCCCCGCACCGTGCGCTCCGTACACGGTGGGGCCACCGTGATCGGCTACCCGGCGTTGGTTGACGAAGGCGGGCGGGTGGCCCTGGCCACCTTCCCCAACGAAGGCGAACAGCGCCGCGCCCATTGGGCCGGCGCCCGTCGCCTCCTGCTTGAGCAGGCGGGGTCGCCGCTTCCCCGGGTACGACGGTTGCTGACCAACGAGACATCGCTGGCCCTGGCCCGGGCCCCCTACCGCTCCAGCGGCGACCTCTTCTACGAGGCCGTCCTGGCCGTAGCGGATCGGTTGATCGCCGAGGCTGGCGGCCCCCCCTGGGACAGCGCGAGCTTTGCCGCCCTGTCGGCCGGCTTCGACGCCCGGTTGGTACTGGAGGTGGCGGAGCTGGTCACCTTGGTCGGCGCCATTCTCACCTCAGCCCGGCGGGTGCAGACCCGTCTCGAAGGGATGGGAGTGGGCCTCCTCGACGCGGTGAGCGACCTGCAGGCTCAGCTGGGAGCGCTGGTGTTTCCCGGGTTCGTCGGGGCCTTTGGAGCGCGGCGGCTTCGCGACGTCGCCCGCTACGTGGAGGGCATGGAGCGCCGGATTGACAAGCTGGCAGCGGACCCCACGCGCGACGCCGAGCGGATGCGCCGAGTCCGGCGTCTGCGCGATGCAGTTGAGGTTGCCGTTGCCACCCTTCCCGGCGGGCAGCGCCGGGGGGACGTAACAAAGGTGCGCTGGCTCCTCGAGGAGTTGCGGATCAGCCTTTTCGCGCAGTCACTGGGCACCGCGGAACCGGTGAGCGAAGATCGGGTGCGCCGAGCGATTGCGGCGCTCGGGACCTGAGCGCCGCAATCGCTCAGCGCCCGGGAAGCAGGGAGTAGCTGGGGAAGTTCCCGAAGAGCCGCTCGTCGCCCCCTTCGGGACCATAGGTGACGGCTTGGACCAGCAAGTCCCCGCCGACGAAGGCTCCCTTCCATGACGCTCCGAGACCGCCGAACACTTCTTCGCGGTCCCCGCGGCTGCGGGGCTTGTTGACCCCCACTTTGAACGCCTGCAGCTGCTCCGCGACCCGGGCCGCGAAATCCCGGTCGTCGGTGGCCACGCTGGCCACCAAAGAACCGCCGGAGGCATTCATGGCCGCCAATAACTCCGACTCGGTGTCAACCACCACGATGGAGTCGATGGGGCCGAAGGGCTCGGCGTGGTGCAGCGACCACGACGCGGGCGGGGCAAGCACGCAGGACGGGGCAACGTAGGCCGACAAGTCCTGGAAATCCAGGAACGCTCCCTCGGCCAACGACCCTTGGTGCAACGGGATACCCCCACCCGCCGTCGCCTCATCGAACTGGTTCGCCAAGTCCGAGGCTTTCGAAGCATGGATGACCGGCCCGAAATCCAAATCCGGCAACGGGTCACCCGGATCGGCGACCGCCAGCGGATGGCCGAAACGCACAGCATCGATGACCGGCAGGTACATCTCCAAAAATGCGGGGAACAGTCGCCGCTGCACGACATAGCGCGGATAGGCGGTGCAGCGTTGCTTGGCGTACTCGAATCCTTTTCGCAAATGCTGCGCCAGCAGATGCCACTGCGAAAAATCCCAGATGCCCCAGGCGTTGAGACCCTCCTGTTCGAGCATGTGACGCCGGCCGGTATCGGCCAACGACACCGCCGCCTTGCGCCCATTGGCTCTGCCCCCCACGAACGCCAATGCACCCAAGCCCTCGGAGCGGATCAGCGCCTCGCCCAACTGGGCGCCCACCCCTGACAGCAACGTCACCGGGAGCCCAGCTCGTCGCATCAACGCGTGGGCCAGCGTGAGACAGTGAAATCCGCCCTGCGAAGGCGTCTTGGCCACCACTGCATTGCCGGCCAACGCCTGCACCAACTCGGAGTGCACCTGCACGCTCATGGGATAGTTCCAGCTGGCGATGTTGGACACCGGGCCAGGGAGGGGGCCTCGCTGCTGGGGGGTACCCAGATGCAACTGGCGCTCGATCTCCCCTACATACCAGCGCACACCGTCGTTGCAGCGGTCCACATCGGCGCAGGCCAGCCGCCACGGCTTGCCTATTTCCCACACCAGCAGCAAGGCCAGCAGGTCCCGGTGCTCGCACAACAGATCCACCGCTGCGGTGACTCGTGTCCGGCGTTCGTCCAGATCGACCTTGCCCCACGCCTCATGCTCGGCCCGGGCATGCACCACGGCGGCAACGGCCTCGTCATAGGTGATACGGGGCGGTCCGGGGATGGGCGTGCCGTCGACCGGGGTGACATGATCGCCGGGCATACCCACCCGACGCCATTCTCCCGAAATAAGATTGCGGAGGCGGTCGGAATCAAACGCTTCGGGTGCGACGTTCACACAACGGGCGTACGTTTCCCACCACGACGTACCGGGCTTGAGTTGCAATGCCATCCGAGGAGCGTAGCGGGCTGCGCCGCCATTCCCCATTGGATTGATCAGGGTCGCGGCAACTCCCTAAGCGCCGCGTCGGGGGGGCATTCGGCTGCGGCTTCGCAAGCCTCTGCTGCGGCTTCGCAAGCCTCTGCGGCCGCTTCGCACGCGGCGACGACATTGCACTCCGCGCTCTCCTCGGCCAGCGCGGGGGCAAGCTGTTCGCACAGCAGCTGCAGGGTTTGGAGTTGCTCGGCTTCGAGCCGGTCGAAGAGGAGTTTGCGCACCAGTGCCACATGCGGAGGAGCGGCTCGGCTCAACACGGCCGAACCCTGCTCCGTGAGCTGCGCGTCGCGCTCCCGGCCGCTCGAGGGACGGGGCCGACGGCGCACCCATCCGGCGGACTCCATGCGGGCCACGGCGTGCGACAGTCGGCTCGGAGAGAAGTCCAACTTGGCGGCCAGGTCACCCATCCGCAAGCGTTGCTCGGGCGCCTCGGCCAACGACACCAGGATCCCGAAGTAGGCGTGGGGCAAGCCTGCGTCGCCCAGCATCTGGCGCTCCAACGCCCGGTTGAACAGGCGCACCGTGTTCAGCAGCGTGCGCCACTGACACTGCTCGGCATCGGTCAACCAGCGAGGCTCCTCCATCGCTCCCAGATTAGGCCAACAATGGAATAGTTGAAGGCTAAAATATCTTGACCTGGTCACGTCACCCATTTCCGGAGGTCACCATGCCCATCCAGCGCTTGAACCACGCCGTCCTCTACATCCGCAACCTCCAGCGCAGCCTGGCCTTTTACCGAGATCTGCTGGGCTTCCGGGTGGTCAATCAGATCGACGGGCGCGCCGCGTTCATCCAGGCCCCAGGGTCCACCAACGACCACGACCTGGGCCTGTTCGAGATCGGCGGGTCGGCTCCCGACAGCGCGGCGGGGCGCACCGTCGGCCTCTACCACCTGGCTTGGGAGGTCGACACGCTGGCCGAGCTGGCCCGGCTGGCGACCGTTCTCCGCCAAGCCGGCGCCCTGGTCGGCGCCAGCGACCATTCGACCACCAAGTCGCTCTACGCCAAAGACCCCGACGGTTTGGAGTTCGAGGTGGCCTGGGTGGTGCCCGCCGCGCTACTGAGCGCGGGGGACATGGACCGGCGGTCGATTATCGCCCACCTCGACCTTCCGGGCGAGATCGAGCGCTTCGGGGCCGACACCCCCGGAGGGATCGGCGTCTCCGTTCCCGCGTGAGGCCAGCCTCCGCGCCTCAGGCCGTCGCCCTGGTCGCGGCGATGGCCACGACCGGCGCGCCGAGACGCTCGCCGCCCTGCGACCCCAAGAACGGCTCCCCGAACGCGAAGACCCCGCCGTCGCCCGCGGCGAGCCAGTAGCCGCCGTCGCCCGCGCCCGCCATCCCCACGATCGGCGCGTTGAGCCGCAGCGAGCCGAGCGACCCCGCGAAGTGCGCAGCCCCGAAGGAAAAGATCCCGCCGTCGGAGGCCACTAGCCAGTAGCCCTGGGCGCCGGTCGCCGTGGCCATCCCCACGACCCGAGCATTGAGCGGGTGGCCACCCATGGATCCCAGGAAGCGGGCATCACCGAAGCTGAACACGCCACCATCGGAAGCCACCAGCCAATACCCCCGACCGTCGGGTGTCGCGGCCATGGCCACGATGGGGGCGTTGAGGTGAATGTTCCCGGCCGAGCCGTAGTAGCCGATGTCACCGAAGGTGAACACCCCACCATCCGAGGCCACCAACCAGTAGCCCCGGCCGTTGGGAGCTGCCGCGATCCCCACCACCGGGGCGTTCAGGCGAAGGTTGCCCGTCGATCCGAAGAATGGAGCGTCAAAGCTGAACACGCCCCCATCGGTGCCGATCATCCAGTACCCGTCGGTGGCGGGGTCGGTCGCCGCTCCCCGGATGGGCGCATTCAACGCACCGTTGATCGCACCGTGGTAGGGAGCGTTCCCGTGGTTGTAGACGCCACCCGCGGAGCCGAACAGGTCGTAGCCCTGCTTCGACGCCGGAGCTGGCACCCCGGCCGGCCCGTCGAACGCCTTGATCCCCGAGTCGGTGCCGACCAACAGCAAACCCAGCGCGGCGCTCGGAGAGGCAAACGTGGGAACCGCACCGACGTTGAGCTGCTGGAGGACCGCTCCGGTGGACGGGTCGAGCTGCTGGAGGAGGCCGGAGTTGTACTGCAGTGCCCACAACTTCCCTCCGACCAGGATGGGGGCGCCGTTGACACCACCCGCCAGCCAGCCGCGCGAGTCGGTGCGCAGGTCGATTTCCTGGATGCCACCACCCCGGCACGGCACGTAGAGGGTGTCCAGCGTGGCGTCCCAAGCGTTTCCGCCGTCGGGATTGCTCCCGCACACACCTCCGATGGACGCCACCTCAGACAGGTTGCTTTGGCGCAACACGTAACCGACATCGGTCTTCCCCACCGCGAAGACGGTGCCGTTGGTGGCGGTGGACCCCGGAATCAATGTGGGCGCATCAGTGGACAGGTCCTCGTCGCCGCCGGCCACCGTGTCCTTGAACGAAGCCAGCGGCGTGCCCAGGTTGGGGCCCAGCTTGACGACGCTTTCGGTGTAGAGGCCCGGATCCGGGCCACCCTCGGGCGGGTCGGGGTTGGCGTTGCCCGTGGTGGCATACACGTCGCCTGCACTGTCGATGGCGGGACCCCCCGGCTCCCAGATGGCGCCGCCTTGGCCGCCGGCCTGCGTGGCCACCTCGAAGCTGACCGACGCGCGAGCACCGGTCTCGTCCACGCCGACCAGCCACCCGTGATAGTTCCCGCAGTCCCCGGAGTTGCCGCCGTAGCCCACGTACACCCGGCCGTTGCCCAGCGCCAGCGATGCCCGCTGCAGAAGGTTGATCCGGCTCTCGCCGGCGGGCAGCGGCGGGTCGGCGTCCACCGAGCGAACGACGGCGCCGGTGTAGAGATCGAAGCCCACCAGCTGGTGCTGCACCGTGGGAGGCGACGCCCCGTTGGAGACCTCGCCCACCACGTAGAGCACCCCGCTGGCCGTGTCGACGACCGGGGTACTGGTGATTCCGAGCGGGTCGACGTCACCGCAGCCTGCGTACTGGTCGACGTCGGTCAAAGGCTGACCGATATTGTGCGCCCACAGCACGCCGCCGTCGTGGGCGTCGAGGGCGTAGACGTCGTTGTCCTCCGTCACTACGAACACCCGACCGTCGGCTACCACCGGCTGGCCGTAGACCGCGGCGCCGTCCAGGGGGGCCGTCCACGCCGACGACAGGTTGCTCAGGTTGTCACTGGAGTCCACACCCGTGCGGCCGGGGGAGGCATGATACGTGGGCCAGGTCGGATCAGCGGACGCCGGGCCTGCGGTGCCGGCCAGCACGGCAACCACGACCGCCAGCGCCACGCCGATCACGCCGCGTTTGGTGGGGTTTCCCTTGAAATGAACGCGCACCCGGCACAGACTGCCACGCCCCGCGGCCCGGCGCTCAGCTAGCCACGGGTCACCCGCCCCAGCGCAATCGCCTGCCCATCGCAGAATCGCCTGCCCATCGCAGAATCGATCGTGCGGCTTGGCCCCCGATCGGGTGCGGGGGGTAGCGTTCGGCGAGGATCATGAGCGACGAAACCGAGCACCTCGAGCTGGCCGGGGAGTTTCCCGCCATCACACGCGAACAGTGGCGCGTCCTGGTGGACGGCGTGGTGGGCAAAGGCCTCAAGGATCCGACGCCCGAGGAACTGTCCCGCCGCTTCGAGCGCACCCTGGTCAGCACCACCTACGACGGCATCGCCATCCAGCCCCTCTACGACGGTTCCGAGGGCCAACGCGACCCGGGCCTGCCCGGCCAGGCGCCGTTTACCCGCGGTCGCACCCCGCTGGGCAGCGCCATCGGCGGGTGGGACGTGTGCCAACGCGTCGAGGTGTCGGGGGACGGCACCGACGCCGGCCCCGTCGTGCTGAACGAACTGGAGAACGGTGCCACCTCCGTGTGGCTGGGCCTCCCTCCCGCGGGCCCCGTCACCGTCGATGTGCTGGATCGGGCGCTGAACGGCGTGTACCTCGACCTGGTGCGGGTCCGTGTCGACGGCGCTCCGGGAGCGGCGGACGCCTTGGTCGAGTTGTGGAACCGCAGGGAGGTGCCGGCCGGCGACGCCCGCGGCAACCTGGGCCACGATCCACTGGGCTACGCGGCGCGCCAAGGACACTACGACACGGTCGGCGCGGCGACGGACGCCGCGGTGTCGAGCGCGCAGCGCTGTATCAGCGAACTGCCCGGCGTGCGCTCGTTCGTGGTGGACGCCACCAGCTACCACCGCGCCGGGGCGAGCGACGGCCAGGAGCTCGGTTGCGCCTTGGCGACCACCGTGGCTTACCTCCGCGCCATGGTCGACGCCGGGTGCTCACCCGCCGGCGCCTGGAGCCAGCTCGAGATCCGCCTGGCGGCCACCGCGGAGCAGTTCCCCACCATCGCCAAATACCGGGCCGCCCGTCGCTGCCTGGCGCGCGTCGCGGAGGTGGTGGGCGTCGACGCGAGCCTGGGAGTGGTTCCCCTGCACGCAGTGACCTCCTCGGCCATGCTCAGCGCCTACGACCCCTGGGTCAACCTGCTGCGCACCACCGTGGCCTGCTTCGCGGCCGGGGTGGGCGGCGCCGACGCGGTCACCGTGGCCCCCTATGACCACGTGGCCACCGGACCCGGATCGAGCGAGCTCGGCCGACGCCTGGCGCGCAACATCCAGTCGCTGTTACTGGAGGAATCCGGGGTCGCCCGGGTCATCGATCCCGGGGGCGGGTCGTGGTACGTGGAGGCCCTCACCGGCGGACTGGCGGCCGCCGGCTGGGCCTTCTTCCAGGAGATCGAGGGGGCGGGGGGCATGGCCGACTCGTTGAGCAGCGGGCTGGTGGCCGAGCGGTTGGCCGCCACCTGGCAGGCTCGCAGCGCCCGGCTGGCCACCGGGGCCGATCCTCTGACGGGGGTCAGCGAGTATCCCAACATCGACGAGGCTCCCCCCGCGGTAGCCCCTGACCGCGACGGCCCCGACCGCGACGAGGTCGCCGGAGCGGGGTTGCCCGTCCATCGGTACCCGGAGGCCTTCGAGCGCCTCCGGGCCCGCAGCGACCGCCACCTGGCCATCGAGGGGCAACGGCCGACGGTGTTCTTGGCCACCATCGGCACTCCTGCGGAGTTCACGGCTCGGGCCACTTTCGCCAAAAACCTGTTCGAGGTGGTGGGCATCCGGGCGTTGAGCGATGAAACCCCGGGCGCCGACCAGGTCGCCGCGTTCGCGGCGAGCGGGGCCGAGTTGGTGTGCATCTGCTCGAGCGACAAGCAGTACCAGCCGCACGCCGCGGCGACCGCCCGCGAGCTGATAGCGGCCGGGGCCACGCGGGTCTATCTGGCCGGCCGACCAGGAGAACAGAAGGCGGAGTGGGAAGCGGCGGGCGTCGCTGAGTTTGTCTACTTGGGCGGTGACCGTGTCGATACCCTGGCGCGGGCTCTCGATATGGCAGGTGTCCGTTGAGCAACAATCCTGTTCCCAGTTTCGCCGGCATCCCCCTCGAAGGGGCGACCCCCGCACCAGCCGACCTGGGCCGCTGGCAGGAGCAGGCAAAAGTGGAGGGCGGCGACGACCCGGCAACCCTGGCTTGGCACTCCCCCGAGGGCATCGATGTGGCCCCCCTGGCCACCGCCGCCGACCTCCAGGGTCTGGATTTTCTCCACACCTACCCCGGTGCCCCCCCGTATCTCCGTGGCCCGTACCCCACCATGTACGTGAACCAGCCGTGGACGGTGCGCCAATACGCCGGCTTCTCCACGGCCCAGGCTTCCAACGCCTTCTACCGGCGCAACCTGGCCGCAGGACAGAAGGGCCTGTCCGTCGCCTTCGACCTGGCCACCCACCGCGGCTACGACAGCGACCACCCCCGGGTGGCCGGCGACGTGGGCATGGCCGGGGTGGCCATCGACTCGATCTTGGACATGCGCCAACTCTTCGACGGGATCCCGCTCGAGCAGATGAGCGTATCGATGACCATGAACGGGGCCGTGCTGCCCATCCTCGCTCTGTTCATCGTGGCGGCCGAGGAGCAAGGCACACCTCCGGCCAAGCTGGCGGGGACCATACAGAACGACGTGCTCAAAGAGTTCATGGTCCGCAACACCTACATCTACCCGCCCGTGCCCTCCATGCGGATCATCTCGGACATCTTCGCCTACACGTCGCGCGAGATGCCCAAGTTCAACTCCATCTCCATCTCCGGCTACCACATGCAAGAAGCAGGCGCGACCGCCGATTTGGAGTTGGGCTACACCCTGGCCGACGGAGTCGAGTACATCCGATCCGGCCTGGCCGCAGGCCTCGACATCGACGCCTTCGCTCCCCGCTTGTCGTTCTTCTGGGCCATCGGCATGAACTTCACCATGGAGGTGGCCAAGCTGCGGGCGGCGCGCCTGCTGTGGGCCAAGCTGGTGCGGCAGTTCTCGCCCCGCAGCGACAAGTCGCTGTCGCTGCGCACCCATTCGCAAACCTCCGGGTGGTCGCTCACCGCCCAGGACGTGTTCAACAACGTGGCCCGCACCTGCATCGAGGCCATGGCTGCCACCCAGGGCCACACCCAGTCCCTCCACACCAACGCCCTCGACGAAGCACTGGCCCTGCCCACCGATTTCAGTGCCCGCATCGCCCGCAATACCCAGTTGTTCCTGCAGCAGGAGTCGGGAACGTGCCGGGTTATCGACCCGTGGGGTGGGAGCTACTCGATCGAGCGGCTGACCTACGACTTGGCGAAGCGGGCGTGGGACCATATCGCCGAGGTAGAAGCGGCCGGCGGCATGACCGCGGCCATCGAAGAGGGCATCCCCAAGCTGCGCATCGAGGAAGCGGCGGCCCGCACCCAGGCCCGGATCGACTCCGGTCAGCAGCCGGTCATCGGCGTCAACAAGTACCGCCCGACGGTGCTCGACGCCATCGACGTGCTCAAGGTGGACAACACCGCGGTGCGGACCGAGCAACTAGAAAAGCTTCGTCGCCTGCGCGCCGAGCGCGACAGCGCGGCGTGCGAAGTGGCGCTCGACCGCCTCACCGCAGCCGCCCAGGAGGGCACCGACGGTGGCCCCAGCACGGAGGCCAACAACCTGCTGGCCTTGGCGGTGGTGGCGGCCCGGGCGGGGGCCACGGTGGGCGAGATCAGCACGGCGTTGGAGAAAGTGTTCGGTCGTCACACGGCCAGTGTCCGTACCATCTCAGGCGTGTACCGCAAAGAGCTGGCCGACTCCGCTGATGCCGAAGCGGTACGCCAAGCCGTCGAGGCCTTCGAGGAACGCCACGGCCGCCGGCCCCGCATCCTGGTGGCCAAGATGGGCCAGGACGGCCATGACCGGGGCCAGAAGGTCATCGCCACCGCATTCGCCGACCTCGGTTTCGACGTCGACGTCGGCCCGCTGTTTCAAACCCCGGGAGAGGTGGCCCGCCAAGCGGTCGAAGCCGACGTGCACGTGGTGGGGGCGTCGTCCCTGGCCGCCGGGCACCTGACGCTGGTCCCGCAGTTACGCGACGAACTGGCGGCGCTCGGCCGCGACGACATTTTGATCGTGGCAGGAGGGGTCATTCCCCCGCAGGATTTCGCCGAGTTGTACGCGGCGGGCGCGGCCGCCATCTTCCCGCCGGGCACCGTCATTTCCCGCGCCGCGCTCGACCTGCTGGCCCAGCTCGACGCCCGCCTCGAAAACGGTTGAACGACGCGCTGGTCGCCCGGTACGCGCAAGGCGTCTTGGCCGGCGAGCGGGCCACCGTGGCCCGAGCCATCACCCTTGTCGAGTCGACCAAAGCCGATCACCGGCCGTTGGCCACCGAACTGATCGACACCCTGCTGCCCCAGTCCGGACGTTCCGAGCGAGTGGGGATCAGCGGAGTGCCGGGGGCGGGGAAATCCACCTTCATCGACGAGTTGGGCACCCTCCTGACCGGAGGGGGGCACCGGGTCGCCGTTCTGGCCGTGGATCCTTCCTCAACTCGCACGGGGGGGAGCATCCTCGGCGACAAGACGCGCATGACCCGCCTGGCCAATGACCCGCACGCCTATGTGCGCCCCTCGCCGACCTCGGGCACCCTGGGGGGCGTGGCCCGGGCCACTCGCGAAGCGATGGTTATCTTGGAGGCCGCCGGCTACGACGTGATCATCGTGGAGACCGTCGGTGTCGGCCAGTCCGAAGTGGCGGTGGCCCACATGGTGGATTGCTTCGTGGTGCTCACCGTGGCACGCACCGGCGACTCCCTCCAGGCCATCAAACGGGGCATCCTGGAGCTGGCGGAGATCGTTGTGGTCAACAAAGCTGACCACGGACACGAAAAGGAGGCGCTGGCCACCGCCACCGAGCTGGGCGAGGCCTTGCACCTCAGTCAGCCGGCCAACGCCGAATGGATCCCGCCCGCATTGACCTGCAGCGCGCTGAGCGGTGACGGGGTGGGCGAGGTGTGGGCCGCTGTGGAGCGCCACCGCGCCATCCTGGCGGCCAGCGGAGCCAGGGAACGGCGCCGGGCCACCCAACAGGTGGAGTGGATGTGGGCCACCGTGCGCGACCGGCTCCTGCGCAGTCTCCGTGAGGCACCGGCCTTGCGGGCCGAACTTCCTCGCCTGGAGGCGCAGGTGCGCGCCGGCGAGACCAGCGCGTCGGCCGCCGCCGAGCGCATCTTGGACCTCTTTGATCAGACGGGACGGAAGTAGGGCAGGTTGATCTCTTCGCTCAGGCGGTGAAACTCCACCGCCACTGCGTGACCCACCTCGATGGCGTCGTGCTCGCACCCGATCAGGTTGGACAGGATCTGCCAGCCCTCGTCGACGTCCACGATGATGGGGGCGTAGGGAACCGTGAACTCCGGGGTCTGGGGCCGCCACACGGTGCTCCAACTGTAAATGGTGCCGGTCCCGCTGCTGCGTTCCCACTCCAGGGCCCGCGACGAGCAGTGCGCGCACACGATGCCCGGGGTGTGGGTGATCCCGTAGCAGTCGCGGCATCGCTGGAAGCACAACTCGCCCCGATTGCAGCCGTCCCAGTACGGCCGGGAGGCCACCGACGCGACGGGAAGGGGAATCCCCCGGCGCTGGGGTTCGAGCAGGGTCATGGCTGGGCCGTCCCGAGCAGCAGGACGTCATTGAACAGCGCTCCGGCTCCGCCGCCCGAACACATGGCCACCTCGGCCCCCTCCACCTGGCGGGTGGCGCACGTGCCCCGCAGCTGCTGGACACCTCGGATCACCCGTTGCAGCAGCTGCACGGTGGCCCCTCCGTGACTGAACGACATCAGACCCCCGTCGGTGGTCACCGGGTAACGGCCGCCGGGGCCGATCGTCCCGTCCATCACAAAGGCTCCTCCTTCGCCCTCGGGGCAGAAACCGAAGGCCTCGAACTGGCGGATGATCTCGAAACTGAACGGGTCGTAGAACTCGCACACATCCACGTCGGTCGGCCCCAGTCCGCACATCCGGAAGGCGTCTTCCGCCGCTCGGCGCCCCACCCGCCCGTTGACCAGGTCGGGACGGCGTTTGCCGCCCAGGTCAAATGAGGGGGGGTTCTGATACGAGGGACCGAAGTGGTCGGTGTTGCCGCCCAGCACGAACACCGGTGAGGTGGCCAGATCCTGGGCGATGTCGGCCCGGGCCAGGATCAGGGCGCAGCCTCCCTCCGCGGTCATGGAGCAGTCGAGGAGATGGAAGGGATCGGCGACCATCCGACTGTCGAGCACATCCTGCGCGCTGAACGGGCCCCGGCCGTAATAGACGGCTTCGGGGTTCACGTGACCGTTGTTGCGAATGGTCGCGGCCACCGTGGCCAACGCTTTGGGTTTGGTGCCGTAGCAGTGCATGTGGCGACGGGCGATCAACGCGAACTCCGCCGCGGTGAACATGCCGTAGGACACCACGAACTCGTTGGAGGGCCGGGTCCACGGTGCGGTCGATTGGCGTTCGGTGTACACACCGGCCGACCCCGCGCTGATGAGCACCACCGAGGCCAGCCCGTTGGCGATGGCCCCTGCTGCTTCGAGCACCGACGGTATGCCGAGCGGGGAGACCGACCGCCACACCGGACCGATGCGCGTCTGGTAGACGAAGTCGGCGCCGTTGGCCCCCACCACCCCGTCAATTTGGCGCGGCTCGAGGCCGGCGTCGGCCAGCGCGCCGAGGCCTGCCTCGAAGGTGATGGTCCGCGAGTCGTGGCCTTCGAGCACCCGGGCCTGGGCGGTGTTGTGCACCCCGACTATGGCCACGTCATGGAACGGATGCTTCGCCATCTTCCCCCTCTGCCTCACACGCCGGACGGCCGGGTGCCGATGATACCGGCGGCTTCGAGGCGCAGCAGTTCTTCGTCGCTGCATCCCAGGAGGCCGCCCAGAATCTCCCGGTTGTGCTGGCCCAGGGTGGGCGCCGCGCAGCGCAGCCACCGCTCGACGCTGGCGTAGCGAAACGGGACCGTCGGCGTGGCACGGCGCCCCACCACGGGATGGTCGATCTCCTCGAAATAGCGGCGGGAGCGCAGTTGCGGGCTGTCGGCCAGCAGGCGTGGCTCGCGTCCCACCACCGCGGGCACCCCTTCGCCGGCCAACGCCGCGGCCGCGTCGGCCGCCTTTCGCCCTGCGGCCCACGCGCCGAGTCCCGCGTCGAGGGCGTCGTGGTGGGCGCGCCGTCCGGCCACAGTGGCCAGGTTCGGGTCCTGCGCCCATTCCTCCTGCCCCAGGGCCCGGCACAGGCCGCGCCATTGGCCGTCGGTTTCCACCGACACGGCCAGCCACTGGTCGAAACCGGCGCACGCGTAGCACCCCTGGGGGGCGGCGTTGGGCGACCGGTTGCCGTCGCGCTCGAGCAGGTTGCCGTACGCCGTGTACTCGATGACCAGCTCCGCCGCCGCGTTGAGGGCACCTTCCACCATGGTCACCTCCAGGTGGCAGCCCCGCCCGGTGCGCTCCCGCTCGGCCAACGCCACCAGGAGCGCGAACGCCGCGTGCATCCCCGCGTTGGGGTCGCTGGGACCGCGCTGGATACGCGGTTGGTCGTCGCGATGCCCAGTGACCCACGCCATCCCCGTCACCTGTTCCATGGTCTGCGCGAAACCGGTGTTGTCGCGCCACGGGCCCGACAACCCGAAGGCCGGCATGCGCACCAAGATGGCCTGATCGTTCAACTTGGCGATGGCGTCGCGACCCAGCCCGAAGTTGGCCATGACCCGGGGCGTGAAGTTCTCGATGACCACGTCGCTGCGGGCGATGAGCTGCTCGAGCAAACCCAGGCCCTCGGGGGTGGTCAAATCGAGGGTGATGCCGTGTTTGTTGGTGTTGGAGCACAGGTAGTGACTCGAACGCTCCCACCACGGTCCTTCCATCCCCAGCGCGGCGCCGGTCATCCGCATGCCGTCGGGACGGCTGACGGACTCCACGTGGATGACTTCGGCGCCCAGCGCGGCGATGAGGCCCGAGGCCACCGGACCGGCCCACCAGGCGGTGAGGTCCACCACCCGCACCCCTTCGAGGGGCAGGCGTCGCTCGCCCCGGGGTGGTGCCGGGCGCGCCGAGCGGCGCGCCTCGATACCGCCGGTGTGTTCCCCGAGGCGGGGCGACGGGCCGGGAGGCGGCGGGTCGGCATCGTCGAGGCGCCACGGCCGCCGGGGCATCTTGAAGGTCCCGGTGGGGTCGTCGATGAACACTTGTCGCGCCGCGAAATGGGGGAAGTCCAAGATGTCGGCGCCGTTGTGGACCGGGGCCACCGGGATGCGCAGGTCGGACGCGCCGGCCACGATCTCCGCGCTGGAGTGGCGCCCAGTCCAGTCGTGGACGGCGCGGTTCCATTCGTCCCAGCGCGCCTGGCGGCCCGCCGCGGTGGCCAGCTGCTCGTCGCCCAACAGGTCAGGGCGCTCGATGAGCAGCAGGAAGTCGTTCAGTTGTTGGCGGCTGTTGGTGGTGAAGCCGACGTAGCCGTCGCCGCTCGGCTCGATCGACGGCGTCTCGAAGGTGCGCTGCGCTTTGGTGATGGGCGGACTCCCGCTCAACGCGTAGCCATAGTGGGCGTAGCCCCCGCCGGCGATGCTCATGGTCTCGGCGATCGAGAAATCGACGTGCTCGCCGTGCCCGTCGCGTTGCGCCCGGAGGGCGGCCGCGGTGACCGCCACCGCGGCGAAGGTGCCGGCCACCCATTCGCTGGTGCGCCCGCCCGCCATGATCGGCACCTGTTGGGGACCGCCCCGGCCCACCAGGCCCCCGGACTCGGCCTGGATGATGAACTCGGTGCTCGGCGACTCCGCCAACGGGCCCGTGCGACCGTAGGGGGTGACCGCCATCCACACCAGTCCGGGCCAGCGGGTAGGGATGTCGAGCGCGTCGAAGACTTCGGCGGCGAAACCCTCGACGACGATGTCCGCTCCGTTGATCAGCTCCTCGACATGCGCGTCGCCGGGACGGCCCAGCACCGATCGGGTTCCGTGGTGCAAAAAGCGGAAGAGGGCGCCCCCCTGGTCGGGGTCGGGTGTCGCTCCGCCGGCCGACCAGTTGCGCCACGGATCCCCTTCGGGGGGTTCGATCTTGATGACGTCCGCGCCCGCGTCGGCCAGCAGCTTCGTGCAGTAGGCGCCGGCGATGCCGAACGTGAAATCGAGGACCCGCAGCGCCCCCAGCCCCTGCGGGCGCTCGTCCTCGGGCACTAGTAGGCGGGCGTCTCGGTGATCGCCACGTCGAGGTCGAGCCCGAAGTAGGCCGCGGGGTTGTGCAGGGTCACCTGGCGGCGAAGATCGCTGCGACCGTCGAACGCCTTGTCCAGGTAGGCGTGCGAGTTGGGGAACGAACCGACCGAGTGCGGGAAATCGGTGCCCCACATGATGTTGTCCCAAGGAATGAACGCGGCCATCTCAACCGCCCGGGGATCGCGGATCATCGAGAAGTAGCAGTGCTTCTGGATGTACTCGCTGGGGGTGAGCGCCATGCGGCGTCCATCGAACGCCGTCGAGAAGATCTCGTGGTTGTCGTCCATGAAATACAGGGTCGAGGGAAGCCAACTGGCGTTGGTCTCTGCGAAATAGAAGCGGATCTCGGGGAAGCGGTCGAAGACGCCGGCCGCCATGAGCTGCGCCATGCAATACACGGGGGCGTGCGAACCGGCCCGCTGGCACAGCGCCGACGCGTAAGGCTGGCCGGCCGTGCCGGCTCCCGGGCCGCCGACGGGGGCCCGCACCTCGCCGAAGCCGAAGTGGGGGGAGATGGCCATATCCAACTCCAGGCAGGTGGCCCAGAACCGGTCGTCCTCGGGGGCCGCGAAACCCGTACCGTTGGGGAACATGTAGAACGCCACGGAGCGCAGACCCGCCTGGTGGGCGAAGCGCACCTCGGCCACCGCGTCGTCGATGGTGGTGACCGGGGTGACCGAGTTGCCGATAAGACGGTCGGGGGCCACCGCGCAGTAATCCTGCGCCAACCACGTGTTGTACGCCCGGATCATCGAACGATAGGCCGCCGGCTCCGAGATCCCCTCCAGGAAGCGGGTGGCGAACACCGGCGGGAAGAGCACCTCGGCGTCGATCCCGTCCTCGTCCTGCTCCCGCAGCCGCTGGGTGGCGGGGCCGGCGCCGTCGTTAGGGCTGCCGTCGGGCCGGAAGTACGACGCGGCGCTGAAACTGATGGGACCACGACCGGTGATGTTCTGGCCGTTCTTGAGCAACGGCTGACCCTCCACGATCCAGCCCTCGCCTCCATCGGGCAGGTCAACTAGACGCGGCGCCCGGCTCTTCCACTTCTCGGGGACGTACTTGACCCACGGGTCGGGCGGAGTCTCCACATGTCCGTCCGCCGATATGACCCGATAGTGACGCGCCATTTCTCGCTCCCCCCTGCTCGATAATTACCGTAGCGCTACTGCAGACCCCTCGGGCGCCCCGCGTTGATCTGTGGATCGTCCTCGAAGTACTGCACCAGGAGCGGTGAGTTCGTCCACTTGACGGGCGTGCGGTACCAGCCGCCGGCGGCCAGCGTGCCGCCGTCGGCCACGATGGTTTGGCCGACCACCCACGAGCACTGCTCGCCGGAAAGAAACAGCACCACCGAGGCCACGTCGTCGCCCTCCGCGTAGCGACCGGCCGGGATCCACACCGGCACGTGGCGGTCGTACTCGTCCCCCAGGTTGTAGAAGTTGACCTGGTGGGCCCGGGTTTTGTCCACGGCCACCGCGTTGACCCGGATGCCGGCCGGCGCCAGTTCCACGCCCAAGCTCTTGGTGAGCGAGTCGATGGCCCCCTTGAACGCGGTGTACGGCGCAGCCTGGGGCATAGCCCGGATGCCCTCCACCGACGAGAAGTTGACGATACGACCCCACCCTTTGGCCACCATGGCGGGGATCACCACGTGGCAGGCCTGCAGCACATGCAGCAGGTTCACCCGGTACAGCGCGTCCCAGCCCGCCTCGTCGGAGCGCTCGAAGGGGGCGGCCAGGCTCAGATGATGCCCCAGGGCGTTGACCAGGATGTCGATCTCACCCAGGTTGGCCACCACGTCGCCCAGGGCCCGGCGTACCTCGCCGTCGACCGTGAGGTCGGCCACCACTCCCACCGAGCGGCGCCCCAAGGCCTCGATGGCGCTCACCGTGGCCGCCGTCCGCTCGGCGTCGATGTCGACCACGGCCACGTCAGCCCCCGCCGCGGCCAGGCGCCAGGCGCTGGCCGCGCCGATCGCCCCGGCCCCGCCGGTGATGCACGCGACGCGGCCCCGGGCCGTCTGCTCAGGTTGAGTTGGCACCCGCCGGTGTCTAGCGGAGGGCTGGTCTTGTCGCAACCGGTACCGCTTGGTCCATCATGGTCGGATGCCCAGGCCCGCAGTGGTAGCACTCCTGGCCGCCCTGGTGCTGGCCGGATGCGGACAACACGCCGGCTCCGCGGCGACGGCCGCCGCGGCCCCGGCGGCCGGCTCACCGACCCCTGCCGCACCGACCCCTGCCGCTCCCACCACTCTGGCATCAACGACCACCGCGGCCCCCACCACGTTGGCGCCGACGACCACGACGACGACCATCCCGCCCACTACCACCACCACGATCCCGCCGACAACCACCACGACCGTCCCCCAAGTGGTGGCGGCCACAACAGCGCCCGGGGTGCCGCTGCCCACCGTGCCTGCCGGCTCGGTCCTCGAGGTCGGCGATTCCATCAGCCTGGACGCCGCCCCATTTCTTCAAGCGTCCGGGGTGGTGGTCAACGGGGAGGTGAGCCGGCAATTCTCCACCGGGATCGGGGTCGTGGCTGAGCTCGCGACCGCCCATCAACTCCCCGGAACCCTCGTCGTTGACTTGGGCGCCAACGGCACGGTCACTGCGGCGGAAATCGACGAGATGGTACAAGCCGCGGCGGGAGTCCATCACCTCGTCTTCGTGGACGTGATGGTGCCGCGCAGCTGGGAGCAAGCCGACAACGCGGTCCTGCTGGCCGCTCCGTCCCGCTACCCCAAACTGGTGACGGTGGCCGACTGGCACGCCGTGTCGGGCGCCCACCCCGAGTGGTTCACGGCGGACGGTGTCCACCTCAACCCGGACGGGGCCCGGGCGCTGGCCGGGCTCATCCTCGCTGCGGCGCGAAGCTAGCCGGCTACTTTTTGCCCCATATGTCGTTGCACTCCCGGCAGGTGTCCTCGGAGACCAGGCCGGCTTTCATGAGGAGCGGAAAGGCCCGGCAGGCTACACAGAACCCGAAGAACGCCTCGGCCGACGCTGCGGTGGCCAGCGCGCCGAGCACCGTGTAGGCCGCCCGTTTGCGGCCCGCGCCGAAATACAGGACGGCCGCGGTGCCCGAAAAGGCCAGACCGACGCCTTGGGCCAGGCGCTTGGGAGCGCCGGGGACGAAGCGGTGTTTCACCTTCAGGCGGGGGGTGACCACCCGAGTGGCGAACTGGCCCAGGGGACTCAACTTGGGGCCGGTCAGCACCCGGGCCGCAAAACCATAGGTGAGCGGAACCATGATCCACGGCTGATCGAAGGCGATGGTCGCGGTGGTCATGGCCACTACGCCACCGGCCACCACCCGGGCCGAGGTTTCGTTGACGGGATTCGGAAAACCGACGATCGATGCCATGCCCACAGTGTTGTGCGTGGAGACCCGTTCGCGTTCAGATATCGCCGCTGTTGCGGCGCAGACTCGTCAACAGGTCGTAGGTCTGAGTGATTTGGGAGGGATTGAGGGGAAGCGACGAAAAGACCTTGGCATTCAAATCCATGGTTGCCTTGCGCACCACCCGCCGGCCTTCCGGCGTGATCTCCACCAGCGTCGTGCGGCCATCGGTGGGGTGCGGCACGCGCACGATGAGCCCTTGACGCTCCAGACGCTGCACCGCGCTCGACGCGGAAGTGGGATGCACCTGAAGGCGGGTCCCGATCTTTCCCAACGGCAGCGACCCCTGGCGGGTGAAGTCCAGGAGAGCGAGAATTTCGAAGCGGGCGAAGGTCAGGTCGAAGGGGCGGAGGACCCCGTCGACGCTCGACAACAGAATCTGATGGACGCGCATGACCGAGGTGACCAGGGCCATCCCCTCGGCCGACTCTTCCCAGTCGTGCGCCACCCACTGGCGGCGGGCCTCCGCGATGGGGTCGAACGGTCCCCGAACCTCAGATGCCATAGGACCGCCACGCTAGTGACCGGGCGAACACCACGGTGATTATCCGACGGCCTCAATGTGATCGTGGAAGCCCCGCGACCGGTCAAGGTGTGCGGCGATTCGACCGATAGGATGGGGTGAATAGCGGCGGGGAGGGCGCTGGCCCCTTTGATCTAATACCTGGCGTAGCAAAGCCCCCAAAGTCGCGCGTTGCGGTCGCGGCGACAACGACCGTGGCCGGGTTGATCGTGTTGGCCCTCCTGCTCAGTTTCGTGTTCTTCCGAGGCGGGAGGTCCACGACCGGTCTTTCCCTGGCCGCTCCGACAACCTCGACGGTTCCTCTCATGGGGACCTCGACCACCGACACCGTGGCGCCACCGACCACCAACACTGCTCCGGCGCCGGCCGCCACCTTTGATGACGACGGCACCGTGACCCCCACCGTCGAAAACGAGGTGATGGCCACCACCTGGAAGACCTTCGCCGCCGCGTTTGCCGAGGACGACACTTCGTCGCTTGCCGCGGTGTCTACACCCGAGGTGCAAGAGACCGTCGCCGGCTACTTCTCCTGCGGCTGCACTCCATGGCCGGCCGCAGTGAGCTCCGTGTCGTTCGCCGCTGCTCCGCAAACCACGTACCCGTTGTCATTCCTCGCGGAAGTTGAGGGCAACGACTACGACGGAAAGACGCTCACCAAAGAGGTCGTGTTCAACCAGACCGGCGCCGGTCAGCCCTGGCTGGTCGCCTTTCTCGGGTACTACATCGGTGGTACGCCGCTGTTGGGCGCCACCCCGACGAACCTTCTCCAGGCACCGTCTGCCCTTCCTCAGAATCCGGCAAGTCTGGCCCAGGAGTACGCCTCGTTCTTCCAGGAGGTGGACCAGACCGACCGCCTACCGGCACTCCCCAGCGGTTTCGTCCAGGGCAGCGTAGAGCAGCAGCTCGTAACGGGCTCGCTTCAAGGTGATGCCTATGACCTCGCCCATAACCTGGCGAACCGCTACACCCACCGCGTGGCCGCGATCTCGTCGGTGTTCCCCGCGCCGGAGGGTGACCTGGTGTGCTCGACGATTGAGATGACCGACGTCGAGACACCGACCGCGGGCACCGTGATTACTCAGCCGGCGGACCAGTCGACATGGGGGGACCTGCTCGCCCCGGGCACCTACCAGTCCCTGACCTCACGAGCGACGGACCAGCCGTGCTTCTACGAGCTCACCGACGGATCGGTCTACCTGGTCACCGACATGGGTGGCCCGTTCGCGCTGGGACCCGGCTCCAGCGGCGCCGCCACGCCCTCCCCTCCCCCGGTCACGTCGCCCCCCACGTCGACGGCGACCCCGACCATCTCCACCGGCCAGCCCCCGCAGGGGGTGTCGGTAGTCGTCAGCGTCGACCGTGCGGCGGGCTCGATGACCTTCGACACGAACCAGCTCGATGTGACCTACCGGACTTGCCCGTCATTCGGTGGCCAATCGCCCACCGGCGCCCCAATCGGGGTGACCGGTGTGCAGCCCGGAGATTTTGTGACGCTGGCCGTCAACAGCGCGACCCCCTGCGTCAGCGAGTTGAACATCATCGCAGCCCCCCAGCCCCCGGCGTGCGACGCAACCAACTACGGAGGCGTGGCCACCGTCAGCTGGGTCGGCGGCAACCTGTCCGCTGATTCGATTCTGTACCGGCCGAGCGGGCCCAACGAACCGGTCGTCGGCCTGCGCTGGTGCCAGGCCCCCACCGTGGTGGGGGTCGACGGTGCCGCCATGACCATCGCTCAGATCCCGCCGGGGGCGAGCGTACAGATTTCCATGTCCGGAAATGTGTGGGTGGAGGCCATCAAGGTGCTCTCGTAGCGACGTAGCTATGGCGCTCGCGACTCAGGTGTTGCGCCGGTAGCGGCCGCCCACCTCGAAGAGGGCGTCGGTGATCTCGCCCAGCGAGCAGGAACGCACGGCGTCCATCAGCACCTCGAAGAGGTTGTCGCCGGCGAGGGCCGCGCCCCGCAAGCGGGCCAGGGCAGCCGGCGCTTCGGCCGCGTGGCGGGCCTTGAACTCGGCCAACCGGTGCAGCTGCGACCGTTTTTCGTCCTCGGTGGCTCGGGCCAACTCCAGCACCGGCGCAGGGCCGGCACTCTGCGGGGCGACAAACGTGTTGACGCCCACGATGGGCAGGCTGCCGTCGTGCTTGCGTTGCTCATAGAGCATCGACTCGTCTTGGATGCGGCCCCGCTGGTAACCGGTTTCCATGGCGCCGAGCACGCCGCCGCGCTCGTTGATACGGTCCAGTTCGGCGAGCACGGCCTCCTCCACCAGTTGCGTCAGCTCTTCGATGATGAAGCTGCCCTGCAAGGGGTTCTCGTTGAGGGCGAGGCCCCATTCCTTGGAGATGACGAGTTGGATGGCCAGCGCCCGGCGCACCGACTCCACCGACGGGGTGGTCACGGCTTCGTCGTAGGCGTTGGTATGCAGGCTGTTGGCGTTGTCGTACACCGCGCACAACGCCTGGAGGGTGGTGCGGATGTCGTTGAAGGCCATCTCCTGTGCGTGCAGCGAACGCCCGGAGGTCTGGATGTGGTACTTGAGCTTCTGGGCCCGCTCCCCCGCCCCGTAGCGATCGCGTAGGGCGATGGCCCAGATGCGGCGGGCCACGCGGCCGAGCACCGAGTACTCGGGGTCCATGCCGTTGGAAAAGAAAAAGGACAGGTTCGGTGCGAAGTCGTCGATGGCCAGGCCTCGGGCCAGATAGGCCTCCACGTAGGTGAACCCGTTGGCCAACGTGAACGCCAACTGGGTGATGGGGTTCGCGCCCGCTTCGGCGATGTGGTAGCCGGAGATGGACACGGAGTAAAAGTTGTCGACGCGCTGGGCGACGAACCACTCTGCGATGTCGGCCATCATCCCCAGGGCGAAATCGGTGGAGAGAATGCAGGTGTTTTGGCCCTGGTCCTCTTTCAAGATGTCGGCTTGCACCGTGCCGCGCACATTCGACAGCACGAACGAGCGCTGCTCGGCCGCCTCCGATTCAGAAGGCGCCCGGCCGTGGTCGGCTTCGAAGCGCTGCAACCGCTGATCAATGGCGACGTTGAGAAACATGGCCAGGATGGTCGGAGCCGGGCCGTTGATGGTCATCGACACCGAGGTCGTCGGGTCGCACAGATCGAAACCGGCGTAGAGGGCCTTCATATCGTCAAGGGTGGCCACCGATACTCCGGAGGTCCCCACCTTGCCGTAGATGTCGGGGCGCAGGTCGGGGTCGCGGCCATAGAGGGTCACCGAGTCGAACGCAGTGGACAGCCGGGTCGCCGGCTGCCCCTCGGCCAGCAGATGGAAGCGCCGGTTGGTGCGCATGGGGTCGCCCTCGCCGGCGAACATGCGCGCCGGGTCCTCTGTCCGCCGCTTGAACGGAAAGACCCCGGCGGTAAAGGGAAAGTGACCGGGAAGGTGTTCGTCGCGCAACCAGCGCAGGAGCTCGCCGTGGTCGGTGAAGCGGGGCAGCGACACGCGCGAGATGGCGCTACCCGACAGCGACAAGTGCCGTCCTTGGGGGTCGGCGCCATAGGCCTCCACCAAAGCAGGCCACGCGTCCAACAGTGCGGCGGTGTCGGGATGCAACTGGGTCTGCGCCCCGACGGCCAATGCTTGGAGCGCGGCGCTGTCGTCCTCGGCGGCCAGTCGGGATCGCACCGCGTCCAGCTGCTGGGCCCAGCGCGCCGCTGCTGCCTGCGCTTTGGTGGTGGCGTGATAGGAGCGCACGGTGGCTGTCACATCGGCCAGGTACCGGGCGCGGTCAGTGGGCACGATCACCGTGGCCCCGGTCGAGGTATGCAGCTCGGGGCGCGCCAGGTGGCCGGCTCCCAGTACCAATCCCTTGGCGGTCAGCTGGCCGGCCAGCTCGTGGTAGAGGGCGGTGACGCCGTCATCGTTGAAGCGGGCGGCCACCGTGCCGAAGATGGGGGCTTCGCCCGGATCCTGGTCCCGGTGGCTGCGGGCCCAGTTGCGGCTCACGTCGCGCAGCGCGTCGGCACCTCCCCGCCGCTCGAACTTATTGATGGCCACTGCGTCGGCGAAATCGAGCATGTCGATCTTTTCCAGCTGAGAAGCGGCACCGAACTCGGGGGTCATTACATACAGGGACACATCGGCGACATCGACGATGGCCGCGTCGCCCTGGCCGATTCCGGGGGTCTCCACGATCACCAGGTCGAACCCTGCGGCGCGACAGGCGTCGATGACCGCCGGTATGGCGGCGGGCAGTTCGCCCCGGGCGTCGCGAGTGGCCAGGGAACGGAAGAACACCTGCGGCCACGACAGCGCGTTCATCCGGATGCGGTCGCCCAGCAGCGCTCCGCCGTGGCGACGCCGTGTGGGATCGACGGCCAGCACGGCGACCCGCAGTTTGTCTTCCTGATCGAGGCGGAAACGGCGCACCAGTTCGTCGGTCAAGGAGGATTTTCCCGACCCGCCCGTCCCGGTGATACCGAGCACCGGTACCGGGCGACGCGACGCCTGCGCCTTCAACTCGTCGTGCCAGGCCGGCGTGTGCCCCGCCTCGTACGCGGTGATGGCGCGGGCCAGCGCAGCGCGATCGCCGGCCACCACGGCGTCGAGCGCAGGGAGCGACACCTCGCTGAGATCCTGGTCGCACTCTTTGATGAGCAGGTTGATCATCCCGTCGAGGCCGAGGCGCTGGCCGTCGCCCGGGGTGAAGATGCGGGCCACCCCGTAGGCCTCGAGCGCAGCCACCTCGTCGGCCACGATCACCCCTCCCCCGCCGCCGTAGACCCGGATGCCGCCGCGGCCTTCTTGGCGTAGGCGGTCGAGGAGGTAACGGAAGTACTCCATGTGGCCGCCCTGGTACGACGAGATGGCCACCCCCTGCACGTCCTCTTCGATGGCTGCGTCGACCACGTCCTCCACCGAGCGGTCATGGCCCAGGTGGATCACCTCTGCGCCCTGCGCCTGCAGGAGCCGGCGCATCACGTTGATGGCGGCGTCGTGACCGTCGAAGAGCGAGGCCGCGGTCACGAAACGCACGGGATGCTTGGGGCGGTACAGGTTGTGCTCCACGGCCACTTGCGCCATTCCCCGCACGTCTCCCTCTTCCCAGAAATACCAGGATGTCCTGGTAAATAGGATAGTAGGACATCCTGGTAAATTCAATGCGACCGTTATTTGGGCAGGTGGCACTAGCCTCGGGGAATGACGTCACAAGGGTTCGGGTCTTGGCGCCATCTGGCTGCTCGCTTCTACGGGGCACTGTCCCCCGCGGGGCCGGAGCCCGCTGACGAGGCATGGGCGCTGGCCGCACTGGTGCCCGGCGAGCAGGAGCTGTGGCATCGCATGTCGGGGCCTGATCGACGCCACGCCGTGGGGGTGGCCCGCGACACCATCGTCCTGCTCGAACCCGACGAGGTGCCCCGCGAGGTCATCGCGGCGGCCCTGCTCCACGACGTGGGCAAGGTGGAGTCGTCCTTCGGCACGTTCTCCCGGGTGGGGGTGACCCTGGCCGCCCTGGCCGTGGGGCGGTCCCGTCTGGTGCGCTGGGCGGAGCGCCCGGCCGCCGGCGCCACCCGCACAAAGAGCTCCCTGCGCGGGCGGGTGGGGCTGTACCTGACCCACGACCATCTGGGCGCCGATTTGTTACAGGCCGCGGGAAGCGGGGACCTCACCGTGTCGTGGGCTGATCAACACCACTGGGACACCGACCGCTGGACCGTCGATGCCCGTATCGGCGCGGCCCTCAAGGCTGCGGACGGGGACTGACCTCGCTGGGCGGCAGGTCGGGCGCCGGCGCCGGCAGATCCGCGCCTGGCACCGGTTGCGCAACGTCACCGCGCGGCGCGTCACGGCCAACAGGCCGCCGGCGGTGCGCCGGTCCCGGGCCGCTGGACGCAGCAGGTGACCCGCCCTCGGCGGTGGCCGCCTTGTAGGACCGGTAGCGGTGCACCAAGAGGAGGGCCAAGGCCAACACGGCCAAGCCGCCGAGCAGGTAGCCGGCGTCGCTGAACCCGTGCATGACCGACTTCCAGCTGCCGCCCACCTCGTAGCCGATCAACGCCATCCCGGCATCCCAGATCAGGCTTCCGGCGGCGGTCAGTATGCCGAAACGGACGATGGGCACTTCGGCCACACCGGCCGGCAGGGCCACGAAGTTACGGATGACCGGAAGGAGGCGGCTACCGAACACGCCCCATCGGTCGTGGCGCCCGTACCACGCCTCGGCCCGGTCCAGGTCACGGTGGCTGAGCAGGATGTATTTGCCGTAGCGGTCAACGAAGGCCCGTCCGCCGGTGCGACCGATGACCCAGGCGATGAGGGCGCCGACCACTTCGCCGGCCGCTCCCGCGGCGATGACACCGGGGAGGCTGAGCGTGCCTTCGGCGGCCAGGACGCCTCCGTAGCCCAGCGTCAGCTCCGACGAGGTCGGCACGCAGCACGACTGCAGGACCGAGAGCACAAAGATGGCGGCATAACCCGACGACTTCACAAAGCCGGTCGGATTGAGCAGAGCAAGCACGAACGAACTCCTAGAGGTTGCGGTCTCTGTGGATCCGACCAGCGCACAGGATCCGACCAGCCCACATTGTAGGTGAGGTGGTCTGAGCAGGGCTCGCGGCTGCGCGCCAGGATAGGCGCAGTGAGGATCATCAGCCTGGTGCCGTCAGTGACCGAAACCCTCCTGGAGTGGGGCGTCGAGCCGGTGGCCTGCACCCGCTTCTGCGAGCAACCGGGCCTGGCGCATGTGGGCGGCACCAAGAACCCCGACCTGGAAGCCATCTTGGCGCTCCGCCCCGATCTGGTGGTCATGGAACGCGAAGAAAACCGCCGGGAGGACTACGACGCCCTGTGCGGCAGCGGCGTCGAGGTGCTGGCCCTGTCGGTGCGCGGCGTGGAGGATGTGGCGACGGCGCTCACCGCGCTGGCGGCCCGGGTCGGTGTCACCTGGACGACGCCCACCGCGACGCCCGCCCGGCCACTCAGACGCACCGCGTTCGTCCCTATCTGGCGGCGACCCTATATGGCGCTGGGCACGCCCACCTACGCCACATCGATGCTGTCACGCCTGGGCGTGGCCAACGTGTACACCGACGCCGACGGTCCGTACCCGTCCGTCACCTTGGAGGAGGCGGCCGCCCGTCGCCCCGACGTGGTGCTGGCCCCCAGCGAGCCCTATCCCTTCGCTGACCGTCACCGCCCGGAGCTCGAATCGGTGGCGCCCTGCGTGTTCGTCGACGGCCAGGATCTGTTCTGGTGGGGCACCAGGACGGCCGGCGCGGCGCAGCGTCTGGGCGAGATATTGGACGCCCTGGCGTAGCATGCCGGGATGACGAACTCCACCGGGAGCGTCGGGACGCCGGACCCGGCGCAACACCGCCCGGCGATTCTGACCGTCGACGACGATCCGGGGGTGTCGCGCTCGGTGGCCCGCGACCTGCGCCGCCACTTCGGGGCGGAGTACCGCATCGTGCGGGCCGAGTCCGGGCGCGAGGCTCTCGACGCGCTGCGCGAGATGAAGTTGCGGGGCGATCAGGTCGCGCTGTTGCTGGCCGACTACCGGATGCCCGAGATGAACGGCATCGAGTTCCTGGAGTCGGCCATGGACCTCTACCCGAGCGCCCGGAGGGTTCTGCTCACCGCCTACGCCGACACCAGCGCCGCCATCGACGCCATCAACGTGGTCGACCTCGACCACTACCTGCTCAAGCCCTGGGACCCCCCGGAAGAAAAGCTGTACCCCATCCTCGATGACCTCCTGGCCGCCTGGAAAACGTCCGACCACCGGGGGATCGCCCAGACCAAAGTCATCGGCCACCGCTGGTCGGCCCGGTCCTCCGCGGTGCGCGAGTTCCTGGGACGCAACCAGGTCCCTTACCGTTGGTTCCTGTGTGACGACGCCGAGGGCCGCCGGTTGTTGGCGGCGGCCGGCGGCGACGAACGGCACCTGCCCGTGGTCATCACCGCGACCGGCGACGTGCTGGTGGAGCCCTCCGATTCCGAGCTGGCGGCGCGGGTCGGCCTGAGCACCACGCCCGCCGAGAAGTTCTACGACCTGGTGGTCATCGGCGGAGGCCCCGCCGGCCTCGGCGCCGCCATGTACGGGGCGTCCGAAGGCCTGCGCACGGTATTGGTGGAGCGGACCGCGGCAGGAGGCCAGGCCGGGCAGAGCTCCCGCATCGAAAACTATCTGGGCTTCCCCGACGGGGTGTCGGGGGCACAGCTCACCGACCGGGCCCGGCGCCAGGCCCTCAAGTTCGGCGCCGAGTTGATCACCACACGCGAAGTGGTGGGCATCGAAGTGAACGGGTCGGCCCGCACCATCCGCTTCGCGGACGGCGACACTGTCGGTGCCCACGCCGTGGTGCTGGCCACCGGGGTATCGTACCGCCAGCTCATGGCCCCCGGACTGGCCGAGCTGACCGGACGCGGCGTGTTTTACGGCTCCGCCATGAGCGAAACGCTCAGCTGCGTGGGCCAGGACGTGTACATCGTGGGTGGCGCCAACTCCGCGGGGCAGGCGGCCGTGTACTTCTCGCGCCCTGCCCGCTCGGTGACCCTGCTGGTACGGGGCCAGTCGCTCGACACGTCGATGTCGTATTACCTCATTCAGCAGATCGCCGGGATCCCCAACATCAGCGTGCGCACCTGCACCGAGGTGATCGAAGGTCACGGCGACGAGCACCTCGAGCGCCTCACGTTGCGCGACAACGCCACGGGGGCCACCGACACCGTCGACACCCAATGGATGTTCGTGTTCATCGGCGCGGCGCCCCGCACCGACTGGTTGGACGGGATCGTGGTGCGCGACGAGCACGGCTTCGTGGTGGCCGGCCCCGATCTCATCGACGGGTCCGAGGTGCGGGGATGGAGCGAAGACCGCGCCCCCTACCACCTCGAGACCAGCGTCCCGGGGGTGTTCGTGGCGGGCGACGCCCGCTCCGAGTCGGCCAAGCGGGTGGCCTCCGCGGTGGGCGAGGGCGCCATGGCCGTCATGTTGGTGCACCGCTATTTGGCGCGCCGCTGATCTACGAGCAGCAAAGCCCACGAGAGGCAAGACCATGGAATGTGACATCGAAGAACTGCGGACGCTGTTTCTGTTTGAGGCGCTGAGCGAAGCGCAGCTGGAGTGGCTGTGCCGGCAAGGCACCGTCGAGTGTGTGGAGCCGGGTTGGGTGTACCGCGAAGGCGAGCCCGCAACCTGCTTCTACGTGCTCCTCGAGGGCTCGCTGATCATGAGCCGCCGGGTGGGCGAGGATGACGTGGAGGTGTCGCGCTCGGACCAGCGCGGCGTCTACACCGGAGCGTGGCAGGCCTACCTGGGCGACCGGGTACCGCAGGTGTACAACAACTCGGTGCGGGTCACCGTCGCGTCGCGGTTCTATCTGCTCGACGCCGCCAAGTTCGCTCAGCTCATGCGCGAATGGTTTCCCATGGCCCTGCACCTGCTCGAGGGCCTGTTCTTTGGCACCCAGAGCACGCAGCAGGCCATTGGGCAGCGCGAACGGCTTCTGGCGCTCGGTGCGTTGTCGGCCGGCCTGACGCATGAGTTGAACAATCCGGCGTCGGCCGCGGTGCGGGCCACGGCGTCGCTGCGGGACCGGGTGGCCGGGATGCGCCACAAGCTGGCGCTCATCGCCGAAGGGAGCTTGGAGCGGGCGTCGCTGCGGACATTGGTGGGTTTGCAGGAGGAGGCGGTCGAACGGGTGGCCAAAGCACCGGCGCTGTCCCCTCTCGAAGCCAGCGACCGGGAGGACCTGCTCGGGGAGTGGTTCGAGGCGAACGGGATCGCCGACGGTTGGGACCTCGCCCCCACGTTCGTGGCAGCCGGCCTCGACGAGTCGTTTTTGGAAAAGGTGGCGGTCACCGTGGCCGAAGCGACCGCGCAGGGGGCCACCGTGGAGGGCGCCATCCGTTGGATCAACTACACGGTGGAAACCGAGCTGTTGATGAACGAAATCCAAGATGCCACGACGCGGGTTTCGACCCTGGTCGGCGCAGCCAAGCAGTATTCGCAGATGGACCGGGCGCCGTTTCAGACGGTGGACATCCATGACCTGCTGTCGAGCACCCTTTTGATGCTGTCACGCAAGCTCGAGGGCATCGAAGTGGTGAAAGAGTACGACCGCAGCCTGCCTCCGGTGCCCGTGTACGCAGCGGAGATCAATCAGGTGTGGACCAACCTCATCGACAACGCGGTGAGCGCCATGGGAGGCTCGGGCACCTTGACGGTACGCACCGCGCGCGACGAGGACCGCGTGCTGGTCGAGATCGGCGACTCCGGCCCCGGCGTGCCCGAGGAAATCCGCACGCGGATCTTCGAGCCGTTCTTCACCACCAAACCGTTCGGCGAGGGCACTGGCCTGGGGCTCGACATCTCGTGGCGGATCGTGGTCAACAAACACCATGGGGATATCCGGGTGCTGTCGCAGCCCGGCGAAACCCGCTTCCAGGTCCGCCTGCCCTTAGTGGCGCAGGCCGCTGCGGTCTAGACGCCGAGCGGCTACACCCCCTCAGGGAAGGTTTGGGCAACCGCCCCGGAGGCCAACAGTTTGTCGATCTCCTCGCTTTGGTAACCGAGTTGTTCGAGGATTTGGCGGGTGTGCAAGCCGGGCCACACGGGCGGACCCCAGATTTTGGCCGGGGTCTCGGAGAACGACCACAGCAGACCCGACATCTGCATATCCCCCACGATGGGATGGTGGAACGACGCAACGAGGCCTTGGCTGATGGCTTCGGGGTCGTCAAAAAAGCCCATGACGAAATCAGGCGACGAGATCTCGACGGGGACCCCGGCGCCGTCGAGACGGGCAAACCATTCCGACGCGGTGGCCCCCGCGAACACCGCTTCGAGCACTTCGCGTAGCTGCCCGTCGGCTCCGGCGCGGCCCGCCGCGGTGGCGTAGCGCTCGTCGAGGGTGACGCCGTGGGCGCCGGCTACGCCGGCCAGCGCGGCCCAGTGGACGTCGGTGAGCGCGGCCAGACAGATCCAACCGGACGCCGTTTCGTAGAGCCCGTAGCCCGCGGACCAGCCGAGCTGGCCGGCGTCGAGGTGCTGGCGCTCGCCGCGGCGGTCCCCGTCGGGGGTCACCCAGGCGGTGGACGCGTTGAGGAGATGGGCGTAGAGGATGGAGGTGTCCACAAACTGGCCCTCCCCGGTGCGATCCCGGTGATAGAGGGCCTGGGTGACCGCGATGGCCGACAGCAGCCCGTTGCCCGTGTCGCCCAGCGAAGCGAGCGACCAGAACGGTTCCCCACCGTCGTCGAGGCCCCCGTCGAGCCATTCGGTGCCGGCCAGCGCGGCGGCCGTCTGATCGTTCCCGGGATGCGCGGCGCGCGGCCCGACGTCGTGGCCACGGGTGTGGCAGTACACCAAGGCCGGGTTGATGGCCCGGAGCGATTCGTAGTCGACACCGAGGCGCTGCGCGGCCTCGTAGCGCATGTTGTGGTGGACCACATCGGCGCTTTCCACCAGCCGGCGCAAGACGGCTGCCCCCTCGGTGCTTTTGAGATCGATGGTGATGCTCTGCTTGTCGCGGTTGCAGCACATGGCGATGTGGTTGGAAAACCAGAAACTGTCGGTCAGGGTGTTGACTTTGATGACCTCTGCTCCCAGTTGCGCCAGCATCTGCGTGCCAAACGGTCCGGCCACCGCCAGGCCCAGGTCGATAACCCGCACCCCTTCGAGCGGCGAGCCGGGCACCGCCCCCGAGCCCCGCGTCGCTCGGGCGCGGGGCGCAGCGTCCGCCTCGGCCGCGACCTCGTCGTTGTGTTCTCCGACGAGGGGGGCGCGCCCGGCGGGCGTCGAGGGGCAGCCGTGCAGCTGGTAGGTGCGCCCGACCGCCCGGATGGGTCCCGCTTCGGCGTCGTCGAGTTCGATGACACAGCCGTCGGCCACCAGCGCCGGGTCCAGCAGCGCCTCCTCGGGTGAGCGCACGGGCTGCACGGGGACGCCGACCTCGGCGGCCAGGGCTACCCACTCATCGCTCGGGAACTTGGCCACCGCCTCGGCCAACTGCGGGTAGTAGGCATGCAGGACAAGCATGTCGTCGGCCGTGGTGGAGATACGGACACTGGCCTGGCGCGGGCCGGTGACGCCCTCGCGCACCTCGAGGTGCTCTCCTGCCGACGCCCCCATGATGAAACTGGGCAACGGCACCCAGTGATGCGTCCAGCGCCCGTCGGAAGCCCGGAAGAACCCTTTGGGTGCTCGCGGGTCGATGACCCAGGTCTGGAAGGCCGGTGTCTCGGGCCGCTCGACGCGCTGCCAGCCGGCGATAGTGGTGATGAGCGCCCCCTGCAACAGCGACGTCTGCACCAGTTGACCGCGGCCGGACTGCTCACGGGCCCGCAGCGCGGCGCTGATGCCCAGGTTGGCCAGGTAGCCGGTGGCCAGGCTGATCCACGGCACACCCGAGAACAGCGGTCCGGGGCGGGGCGCCCCCACGTACTGCCCCGGCGGGGCCTCAACGCCCGGGAGCATGCCGGGAGTGCCGGCCAGGCGGGCCAGGGTGCCCCCTTCGACCCCCCGGGTCTCCCATTGCGCGCCGATCCGCGCTGCGACCAGGGCGTCGTAGCCGGGGCGCGGCGCGTGGCGCCCCGAGGTCCCGTAGGCGGTGACCGAGCAGTACACCAGGCCCGGGTTGCGGGCGCTGAGCGTCGGGTAGTCGATGCCCAGGTCGGTGGTGGTACCCGGCGAGAAGCTCTCCACCACCACGTCGGCGTCCCTGGCCAGCGCGGCAAAACGCTCCTGGTCGAGCGCGTCGTGGAGGTCGAGCACGGCGCTGCGCTTCCCCCGGCCCCACACCCGGTAGCCCGACAAGGCCCGGAACGGGTCCCCGCCTGGCGGCTCGATCTTGGTGACCTGCGCGCCGTGATCGGCCAGCAACATGGTGGCTACCGGACCAGAGATCCCCCACGAAAGGTCCAAAACCCGTACACCGTCGAGAACACCGCTCATGGCCCCTCCCCGCGACGAAACCGGGGGCTACGCTAACACCCGACCTGCTTGGGGGGAGATAGCCAATGTCCGACCAAACGTTCATTTCGGCGGATTCGCACGTCAACATCAGCCACGACAAGGTCAAAGAGCGCCTGGCCAGCAAATGGCACGACGACTACGACCGGGCGGTAACCGCCTTCGCGGCCCGCATGCAGCGGGGGGCGGGCAAGGCCAACGCCGCGGGGGCCAAGATGGAGACGCGGCGCACGGAGGTCGGCGGGTCCAACAGCGTGTTCACCCGCCCCGGTTACTCGGAAGGCCCGGCCCGCCTCGAGGACATGGACATCGACGGCGTCGACATCGAAGTGATCTACTCCGAGGTCAGCGCCTTCCGTTACCTGGGGGCCATCGGGGCCGGCACCAACGCCGCGGTGAAGGCCTTCAACAATGCCCTCACCGATTTCGCGTCGGCCGACCCCCGACGTCTTGTCGTCTCTTATCAGGTACCCATCGACGACATCCCCGCCGCGGTGCAGGAGATCCAACGGGTGGCCGCCCTGGGCGCCAAATCGCTGCAGCTTCCGGTGTTCCCCTCGGAGTTGGGCCTGCCCGACTACCACGACGAACGCTACGACCCCCTGTGGTCGGTGGTCACCGAAACCGGCCTTCCGGTGTGCTGTCATATCGGCCTCAACACGGCACTCGACGACCTCACCCAGCGCGACCCCACACCGCAGAAGGGCATCATGGTGCCCGTCACCGGGCTGATGACCGCCGAGCCGCTCGGCATGTGGATCATGGGCGGGGTGCTGGAACGTTTCCCCGAGTTGCAGGTGGTGTTTGTCGAACCGGGCTTGACGTGGGTGGTGTGGTGGCTGTGGTTGGTCGACGACATGGTCACCCGGCAGGGCTACCAGTTCCCTGCGATCAGCGAGTTGCCCAGCTTCTACTTTCACCGCAACGTGAATCTGACGTTTATCGACGAGCCCATCGGGGTGCAGCGCCTGCGCGACCTGATCGGGGTGACCAACATCTTGTGGTCGACGGATTACCCGCACCCGGTGACCAGCTGGCCCAAGTCGCGGATGCTGGCCGAAGAACAGTTCGCCACGGTCCCCGAGGACGAGCGTGTGCTCATGACCTACGGCAACGCGGCGCGCATCTGGCGCCTTTGAGCCAACCCCTGCAACTCGACGTCGCCGGCGCCGGGTTGGCCGGCGTCGACAAACTGGCCGGCGAGTGGTGGACCCCCGCCGGTGACGGCCCCCTGGCCGGGTCGGTGTTCTGTTGCCTGTCGGGGGGTGGCATGTCGAGGCGTTACTGGGATCTGCGCCCGCCCAACGGCGACGCCTCGTACAGCATGGCCGGGTATCTCTCGGCCCGGGGCGGCTCGGTGCTGCTCGTCGATCCCCCAGGTGTGGGCGAAAGTCCCGACCCCGACGACCCGTGGGCGCTGACCCCGTCGGTCCTGGCCGACGTGGTGGCCGCCGCGGTCCACGAAGCGTTGAGCGGCGTGGGCGCGGCGCGGGCCGTGGGCGTCGGCCATTCCATGGGGGCGCTGCTCACCGTGCACCAACAAGCCCGCCACGCCACCTTTGACGCGCTGGGACTGTTGGGCTTCGCCGGCCGGGGCCAGCCCGATGGCCTCAGCGCCGAGGAGCTGGCCTACCAACCGGCGAGCGACCCGTCGGGCGCGGCGCTCATCGCCTTCGCCCGGGCCCGCTACGACGCACCGCTGCGCCGCGGCCGGGCCGGTGGGAGCGGGGGCGGGGGCGCCAACACCGAGTTCTTGATGGCCGGGTCGACCGACCCGGTGGGACGGGCCGCCCTGGCGGAGGCCCGCAGCGCGCTGCTCAGCGTGGCCGGCCTGGCCTCGATCATCCCCGGCGCGTCGAGCCCGCAACTCGACGCCATCGAGGTCCCCGTGTTCTTGGGGGTGGGCGAGCACGACATCACGGGGCCCAGCCATCACATCCCGGCCATCTTTCCCAACAGCAACGACGTCACACTGTTCGTGGTGCCCGACACCGGTCACAACCACAATGCGGCCGACAACCGGTTGCTGTTGTGGGCCCGGCTGGCCGCCTGGGCAGCAAGCCTGCCCTGACGCAGTCGAATGCTATCGACGTGGACGGTGGCAGCTGATCATGGCTCCGCGGGAATCAGACAGAGACAGAAGCGGGACTGCCCGGGTGTGTGGGGTTCGCGGGCTTGGTGGAACCGGCCCGCGGGGGGCGGTGACCGAGGGCCAGGAAAGTGCCCACGGCCAGGGCCAGATAAAGGAAATACACCAGGACCTGAAGCAGCGTCGGGTGGTCGGCGTAGCCGAAAAAGGTGTGGAAGATGTCGCCGATGGTGCTGTCTTCGGACACCAACCCGGCGCTATTCCACAGCGGATGGCCGAGAACGGGGAGCCACCCCAGCTCCTGCAGGTTCTCCACGGCGTCGGCCAGGATGCCCGCGGCGAACACCATGAGGAGGGCCCCCACGATGGTAAAGAAGCGGCCGATATTGATCTTGCTGCCCAGGCGGTAGACCGCGAAGGCGAACACGAGGGCTGCGGCTAACCCGGCCAACCCGCCCGCGATGACGCCCTGCCCCGACGAAGCGAAGACGATGGCCAGGGTGAAGACCATGGTCTCGAGTCCTTCGCGACCCACGGCCTGGAAGGCCAGGAGCCGCAGGCCCCAGCGGGCCCGGCCGTCGAGTGCCGCCTCGGCGCGGGTCCGCAGTTCGGCGGACATGGAGCGAGCGTGGCTGCGCATCCAAAACGTCATGTAGGTCAGGACGGCGGCCGCCAAGAGGTACGTGCCGGTTTCGAAGATCGTCTGCGTGCGCGACCCTGCGTAGGTGGTGAGCACGGTGTAGGCCGCGACGCCGCCGGCCAGCACGAGAACCATTGCTGCGCCCACCCCGACGAACACATCCCGGAAGTGGCGGCGCTGACCCAGTTTGTTCAGGTACGCGAGCAGGATCGAGATAATCATGCTCGCTTCGATGCCCTCTCGAAGAAAGATCACGAACGTTGCGATCACCGCATTAGGTATACCTAAGATTCGCGGTTAGGTCAACATGTACGGCGCGATTTCCTCAGCAGTCTCGCAGCAGGCGCAGGAGGACCCGGGTGCCGAACTCCAAGGCGTCGACGGGGACCCGTTCGTCGACCCCGTGGAAGAGCGCGGTGAAGTCCAGTTCGGGGGGCAGTTTGAGGGGGGAGAACCCGAAGTGGCGGATTCCCAGCTGCTGGAAGGACTTGGCGTCGGTGCCCGCCGACAACATGTAGGGCAGGGTCCGGGCCCCGGGGTCCTCGGCTTGGATGGCGGCGGTCATGCGATCGACGAGCGCCCCGTCGAAGCTGGTCTCCACCGGGGGAAGGCTGTCCCATTCGGCCTCGATCCCCGGACCCAGGATGTCGAGCAGCTCGCGCTCGAAGGCCGCCTCCCGCCCCGGCAGCATCCGCCCGTCGACCGCTGCGGTGGCCACCGACGGGACCACGTTGGCTTTGTAGCCGGCGTTGAACATGGTGACGTTCGCCGTATCGCGCAACGTGGCGCCGATGACGCGTGCGATGCCTCCGAGGCGGCCGATGGCCTCGTCGATGTTGTCCTCGGGGAACTGCTGGCCGGTGATCTCGGTGACGCCGGCCAGGAACTCGCGGACGCTGCTGGTCAGGGTCAGGGGAAAGGTGTGGCCGTCGAGGCGGGTCACCGCGGCGGCCAGTTTGGCCACCGCGTTGTCACGCTGCAGCATGGACCCGTGCCCGGCGGTCCCCTCGGCCCGTAGGCGCAACCACATGATGCCCTTTTCGGCGGTCTCGATGAGATACGCCCGGACGTCGTCGCCCAAAGTGATGGAAAAGCCCCCCACCTCACTGATGGCTTCAGTAGCTCCCTCGAACAGTTCCGGTCGGTGCTCGACCAACCATTTCGCCCCCTGGAAGCCGCCGGCTTCCTCGTCGGCCAAAAACGCGAAGATCAGGTCACGGGCGGGCACCGTGCCTTCCCGCTTGAACTGGCGGGCCACCGCCAGGCTCATGGCCACCATGTCTTTCATGTCGATGGCGCCCCGGCCCCACAGGTAGCCGTCGGTGACCTCGCCGGAGAAGGGGTGGGTCACCCACCCCGAAGCATCGGCGGGCACCACGTCGAGATGCCCGTGCACGAGCAGCGCACCCCGGTTGCCATCGGCGCCGGCCAGCCGGGCGATCACGTTGCCGCGGCCCTTGGCCCCCGATTCGACGTAGGTCACGTCGTAGCCCACGTCGGACAGCTTGGTAGCCACGTACTCCGCGGCGGCGCGCTCCCCTACCAGGGTCAGCGGGTCTCCCGTGTTGGTGGTGTCGATCCGGATGAGTTCGCTGGCCAGCGTGACCACCTCGTCGACTGCTCCCGGACTGGTCACTTCGCTGCTGCGTTCCACGCGGCCAGTGTGGTCGATGATGCCGGGCCATGTACCCTCACAGCGCAACAAGGGGAGGCCCGGACGATGGTCGAGCGCATCAATCTGGTGAGCGGGAGTTTTTGGGGCAGCAACCCACATGAAGCGCTGGCCTGGCTGCGGGCCAACGATCCGGTGTACTGGGACGAGGCGGGGGGCGTGTGGGGCATTACCCGCTACGACCACATCCGGGAGATCTCGAAGGACCCGGCGCTGTACTCCAACGCCGGCGGCATCCGACCCGACGCCGACCCGGTCCCCGAGATGATCGACATGGACGACCCCGGGCACTGGCAGCGGCGCAAACTGGTCAACCGGGGATTCACTCCCGCTCGGGTCCGGGCCCAGGAAACGGCCATCCGGGCGGTGGCCAACCGGCTCATTGACGCGGTCGCCCCGGCCGGCCAGTGCGACTTCGTAACCGACGTTGCGGCTTGGCTACCCCTCAAGGTGATCGGCGACGCCCTCGGTGTCGACGACCGCGACCACCCGGCGCTGCTCGAATGGTCCGACACGTTGATGCGCGGCCAAGGCGGCGACTTCAGCGACATCGAGGCCATGATGAACGCGTTCGTCGACTACAGCACCTACGCCCGGCGGGTCATCGAGGCCCGACGGGCCACCCCGGCCGACGACCTCATGAGCGTGCTGGTCCACGCCGAGGTGGACGGCGACCGCTTGAGCGACGAGGAGATCATCTACGAGTCGTTGCTGATCCTCATCGGGGGCGACGAAACAACCCGCCATGTCATCACCGGCGGCGTGTGGCAACTGCTGCACACGCGGCAGTGGGAGCGCCTGTTGGAGGACCGTTCGCTGCTGGCGGGCGCCGTCGAGGAAATGCTGCGCTGGGTCAGCCCCATCAAGAACATGGCCAGAACGGTCACCCGCGACGTCGAGTTCCACGGCAAACACCTGCAGGCCGGCCAGAAACTGCTGCTGCTGTACCCCTCGGCCAACCGGGACGAGGACCGCTTCCAAGACCCGTTCCGTTTCGATGTTTCCCGTTCCCCCAACGACCACGTGGCGTTCGGGTTCGGCACCCACTTCTGCCTGGGCAACAGCCTGGCCCGATCGGAAATCCGCATCGTGCTCGAGCAACTCCTCGACCGCGTCCCCGACCTGCAACTGGTCGAGGGCACCGAGCCGGCCCACCGGCCGGCCAACTTCGTGAGCGGCTACGAGACGATGCCGGTGGTGTTCACACCGTTCACTAGTTGACGGCTGCCGGTCGTTGGACGGCGCTTTATCGTTGGATGGGCACCGGTGGGAGGTCTTCCACCTGTCGTTTACTCAGGCTGAGGTGGATGCCGTCGTGGTGGTCGGCGGTCACTGCGCTGATCGGAATGGCCACATCTTTTCGGCCGAAGAGGTGCCCTTCTTGCAGCAGCACATGGGTGACGTGATGTTTCCCGGGTTCGATGACGAGGCCTTCCACATGCCCGATGTCCCCGTCGCTGGCATGAACCGGTTCGCCGCGGCGTACGGCGACCTCCCCGAGGGGGACGGTGTCGTAGGTGACCGGCAGGTCGACGTTGCCCACACCGAGGACCACCCCGGGCCCCAATCCGAAGTAGGGCCACGACAGAACCTGACCGGTGGCGTACCCTCCCAGGCCGTCGCTTCCCGGCTGGAAATGCGTCTCCTCGGCCGAGGGGAGGTCCTCGAACTGCGCCAACGTGCAGTGCAGCTGCGCACGCTCGGGGGTAGCGTCCACCAGATCAAGGGGGACCAGCTTGCCCAGCCCTTGGCGGTGCTCGGGCTCCACCACCAGATGAGTGACGACCTGCGAGACGGGATCGACAACGACTCGGCTCACGTGGCCGCACCGTCCGTCGCTGCAGCTGGCATCCACACCGATGATGTACTGCGTTGCCTCGGCCACGTCACCTCTCCTCGTCGCTTCGGACCTTACCGGTAAATGACGGGCGAATCGGGAGGGGCTCCTCCGGGCAAACAGTGGCCCGGCCATGCTCGCCTCGTCGCCGGGTTTCGCTGGGCTCGCCGTGGAGCGTTGGTCCTGGTGGCCTTCGCGGTGGCCGACTATCTCGTCCTGCCGCAGATTGCGGGCACCACCAAAGCCATCCACCTGCTCGACACCATCTCGCCGTGGTGGGCCCTCACCGCGGTGGGGCTCGAAGCCTTGAGCCTGGTCAGCTACTCGCTGATCACCCGCCAGATCTTTCCTGACCGTCCCCCGTCCTTCGCCTGGCTGATCCGAACCGACCTCACCACGCTGGGAGTGAGCCATCTCCTGCCCGGCGGCGCCGCCACCTCGACCGCCCTGCGCTACCGCCTGTTGCGTGAGGGTGGCATCGCCTCGGAGGACACCGCGATCGGGATGGCGGTCGAAGGCGTGGGGTCCAATCTGGTCCTCGTCGCGCTTTTGTGGCTGGCGCTCGTCACCTCGATCCCGCTCGGCGGGCTCCACCCCCTCTACGTCTCCGTGGCGCTCTCCGCGGTCATCGTCCTGGCCGTGTCACCGATCGTCATCTACGTTCATGCGCAGCAAAAGACCGACCGGCGATCCCCGCTGGCCCCTCTGGCCCGCATGGTGCCGGCCCGTTTCCGGCCGCGTCTGTCGCGCGCCGTGCGAAGTGGCGAAGCACAGCTGCGCCAGGTGCTGGCCGACAAACGCTCCCTGCGGGCCTGCGGCCTGTGGGCCAGCGGAAACTGGCTGCTCGACGCGGCGTCGCTGTGGGTGTTCGCCGCCGCCTACGGGCATGTACTCAACCCCGACAGTCTCCTGGTGGCATATGGCATCGCCAACGTGGCGGCCATCGTGCCCGTCAGTCCCGGCGGCCTGGGCATCATCGAAGCGCTGTTGATCCCCTCGCTCGTCGGGTTCGGGACGCCACGGGCCATCGCCGTGTTGGCGGTGGTCTCTTGGCGCCTCTTCAACTTCTGGGCGCCGATCCCGACCGCCGGGCTCTGCTATCTGTCGTTGCGCACCGAACGGTGGCGTCGCAACCCCAAAGCGGGAGCAGTGGGAGCCTGATCGCCGCCGGGTTGCACTGTTAGCTTGTCGGCGAATGCCCGAGCACTCCGAGTCTGTCGAGCCCGGCCACGCGGCGACGCGCGGCGGCCCGGGCCGCGTGGCCATTGTGACCGGCGCCAGCCGCGGTATCGGGGAGGCAACCGCCCGTCGACTGGCCACCGACGGCTACGCCGTGGTCCTGGCCGCCCGGCGGGCGGAAACGCTCGGGCCCATTGCCACCGGCATCGAGAGGGACGGCGGCGTCGCCGTGGCCATTCCCACCGACGTGGCCGACCTCGACGCGCTCGACGCGTTGGTCGCCGGCACCGTCGAACGTTTCGGGCGCATCGACGTGGTGGTTAACAACGCCGGTATGCTCCCGCCGGCGCGCCGCGCCGAGCGCATCAGCCGCACCGAGTGGCAACAGGTCCTCGACGTCAATCTGACCGGCCCTGTCCATTTGGCCCGGACGGCCAAAGCGCACATGGCCCGGGGCGGGGTGATCGTCAACGTTTCGAGCACCGCGGCCCACTATCCGTCGGTCGGGTTGCTGCACTACAACACCTCGAAGGCCGCGCTGACCGCCGCGACAAAGGGGTTGGCGCTGGAGTGGGCCCGAGACGGCATCCGGGTGGTGGCCGTCGCTCCGGGGAAAATCGAGACCGAACTGGTGGCCCCCATCCTCGAGTGGGCCGAGCGGGCACAGGTGGCCCTCAACCCCCTGGGACGAGTCGGCGTCGCCGAGGAGGTCGCTGAACTGATCGCCTTCTTGGTGAGCGAGCGCGCCGCGTTTATCACCGGGTGCAGCGTCACCATCGACGGCGGCGAGCTGCTCTCGTTCGCCAGCGACACATGAGACCCTTGCGGGCTACGGTAAGCCCATGACCGTCGTCACGACCCGCGAAGGTCGGGTTCTGGTAGCCACCATGGCCCGGGAAGAAAAGCGGAACGCGCTGAACCCCGCCATCACGGCCGGAATCGACGCTGCCATGAACGAACTCGAGGACGACCCGGAGCTGTGGTGCGGAATACTGACCGGCGGCGAGCGCATGTTCTCGGCCGGCGCCGACCTGGCCGGCGGCCCGGGGAGCCCCACCGAACGCGGCGGCCTGGTCGGCCTGATCACCCGGGAGCGGACCAAGCCGCTGATCGCCGCGGTAGAGGGACTGGCGCTGGGTGGCGGAGTGGAGCTGATCCTTTGCTGCGACCTGGTGGTGGCGTCGCGTTCGGCGACGTTCGGGTTACCCGAGGTGAAGCGGGGGTTGATGCCCGATTTCGGCGGAGTGTTCCGGGCGCATCGCGTGCTGCCGGTCAACGTGGTGCGGGAGATGCTCCTCACCGGAGAGAACCTCGACGCAGCGCGCGCCGAACGGCTGGGTTTTGTGAACGTCCTCACCGAGCCGGGAGGGGCGCTGGAGGGGGCGCGGGCCCTCGCCCACAAGATCTGCGCCAACGCCCCCCTCGCCGTGCGCGCGGCGATGACGACGATCAACGCCGAGTTGGATCGCCACGAGGCGGAAAGCTGGGAACGCAGCGACGCCGCACACCAACGCCTCCTCCAGACCGAGGATATGAGAGAAGGCATCGCCGCTTTCTTCGAGCGCCGGCCTCCGCATTGGTCCGCGCTCTGAGCTGACATCGGGCTGCAGGGCTTCGGGGTGCACTGAGCTATCGGCGGGGGGGCGGTAGCGTCAAAAAGGTGTCGACTGCCGCTGCGCCCGGCTCACGACACCGGGTCCGAGCCAAGGTGGTGTGCAGCGCGGCGGTGCTCGGTCTCGTCGCGGCGCTGATCGCGGTCGGGCTGCGGGTGGGCCGCGACGCGGACGGGGCTGCGGTGAGCGCGAGGCCGGCGCCACCGGGCGCCTTGCCGGAACTGGGCCGCGCCCAGGTGGTCGAGCGCGACGATGTCGGCGACCCGTTCATCCTGCCCGTCCCCGCGGGCATCCCGGGCGACCGCGCCGACCGCTACGTGTTGTTCTGGACGACCGACTGGCAATCAAACGTCCCAACCGCGGTATCCCCCGACATGGTGCACTGGCACCGCATCGCCGATTCGCTCCCCGTCCTGCCGTCGTGGGCGCTGCCCAACCGGACCATGACCTGGGGTCCTTCTGCGGTCGCCGTACCCGGCGGCTGGGTGCTGTATTTCAGCACGGAAGCAGCGGCCAGCCACCTCGAATGCATCGGCGCCGCCTTTTCCCAAAACCCGGCCGGCCCTTACGTCGACGCGTCGCCTGCGCCCCTGGTGTGTCAGCCCCCGCTCGGCGGTTCTATCGACCCCAGCGTGGTACGCGACGCAGCCGGCGGGTTACACCTGGTGTGGAAGACCGACGGCAACGCCACCGGCGCCCCGGTCAACATCTGGGAGGAGCAGCTCACCGCGAACGGTCAATCGATGACGGGTCAGCCCGTCCGGCTACTGGGACCTGACCGCGCCTGGCAACAAGGCATCATCGAGGGCCCCGCCATGCTGGCCGACACCAGGGGTGGCTGGTGGCTCTTCTACTCGGGGGGCACCTGGCAATCAAACACTTACGATACCGGCGTCGCCTGGTGCGCGGCTTTGTCGGGTCCGTGCCGGGACACCTCCGACGGCCCGTTGCTGGGAAGCACCCCTACCGCGGTGTCTCCCGGCGGCCTGGATACCTTCGTGGCCAACAACGGGACCCTGTGGGCCTCGTACTCCGCCTTTCCCAGTGCCCCCGCGAATGCCCGGGCCGCCATGGCCGAGGACCGGGTGCTCGAGATCGCGCCGGTGCTCTCGCACTAGCGATCGGTGTGCTCAACCCGGCCCGGGTGACCCCACCCGTCGCGGTGGCGATGCACCCAGGTACCGGCCAGCACCACCAAAAGCGCCGCGCCGTAACAGATTCGTCCGATGGCCACCTGGTGCGGGTCATTGAGAATCACTGCGGCGTAGTAGGGCTCAGCGGCCAACGCCACGGCGAGCATCCACGGCTGCTCGGTGATCACCGCGATTCCCGCCACGGCTACCGCGTACCACGGCTGGACTGGGGTGGTGACAAACATGAGCACGCCAAGGCCGATGCACAACCCGCTCGCCGGCTCGAGGTCCGCCCACCAGATGTAGACCGCGGCCACGATCACCGCAATAACCGCCAGGGCGGTGGTCACATGGCCGGGCAAATAGAGCAGACCGAGCAGCAGGAAACGACCGCCGCTCGAATAGTGCTCCTCTTTGAGGTAGCCGGGGATGTAGCCGAGCACCTTGGTCCCCACGACGATCACATGGGGGGCTTCGGTGGCCACACACACCGCCGCGGCAGCCAGCACGAAGCGCCATCTGCCCCGGCGCCATCCGGCTACCACCGCCATCGCGGGGTACAGCTTGACCATGATGGCGAGCCCGACAAGGACACCGGCCCACCCCCGACGCTGGCGCCCCAACGCCAGCAAAGCGCCTACCATCAGCACCAGGGCGAAGCCGTCGACGTGGCCGTTGCCGGCGAACTCGACGACAGGCAGGGGACTCAACGCATACCACGCTACGGCGCGTGGATCCTTTCCCCGGTCACGCAACGCCAAGGCCAGCAACACGACCGCCCCGTCGTCCACGAAACCGCCGGCCAGTTGCCACGGCCTGCTTCCCGAGTCGCCGGGATCGAGCAGGTGCACGAACACGAACCATCCTTCGGCCACCGCCGGGTAGATGGTCCGATCGCCGGGACGGTTGAGGACGGTGCAGCCCGGCTTCTGGCTGATGTGGCGGCATTCGCCCGGAGACGGCCAGTAGCCGGGGGTGTGCAACGAGTCCAGTTGCGGAGCGTCGGGCGGGTAACGGTAGGGGTCGATCCCCGAGACCTGCACATGGGCGTCCCACGAGTAGCGGTAGAGGTCGCTGGAGATCGACGGGGTGGTGCCCGTGGCCGCCGCGAGGCGCAGCAGGACGCCGAGGCCCACCACCACGATGAGGCCGGTCCGGGTGGGCAGTTTGCGGGCCGCCCAGGCCCCGATGCACCACACCGGCACCCAGACAAACAGCAGCACCACGAAACGCCACCGGGCGCCCACCAGCGAGTGCTGCGCCACGAACCACGACAGGCCGATACCCGCCACACCGGCCAGCGCGACGACGACCAAACGCCGCGCTCGGTGCGCCGCAGGGGCATCGTCAACCGGGGCGGTGTTCAGCGCACGGGGGACATTCACAGGGTTGTCGACAGCCCGTCTTCCCCCCGGGCCAACTCGGCCAGGCCCGCGCGAAACGGGATTTGGGCCTCCACGCCCAGCCACGAACGGGCCAGGTCGGGGGAGGCGACCACGTGGCGTACATCATCCAAGCGGTAGCGGCCGGTGAGAACCGGGCGCGGCGCGTCAGATCCAAAGGCGTCGGCGATGGCGTCGGCGACCTCGCCCACGGTGACCGGGCGACCGGAACACACATTGACCGGCCGAGCGGATCCCGCTTCGGCGGACACGGCGAGGGCCGCCAGGTTGGCCCGGGCGATATCGGCGACATGAACGAAGTCCCGGGTTTGGCGGCCATCCTCGAAGACCTGGGGGGCTTCGCCGCGACGCAGCGCAGAACGGAAGATGGCGGCCACGCCGGCGTAAGGGGTATCGAGCGGCAACCGGGGCCCGTAGACGTTGTGATAACGCAAGGCCACCACCGATGCGCCGGCTTCGCGGGCCCACAATGAGCAAAGGTGCTCTTGGGCCACCTTGGACGCGGCGTACACCGAGCGTGGTTGGAGAGGCGCGTCCTCGGGTACGAGCGCCCACTCCAGCGGAGCGGAGCAGCGGGGGCAGCGGGGCTCGAAACGGCGGTGGTCGAGGTCGTCGCGCGAGCGGGGCACGGGCGTCACCACGCCATGGCGGCCACAGCGGTACCGGCCCTCCCCGTACACGACCATGGAACTGGCCAGCACCAGTCGCCCCCCGAATCGCTGCGCGGTCAAGGCGGCCAGCAGACGGGCTGTGGCCAGGTCGTTATCGGTCACATAGCCGGGGGCGTCGGAGAAGTCGACACCCATACCCACCCGGGCCGCGTGATGGGAGACGGCGTCCACGCCGGCCACCGCGGCGTCGGCCACTCCCGAGTCGTTGAGGTCCGCCTCGATCAGCTCACAGCCGTCGACTCGGGTGGCGGGCGCTCGGTCCACGATGCGCACCTGGTGACCCTGCCGCAACAGGGCTTCGCTCACGTGAGATCCGATGAACCCACCGCCGCCGGTGACCAGAACCCTCATAACCCCACCAGTGTCGCAGAGCATGTCACCGTTCGACGGCGGCCAATTCTTAAAGATCCCCGCAGTTCCGAAAGCAATCCCCGTGACCGCTGGCTTGCTGGCCCGTCGGGACCGGAACGCTCAGGAGGACCAGATGGCCCTCAGGCGTTCCGCTTCCACCGCGGCTTGGCGCACGCCGGCCTCGTAGGCGGCCACGGTGCGCGTGGGGTCCATCAGATTGAATCCCCATCCGCTTACCTCCAGGAACTCTTCGCCCGGAGCGATGATCTCCAAGGCGGAACCCGAGGAGCGCAGCGCCTCGAACTCCGATTCGAGGGCCGCGGCGAGCGCATCGAAGGTGGGATCGCTCATCCCCTCGGGGAGGGCCAGAATGAAACAAGAGATGGCGATCACCGCGTCGTGGCCGACGGCGATGTCGGAGTTGAGCGCGGTGCGCATCCCTCCATCCATGTAGCGCCGTCCGTCGATGGTGATGGGCGGAAAGATGCCGGGCACGGAGCAGCTCGACGCGATCGCCCGGTCGAGGGCCACGCCGGCCGCCTTGTCCCACACCCGCAGCTCGCCGGTTTCCACGTCTACCGCGGTGCACACGTAACCCTCGGGCCAGTCTTCGCCTTTCACCTGCGCGAATACCGATATGAACAGGTCTTCGTCGACGGTCGGCGCCGCGAGCGCCACCTGACCGAGCTGGACGCGGGCCTGCTGGGCGCTGGTGCCGCCCCCTGCGGCCTGGGCCATGGCGGTCAGGAGTGTTTCCATGCCCGATTCGGCGGCGGCGCTGCCCACCGGCACGGTGAGCGGCGAGGCGACGGTGGCCAGGTTTTCGGCGAGGTCGAGCCCGAGCGCTACCTGAGCCCCCACCACCGAACCGGCCGAGGTGCCGACCACGAGGTCGGCTCCGCCGAGCCAGATCCCTTCGCCGCCCAGGCCGACAACCAGGCCGGTTTCCCATCCGATCCCCACGGGGCCACCGCCACCGAATACCACCGCGCGCGTCATGCGCCGAACCTTACCGGCGTCCAAGCGCGAACCTGTGTGGGTCAGCCCGCTCGGACGTTCAGCTGCGCCGGCCCCCGCTCATCGAGGCCAGGATGCGCAGGATGCTCAGATAGACGAGGACCAGGGCGGTCACGATGGCGAGCGCGGCGACCCACTCGCCCTCCGCTGACACGCCCATGCTTTCGGAGCGGTAGACGTAGTCGAAGTCGGTAAAGAGGTTGAGGACGGCCACCCCGAGGCACAGGGCGCCGATGACGATGCCCCACGGACCGAAGCTGCTCAGGCCGGGAATCGAGATAAAAATGGACAGAACGCCCACAGCGATGATTCCGGCTGCACCCATGGCGGCCAGCGACACCATCCGCGGACTGACCCGCACCACTCCGGTGCGGTAGAGGGCCAGGCACGTGAAGAACACTGCCGTGGTGAACACGATGGCCACCGGCACGATGCCGTGCCAGTCGGTCTCGTAGGCGGAGGAGATGGCACCCAGCGCGATCCCCTCGGTGACCGCATACGCCGGAGCGAGGACCTTGGCCCACTGCATCCGGAACCACGACACCAGGACAATCCCAAAAGCCACAAATATGCAGGCAAAGGCCACCCCGACGGGCACGAACACCCAACTGGCGATGGCGCAGGCCAACCCGATGAGCGAGAGCCCGGCGACTTTGTTGAAGGTGCCTTTGGCGGTGAAACGAGCCGTCTGCTCCAATCCGGGATAGCCGCTGTCGATCCGCCGGAACGCGGTATCGATGCTGCTGGACCGGCTTCTCGACTGAGCCACGATGTGCCCTCTTTCTGACGTGCCTCGGCAATCGACGAGTCCGCCCAGTATGGCGCTATTTGCGGGCTTCGACCAACATCACCCTTCCGGCATTTCCGGGGGTTGTCAACGCGGCCCCGTCAGGCGAACAACCGGGGGAAGGCCTGGATAAAGGCCAACGACGCGTCGGGAGAACCACCGGGACCCGACACGATCACCCAGTTCGCGCCGATGGTCTACAGCGCGCCCAGCGCGTCCCGGTGCCGCTCGGTATCGGTCTCCGGAGCCCAGATGGAGCGGTCGGCGTAGGCCACCGACAGATCGATCGGCCGACTCCCGGCCAGGTCCCGGATCTTCGCCATGCTGGCCGCCACGTCGGCCAGCGAAGCCAGGTGGGCGGTGCGTGACGTGCCCGACACCTCCGGGGGCCCGGTCAACGGCATCCAGCCCTGCGCCCCCTCGGCCACCCGGCGCAACGTGCGCTGCGAGTTGCCGCCGATCCAGATGGGAATGGGGTCCTGCGCCGGCCGTGGGAGGGCGACCACGTCACGCGCGTCGAAGTGACGGCCCCGATAGGAGAACGGCTCTCCCTTCCAGTGCAACGCCAGGACCTCCATCGTCTCGTCGAAGAGTTCATTGCGTTCGTCGAAATCGACGCCCAGCGCGAAGAACTCGGATTTGAGGTAGCCCGTACCGACCCCGAGGGTGAGGCGGCCTTTGGACAACCTGTCGACGGTGGCCGCGGACTTGGCCAACAACAGAGGGTTCCGATAGGGCACGACGCTGAGATAGGTAAACAGCCGCAGACGGGTGGTGACCGCCGCGACATGGCCGAGCGCTACGAACGGGTCGAGTGTCTGGTGGCCGCCGTTGTCCAGCCAGCGGGCCCCGGGCGCCGGATGTTCGGTGAACGCGAACCCGTCCCACCCCGCTGCGTCTGCCGCTTGGGCCAAAGTGGCGACGTCGCCCGAATCGAGCATGTCGGATGCGCGGCCGTGTGCGTCGGGGTACTGGTAGATGTACCGCACGGGCCGAGCATAACGACCGGTCCGCGGGCGCCGCCGGGTTGTAGCCTCACGGCGACACCATGGCCGTCCGACAGCGATTTCAGATGGCCGTCGCGGCCGTGGTCATCGGCACCGTCGCTACGCAACTCGCCGGTTGCGGCCAGAGCCGGCAGTCGGCCGCCTCCAGCACCGATGCGCCAACGACCGCGGTTTCCCCCACCACCGCCAACCCCACGACCGCCAGCCCCAAGACGGCCAACCCCAAGACGGCCAGCCCCACTTCAACGGTCGCTTCTTCCTCGACGACAAGCCTGCCGGAAGTATCGAGCGGCAGCGGGAGTGGAGCACTCACCGGCAAGGTCATCACGCTTGATCCCGGCCACAACGGCGCCAACTACACCGATCCCGCCTACATCAACGCACTGCAGTGGAACGGACGGGAAAACGAAGCCTGCAACACCACGGGCACCGAAACCGACGCCGGCTACACCGAAGCACTGTTCAACTGGAACGTGGCCCAGTATGCGGCGGCTGACCTGCGCGCCCGCGGCGCCCAGGTCATCCTCACGCGCTCATCCAACGACGGCGTCGGGCCCTGCAACATTCAGCGCGTCGCCATCGGCAACGACGCCCACTCCAATGCAGTGGTCGCCATCCATGCCGATGGGGGGCCGGCCGGCGGCCGGGGCTTTGCCATTCTCGAGCCGGTGGCCGACGGTCCCAATGACGGGGTCATCGCCCCGTCACAAGCGCTGGGGGCCGATCTACGCTCTGCGTTCCTGGCCGGTACGGGAGAGCCGGTGAGCAACTACTACGGCACCGACGGCATCGAACCACGTGACGACCTGGCCGGCGTCAATCTCACCACCGTGCCCAAGGTCTTCATCGAATGCGGCAACATGCGCAACGCCACCGACGCCGCGCTGGTGACCAGCACCGGGTGGCAGATGGAAGCCGGGCAGGCCATCGCCGTGGGGATCGCCACTTTCGTGCTGTCGGCCTAGCTTTCTGGACGGGAGCCTAATGGAGTGGAGTCTCCGCTCCGGTTATAGTGGGTGCATGGCTCGACGTGGAGGTGCTTCGCCCAACCCGCAAGTGACCTTCGCCGTGCTGGCCCTCGGCGTGACCGCCTTCTCTCTCCTGCAGTCACTGGTGCTCCCCGCCCTGCCCACCCTCCAGCGCAGCCTGCACACGTCGCAGGACACCGTGACCTGGGTCCTCACCGCCTACCTGTTGTCGGCCTCGGTGTTCACCCCCATCCTGGGCCGCATCGGGGACATGACCGGCAAGGGGCGGATGTTCACCGTCACGCTCGTCGCCCTGGCGGCCGGCTCACTGCTCGCTGCGTTGGCCACCTCCATCGATTTGATGATCGTGGCCCGGGTCATCCAGGGCGCCGGAGGGGCCATGTTGCCCATGGCCTTCGGGATCATCCGCGACGAGATGCCGCCCGTGCGGGTCCGGGGCCTCATCGGCGTGATCGCGGGGCTCATCGCCGGCGGGGCCGGCCTGGGCGTCGTCCTCGGCGGGGTCATCGTCAACGCCTTGGGCTACCACTTTTTGTTCTGGATTCCCTTCGTCCTGGCCGTGGTCGGGGCCCTTGCGGCGCACTTCTTTGTGCCGGAATCGCCCGTCCACACCCCCGGTCGGATCAACTGGCCGGCCGCCGGCCTGCTGTCGGGGTGGCTCGTCGCACTGCTCGTGGCGGCCAGCGAAGGCCCGACGTGGGGTTGGGGATCGGGGCGGACCGTCGGCCTGTTCGCCGCGTCGGTCGTGCTGTTCGTGCTGTGGATCCGCGTCGAGTTGGGCTCCCCCGAGCCGCTCATCGACATGCGCATGATGCGCCTGCGGGCGGTATGGACGACCAACCTGGTGGCGATGCTGTTCGGCGTGGGCATGTACGCCGCGTTCGCGTTCATCCCGTCGTTCGTGCAAACCAACCCGTCGCATGGCTACGGCTTTGCCAGCAGTGTGGCCACCTCGGGTCTCTACCTGGCTCCGCTGACCGTGGGGATGTTCCTCAGCGGGATGGCTTCGGGACCGTTGGCGCAGCGCCTGGGAGCCAAGCCGGTACTGGTGGCGGGAGCGACCATCAGCGTCGCACCGTTTTTCGTGATGGCGTTCGCTCACCGCCACGAATGGGAGGTTTTCGGCTCCTCCGCGCTCATGGGCATCGGCTTCGGCTTGTCATTCGCCGCCATGTCGGCCTTGATCGTCGACGCCGTGCCACGGGAGCAGACCGGGGTGGCCAGCGGCATGAACGCCAACATCCGCACCATCGGCGGCTCCATCGGAGCGGCGCTCATGGCCAGCATCGTGACCTCCGGGGTGGCGGCCGACGCGGTGCCCAAGAACTCCGGCTACACCTACGGGTTCGCCGCGCTGGGCGTCGCCGCGGCGCTGGCTGCACTGGCCGCGCTGTTGGTCCCGAACCGCAAAGCCGAGCCAGCGCTGGGCCCCGGTTCGCCACCCGGAGTATTCGCCGTCGGTGCGGTCGGCGCCAATGTGCGCAGCGCCGGAGGGAGCTAGGCCATGAGCGCACGAGAGGCCATCAAGGAGCAGGAGAGCAGGCCGCTGCGACGCGACGCAGCCGAAAACCGCGAACGGGTGCTCGACGCCGCGGCTGCGGTGTTCGCCCGTGACGGCCTGGCCGCGTCGGTCGAGGAGATCGCCCGGGTGGCCGGGGTCGGCATGGGCACGCTCTACCGCCGGTTCCCCACCAAAGAAGCCCTTATCGAGGAACTGGTCCGCCAGCAGTTGACCGACCTCATCGACGCGGCCACCATGGCCGGCGGGGCGCCTGACGGAGAAGGCCTGGAAGGCTTCCTGTGGGCCGCCGGGCACCTTCTCCAGGCCCGCAGCGGTTGCCTGGGGCGGCTATGGACCGAAGCGGGTACCGCACCGCTGGTCGAGCAAGTGCGGAGGCTGATCGCCGAGCTGGTGACGCGGGGCCAGGCCCACGGCCGGATACGCAGCGACATCGCGCTGCCCGACATCACCTTGCTGTTGTGGGGCCTCAACGGCGTCATCTCCATCAGCCACGCCGTCGCCCCCACGGCGTGGTGCCGATCCCTCGAGCTGTCGATAGCCGGCCTGCGACCGTCTTCCGAGGCGCTGGTGCACCCGATTCTGAGCTCGGAGCAAATGGACGTCATCAGCCAGCAGCGCCAGATCAGCGAACATCACCACGGCTGAGCGCGCCGCGCCCCGTGTTAGCGTGCTGGCCGCCGCACAACTCTCCCTGGGGGAACGCGATCAAATGCAAGTCGGATTACAGGGACCGGCGCTCGGCGCGTGGGCCCGTTCAGAACTGGCCGCCCTGCTCTCCCCCCGCCGCCTCGACGCCGCCGCGGTCGTATTGGGGGCGGGGAGCGACGATCTCGAGTCGGGACGGCGCTTTTTAGGGCTCCTGGCCGAGGGGGGCTGGGCGGTACCCGCCTGGCCGGCGGAACACGGAGGAATGGGGCTGTCGTCGGCCGACAGCGACGTGATCGGCGCCGTGCTGGAGGACTTCGACACCCCGGACATGTACCCGTTTCTGGTCGGCCTGAGTCTGATCGGCCCGACCATCGTGGCCCATGGGACCGAGGAACAGAAAGCCCGTTGGTTGCCGAGCATGCGCAGCGGTGAGCACATCTGGTGCCAGATGTTCTCCGAGCCGGACGCGGGATCGGACCTGGCGAACCTCAAAACCCGGGCAGAGCGCGACGGGGAGAGTTGGCGGATCAGTGGATCGAAAGTGTGGACCAGCAGGGCCCACTACTCGAGTTTCGGCATGCTGCTGGCCCGCACCGATCCGTCGCTGCCCAAACACGCCGGCATCACCGCGTTTTGCATCGACATGGCCGCCCCCGGGGTCAGCGTGCGGCCGTTGATCCAAATGAACGGGGACAGCCATTTCAACGAGGTGTTCCTCGACGACGTCCTGGTGCCCGACAGCGACCGGCTGGGCGCAGTCAACAACGGGTGGAGAGTGGGATTGACCACGCTCAGCCTGGAGCGGGGATCGCTGGCCGGGGACCTGGGCATCTCCCTCGAATCGATCCGCCGCCTGGCCAAAGCCAGCGACATCAACAACAACCCCGTGGCCCGGGACCGTTTGATGCGTTCGGTCATCGACCTCAAGATCACCCAGTGGAGCACGGGCCGTGCCCAGGCCGAGCGGGCGGCCGGCAAAGCGCCGGGACCCGAGGGATCGCTGGCCAAGCTGCGCACCAATCGCATGATCAAAGCCATCAGCACCCTGGCGCTCGACCTGGCCGGGCCGGCCGGCACCGTCAATGCCTTGCCAGCCGACGAGTGGGCCACCATGTGGATGGCCAGTCCGTCGCTTTCCATCCGGGGCGGCACCGACGAGATCCAGCACAACATCATCGGTGAGCGTCTCCTCGGATTGCCCCCCGAACCGCGGGTGGACAAGGGAAAGCCCTTCTCCGAGCGCCTGGATCATTGACCCTCGAAGTCAGGCGGTAGCGACGCGTTCGATGTCGGGCACCCGACCGTCGATGTCGCTGAAGCCGTAGGCCCGGGCCAACTCGGCGACCGGCCACGCTTTGCCGGAACGCTCAGCCCGCTTGCCGTCGCCAGCCAGCGCGACGACAGCACGACCGCTGAAGCGAGGGGTTTCCGCCAACGACAGGTCGATGGCCCCTTCGGGCAGGTCCACTTTCTGGGCGCCGTCAACCTCGAGACGCCCCCTGATGACAAACTCGGTCCGGGTCAGTCCGGGCCACAGCGAAACCACCGTCACCCCACGTCCCGCCAATTCGTGCGCGGTATCCGCGCTCAGCCGGTCGAGGGCCGCCTTGGCCACCCCGTAGGGCACATTGTGCAAATATCGGCCCCCGCCGGGTGACGAGATATTCACGACGAGGCCGTCATTGCTGCACAGCAGCAGTGGCACGGCCAGAGCACTGGCGACGTAGTGCGATCGGACGCCGATATCGAAGTTCTGATCCCAAACCTCCACGGGGAGCTCCCAGAACACGCGTCCCAGCCAGGGGCCTAGATCGGGCGACGAATAGACGTTGTTGACTAACACGTCAAGGCGGCCGTGGTCGCGCTCGATGCGGGCCATCACCGCGCGCACGGCGTCGTCGTCGTGATGGTCACAGGCCAGGGCCACCCCCACACCCCCGAGCCGTTCCAGTTCCTGCACCGTGTCGGCCAGGGAGCCTGGTAGCTCGGAAGGGGCGCGGGGATCGACGGTGCGTCCGGTCATGTACACCACGGCACCGGCGATGCCCAACTCCAACGCGATTCCCTTGCCGATCCCCCGGGTGGCTCCGGTGACCAGCGCGACGCGACCGTCGAGGCGAACAGCTACAGGCCGATCCTCAGCCGTTGGTGGCAGGGACATTGAAGTAGGTTCCTTTGTACTCATAACCTGACGTAGGCGGATCGAGGTTGTGTTATCGCAGCGTGAGGATGCCCCGGACGTTCTTGCCGTCGAGGAGGTCGGAGCACGCCTCGTTGACCCGCTCGAGCGGATAGCGACCGGTGACGAACGCCTCGAGGTTGAGTTTGCCCGCCCGGTAGAGGCGCGACAGTTCGGTGATGGTATGGAGGGGGCTGGCCGAGCCCATGAGCGAACCCATGATTGTCTTCTCGCCGACATTGAGGTCGCCCGGCGCGATCTGCAGCGGACCGGGGGCGCCGGCACTGACCGTCACCAGGCGGCCCCCCACCCCCAAACAGCGGTAGGCAGCCGAAAAAAGCTCGCTGGTCAGGGAGCCGACGGTGACCACCACCACATCGGCGCCTTGCGGGCCGGCGGCGCGGTACGCGTCGCTCGCCATGTCGTCGGAGAGCCCCGAACCGTTCACCACATGGGTGGCGCCGTGAAGGCCGGCCTGATCGGTCTTCCACTCCAGGGTGTCCACCGCCACGATACGGCCGGCACCGGCGTGCGCCGCTCCGGCAACGGCGGCCATGCCCACTCCCCCACAACCCCACACCACCACGGATTCGCCAGGGGTAACCCGGGCCCGGTTGACCACGGCGCCCCAACCGGTGGAGACGCCACACGCCAACAAGCAGGCCAGATCGAGCGGCACCGCGGGGTCCACTCCGACCAACGCGTTTTCATGGACGACGACATGGCGGGAAAAGGCTCCCGCCGCGAAACGCGCCACCACACGGCCATCACCCAGGTGGAGTTGAGCGCCGGCCGCTCCGCCGCCGGCGCGGCTGTTGCGGCAAAGGTGCATTCGTCCGGTGGCACACATCAGGCAATGGCCGCACGCAAACAGCGACGTGACCACCGCTTCGCCCACCCGGTGGCGCGACACCGCAGCGCCCACCCGCTCAACCACTCCGGCGCCTTCGTGGCCCAAGATGACCGGGACGGGCAGCACCGAGCCGGCACCCGCCATGTGAACGTCGGTGTGGCAGACCCCGCACGCCACGAGTTCGACGAGCACTTCGTGGTCTCCGAGCTCATCTATCTCGACGGTTTCGACCGCCAACGGGCGCCCGGCGGCGTGGAGCACTGCGGCTTCGGTGCGCAATCAGTTCCCCCCCCCCGAACGGGCACGATACCCGTGCCACCTTCTATTTTCAAACAATAACACTTTAGCGCAACAGGGTCAACGGCTATAGTCAGGTCCTTGACGTAGCTCTGCAGGGAGGGATTCTGCTGTGCTGGATGGCCGAGAGCGTTTTCTGCCCCGACCACGTGTCGGCTTGTCGGACGCCGTCGCGGACCAACTACGAACCCGCATCCTGGCCGGCGCACACCACGACGGCGACCTGCTCCCCAAACAAGAAGAACTCATGGAGGAGTTCGGAGTCAGCAAGCCGGCGCTGCGAGAAGCCTTGCGCATCCTCGAGACGGAGGGTCTCGTCGAAGTGCGCCGAGGCAACGTGGGCGGTGCCGTGGTGCGAATACCGCAACCGGAGGGGGCGGCCTACACGCTCGGCCTTGTCCTGCAGGCCCGCGGCGTGCCCTTCGCCGAGATCGGCACCGCGCTCCAACACCTCGAGCCGGTGTGCGCCGGCTTGTGCGCAGGCCGAGCCGACCGCAAAAAGACCGTCGTCCCGGCCCTGCGCGCCTCGCAGCGACAGCTGCGCCAAGCGGTCAAGCGGGACGACGCTGCTGGCGTGCTGGGGGCCGCCCGGGGATTCCACGAATCCCTGGTCACCCACTGCGGAAGCGAGACCCTCATTGTCCTGGTAGGAACGCTCGAGGCTCTGTGGACTGCGCAGGCCCGGGCTATCGGGGACTCTGCGGCCGCCGCGGGTCGCCAACACGATCCGGCATTCCGAGCCCAAACCATCGAAGCGCATGACGACATTCTCGGGAACGTCGACAACGGTGACATCGATCTGGCCACCAAGTCGGCGCGTCTTCATTTGGAGAATGCCCACCTCCACCCCGATCCGGCGCCCCTCGATCAGCCCGTCGAGGCGGCGACGGTACGCGACCACTACTTCCGTAGCAGCTATTCCAAGAATGGGACAACCAAATGACTGAACGAACACTGTCCACTCTCGTCTGCACGATTACCCCGTTCGACGCATCGGGGGCGCTCGACGAGACGGCAGCCGAACTCCTCTTCACCCGTCTCGCCGCGGCAGGTGTCGGCGCCTATGTCGGTAGCTCGTCGCCCGGCGAAGGCTATTCGCTCACCCTGGACGAGACCCAACGCCTCTATGAGATCGCCTACGCAACCATGAAATCGAAGGTGCCCGTTCGGGCCATGGGAGTTGAGCCGCACACCGTCGAGGACCTCCTGGATCTCATCGGGCTGGCCGAACGTGTCGGCCTCGACGCCATGCAGCTGTACTGCCTCGACGCAGGACACGGGAACAAACCCAATGAGGAGGAGCTGGGCTACTACTTCCGCACCCTTTTGGACCGGATGACGATCCCCGCAGTGATCTCGAGCCATGTGTTCAACGGCTATGTGCCCAGTGTCGATCTCATCGATCAGCTGCTCGACGAGTACCCCGGGATCATTGGCATCAACTGCACCAATCCCGACATAAGCTACGTGGCCCGCCTTATCGACGCGGTCGACGGCCGGGCCGACGTTCATGTGGGCGGCCCCATGCAAGCGCTCAGTGCGCTGGCCCTCGGGGCGCAGGGCTTTTTGGGCACGGAAGGCAACCTGGCGCCCAAGTTGTGCGCCTCGATCATCGATGGCTTTGCCGCGGGCGACCTGGGGCAAGCCTCGGCCGCGTACGGCAAGGTGATTCGCCTCTTTTCCCTCAACACCTGGCCGGGAGGCTCGATGCGGTGGCTGAAGGCGGCCATGCGCGTGCTCGACCTGCCGGGATGGACGCTGCGCGGTCCGTGGCGACCGATTCCGGACAAGGACCTGCCCCTTGTCGTACAGCGCCTCACCGGTCTCGATTTCGCGGTGTTGGAGGGCCTCGCCACGCCGCAGCTTCCGTCGATCTGATCCCGCTTCCGCCATGATTGCGGGCCATGGACCTCGCGATGACCCTTCCGACGATGCTCCCTCACGGCCGCACGGAGTTGGTGGCCTGGTGCCGGGCCATCGATGAGGGTCCGTGGTCGAGCCTGGCCGTCCCCGAGCGCGTCACCTTTACCAGCCATTCTCTGACCGTGGAGCTGGCGGCGGCCGCTGCGCTGACCGAGCGGGTCCGCCTGTGGTCGACCTTGATCGTGCTGCCCGCGCACGGCTCCGTCGAAGTGGCCAAGGACATGGCTTCGATCGACCGTTTGAGCGACGGCCGCCTCACTCTCGGGGTGGGGGTCGGCGGACGCGAGCACGACTACCGGGCGTTGGGCGCCGATTTCTCCCACCGCTGGCAACGCATGGACGACCAGGTCCGCGAGATCCGGCAGATCTGGTCACAGGCACCGCCTTTCGACGGGGCGGCCCCTGTCGGTCCTGCCCCGCTGCAGCCGGGCGGGCCGCCTTTTGTGGCTGGGGTCATGGGACCCAAAGCCCTGGCTCGAGCCGCTCGCTGGGCGACCGGCGTCGATGATGGCTCGTCGATCGGGGGCGTCGACATCGACGCTCTGCGCGCCCAGCGCGACCGCGTGGTGGCCGCCTGGAAAGCGGCCGGACGCCAGGATGTGCCCCGCTTTTCGGCCAGTCTGTGGTACGCCCTGGGTCCCCACGCCGAGCAGCAGCTGTCGACCTACATCTTCGATTACATGGAGATTTTCGGGGCCAGCTTCGCTCGCCAGTTCGCCGCATCGGCCACCACCAACAGCCCGCAGCGGTTGAGTGAAGCAGTTGACGCCGCGCGCGAAGCAGGGTGCGACGAGCTGTTCCTGGTGCCCACCTCCGCCGATCCCGTCGAGTTGCATCGCACCCGGGACGCACTGGGCCACTGAGTATTCCTATAGTTGCGGCCTAGGTGCCACGCGGGCGCGTGGCTTTGGCAGATTCGGGGTAATCGGATGGAGATTTCGTGCGGCCTGGCTCCTTCGCTCGCCGTTGTCGAGCACGGTCAGTTGGCGGAGGCGTTGGGCTACAACCGGGTGTGGCTCTACGATTCGCCGGCCATTTACCTTGACATCTGGGTGTCGTTGGGCCGGCTGGCGGAGCGGACGGACCGCATCGGACTGGGCACCGCGGTGCTGGTGCCCAGTCTGCGCAATGTGGTCGCCACCGCTTCGGCCATCGCCGCGGTGGAAGCCGCAGCGCCGGGCAGATTGGCCTGCGGGTTCGGCACGGGCGCCACCGCGCGCTGGACACTGGGCAAAGACGCTCTGACGCTGCGCGACACCGGCGACTACCTCCGCCAGCTCCGCGGCCTTCTGCGCGGCGACGTCGTCGACGTCGACGGCCAGAAAGCCCAGATGTCGCAGGTCGCGGCCTACGGCCCGGGCCGTCCCATCGACGTGCCGATCCTGCTCAGCGCACTGGGCCCCAAAGGCCAGGCCCTGACCCACGAAGTGGCCGACGGCATCATGACGGTGGGTTTCGGGATCGGCGGCTTCGATTGGAGCGCCCAGTTGGTGGTCGGCACCGTCCTCGATCCGGGCGAGTCGCTCACCTCGCCTCGCGTGCAGGAGTCTGCGGGACCGTGGTACGCCATCATGGCGCACGGGGCCTGGGAGTCGAACCCCGCCGCGGTCGACGGTTTTCCCGGTGGCGCCGAATGGCGCGCCGAGCTCGAAGCGCGCCGCCCGGAGGCGGAGCGTCATCTGGCCGTCCACGAGGGCCATGCCACCACCGTCACTGACCTGGACCGGATTCTGGTCGACGCAGCAGGCGAAGGGATCGTCGGCCTGGGTTGGGTGGCGGAAGCCGACGGTATCCAAGCCAAGCTGAAAGAGGCCGAGGCTGCGGGCACGACGGAGATCATCTTCGCCCCCAGCGGGCCCGATATCGATCGCGAGCTGCGCGTCTTCGCACAGGTCGCCGGCCTCTAGCGGATCAACGCGACGGTCTTGCCCACCGTTTTGCGGGCTTCTAGGTCCTCGAGCGCCGCGGGGATAGCCGAGAACTCAACGGTCTGGCCGATCACCGGACGCACACGGCCGTGGTCAAGCAGCTCCAGCAGATCGCGATGAATGTCTTCGCCCACTTGTCGCGAGAACGGATTGAACCGGCCACCGGCGCGCTGCACCGAAAGATCGATGTCACTGCGCCACGCCATCATGCCGCCGATGACGGAAAAGTTCCCCAGACACAGCGGACGCGGCGGAAGCCCGGCCTCCCCGCCGGTGATCCCACCGGAGAACCCGGCAACCAGGTAGCGACCTTCTCGGGCGATGCATTCGAACGACCGATGCGCCACCTCGCCGCCCACCAGATCGAAAATGAGGTCCACTCCCACGCCCGAGGTCAGCTCCAGCACCCGCTGCGCGAAGTTCTCGCTGCGGTAGTCGATGACGTGCTGCGCGCCGAGCTCCCGGCACAAGGCGAGTTTCGTGGGGCCGCCGGCGGTGGCGAAGACGGTGGCGCCGGCGGCCACCGCCAGCTGGATAGCCGCGGACCCCACCCCGCCGGCCCCCGAGTGGATCAGTATGGTCTCGCCGGCCTGGATCCGACCACGGCGATGGAGGAGCAAATGGGCCGTCTGGAAGGCGATGACGAAGCCCGCCGCCTCGGTGTCGTTGAGGGTGGGCGGAGCATCGAAAGTCATGTCCGCCTGGGCCAGCACTTGCTCGGCGTATCCCCCGTGGCCGTCGGTGGGCACGGCGACCACCCGCTTGCCCAGCCACTCCTCGAGTCCAGGTGAGGTTTCGTCCACGATCCCGGCCACTTCCATGCCGAGGCGGAACGGCAACGGCGGGTTGATCGTGGGGTACCGGCCGCGACACATGTCGATGTCGTTGAAGTTCAGCGCCGCGGCGACGGCGTTGATCCGGACCTCGCCAGGTCCGGGCACGAGATCATCGAGGTCATCAAGCTGCAAAGCTTCGCTGGGGGCCCCGTAACGGTGGATCCTCCACGCTCTCATCGTTTTGCTCCGATCTCGGGTGCCCTCACAGTGAGCGGCAACGTTGCCGGATCGGTCAGATCGAACGTGCCTATCACGACTCCCCCCTCCCGGGTGCTACGTCACGACCCCTTGTAGTAAAAGTAGCCGCCCGGGTCGCAGCGGAAGCCCGTAGCAGGGGTCACCCTCGTCCACTGCTTGTTGTCGTACTTGAGCACGACGTAGCACTCCGACGGCTTGTGGGCACCGGGGTCGTCGGTGGCGATGAGTCCGTCGGCGTTGAACGAGTGGATGTTTTCCAGAGCCGACAACAGCCCGGCCCGGGTGGGCTGGGGGCCGGCAGCCTTCAATGCTTGGACGTACAACGCGGCGGCCGACCATGCCATGACGCTGTAGAGGTCGGGCTGGAAACTGGGATTGGTCTTTTTCATCCAGGTCAGGAAGGTGCCGACCGCAGGGACCGTTGCGCTGTCCTGACCCAGGTACATGCTCACCAGCTGATCATTGAGCAGTCCGTTGCCCACGCCCGGGTTCAGCAACTTCTGGAGATTCGGGTCGTACGCCGTGTTGCCGCTGACGATCAAGGGGTGCCAGTTCTGCTGCGCCGCCTCGTTCATGACGTTGGCGATGATTTCGATGTCCTCGTCGGTCAGCCACAAGAAGTTGACGCCGTCATTTTTCATGCGCAGCACGTCGGCCGTGAAGTTTGTCTCGGTGGCCGCCGTCGCCCGCGAGTACGTCTCCGTGTAGCCGATCGATTTCATGGCGGCCAGCTGCTCGTCCCAGCTGATCGTGGCGCCCGACGCGTTGCTGTAGAGCCCGCCCACTTTCAAGTTGGTGGGATAGGTCTGCTTGTAGTACTCGAAACCGCCCAGTCGGTACCCTACGGGCTGGGTCTCCGGGTCGAACTGGTTGGCCAGGGCCTTGGCCTCTGGCGTCAACTCAAAGGCCACCGACGACACCGTCGGGTTGGCGGCCAGGGCCTTCGCTCCGCAGTTGTCGAACACCGACAATGAGCCCACGAAGGCGAACACCTTGTTCATGTTGTCCGCGAACTGGCTTTGGTTGAGCCCGCATTCGAGGGCGTCGTCGAGGGTGACGGACTTCAGCTGCCGGCCGTCGACGCCTCCCATCGAGTTGATGTAGGCCAAATAGGCTTGGGTGCCGTCCACTGCCCCTTGGAACAGGCCGGGCACCGGGCCGCTCAACGTCGTGACCGTGCCGACGGTGATGGTGGTCGCGGTGACCCCCGGCTGGGCAACGGTCGGGGCCGAAGCGGTGCTGCCGGGCGAGGAGGTAGCCCCCGAGGTAGAAGGGGTCGCCGTGCTCGAGGTCGAAGTCGACTTGGACGAGGAGCCGCACGCCGCGGCAACCAAGGCCAATACCACCATCGCGACAATGGCAAAGCGTCGTGATCGCGCGTGCCCCTGGCGGGTCGTTGAAGTCATTTGCAGTCCCCTCCTACCTACACCAACGGTGTGCCGCCAGATGATACACACATCGGGCATCGACGGGTAACGAAACTCTCGTTCTCGAAATCTGGCCGGCCGCCGCCGCCGAGTAGAGTGGCTGATTTGCGGGACCGCGACGGGCAGGAGGGGTTTCGAGGATATGAGTCAGCTGGAAGGCAGACCACTCCCCATCAACCTGGACGACCTCACACCCAAGCGCCGGGAGCGGGCCACCCGGATTGTGAAATCCGCTCTCCAGATTCTCAACCAGGGAACAGAGTACGAGGCCATCCAGATTCGCGAGGTGGCCGAGCGGGCCAACGTGTCGCTCGCCACCATCTACCGCTTCTACCCCTCGAAAGAACAGCTGTTCGCGGCGACCTTGCTCGAATGGCAGGAAGGACTTCGAGCGGACACCAACGCGCGTCCCCTCCAAGGATCTGCGCCGGCCAGGATGACCGATCTTGCGTTACGGATCATTGACGCGTTCGACCGGGGCCCGCAGTACTTCCGTTTGATCACTGCTTTGGAGATCGCCGGTGATCCCGTCGTAAAAGCAAAGCTGAGCGAAGAGGAGCACCTCGCCCGGCTCATGTTCACCGGGCTCCTCACGGGCTACGCGGCGGCCGATGCCAAGGCCATCGTCGACATTGTTCTGGGCGTGATGGGCAACTCGCTGCGCCGCTGGGCGCGCGGCGCGATCGACATCGCGCAGGTGCGGGACCAACTCACCACGACCCTGGACATCGTCTTTTCCGCGAGTGCGGTCGCGCACCCCGAGCGCTAAGAGTTGTCTTCTGCTCTTCGGTCGAACAAGCCGCGGTCGCGGAACAATCGGACGACCTGCTCACCCACACGCTGCATCATGGTCACGTAGGCGGCTTGCGCCTGCTCCGGATCACCCTGTTTGATAGCGCGCAACGTCGCAGTCAGCCCCCGTCGCTCGGGATCGATGGCTTTGGGCACGTAGGCGAAGAACGGACCCGGAACAAGCGCCGACATCGCACGCAAAAGGACCTTGGTGGGGGGCGACGCCGCGGCGTCCACGATGGCGCCGTGGAACCGCAAGGTCAGACGCCCGATCTCTTCGGGAGTCTCCGCGGCCATGAGTTGCGCATGAATCTCGCCCAGCACGCCGACGAGGCCCTCGCTACCCCGGAGAATGGCCATACGAGCGGCGAACCCGTAGATCAGGCCAAAGAGGGCATAGTGATCACGCACCGCGGTTTCGTCCATGCTGGAGATGAAGGTGCCGCGGTGAAGCTCATTGGTGACCCAACCCTCACGCTCGAGCGCAATAAGCGCCTCCCGGACCGGTATCCGGCTGATTCCGAGCGCTTTGGCCACCTCGTCTTGAGGGACACGATCACCGGGCCGTAGTTCGCCATCAAAAATCAGGCGGCGGATATACAACGCTGCCTGATCACCGCTGCTGCGACGCACCATTTCGTGGCTACCGTCGGACCGCGCGGCAGGATCAGGAAATGACCACGAGGCGACACTCATATGGCGTCATCCTACGCCATCGGGAGCTGGAAGTAGGCCACCTGGGCGCCTCTTTACCGATTTTGTATACGATATGCCGATGACCGACGGGCTATGGCGCGAGGATCGCCTCCTCATCGACGGCAAGCTCTCGGACGCGTCGGGCGGGTCGACTTTCGACAACGTCAACCCGGCCACCGGGCGGGTCATCGGGGTGACCGCGGACGCCACGGCGGCGGATATGGACGCGGCTATTGCCGCGGCCCGCAGAGCGTTCGACGCCACGGATTGGTCGAGCGACCTGGCGCTGCGCGTACGGGGTCTGCGCCAACTGCAGGCAGCCTTGGTGCGCCACCAGGAGGAGCTGCGACGCACCGTCGTAGCCGAGGTCGGCACACCGGTATCGGGTACCTACGGCGCCCAGCTTGACGCTCCCATCGCCGGCTTGTCGTGGGTCATTGACCTCGCAGAGCGATACCAATGGGAGAGTGACCTTGGCCGGGCCGAGCCTTTCGGTGTGCCCAGCCGACGCTGGGTGTGGCGTGAGGCGGTGGGCGTGGTGGGTGCCATCACCCCTTGGAACTACCCGGTGCAGATCAATCTGGCCAAGGTCGGACCGGCGCTCGCCGCGGGTTGCACGGTGGTCCTCAAGCCGGCCCCCGACACACCGTGGTCGGGCACACTTCTTGGCCGTTTGGTGGCCGAGGAGACGGACATCCCCTCGGGGGTGTTCAACGTGGTGGTGTCTTCGGATCACTCGGTGGGCCAACAGTTGGCCGAGGACCAGCGAGTGGACATGGTGTCGTTCACCGGTTCGACCCGCACCGGCCAAGCGGTGATGCGCGCCGGGGCCTCCAACCTCAAGAAGGTGTTCCTGGAACTGGGTGGCAAGTCGGCGCTGGTGGTGCTCGACGATGCCGACATGGAGACCGCCGCGGCCACTGCGGCCTTCCAGGTCATGTCGCATGCAGGACAGGGGTGTGCGCTCACCAGCCGCCTGCTGTTGCCCCGCGCCCGTTACGACGAAGGCGTCGCCGCGGTGGTGGCCATGATGGGGGCACTGACCTACGGCGACCCCACGGACCCCAACGTCTATATGGGACCGCTCATCAATCAACGCCAGCGCGAACGGGTGCTCGGCTATATCCGCCAAGGAGTCGACCAGGGTGCCACCGTGGCCACTGGCGGCGGCATTCCGGCGCGGCTGCCAGAGGGGTTCTTCGTGGAGCCGACCGCGCTGGCCGGGGTGGAACCCGACCACATCGTGGCGCAGGAGGAGATCTTCGGTCCGGTGCTGGCCATCCTGGCCCACGACGGCGACGATGACGCAGTGCGCATCGCCAACGCCACCCCTTACGGCCTGTCCGGTGGGGTGATCTCCGCGGACCGCGACCGCACCATGGCCGTGGCCCGGCGGATGCGCACAGGCACCGTCGGCTGCAACGGGGGCGTCTGGTACAGCCCCGATGTGCCCTTCGGCGGCTACGGCCACAGCGGAATCGGCCGGGAGATGGGCGTCGCCGGTTTCGAGGAGTACCTCGAAACCAAATCCGTAGCCGAACCGGCGTGACCGCCGGCGGCTATCCCGACGCCGCGGGGATCGGTATCGACCTCGAACACGGAATCTTGCGGGTGACCCTGGATCGTCCGCAGCGACGCAACGCGCTGACCGATGTGATGGTCGCCGCCCTCATCTCGACGCTGGAGCGGGCCGGTCAGGACGAGGCCGTCCGGGCTGTGGTGCTCTCGGGCAGTGGCGATCATTTCTGCAGTGGCTTCGATATCGTCGAGCGCAATACGCCGGGCGACGGCCCACGGCCCCGGGTGGGGAGCATCCAGCGACGACTTCCCGCGCAGGCCCATCGCCTCATCCCGCTAGTGATGGCCACCCAGGTTCCCGTGATCTGCGCGGTGCGAGGTTGGTGCGCCGGCATCGGGCTGCACTTGGCCGTGGCCGCCGACTTCGCTGTGGTGGCCGACGACGCTCGAATGTGGGAGCCCTTCACCGCCCGGGGGTTCACCCCCGACAGCGGCGCAACATGGTTGATGCCCCGGCGGGTCGGTGAAGTGCGCGCCCGCGAGTTACTGCTCCTCGGCCGGGCCTTGTCGGGGCGGGAGGCAGCGGAGTGGGGACTGGTCCACCGGGCGGTACCGCCCGGCGAGTTGGCCGAGGCTTGCGACGAGTTGGCCCTGCAGTTGGCCAGCGGGCCCACGGTGGCCCTCGGCCTGGTCAAACTGCTCCTGCACCGCGGTGCCACGTCCCCTCTCGACGCCCATCTGGGCGATGAGGCGTACGCCATGGAACTGTCATCGCGTAGCCACGATTTCCGCGAGGGTCTGGCTGCGTTCAAAGAGAAGCGACCGCCGCATTTCGAGGGGCGCTGATCGTCCCCGGGAACGCCGGGGCGGTCGTTACGTTAGTTCAGATAGGCGGCGGTGCTGCCGGCCACGGGCATGGCGGGGCCGCCCAGTTTGCGGTGATCCCAGGTCCGAACCCGTTCCGGTTCGATGATGATGGCCACCCGCTTGCTCATCATGACTTCGACGAAGGGGCGCATCTCTTCGGTGTAGGGGCCTTGGTAGCGCTCGAACACGCTGATCCCCACCGCCCAGTAGTCGTCGCTGGTCACATCGTCGACGATGACCGCGGTCCCTTCGATGGCGACGCCGCGCAGCTCGTTGTAGCTCAAACCGGCCTCCACCATGCAGGTGATCCGAGGATCGCGCCGCAGGTTCTGGACCTTCTGCGACTTGAGCTTGGTTTCAAAGGAAACCTTTCCGCCGACCAGGCCGTACCACATGGCCACCAGGTGAGGGTGTCCCGTAGGGCCGGTGCTGGCCATGGTGGCTGTACGGCTCTGCTCCAAGAACGAGGTGACCTCGTCCTCCGTCATGGTGATCGCCGCGCGTTGGTTGCCTGCCATAGGGCTGAGCATAGTCCCCGGTCTTCCCCTCTATAGTTGGCGCCCACAGCGAACTTGGCCCACGCGAGGAGAACCGATGGCACCTGGCGCAGCACACGTGGGTCCCGAAACGGCGGGCCGTCCGCCAGAGGGCGACTGGCTGGGGACACCTTTCATCCGCCTGGAGCGCTTCGAGCCGTTCGCTCGTTGCGTGGTGGATCGACCGGAGCGAAAAAACGCGCTGACCAGCTCGATGTACTTCGCACTTCGTTACGCGGTGGATCACGTCAACGCGGACGACACGTTGGCCGGTCTGCTGATCACCGGCACCGGGGATGTATTCATTCCGGGAGGCGATCTGAGCGGCCAGGACGAGGGCGGATGGAGCCTGCCCGGCCTGCTGTCGATGGACTCCGTGCCCTTCGACGCCCTGCGCCGGTCGCGCAAACCGGTGGTGAGCGCCATCAACGGCCTTTGTCAGGGGGGCGGTTTGATGATCGCCATGCTCTCGGATGTCGCAGTAGCCAGCGAGCGTGCGACCTTTCGGGCGCCCGAGCTGTTCCGCGGCATCGCGGACACCAACTACGCACAAATCCTGCCCCGCCAGATCGGCCCGGCCCGGGCGCGAGACATGCTGTTCACCGGTCGGGTCGTCGATGCGGCCGAAGCCCTCGATTGGGGTTTGGTGGCAAGGGTGGTAGCCCACGACGATCTGATCGAAGCGTCGACCGCCGTCCTCGAACAGTGCAGCCAGACCGCTCCCGACGCCCGCCTGGCCGTCAAGGACAGCTTCGACCGCTACTACGGGGCCTATGACCGCATCGCTATGGACGCCAGCCTGCGGGGCGCGGAGGCGTTGGAAGGGTTCCTGGCCTTCAAAGAACGCCGAGCCCCCGAGTGGGTGCCACCGTCGTTGCGACGACCCGGGCGCCTGTAGCGACCAAAAGGCTTTTAGAAGGCGGGCGGCGCTTTCAGCATTGCGCCGGCATCAAGGCGGATGTTGAGCCCCGTCATGTAGCGCGATTCGTCACTGGCCAAAAAGGCCACCAGAGCGCTCACGTCCGAGGGATCGATGTAGGGAATCGGCATCGCTTGCATCGCCGGAAAAGCGAGGACGGCGTCTTCTCGAGTCGGGTTCTTGAGGTCGGGCCGGAAGGCACGGTAGATGTCGTCATTGTGCAGAAGTTGCGTGTCGACGTTGGTGGGGTGAACGGCGTTGAGGCGCACCATACGGGGAGCGAGTTGCAAGGCCAGGACCTCGACGTAGCGCACGATGACCTGCTTGGCCCACGAATAGCCCACTCCCCCGGAGCTCCCCATCATCTCCGTTGTCCCCTTGATCATCCCAGCGGTCGACCCGGTGACGATGATCGACGCACCGGCCTGCAGGTGCGGCAACGACACCGCCACGGTGTTCATACTGCCAATGAGATCGACGTCGACCGCGTCGACAAAGCCCTGGCACAACGTCGTGTCCTTCATGGGGCAGACACCAGCATTGGCGACGACGATATCGAGGTGACCGAACTGGGCGATGCCTTCGGCCACGATCTCCGCCAGACGATCCCGGTCGCGCACATCGCCTTGGCCGGCGATGATGCGGCGGTCGTGGGCCTCGACTTCCTTGACCGTCTGCGCCAAGTCCTCTGGTGTGGCCAGCGGATAGTTCATGGTCTCGATTGGCGCGCAGATGTCGATCGCAACGATGTCCGCCCCTTCGGAAGCGAGCCGTACAGCATGGCTCCGTCCTTGGCCTCGTGCCGCCCCGGTGATAAAAGCCACCTTGCCGTCTAGTCGTCCCATCGCAGAGCCTCCCACGTTTTGTATATAGTCTACTGTGCGGTTTCGGCGTCCGCTTCCCAGGCGCCTATCACACCGACTCGTCCGCCCTCGGGGGTCGTGCTGGCATAGGTCAGGACAGTGTCGAGATCGGTGGTGGGGGCGATGGCGGGAGCCGGTGAGCGCAGGCGCAGGATTTCCATGCTCACCTCCGGGCACGGAAGGGCCGCGGCCAGTGCTCCGACGAGGGCGTTGGCCACCATCCCGGTTCGCATGGAGTATTCCTGGATGGACCCGCACCTGGCCCATTCAAGGAGCGTCGGCACGAGTATCTCGGCGTCGTAGTTGTCGCCGAACTCGGTGGGCAGCGTCGCCCCCACACTGACCGTGCAAAAGCGAATCTGCGGCTCCTCGAGCCGCCACGTCCGCATCATCTCCTCGAGGGCCGCCTTCGATGACGCATATGCCCCCAGCCCGATGCGAGGATTGCCCACGGTTTCTGATGACAGTGCGGCAATGATGCCTGCGGGGGTCATCACCGGGAGCACCGCTTGGATCACCTGGCTGGCGCCCACCACGTTGGCCGTGAACACCCGAAACCATTCGTCAGCTCCGGTGTCGCGCAGGCGGCGCAACGGCGAGTACCCCACTGAATAGATAAGGAGATCGATGCCGCCCAGAGTTGCCCGGGCGTGCTCCGCCAACCGGCGACAGTCGCTGCCGCTGCTCACGTCGGTGGTCACCGCAGAGAAATGCGCGGACCCACCGGCTTGGCGACATAGCGCATCGAGCGCTTCGCCCCGGCGCGCCGCGACCACGACCCGGGCGCCCTCCGAAGCGGCGCGCAGGGCCGCTGCCCGGCCGATACCCGCCGATGCCCCGACGACCACCACACGTTGTCCCTGGAGACTGCCGCTCATCGTTCCCCCCTGTCGTGTTGGTTGCGCCAATCTATTGACTCAGCGCCGGTAACACCTCGTCGGCCAGGAGCTGCAGGGTGGAGCATCTCCGCTCAGTCCACCCCCCTCCTATGCCCGCTGGCACCTCCCCCGACGGCCATCAGTATAGGATATACGAACGCAAGGGTAGCGAAGCAAGGGGGATCACCCGGATGAGTGTCACCGAAAGCAGCGTGTACTGGGATCCCTACGACACCGACATCGACACCAGTCCCTATGCCATATGGCGGCGGCTGCGCGACGAGGCCCCGCTGTACCGCAACGACCAGTACGATTTCTTCGCCCTCAGCCGCTTCGCCGACGTCCAAGCCGTCCACAGCGACCCCCGGACATTTCTCTCCGGGCGGGGCACCGTGTTGGAGATGATGGGCTCCGACCTCAGCGCCACCAGCGGCATGATCATCTTTCTCGATCCGCCCGAACACGACACCCTGCGCGCGCTGGTGTCGCGTGCCTTCACCCCGAAGCGGGTGACCGCCTTCGAGGACCGCATCCGCGACGTGTGCCGCACCTATCTCGATCCCTTCGTCGGTAGCGACGGGTTCGACTACGTGCAGGACTTCGCCACCCAGCTGCCTTCCACGGTCATCTCCATGCTGCTCGGGGTACCCGAGGATGAGCGCGAGGAAGTGCGCCGCCACATCGACACCGTGTTTCACATAGAGCCGGGCGTCGGGATGATCAACGATGTGTCATTCGGCGCCCAAATCTGGTTGCACCAGTACATCTCGGCACAACTGGCCGAGCGGCGGCGCCGGCCTCGCGACGACATGTTCAGCGCTCTGGTGGAAGCGGAGATCACCGACGCCGACGGCAACCGCCGCCGTCTCACCGACGAGGAGGGCGCGGGTTTCGCGAACCTTTTGATCAGCGCAGGGACCGAGACGGTGGCCCGCCTTCTCGGATGGGGGTCGGTCATCCTGGCGCAGCATCCCGACCAACGGGCCGAGCTGGCCGCCGACGCCGCTCTGCTGCCCGCGGCCGTCGAGGAGTTGTTGCGCTTCGAGGCTCCCTCCCCTGTCCAGGGGCGCTGGGTAACGCGCGATACGGAGTTTCACGGCCAAACGGTGCCCGCCGGCTCGAAGCTGTTGATCCTCACGGGGTCCGCCGGCCGTGACGAGCGGCGCTACCCGGACCCCGACCGCTTCGACATCCACCGCAAGCAGGAGGGGCATGTGTCGTTCGGTTTCGGCATCCACTTCTGCCTGGGAGCGGCGCTGGCCCGACTCGAGGGCCGCATCGGTCTCCAGGAGACCCTGGCCCGGTTCCCCGAGTGGCAGGTCGACTACGACCGGGCCGTCCGCCAGCACACCAGCACGGTGAGAGGCTGGAGCAGCGTCCCTATTCGGCTCTGAACTCCTTCCCCTCGATTCAATATCGTATATTGCATTCAGAGTTGGTGTCCTCTACGTTGTGGTTGAGGACGCGCTCGACTACTCCGAGGGGGGCAGGCTGTGGGATACCGACGCCAACATGCATCGACCGGTGCGCTCGTTACGCTGGCCTTGCTCGCCTTCACGCTCACCGCCTGTGGTTCGAGCTCGAAGACGGCAAACTCCACGGCGACCACCAGCTCGGGCAGTGCGACGAACGGCGCCGGGGAGGGGATCACGCCGACGACCATCACCATCGGCGAGATGGCCGACCTTTCCGGTCCCATCCCCGGTCTGTTCCAGGGGGCGGCGTACGGTATCGACGCCTGGGCGGCGTATGTGAACTCCACCGGCGGCATCAACGGGCGCAAGATCGTCGTGGACCACAAGGACTCGGCCCTCAACTGCACCACCGTCACCAACGACGTCAAGGCCCTGGCCGCCTCGACGTTCGCCATGGTGGGCAGCGCCTCGGCGGTCGACACCTGTGGATCCCCCGTGCTGAAAGCCAATCCTGACTTCCCCGACATCCCAGCCTTCCTGGTTCAGACCAACTACGCGTCGTATCCCAATGTGTACAGCGCCAACCCGCAGCCACCCGGGTGGCTCTCGACGGGGTACCTGTGGATCAAAAGCAAGTTCGGGGCGGCTGCGGTGTCCAAGTACGCCGTGCTGTACAGCGCCCCCGAGGCGTCGGCCTTTCAGAACCAGAGCGGTGCAGCGAAGTCGGTCGGCTACACGGTTGCCTACGAGCGTGCCATCTCACCGTCCGACACCATTTTCACCAGCGACATCCTCCGGATGAAAGCGGAGGGCATCGAGGTCGTCGACATGACGGACACCTCGGTGACCCAGGTCGTCGACTTCCTGCAGCAAGCAGCCCAGCAGAACTTCCATCCCGACGCGGTGGTCACCGACTCCAGCTACGACAGTTCCTTCTTCAAGTTGCTCGGCAACTCCTCCGACGCCAACGACCTGGTGATGCCCCTGTCGTTCGCGTTGTACCTGGGCGAGGACGCCGCGACGGTGCCCGAGATCACCACGCTGACCACCTGGATGAACAAGACGCACCCGGGCGCCTCGCTGAACCTGTTTGCGCTCGAGGCGTGGTCGGCCGGTCTGCTGTTCCAGCAGGCCTTGGAAAAGGCAGGTCCCGATCCCACCCAGACGGGGCTGTTGTCCGCACTGAAAGGGATCACCTCCTTCAACGCCAACGGGTTGATCCCCGAATCCAACCCGGGCCAGAAGATCCCCCCGCACTGCGCGCTGATCGCCGAAGCGGACAACGGGAAGTTCGTGCGGGTCGATCCGAGCACGGGGTTCCTGTGCAACGGCACCTACGTGTACAACACGAGCGCTGCGTCCTAGGGGCGAGCGGAGATCGACGCCCCTCGGTTGGTCATCTGCCGCCAAAGTTCCAGGTCGCGGTCATCAGCCACCCGTCCGGCCGTGGTGACCACGTCCACATCCGGCGACTCGGAGCGCAGGGCGCCGGCGCGGCAACGCTGCACCGGGCGGGTGGCAAACGGATCGAAAGAGAAATGGCGCATGGCGTTGCCATGGGTGATTTTGTCGACCGCTGCTGTCGGTAGGTCCGCGAGCAGCTCGGCGGCTGATTCCGGCGCATAGGGCCAGGTGCCGTCGGAATGCGGGAAGTCCGATTCCCAGCACAGATTGTCCTCGTTGAGTTCGTCCAGCAGTTTCACGCCGATGCGATCGTTGATGAGGCAGCACAGGACGTGTTTTTTGAATATCTCTGTAGGCCCCGAGTAGGAGCCGAAGTCGTGTTTGGTCCATCCCTGGTGGCGGTCGTGCACATGCTCGGCCCGCCACAGGAAATACGGGATCCAGCCCACGTCCCCCTCGGTCAAGGAGAACTTGAGATCGGGGAAACGCTCCCAGAACGGGGCCCACAGCAGATCGACCAAGGTGAAGATGGACATGGTCGAAGACAACGTCATCTTGACCCCGGCGGGAGCGTCCTGCGCAGACGGCGCGCTCTTGGACGAGGACCCCACGTGACAGCACAGTACGATCGCCTCGTCGCAGGCTGCCTGGAACACCGGGTCCCAGTAATCGGAGAAGATCGAGGGCATCTGCAGCGCTTCGGGGTTCTCGCTGAAGGTGACGGCGTGGCATCCCTTGGCTGCCAGGCGTCGCATCTCTTTGACTGATTCGCCGACATCGAAAAACGGGAGAATCCCGCACGGTATGAATCGCTCCGGGTAGGCACCACACCACTCGTCGATATGCCAGTCGTTGTAGGCCTTGATCATCACCAAGTTGGTGTCACGTTCCGGGCCCTGGTTGAGCACCTGTCCCGAGAAGCCGGTGAAGTTGGGAAAGTTGAGGCCGGCGAGTTGGCCTCCCGCATTCATGTCCCGGACCCGTTCGTGCACGTCGTAGCAGCCGGGGCGCATCTCGTCGTAGCGCGAGGCGTCGATGTTGAACATCTCTCGGGGTTTGCCGGCCACCGCGTTCAAACCCAGATTGCGACCCCTGACATCTCCGTACCACCATTGTTGACGACCCTCCGGGTCGGTCACCACCCTGGGCGCCCGGTCCTTGAACCGCGGCGGAACGTGGGCCTCGAACATGTCGGGTGGCTCGCAGATATGGTCATCGACGCTGATCAGGATCAGGTCATCGGGGTTCATCGCTCATTCCTCCCAGTCGATCCGGTCTTCACGCGCCGGCTGGCGGCCGGTCCGCAACGGCGACAGCGGAGCGGCGACCAGCACGATCCGTTGCCAGCTTTGCACCATATCGAGCCCGTCGCGCCAGGCGCGCACCTCAGGATCGTGCGATTGCGCCGCTTCGAATGATCCCCATTTCGCCCAGGTGGGGATGGCCCACAACAAGATGCACTCGTCGTCGTTGGCCATCGCCGTCTTCCACGCCCCGACCAACGTCCAGTCGTGGCGGGCTGCCAAGGGGACGGCTTGATGTCTCATCAGCTCACAGACCTCGCTCGCGCCGCGGCCTTTCAGCTTGATGATCTCGTGGGCGTAGCACTCCCCGGAAACTCCGGCGGCGCACAACTCGTCGATGGTGGGTGACCATGGGGTCGGCTCGAGGAGCCGGTCGACCCCGCCCCGGCGCAGGTCAGCGGCGGCCGCCCACCACTTCGCCAGTTTCGGGTCCTGGGCTCCCTTACCCACCGCCTCCACCCCGAATGAGGCCGAGAGCTCGTCCCAGCTGTCGTGCTCCCACAAGTTGACGACCTCCGGCCACCGCCCGGTGGATCCCAGGGTGGCCCACACTCCGTAACACTTCTGGTTGCGGTCCTCCTGGGCGTTGGGACTCCAGTTGGCGGTCATGTGTTGCATGTAGCGGGCTCGGTTATGGCCGATGATGTCGATGAACTCGTGGATGTACACCTTGGTGTTGGTCATTCCGTCCTCAGTCTCCCCCGCTGATGCCGCCCCAGGCCACCACGGGACCGGCCACTGCGACCATGGCTTGGAGTTGATCGCCGGCCACCGTCAACGACACCGGCTCCGCCGGGGCGCCGGCCACCAGCAGTTCCAGTCGCCGGAGGTGGCCGTCGCCGTCGAGCGGCGGCCCGTCGCCGTCCCACACCTCGACGGCGACGGCCACCCCGGCGCTCGCCGCCAGGTCGAGCACCTCACGAGACAGCGGGCTCAGGTGGTCGACAACGGCCAGCACCGGGCGCGACGGTCGGCTGCGACGCGCCACGAAGGCGGCGGCCACGGCCAGCCCGGCGGCGTCGGCGCGGCTTGGCACCACTACAGCGCCCGCCTCGGTCGTCGAGAAGGTCCGGGCCGCCCAGAAACCGGCCACCCCGGGGTCAGCGGCCAGCAGACCGGAGCGGCCGAGCACGGTGCCGTAGTTACGGGTGGCCAGCGAAGGCGCCAACGGCGCTGCGGTGCGCGCCCACCCGGCTTGGGTGGCGGCGGCCAGACCGGTGCGCAGCGGCGGCAGGGGGATGGCCTGCGCCGGACGTGCCCAACGCTCGGCGAGCGGGGCCAGAGCGGCCGGGGGGATCTCGATCGCCGCACTAAGGCGCCAACGCTCATCTGGGGACTCCCACGGATCGAGCCCGGTAGCCACGATCAGATCGGCGTCGCCCAAGCCTCCGAGTTCGAAATCGCGTGCCTGGAGGCCTCCGGTCGCCAGGTGGTGGCGGCTACGCCAGTGAAAGATCCCTTTGGCCCCCCACGTGTTGAGCACGCCCAACGAGCCGGCGGCGGCCAACCCGTGCAGGCCAGCGATCTCGCCTTCGATCAAGACGCCGGGGCCGGCCAGCACCACCGGCGACCGGGCGGCGCGCAGGGCGGCCACCGCGGCGTCGTCGGGTTCGCTCCAACGGTCGCCGCTCGGTGCCACCCACACCATCCCCGGGTCGGGGATGTCCGCGTCGAGGTCGCCGGCAAACACCAGCCGCCCGCTTCCACCTGGCCCGAACGCGGCGACGGTGGCTGCCGCCAGATCGCCATCGACGCCGACGTGACCGGCGGGAGCGTCCGGCGAACCTGGCTCCACCACTTGGCCGTCGCCCAGATGGACCACGGCGCGGGTGCCAAGAACCCGGCGGTGCGCGGCGGCCAGCACCATGGCGCATGGGGCCGTGGCCTGACCGGTTGCCCCACCCGGTAGCGCCGCGCCGTAGACGGCGTCGATCCCCACCGCCCGCAACGCCCGGCGCAGCACCATCCCGGCTCGAGCCGTTCCCGCCTGCCCCACTTGGATGCCCCCTCCCCCGCTCGGGCCTCAGCCCCGAGTGGGCGGTCGGCTGGTCGACCAGACCGCCGGGCGTTTTTCAGCGAAGGCCCGCGGCCCTTCCTCTTGGTCGGGGTGGCCCCACATCGAGACTAACTCCTTGGCCCCCGCCCGGCACGCATCGCTCAGACCACGCTCCAGGGCCCCCCACAACGCCCGTTTGGTGGCAGCCATGGCCGCCGGCGAGTTCAGGGCGATTTTCTCGGCCAACTCCTGGGCGGCTTCCCGTAGACGTTCCGGCGGGTCGACGATCTGGCTGATCATGCCCAACTCGTAGGCACGATCGGCCGTCATCCGCTCGTAACGGCCGACCAGAGCCATCCGCATGACCGCTTCGACGGGCATCTTTTTCAACAGGCCGATGGCCTCGATGGCCACCACCTGGCCGACCGATACGTGAGGATCGAAAAACTGGGCATTGGACGCCGCGATGACGATGTCGGCGTCGGCCACCCAGTGAAACCCGCCGCCGGCACAAATCCCGTTTACCGCGGTGATGACCGGCTTGCTCACCGACTGGTGCCAGGAGGTGAAGTGGAGATCGAAATCTTCGACGGATTGGCGGTACCGCTCCATGCCGACGCCGTCGCCGGCCAACTCCGTCAGGTCGACACCGGTCTGGAAGGCACGTCCGGCACCGGTGTGCACAATGACCCGGACCTCGTCGTCGGCCTCCAACTCGTCCCAGGCCAACGCGAACTCGTCGCGCATGTGTCCCGACATGGCATTGAGCTGCTCAGGTCGATTGTTGATGAGCCAGCCGACCGGTCCTTGCCGCTCCACGATCAACGTATCGAACCTCGAGAAGGTCACACCCGTCCTCCCTGCCCGGGGTCCCGTTCCCACTGGCGGATACAATATACCGTGTGGACGCAGCCGGGCACGATTCGACCATCTCTGAGGTCCTGCGCTCGGCTGCTCGAGCCTACGGAAACGTCGAGGCGGTGGTCGACGGCGATCGCCGGCTGACCTACTCGCAGCTGGGAGCGGAGGTGGACCGGGGGGCCGGGGCGCTGATGGCGCTCGGGGTGTCACCGGGGGATCGGGTGACCATCTGGGCGCCCAACAGCCTCGAGTGGATCGTCGCCGCGTACTCCATTTACCGGGCCGGGGCCGTCTTGGTACCCCTCAACACCCGATTCAAGGGGGAGGAAGCGGCCTACATCGTGCGTAAGGCGGGGGTCACCCTGGTGCTCAGCGCCGGCACGTTCCTGGGGACCGACTACCTGGGGATGCTCGACGCGGCGATGGGACTCGACGAAATCCCGCAGCGGGTCCTGCTGAGCGGCGACGCCCCGGGCGTGGCGACGTGGTCCGAGGCCTTGGCCCGGGGGGAGGCGGTCAGCGCGGCGGCCCTCGCCGAGAGAGAACGCTCGGTCCGCCCTGAGGATCTGTCGGACATCATCTTCACGTCGGGGACCACCGGGACCCCGAAAGGCGCCATGTTGTCGCACGGCGCCAGCACCCGGACCTACGGGGCGTGGACGTCGTCGGTCGGACTGCGCCAAGGCGACCGCTACTTGTGCATCTATCCGTTCTTTCACACCGCGGGCCTCAAATCGGCGGCGTTGGCCTGTGCCCTGGTGGGGGCGACCCTGCTGCCCCAGGCCGTCTTCGACGTCCCCACGGTCATGGCTGCCGTCGCCGCCGAGCGCGTCACGGTGCTCCCCGGCCCGCCCTCGGTGTTTCAGGCCATCCTGTCGCACCCCGACCTGTCGCAGTTTGATCTGACGTCGCTGCGCCTCTCGGTAACGGGCGCTGCGGTGGTGCCGGTGCAGGTGGTCGAGCAGATGCGCAGTGCGCTGCGCTTCGAGCGGGTCGTCACCGGCTACGGGCTGACCGAGACCACGGGGACAGTGACCATGTGCAGTCACGACGATGCTCCCGAGGTCATCGCCACCACCGTGGGGCGTCCCCTGCCCGGAGTGGAGTTGCGCATCGTCGACGACACGGGCGCCGACGCAGCGACGGGCACGCCGGGCGAGGTCGTGGTGCGGGGATTCAACGTGATGCAGGGCTACTACGCCGACCCCGAGGCGACCGAGGCGGCCATCGACCGTGACGGTTGGTTTGCCACCGGAGACATCGGCGTCCTCGACGCCAACGGCTACCTGCGCATCACCGACCGCAAGAAGGACATGTTCATCGTCGGCGGCTTCAACGCGTACCCGGCCGAGATCGAAAAGATCATGCTCGACCATCCCGGTGTGGCACAGGTGGCAGTGATCGGTGCCCCCGACGAGCGGCTGGGCGAGGTGGGGATGGCCTTCGTCATTCCTCGCCGCGGCCTGGCCGTCGACCCCGAGGAGATCATCAGGTGGTGCCGTGACCGTATGGCGAACTACAAGGTCCCTCGACAAGTGGTGATCACCAGCGAACTCCCGTTGACCCCGAGCGGCAAGGTCGTAAAGTTCCGTTTGAGAGAGATGGCTCGATCACTGGCCGAGTGAGCGGCTAGCGCAGCGGGGGGAGGGCGCCCGCCCGGGCGGACAACGATTGTTTGTCGACCTTGCCCATGGCGGTCAACGGGAGTTCGCTGAGGACCGACACGACATCGGGTGCTTTGTAGTCAGCCAGGTGTCGCTTGCACCAGGCCCGCAGTTCGCCCAGGGTGGGCTCGGCGCCCGCGGCCGGCACCACAAAGGCCACGCCCACGTCACCGAGCACCGGGTCCGCTTTGGCTACCACCGCCACCGCTCCCACCGTAGGGTGCTGCGACAGGATCCGCTCGACCTCGACGGGGTAGACGTTGTACGCGCCCCGCAGGTACATCTCGTTGAGGCGGCCCACCAGGGTCAGGTAGCCGTGCTCATCGAAGCGCCCGAGGTCGCCGGTGGAGAGCCATCCTTCGCGGTCGATGGCCGCCGCGGTGGCCGCCGGATCGCGCCAGTAGCCTTTCATGACCGCCGCCGAACGACACCGCACAATGCCTGTCTCGCCCACCGGCAAGGGCCCGGCCGGCCCGCTCACCTGAACTTCGACCTGCGCCCGGGGTCTCCCCACGGTACGGGCGATCACTTCGGGACGGTCGCCGGGCGACGAGCCGCTGATCAGCGCCGCCTCGGTGCTGGCGTAGCCGATGACCACCGCGCAACCCAGGCGTTCCTGCATCTCACGGATCAGATCGGGAGGGACCGGCGCGGCCCCAGTACCTGCGATGCGCAGGTCCGACAAATCCGTTCCCTCGAAATCGGGGTGGTCGAGCATGAGACGCCACTGCGAAGGAACCCCCTGGCCGACCGTCACCCGCTCGCGGTCCATGAGGCGCAGCGCTTCAGCTGCTTTCCACGGCGTAGGGTTGATAACAGTCGTCATGACCTGGCCGATCTCCTCCCACAGATGGGTCATGTACGCCACATGGGAGAACGGGGTCGACGAGATCCGCCGATCAAAAGGGCCGCCCAGGCTGCCTGCACTCTCGGCCACCGCCCGCAGGTTGCGATGCGCGAACACGACCCCTTTGGGAGCGCCGGTGGTTCCGCTCGTCCACACCACCGCCACCTCCCGCTCCGGGTCAGGCGCGCAACGCGAAGCGCAGGGACCGAGCGTCCTCAACGCGGCCAGCTGCGAGCGGGCCAGTCGCGTCCCGGCCGGCCCGTCAAGGCGGTAGTCGTCGTCGATCACCATCAGGCGAGGCGTTGCCCGCGTCAGGATGCTCGACACCTCGCCCGCCCCGAGGCGCGGATTGATACCGGTGGTGATCGCGCCCAGTCGCATGGCCGCCTGATAACACACGGCGTAGTCGGCTCCCGACGGCAACACCAAGGCGACGACGTCACCCACCTTGACGCCGAGTTCAGCAAACGCCTGCGCCGTTCCCTCTGCGGCGCGATCCCAGTCCCCGAAACTGAGCCGCCGGCCACTGGCCTCCACGTAGGCGTCGTGATCGCCGAAAGCGTCGGCCACCTCGGCTAGCAGCTCCACCGTCGTCGGGCACTTCGTCGGGTCGATCACCATGCTCACCGGCCCACCTCCAGGGTCATCGCTTCGGCGCCCGTTCACGCCACCACGCCGGACGCCCGCAGGGCGGACAGCCGCGAGGGGTCGTATCCCGCCACCTCAGCGAGCACTTCGCTCGTGTGCTGGCCCGCTGAAGGGGCCCGGGTGGGTTGGGGCAGGTCGGAGTCGAGCACCTTTACCGGGTACGGCAACATGTCGGCATCCAGACGACTGGCCGGGATCCACGCTAAGCGGTGTCGGAACTGGGGGTCCTCGGCAATGGTTTCGGGGGTGTTGACCGGGGCGATGGGCGTGTTGTGCTCGCGGGCGAACGCAATCCAATCCTGGGTGGTACGGGTCCGGAAAATCTCCTTCAGCATCTGCTGAAGTTCGGTGTTGCCCCGGGCGTGATCGCCGTAGGTCGACCCCGGCCATCGCGCAAAGAGATCCACGCGACCGATCCCGTCGCAGAAATTCTTCCAGAACTCCTGCTCGCTCGCCATGAACAGCAGATAGCCGTCGGACGATTGATACACCTGATAGCGCACGCCCTGGCGGACACCACCGGTGCCGGGTTCGCGACGCTCGCCCCCGTCTGCCGCATTGCCGTACACCTCCTCGAGGGGGCGTTGGTAACTGCGCCACGTCTCGATGCGATACCAATCGAAAAACGCTGCCGCATCCGACTGGGCCAACTCCATGGCACATCCGCGGCCGTGGCTGCGGGCATTGATGACCGCAGCGAGAATGGCCAACGCCCCATAGAGCGGACCGGCGTGGATGCCGACACTGGTATGGGGTACCATGCGGGTGAACCCGTCGGCCGCGGTGTCGATGGGCACCTGACCGGCCCAGGTGTCGTAGGCAATGCCGTGGCTGGGCAGATCTCTATAGGGGCCGGTGGCCCCGTATCCCGAGATGCTGCAGAACACGATGCGGGGGTTGACCGTTTGCATCCGCTCGAAGGTCAAGCCACGCCGGGCCAGCGCTCCCGGACGCATGGCTTCGATCACCACGTCGGCGGCGCGCACCAAATCGAGGTACACCTCGACGCCCTCGGCGTGGCGCAAGTCGATGACCACCGATCGCTTCCCCCGGTTGACGTGCAGCGACAACAACGAGTTGTCTCCTTGGCCGTCGGAGGAGCGCACGATCGGCCACGTCATCCGACGTCCGTAGTCACCGCCCGGTGGTTCGATCTTGATCACGTCGGCGCCCAGGTCGGCCAGGAGTCCGCCCATCTCCGCCGGCCCGAGGAGCGAGCTTTCCACTACTCGCACCCCCTCGAGCAGCCTTGTTGTAGGCATCAGGATCGTCCTCTCCTCGCCGTCACGCCGGTCCCCACTTGAATATAGTATTGAAATGCGTTCCGCCGCGGGCTCCGCGCCCCACTGAAGCGGTGTCCTACACCACGTTGGTGCTCGAACGCAGAGGCAGCGTCGGCTGGTTACGGTTTCACCGCCCGGAGCGGGCCAATGCCATGGACGCCACCATGCTGGCGGAGCTCGAGCAGGCGTGGCAGGAGCTCGACGCCGACCCTGAGGTAGCGGTCATCGTCAACACGGGCGACGGACGGGCCTTCCAGACGGGCCTCGACGTCGTGCAGTTGGCGCGCGACCCCGGCGCTCTGCGCGAGCAGTCCCGGCGCACCAAACGCGCTGAGCTGCGACTCACCGCTTGGCACAACGGGGTGACCAAGCCGGTGATTGCCGCGGTCAACGGGGCGTGTGCAGGCGGCGGTCTGCACTTCGTGGCCGACGCCGACATCGTCATCGCCGCCTCGTCGGCCACCTTCAGCGACCCCCACGTCTCGTTAGGGCAGGTCAGCGCCTACGAGGTCATTGGTTTGGCCCACAAGGCGCCCTTCGAGGCGGTGGCCCGCATGGCGCTGCTGGGAGTGCAGGAGCGCATGAGCGCGGCCCGGGCCTACCAGCTGGGGATGGTCAGCCAGGTGGTCGACCCTCCCGATCGGCTCGAAACGGTGGCCCAGCAGCTGGCGGAGGCCATCGCGACGATTCCCGCGGCACGGCTGCGGGCTACCAAAGCGGCGCTGTGGGCGGCGCTGGAACTGCCCGAACGGGCCGAGGAGTGATCCCCGCCGCCTCAGTCGGCGCGCTGCGCCAACTTCGACGGCCACCAGATCCGTTTGCCCAGGTCGTGGCACAGCGCCGGCACGAGGATGGAGCGCACGACGACCGTGTCGAGCAGCACCCCGAACGCGACGGCAAACCCCACTTCGGCGAGGAAGACCAGGGGCAGCACCCCGAGGACCGCGAAGGTGGCGGCCAGCACCACTCCGGCTGAGGTGATGACCCCTCCGGTTACCGCCAGGCCCCGCAGGATCCCCTCCCGGGTCCCGTGCGTCAACGTCTCCTCGCGGACGCGGGTCATGAGGAAGATGTTGTAGTCCACGCCCAATGCCACCAGGAACACGAAGGCGAAGAGGGGGAATCCCGGGTCGGCGTTGGCGAAACCGAAGATGTTGTTGAACACGAACGCTGACACGCCGAGCGTCGCGCAAAACGACAATGCCACCGTCAGGATCAGCAGCACCGGAGCCAGGATGGCCCGCAGCAGCAGGCTCAGCACCACCAGGATGACCAGGAGCACGATGGGGATGATCAGGTCGCGGTCATGGCGCGACGCCTGCTGGGTGTCGTAGTTGATGGCGCTCGCTCCACCCACTAGGGCGTGGGCTCCGGGGATGGCGTGCACCGCCGCCCGTAGGCGCTGCACGGTGGTGTAGGCCGCGGAGCTGTCGTAGTTGTAGTCCAGGGTGGCGTTGACCAGTAGTCGCCCGCGTTGGGGGGAAACGGCCAGGCCGGAGGGCACGCATCCCGAGCCGCCCAACCCCGACGATGACGACTTGGCCAGCGCGGCCACTTTGGCGTAGTCGGCTTCGACGCACACCGAGCCGGCAGCGGTCGATACCCCGGGGACCTCGGACACTGCGGCGATGACCTGGGGGATGCTGCCCGTCTCGGCGGTGATGACCGCGGGAGCGCCGGCTCCGTTGGCGAAGTGGGCGTCGAAGATCTTTTGCCCTACGACGGCGTCGGGATGGTTGGTGAAGCTGTCCTCCGTCGAGAGGCCGCCGGTCTTGAGGGTGCTCAAGCCGCCCACGCAGGCCAGGAGGATGGCCGCGGTGACGATCCACGAAATGCGGTCCCGCCGCGCCAGACGCTGCGCGAATCGACTCCAGGGGCCATGGGTCACCGGATCGCCGTCGCGGTCAAAGTGCGGCACCCGGGGCCAGAACACTCCCCGGGGAACGAGCGTCAGGAAGGCCGGCAGGAAGGTGAGCATGACGCCCACCGTGCAGGCGATCCCGATGGCACACACGGGTCCCAGGCTGCGATCCGAGTTGAGCTCACCGAAACTGAGGCACAACAGGCCCAGGATGACGGTGGAAGCCGACGCGGCGATCGCCGTCGCGGCTCGGCGCCAGGCGGCCACCATGGCGTCCACCCGGTGCTCGTAGTTGTGCAGTTCCTCGCGGTAGCGGCTGACCAGCAACAGCGCGTAGTCGGTGCCCGCGCCGAGGACCAGGACCGACAGAATGCCCTGGCTCTGCCCGTTGAGGGTCAGGACGTTGTGTTTGGCCAGCTCGTAGATGACCAACGCGGCGGCGCCGAGCGCCAGAACCGCGCTGAAGAGGGGAAAGAACCACAGAACGGGGCTGCGGTACACCACGAGCAGGATGATGATCACCACGAGGCCCGCGGCGAGCAGGAGCGAGCCGTCGAGGCCGGTGAACGAGTCGATGAACGCAACGAGGAGACCACCGGGTCCCGCGCTGTGGATGACCAGCCCGGCCGGCGCCCCGGCACGCGCCGTGGACAACACCTTTTTCTCGACTTTGACCAGGGTGTTGCCCTGCACGCTGACGGTCCCCTGCTTGCCCACCAAGGGCACTGCGACATTGGCCGTCGTGCCGTCTTTGGAGTACTCCGCAGGAGTGACCTGATCGCCTGCCACCCCCGGAATCGAGCGGAAGGCCGCCGCGTCAGCACTGATCTTCAAGCGGTCCTGGCCGGTCAGGCCCCCCGCTCGCTGGTAGACGATGAAGCCGGGAATGGTCTGCACTGATTGGAACAGCTGCGATTCGGTGTCGACCTTTGTCGATTCCGCGGAGCTGGGCAGGTAGGCCGCGTTGTCATTTTTCTGGACCGAGCTCAGCTTGCCCTGATAGCTACCGCCGGCTGCCCCGAAGAGGAACCACACCACGCCGAGCAACCCGACGATGACCGCCCCTCGGGGAAGGCGACGCCGACGACCGCCGTGGGTTCCCGCGGCCTCGGTCACAGCAGTCTCGGTCATCCGTCTTCTCCCGATCCTAGGGGACCCCGCCGGGGCGCCCCATCAGCTTGTCGCACCATGTGACGGGGCGCTACCGAATAAGTCATCGGAGCCAGTAACGACGCAGCTGCGCCTTGCTAGGTTTCCGGCCACGCTTGACCCGGGGAGAGTATGACCACCGCCGCCGTTTGCACGAGCCTCGAAGGCGAAGATTCCATCGAGATCCAGGAGTGGACGACGCTCCCTCTCGGTCCTAAATCGGTGCGGATCGCAGTGAAGACCGCATCAGTCAACTTTCCCGACGCGCTCATGATCCGCGGGCTGTACCAGGTACGACTGGAGCCTCCTTTCGTCGCCGGGAGCGAATGCGCAGGCGTCATCGTCGAGATCGGCCCGGAGGTCACCGAGTTCGCGGTCGGTGACCGGGTGCTGGCGCTGACCGGCTCAGGCGCCTTCGCCACCGAGATCGTAGCCACCCCCCCGACCCAGATTCACCGGATACCCGACGAGATGCCCTTCGATCACGCGGCGGCATTCAACCTGACCTACGGCACGGGGATCCACGGGCTGCTGCGCCGAGGAGCCCTGCGGCCCGGAGAGTCCGTGCTGGTGCTCGGAGCCGCCGGCGGGTGCGGATCAGCGGCCGTGCAGATCGCCAAAGCGGCGGGCGCGAAAGTAGTGGCGGTCGCCGGAGGCGAAGCGAAATGCGACCTGGCGCGCCGGCTCGGTGCCGATTTCGTGTTCGACCACCAGGTGATCGAGTCCCTGTCGGGGTCGGTCAAGGACGTCACCGACGGCCGCGGCGTCGATGTCGTCTTTGACACTGTCGGCGGGCCTGACGCTCGGGAGATGCTGCGGTGTCTGGCGTGGAACGGCCGTTACCTGGTCGTCGGGTTCGCGTCGGGCGACATCCCGGTCATCAAGGCCAACTTGACGATCCTCAAATCCGTGTCGGTCGTCGGGGTGGCCTACGGCATGTCGGCCATCTTGGATCCGGCGGCTAACCGGCAGGACTTCGAGCAGCTGTTCTCCTGGTACGGCCAAGGTCATGTGACCCCGGCCATCAGCCACCACTTCCCGCTGGCCGAAGCGGGCGCTGCGATACGAACGGTTTCCGAACGCAAGGTGCTGGGAAAAGTGGTCCTGGAGATGTAGCCGGCTTCCCCAATGGCGATCCTCAGGGTGTCATTGACTCTGGGCGGTCATCCCTCCGTCCACCGCAATGACCGCGCCATTGACGAAAGAGGCTTCGACTGCGGTCAGCGCGACGATCATGTAGGCCACTTCTTCGGCTCGGCCGTAACGTCCGAGCGGGATGTGGCGCCGGGCGAAGTGGTCGCGGTCCGCGGCGGGTATCGGCTCGGTCATCCCGGTAAGCGTGGCGCCGGGGCAGACACAGTTCGCGGTGACCCCGCTGCGCCCCAAGTCGACCGCCAGGGACCGGGTGAAGCCCAACAGGCCGTGCTTGGACACGGTGTAGGGACCGGTGAGGCGCGCCGCCCCCAACGCCTCGGTGGACGCCACGTTCACGATCCGCCCGGCGCTCGAACGCAAAAGGTCCTCCAGACATGCCCGCACCATGAGCATGGCCCCCGTGAGGTTCACGGCCAACGTCCGCTCCCACGTCTCCACATAGTGTTCGCCATCGATCCGGCCGCCCGCCGCGATGCCCGCCGCGTTGACCACGATGTCGACAGGACCGAGGGAGCGCCGGACCTCGTCCACCCCTCGGGCTATCGACGCCACGTCACTGACATCGACGGGGACGTCGCCGTTGACGTCGAAGACCGCCACTTTGACTCCTTGGGCGGCCAGGAGCTCGGCGGTGGCCCGACCCATGCCACTCGCTCCCCCGGTGACGATGGCCACCCTGCTGCTTACAGGGGAATGAACGTTTACCATTGCTTCATCCTCGCTGTTCGTCGGATCAACCATCGAGTTCGGCCAGCACGGCTGCGGTGTGCTGACCGGGATCCGGTGGCCCGCGGCGCACACTGGGCGGGGTGTCGCTGAAGCCGACCGGGTGGCGCAGCACCTGCACGGCGCGCCCGTCGGCGAGGTGCACCGTCGTCGTCATCTGTAGATGGCGGACCTGGGGGTCGTCGAATACCTGAGGGACGCGGTACACCGGTCCGGCCGGGAACTCCCCGGCGATGCAGTCGAGCCACTCGGCGGTGGTCCGTGTCCGCAGAATGGCGCCCACTTCGTCGTCGAGCGCGTAGCGGTTCGCCACCCGGCGTTCCCTTGTGGCGAAGCGTTCGTCGTCGGCCAGTCCAGGAGCGCCGATGAGGGCGACGAAGCGCTCGAAACCACCGACCAAGCCGATGTTGATGACGCTGTCGGATGTTTCGAACATTCCGGTCAGCGGCATGGTCGGATGATTGTTGCCCTCCTGCACGGGTTCTTCGTCGTCGATCAGCCAACGCGCCGCTTGGAAATCGAGAAGGTGCACCATCGTCTCGAGGAGCGACGTGTGCACCCATTGGCCCCGGCCACTGCGTTCCCGCGAGAACAGCGCAGCGATGACGCCCTGGGCCAGGAAGGTGCCGGCGGCCAGATCGGCGATGGCCAGCCCGAAACGCCATGGACCGGTCCCCGGAGGGCCGGTCACACTCATTACACCCCCCATGCCCTGGGCGATCTGGTCGACCCCGGGCCGCCCCGCAGCGGGGCCGTCCTGGCCAAATCCCGAGATGCTCCCGTACACCAGGCGGGGATTGCGGACCAACAGCTCCTCGGGACCGAGGCCCAGCCGGTGCTTGACTGCCGGGCGCCAGTTCTCCAAGAACACATCGGCGTGCTCCAGGAGCCGCAAGACGGTCTCGTGGTCGCCGGGGTCTTTGAGATCGAGTCGCACGGACCGCTTGTTGCGGTTCAGGTTCCAGCCGTCTGAGCCGGCGAGAGTGCCGACGCCGTTGGTCACCTGGATCACATCCGCGCCCAGATCGGCCAACTGTCGGGCGCAGGTGGGCCCCGAGCGGGCCGTCGTCGCATCGATGACACGGATGCCGTCGAGCGGGCCGGGCATAGCTACCGGCCTTTGAACTTCGGCGGTCGCTTCTCCGCAAACGCCCGGCGCCCTTCGGCGAAGTCGTCGCTGCGATAGCAGGCGGAGATAGCCGCTGCAGCCGCCGCTCGCGTCGCGAGGTCCTCCTGGTCTATCTCAGCGGCGATGGCCCGTTTGGCCGCCAATACGCTCAGCGGGGCGTTAGCGGCGATCGCGGCGGCCAGGGCTGCTGCGTGGTCGAAGAGTTCGCCGGCGGGCACCACACGATGCACCAAGCCCACCCGGTGCGCCTCGAGGGCCGGGAGGGCATCGCCGGTGATGAGCAGCATGGCGGCCACTGCGGGACCCGCTATGTTGACGATGGTGCGGATCCCGTCTTGGGGATAGGCGATGCCGAGCTTGGCTGCGGGGATTCCGAACCGGACATCGTCGCCGGCCAGGCGCACGTCGGCCGCGAGGGCCACCATGACACCGGCCCCCAGGCACCAACCCCGCAGAGCGGCCACCACCGGTTTGTCGAGCGAAGTGATCGCCGCGACGAGATCGGCTACCGACGACTCCCCTCCGTCGACACCTGCCTCGGTTCCGAAAGCTCCGATGTCGGCTCCCGAGATGAATGCCGTATCGCCCCCGCCGCGCAGGATAACCGCCCGCACGGTGTCGTCCGCGTTGAGCTCAGCCAAGGCGCCCACCGCGGCGTGGAGCATCGCCGAGTTGAGTGCGTTTCGCCGAGACGGGTTGTCGAAGATCAACCAGGCCACATCGCCGTGGCGTTCCGCGCTAACCGTCGCAGGGTCGGGGGTTGGTGTGGTCACCGGGTCACATCGCCGTCGTCGCGTCTTTGCCCATGGCGCTGGGCGGCTGCGCAAATCGCCGGATCATGGCCTGCGTAGAGTACGACGCGACGAGGCGGCCGTCCTCGGAGAACACCGTGCCCTGGCCCTGGGCCAGACCCCGGCCCGACCAGATGGCCCGGTCCGCGTACAGGAGCCACCGGTCGAGGGGGGCGTCGTCGTGGAAGGCGATGGAAGCGGACATGACGCCGGTCGACAGGGTGGCGTGGGCGTCCGCCTCACCGAAACCCCGATGTGGTCGCATGGCTGCCGCGATGGTCCAGTGGGTGCACGCTTGGGCCACCAGGGCGCTGCGCAGGTACGGGGTCGACGGGTTGTCCCGAAAGCGCATCCAGGCGTAGATCACCGGGGGTCCCACCCGGTCGGGGTCGGGAGAGTACGCACCTTCCACGATCCGCACGTCGCGGCCGGTGACCCACATGTCGTACGGTTCCGAATCCCAGGGACCGCTGACCTCAGGCATGGCCACCACATCGCGGAGGGAGTCCGGCGCCCCGGCGTCCATCAGGACAAGCCCGGGGCTGACCAGAGCCCCATCCTGTTCGGCGCGCACCGCGAGGGTGGAGAAGCTCCGTCCGCGGCGCAGCACTTCGACCGCCAGGTTTACGGGAAGGTCGAACGTCGCCGCCTTGGCGAAGGTCAGGTAGGCCGAGGTCACCCGTTGCCGCGGATTGGCTTTCGCGGCGGACACAATGGCCTGCGCCAGCAACTGACCGCCCTCGACGACGTTACGGCTGACACTTTTGTAGCTGGTGTTGTGGTAGCCGGGCGCGACGTAACGATCAGGGCCCGTTTCCTGTGCGTCGATGAGCCGCACGAGGTCCGCCTGGTCCCCCCACGCAGGGAACCGGTTCACACTGCGCGCCCGGGGGTTGTCGGACCACTCGGTCACGATCTCCGTGCGGACCTTCTCGTGATAGACGCCCAGATGGCCCTGCAATCGGCCCACCTCGACAAAGGGCTCGCGATAGGTCCAAAACACGTCCTCGACGCCAGGCTCCGAAGCGGTCAGCGACCAGTAATCGGCCTGACCTTTGAACGGGCACACCGTGTGGTGGTCGTTCGTGTCGAGGAGGTCGACGCGAACATCGGCCTCCGGGAAGTACAGCCGCTCGACGTGGTCGGTCTCGATGACCCGGAGCGCGGCAGTGCTCTCGGCCAGGAGGAGGTCGCCGTGCCAGGCACGGGCCACGCCTCGCACCGGGACGATGTCAATGCGATACCCCGGATACTTGCCCCACGCCGATTCGATCGCGGCCATCGCTCCCCCTCCTCGAACCCGGGCCCGCCACAGATTAGCGGCCGGGGACCTCACCTAGCCATTAGTGTCAGCGCCGAAACGGGTAGTGGTCATTGCCGATGGCGGTCAACAAAGGATGATGCACGCATGAAGAACAACCCGATCGGGCCGCTCACCTCGCTCGACGAACAGTTCTGCCACCAGATCGTCGACACCTTCGCCGTGGTGGATTCCACCGATCCTTCGTGGACCGAGAAGGTCTGTGCCATGGCGGCCGCCCGTGACGGCAGTCTTCAGCTGGGATTCGGCCTCGGCAAATACAACAACCGCAACGTGATGGACTGCTACGCCGGCGTGTCGCGTGGAGTCGAGCAGATTACGGTGCGGGCCAGCCGCCGCCTGAGCCCGGAGGTGGAGCTCACCGCGGTCGGTCCTATCAGCTACGAGATCGTCGAGCCGTATCGCAAGGTGCGGTTTACGCTGGCCCCCAGCGACAACCAACCGATTTCTTTCGACTGGCTCTTCGAGGCGGCGCTGCCACCGCACTTCGAGGATCGCACCCACCTGCGCTCGGGGGCCCGGGTCACCGCGGAACTCGTCCGCTACCACCAGATCGGTCGGTGCTGCGGGTGGGTCGACATCGACGGCCAGCGCGTTGAGCTGACCCCCGACACGTGGGTTTCCACCCGCGACCATTCCTGGGGTGCCCGTTACGGGGTCGGTGTTCCGCCAACTGACGGCGAGCCGTCCCCCGGCCTCGAGCGGGGCTCGTTCCAGTTCGCCTGGTCACCAAACTATCTCGAACGCCCCGACGGCTCTCACTACGGAATCTTCCTGACCTTCAGCCACACCCGGGTTCCCGGGACGGACCACAAAGAGGCGTATGGGCTCATACAGGAGCCCGACGGTCGAAGCGAGCTGATCGTCGGCATCGAACCCGACGTTTCCTACAACCCGGTGAACCGTCGCTTCTTGGGCGGACGGCTGCAGCTCACATTGGCTGACGGCTCGCAGCGCCAACTCGAGGTGGAGGCGGTCTCTGACACGGGGTTCCATCTCGGCACCGGGCTGTACTTCGGTTTGGACGGCCACTATCACGGCGAGTGGCGTGGCGATCTGCACGTCGACGGCGAACGGATCGCCGACTGCTCAGCGCTCGAAACGGCGCGACGGGTTCACCAGATTCGCGACACCGTCGTGCGCATCAAGGACCCTTCCGGCGGCGGCCAGGGTTGGGGTAACTGGCAGCCCATAGCGACCGGGGAAATCCCCGAGCTCGGCTTGTCCGCAGAAACCTCGTTCATCTGAATCGGAAGCGGCGTTTGGGGCAGACTGCGTTGCGTGCATTACGACCTCCGCCTGCGCCCCGCCCAGCCGCCGACACCCGCCGCCGACGCATTCCGGCTTGCGCGCAGTGAGGTGCCTGCCACTTCGGGCCGCGATGGTGTGTCCATTGCCTATGTCCATGAAGGCGTCGGGGGCTACCCCTTGCTCCTGCTGCACGGCTACCCGGAGACCAAACGCATCTGGTGGCGGAACATCGCTCCGCTGGCCGCCGCCGGCTACGAGGTGATCGTCCCTGATCTGCGGGGTTTCGGCGACTCCGATCTTTCGGCGGCCGATGTCTACGACCTTGCCGCTTACAGCCGCGACCTGTACCTCCTCGTGCATGACCTGCTCGGCCACCACCGCTGCGGGGTCGTGGGCGGCGACGTCGGCGGAGCCACCGCCGTCGACCTCGTGCACCGTTACCCCGGCTTCGTCGACAAGTTGGTCTTCTTTGACACGGTGCCGCCCATGGTCATCGATGACTTCGTGGCCGCCGGCATCGACCTCGGGGCCATGCGCTCCATCGGCAACGGCCCGACCGGCGACTACCGCTACCGGCAAGGGGCTACACCCGACGAGTTGGCCGCGGAGCTCGACACGCCGGCCAAGCGTCGCCGCTATATCGGAGAAATGTACGGCCACCGGCTGTGGGCCTCGCCCGGCACCTTCTCGGCCGACGACATCGACTTCATGACCGAACCGTTCGCCAGCGACGAGCGCATCAGGGCCAGCTGGGCCGTCTATCAGCTGGCCTTCGGCCGGGCCATGAGCGAGCCGGCACTTATGGACAGCAAAGTCGACGTGGCCACCTTGATCCTCTACGGCATGGACGACCACGTCGTCGGCCCGGACTTCCTTCACACCTGCGAGGTGGCCTTCACCGACCGGACGGGACCGGTCGTGCTTCCCGGCGCCGGGCACTTCCTGCAATGGGAGCGGGCCGATCTGTTCAACCCGCTGGTGATCAACTTCTTCGGGGACAAACGGGTGGAGCACGCCTGCCGCTGAGCGGTGCCCTGCACGTTTTGCCGGGGAATCCTTTACTATCGAACAGGTGTTCGCTACTGTAGCGGATGTGAGCACCTCACTCGACGATCCGACGGCTTTGACGTCAGCCAGCGGGGCGTGGTCCGAACCAGTTTCCTCCGAGAGTCCTGTACCTGGGTTCGAACAGCTTCTATCCGACCTGGAGGCCGGGATCGATGATGCGTTGCGATGGGCGGGTTCGGTCGCGCAAGAGCTCCGCAAAGCCCGCAGCGCTGCGGGATCGGGCCACGTCGAAATATTGCAGCAGTCGCTGGCCCGAGTGGTCAAAGGGACCGCATCCCTCAACGATTCTCTTCGCCACCTCGACCGGGGCATGGCACTCGACGCCGCCACCTATCTGGCCGAGGGTCGCTTCACGACCGAGATCACCGCTCTGGCCGCGACAAGGGACCTCTGTGTGGAGCGCATCGGGGATCGAGTGGTCTGCTATCCGAGCGTCCTGAGGGTAGATCCCGAGCTCACGGCCGTCGAGATCGACGGCCGGCGCGAGTACGGAATCAGGCCTTCGAGGATAGTGGCCACTTTGGAGGCGGCCCGGAGCAGGGCCTCGCGTTTTCGGGCTGCACCATTTTTCGACGCCGTCGAAGCCGCCTATCTGCATTTGACGAAGATGAGCACTGGGCGAGCCCCGATCGTTCGTCTGATCGATATTTGGGACCTTCTCACCCTCCGGCCGGGTACCAGCAGCGAGTACTCCAAAGCCGAGTTCGCCCGGGACCTCAACCTGCTCGACGAGTCCGGCGTCACCGTGGGCGCCGCGGGGCGCACGATCCATTTTTCGGCCTCGTCGGGCACCCGTACCGACGCCGCCTTCAGCACCGTCGGCCGCGACGGCCGTCCACACATCTACTGGGGGGTGTCCTTCTCGTGACCTGTCCGATCCGCACCGACGATTACTCCGAGTTCCTGGCCAAGGAATATCTCGTCGATTACATCCGCACCGGTGGCGCCGCCGTCAAAGTCGGTGTCGGCGCTCCCGAAGCGCTCGGGTCCCTCACCAACCGGCTTCGAGGCGAAGCAGACGACAACAACTATCTCTATGTCGGCATTGACGCAGCCACCACCAAGGTCTCCATGTCCGACCAGATCCTGTTCGCACTCACCCGCAACCTCGACGTATCCGGCTTGGCCCACGCGATCGTCGCCGATGCCTACCAAGCGGCAGATTTCCCTGCGCCGGACCCCGCCGGTGATCTCCGAGTGAACACCGTGGCCGCCCACCACCACGTCGATGCAGGGGAGTTGCACCGCAGCGTCCGGCGCCGTTTGGAGCACACACTGCTGGGCGACCGGCTCCTCCCACGCGACCTCCGCTTGGCCATGTTTCGCTTGGCGCAGCATCACCTCGGCGCCGGGGACGTGTCCGACGCCGAGACAGACGCCATCGGGCGCTGGCTGACCGGTCAGCCCGCCCCGGCCGGTCCGTTGCGGAGCAGCGGAATCCGCTACCGCATCACACGAACCAACGCCCATCGGCTGTTCATCGCCATGTCGAGCGTGATCGCCGCGGCCGGCCGTCGCGGACTGGTGGTCAACCTGGCCCTCGACGAGCTCGGCCACAACCGAACGAACCGGACCCCCGGCGCCATTTCCTACACCAAAGCATCGCGACTCGACGCCTACGAAGTCCTCCGCCAGATCATCGACGCAACCGACACGCTCCGTCACTGCCTGGTGGTGGTCACCGCCCCCACCGGTCTCTTCGACGACCCGACGCGGGGTCCGAGCACCTATCAGGCGCTCGCCATGCGCATCGTCGACGACGTCGAAGACGCTCGTCACGCCAATCCCTTTTCCACCGTCGTACGCGTCGCCTGAACCCCGGAGCCACCGTGACCCTCACCGCCACACCCCTACAACCAGAGATCGACAGCTCGCTGAGCGCCCGGCGCACTATCGAAGCACTGCGATCCGGCGTGCCGTCAGCCCACGCCGTCGCTCTGCTGGGATCGCTCCAACCCGATATCGACGCCCGTTTCGAGCAACTCTGTGTACAGGTCCGTGACCTTCCCAGTAGCGGCCGACCGGCGGGGGGCCTGCTGGTGGGAGGGGGGTTCGGCACCGGCAAGAGCCACCTCCTGGCCCACCTCTGCGCAATCGCTGACCGGCAGGGATTCGTCACGTCCGCAGTGACGGTGTCAAAGGAGGTCCCTCTCCACGACGTGGTGCGAGTAGGCAAGGCGGTCATCAGTGGAGGTAGCGTCGACGGGGCGCCCGGCGATATCATCGAACGGCTGGCGGAGACCGTCGACACCAGCGGACCCGCGTGGGCCGAACTGCGACGCCACACCCATACCGCCAGCCGCATCGACAGCCGCTTCGCGGTGTCCGTTGCGCTGTATCAGCGCCCCGGTACCCCCGAAGAGCTGAACGAACATCTGATCCGGTTCTGGGCCGGCGAACCATTGCATCTGCCAACCGTGCGCCGGACCCTCAAAACGCTGGGCCTGGCCGCCTCCTACCACTTCGAACGGGTCACCGACCGCGAGCTTTGGGCCCAGCGCATCGGGTTCATGGCCCGCCTGGCGCGCGCCGCGGGCCACCCCGGGTGGATCGTCACGTTCGACGAGGCGGAACTCATCGGGCGCTACCCGGCACGCCAACGGGCCCTTTCCTACGCGGAGCTCGGACGATGGTTGCGGCGCCGGTCCGCCGATCCCACCGCTCCCCTCGGTTCGGTCGTAGCCATCACCGACGACTACGAAGCAGCCATCCTGGAAGGCAAAGACGACCGCCGGCTCCCGGCAATGCTGCGCTCCCGCATGGGCCCCGACGACCAGGTCACCGCAGGCGCCGCCGAAACCGGGATCAAGGCCATTCAGCGGGATCTGCTCATCCTCGAGGCACCGGGGCAGAGCGACCTCGACGCCATCCAGGACCGCCTTCGCTCGCTGCACGACACGGCGTACACGTGGCAGGCGCCGCAAGCGGCGGGTCTCCCGCCTCGGACCACGACCCGTCTCCGCCAACACATCCGAGCCTGGATCAACCAATGGGACCTGTACCGCCAGGACCCCACCCAACAGCTCGACATCCAGACGCGCCAGACCACGACGACTTGGGACGAGGATCCCGACCTTTCCGACTAGCTCCCCGCTGCATCACGGTGTCGACCGCTTCGCTGGCGGTTACTGTTCCTGTGCGACTCGATTTGACCGCGGAATCCGACAGCGCCCGGAGGAGCCCCATGTCCACAACAGCCAATGACATCGCCGAGATCTCGAATCTGGTGACACTGATCGCCCACGCCAGTGACGGCGGCGACATCGATACCTACGACGCCACCTTCACCGACGACGCCAGCGTCGAGTACCCCGGCATGGAGCCCATGAAGGGCAAAGCAACGATCCTGGCCACCTTCCGCGGCATGTACGACGCCGGGTTCGCCGGGCCGACCTCCAGTATCCGCCACGTCGTTTCGACCACCGCGGTCAGCGTGCACGGCGACGCCGCCACTGCAGCCTCCTACGCGCAGATTGTGACGCTCGGCGGTACGGGGCCGGCCATGCTCGGCCGCTACGACGACGAGTTCGTCCGCGGTGCCGACGGCTGGCGATTCGCCCGGCGTGTGTTCGTCCTGGTCGCCGCTCCTAGCTGACGATCGGCCTAGGAGCGGAGCTTGGGGATCACCACGTCGGTGAGTAGATGGACGCTTTTCCATCCCTCGTCGATGGGCATGGCCCCGCAGAGCGGATAGAGCGACACGAAAGCCCCAGGACCCCGCTCCGTGAGCTCATCCACCAACTGGTCGGGGGTGAGGATCAGATACTTACCTGACGCTCGTACCTCTTCGAGCGTCTCCACTCCGGGCAGATGCATCACCGAACGCATGTCGGGCGTGGCCCATTGTCCGTAGTGCACGGCCTCCCACAAGAAGTGCTGGCCGAGTTCGGCCCACGCCTGGTCGGGGTCTTCGTGCAGGAACACCATCCCCAGCGCGTCGGGCGACGTCATCTGCACCCGTGGCTCGATCCTCTCCTCCTGGCACAGTTGCTCGTAGTAGGCCTTGAGCTCGGGGATGTAATCGGGGATGTTGAGCGGTAGGCGGAAGCGCACGGCGCGCCGGGCGGTGGCCTTGACGCCGCCGCCCACCGAGATCATCGGATGCGGTTTGGTCAACGGGGTCGGTGTCACCCGGATAGTGGTGCCGTGGTAGTCGAAGGGCTCCCCGCTCCATGCGGCGAGCAGGGTTTCCAGCAGTTCGTCCATCAACGGGCCACGCTGCGAGAAATCGACACCGAGCGCTGCGTATTCGACGGGCCGGTAGCCCAGTCCCAACGTCACGATCAGGCGTCCGCCGCTCATCTGATCGACAAGTGCGATGTCCTCGGCCAAACGGATCGGGTTCCACAACGGGCCCAGCGCGCACATCACAGTGACGAAAAGGTTGGAGGTGGCGGCCAGCATGCACCCACCTTCGAGGATGGGGTTGCAGCTCCATCCGTAATCGGTCACATGGTGCTCGTCGAGGGTCACCACTCCGATCCCGCGGGTGTCGCCCCATTTGGCCATTTCCAACGCGGCCTGGAGCACCTTGGACTGCGCTCGGGCGTCGGGGTCGGGGCGGGCGAAGGTGAAACGCAACACCGAAACGGCCACCGGTTCAGCTCCCTTCGGCCACGAGACGCCAGCGGTCGCGTTCGGAACGCAGCCAGCCCGATTCCCAAAAGCTGATGTCGCCGCCGTCGTCGAGGAGGCGCTGGTGGGCGTCGGCCAGCAGCGCGGCCGCCATTCGGCGCAACGCTGCGTCGTGGAGGTTGCGCAGGGCGGCCTCACCCAGATGCAGCGCAGGGACCGCTTTGCCGGCACCGAGGAGCCGGCGGGCTTGTGCCAGCACGGCGTCGGGCCCGCTCAACGCCACCAGTTCGTCGAACGCCTCGTCGGTGGTGGCCGGGTACAATTCGGTGCTGGAGCGCAGTTTGAACCATCCCACATAGGTTTCCCAAATGGTCCGCACCGCCCACGCCACCTTGCCGTAGCCCTGCCCGACCCGCAGCGCTGCGGGCAGTTCGATTTCGCGCATGAGGGTGTCGGGACCCTTGCCCGCGTTCATGCCGGCCAGCGTCTCGCGGTGCACGAAGTGCACTGCGTCGTGAAGCCGGGTGAGGCAAGCCTCGATGAGCTCCGCTCCGACGATGGGTTCGTAGCGGCCCGTGACCAACGTCTCGGGGTGCAGGTCGCGTAAGCGCCGCACCGATTCGAGAAAGGGCTCCACCCAGCGGTACCGGTCGCCTCGGAGCGTGTTGAAGTTCGGGAAGTGGGGAAAGAGGGGCCCCACCATGTTGGAGATCAGGGCACTGCGTTGCTCGGGGAGCCACACCACCGTGCTGTCGATGGTCTCCCCACCGGGAACGGAGATGCATTCGATAGCCAGATCGCCGACCTGCAGGCTGAGCCGTTGGTCAAAGGTGATATCGGGAGTCGGCTTGTCCTGGCGCATGGACACACCGGGATTCTCCTGGGCGATACGAATCGCCTCCGCTCCGGTGATGTCGAACCACACCGACGCCGTGCGGGCCCGCAGCTTGGGGATCCGTTCGTCGTCGTGCTGGCATGCCTGATTGTTGGCCTGCGCCACATAACGGGTCCCCGGCTCGCGGAAGAGGGCGACGCCTCCGACGTGGTCCACGTGGGCCTGGGTGGTGATGATGTAGGGGGTCGGCCCGGCGCACACCGCTTCGAACATCCGGTGGTGATGCGGCGCCTCGAAACCCATGCCGCAGTTGACTATTACCCGTCCTGCGGAACCGGCGAGCAGGAGGTAGCTGGCGGTGGTGCCACCGGATCGGTACACCCGCTCGGCTACCAGCGGGGCCGGGTCGTCGTAGCACGGGGTGAGTAACTCTTTGCCGGGCCGCTCGTCGATCAGCCGGTCGACCTCGTCCTGAATGCTCATTCGACCTCCGGTTGCACATCGAAGCGTTCGGTGTAGAAAGTGAAATCCTGGCGGACCTCTCGGGGCGACACCCCGAAATCGCTTTGCAGGTCATAGACCACCTGCCCGTCACGGCCCCTCGGGTGCTCGGAGAGGTAGGTGTCGATCTGGCGGCGTGCGGTATCGGTCATGGGCAACCCGGCCACTTGGTAGATGTGTTCGACCGTCGCCATGTCGTTGGCCATGAACTCGTGGAAGGCGACGTCGTAGGACCGCTCTGCAGGCACCAGGTGACGGTCGCGCACCGACGAGGCGAGCAGGCGCCGAATGCGGTCGCGCCAGTAGTCGATGTAGTAGTCGGGGCGGGTGTGGTGGTAACTCAGTCGAGCCGAGTACGTCATCATGGTCGCCGCGGACTGGATGACCGACACCGGATCGCGGTGGGTGACCACGATGGTGGCGTCGGGAAAGGTGCTGAGCAGCGGGCCGAGTTGTTCGAGGTGCTGAGGGGACTTGAGGACCCAGCGCTCCCGGGGCCGCCGCCATTGCAATATCTTGAGGTTTGTCAGCATCCACCGGTAGTGCGGCGTTTGATCATGCGCCAGGTAGTAGTCCCGCCAGCCGGGGCAGCGCGACACCCATTCGGGGTGGTAGCTGGAGAAATCGGAGTTTTCCAGCTCCAGTTCCTCGTGGATGTGATCCGGCGCCATGGGGTGCATGGCCACCGCGTGCGGCGCCGTCAGCTGCATTCCCTCCCAGGCCTGCTGGCAGCGTTGCCAGCGGGGGTCGACGCCGTTCGGTCCCGGGGCCTCACCTTCGTCGGCAACCGGTTCGTAGCTCTCCCACAGCGGCAGCGACCGCAATCGTTGGTCGGCGGCCAGCAGATTCAGCAGATGGGTGGTACCCGATCGGGGGAGACCCACGACGATGATGGGCCGGCGGATCTCGACGTCGTGGATCTCGGGGTGACGAGCCAGCAGATCGAGCACCCGCAGGCGGTTCGCTGCGTAGCGCGTGCAGTCGCCGAACATGGTGAGCCGTCCCAGACCGGTGCGGTCCTCATCGGCGTTCATCTCCGCCAGCCACAGACCGAGCCGCTCGGTGAAGTCCGGGGGACCGAAGTCCTCGAGGCCCGTGCGGGCCGCCGCCGCGGCGAGCACGGCGTCCACGCTGAGCTCCACCTGCCGGGAGGCACCGTAGGCCAAGGCCGCTTCCTGCACCGGGGAGAGGACGGGCCGGGCCAGGTCGTCGATGCGGATGCGTGTGCTCACCGCCTCAGCCCTGAATGGAAAAGCCGCCGTCGACGGGCAGGGTTTGCCCGGTCACATAGCGGGCCGCCGGGCTAGCCAAGAACAACACGACCGACGCGATCTCCTCGGGCGTACCGAAGCAGTGCATCGGGGTGCGGTCCAAGATGGGCTGGGTGATCTGCTCGAAGGGCATCATGCCGGCGGTCATGTTGGTCTCCACTACGCCGGGGGCTACGGCGTTGACCCGGATCCCTTTGGTGGCCCAGGCCACGGCCAGTGTCTTGGTCGTCTGGACGACCGCCGCTTTCGCTGCGCCGTAGCCGGGGACCATCTCGACCGCGAAGTAACTGGCCATGGAGCCGATATTGACGACGCTGCCTCCACCGTCGATGGTGCTGGCCCGCAGCAGCTTGCGACACGCCATGGAGAGGCGGAACACCGAGAAGAGGTTGACGGCGACAACTTCTTCGAACACGTCCGGCTGGTATTCGTCGCGCCCGCCCGGCAGGTTCTGGCCCGCGTTGTTCACCAATACATCGAGCGCGTCGAGTGATGCGGCGAGAGCATCGATTTCTGCCGGTTCGGTCATGCGGCACCGCCGGTAGGCGAACAGCGAAAGGTCGTGGTCATAGTCCCCTGCACCCGCCCGGGTGCCGGTGACCGTCACCGTCGCGCCCGCCGCGTGGAACGCCCTGGCGATACCGAGGCCGATCCCGTTTGATCCCCCGGTCACCACCACCGTCGCCCCCGAAAAATCGAACGTCGCTGACGCCATCAACTCCCCCTCGGTGCCCCGCCCCGCAGGATAGTAGTTTGCTCCAAGGTGGAGCGACTGCTCCAGGCCAACGTCTGGCCCATCGAAGAGCGCCTCGAGCCCACCCTCCGAGGAGGAACCATGACCACCCGCGATCAAATCTGTGCTGTTTGCGATGCCTACGTAGCCGCGGTGTCCGCCCACGACGTCGACGCCATCATGGCCGTCTTCGCCCCCGGCGCCGCGCAGGAGGAACCCGTGGGGTCGGCCCCCAACGTGGGCCATGAGGCCATCCGGGCCTTCTTCGCGGCGACCGAGGACTTCCCCTTCACCGTCCGGCGCATCGGGCCGATCACGGTCAGCGGGGACGTCGCCGCGTTTCAGATCGGGGTGGACTTTCCCGACGGCGCCGTCCCTTCGATGACCTCGACCGATGTCGCCACGTTCGATGGCGACGGGTTGATCAAGCGGCTGGTGGCCATCCCCGACGGCCAAGCCGACCCGGACTTCACTCCAGCATGACCCCGCTCGCCGGGGATCCCACTTGTCCGTCGCCGGCGGCCCCGGCGCCGCCATCGGCGTCCATCCCGACAACGGCGGTTTGGGCCGCGGCTGGCCGGTTGGGCAGGAACAGGGCGGGGATGAAGGCGAGAAGTATGGCGCCCACCGCCCACCAGAACGTGTTGGCAAACGCGGCGGCCACAGGATCGGCCACCGCCGGGGGCAGTTTGACCGCGGACGACATAACGCCGGCGGTGCCCCCAGCCTTGGATGCGGCCGATCCGAGATGCGCCACGATCTGACGCTCGAGCACAACGGCGAACGCGGCGGTGGCCACCGAGCCGCCGACCTGGCGCACGATGTTGAGGGTGGTGGTGGCCTTGGGGATCTGGGCGTGGTTGAGATTGAAATACATGGCCGCAGTGACCGGCATGATGGTCAGTCCCAGCCCCAGTCCCCGGATGAAGAGGGTGGCCGCCAATAGGACCTCGCTGGTCGACGAGGTGACGAACGCAAACGGCAGCGTCGCCGCGCCCATGACCAACACGCCGATAGGGACGATACGGCGGGGACCGAACCGGTCGGTGATCCCCCCGGCCCGCCGCATGACGATGGCTGCGCCGACCCCCTGGGGTGCCATGAGCAGCCCGGCCACCCAGGGCTGCTGGCCCCGTGCGATCTGGTAGTAGAGCGGCAGCAGGAACATCGATCCGAACAGCGTGGCGCCCAATACGAAGGTGCACATGTTGGCGATGGCGAAGCTGCGGTCTTTGAACAGGTGGAGTTCGAGCAGCGGGTACTTGACGCGCAGCGCGTGGATCACGAAGGTGGACATCAGCGCGACGCCGGCCACGAAACTGATCACCACCGAGGCGGAGGAAAAGCTGCCCGTCGTGCCCACCTCGGACAACGAGAACACCAACGCCGCCAAGCCGGGCGACAACAGGCAGAACCCGAGCGTGTCGAAAGGAGACGAGGACCGCTGCGTGGTGTCCCAGGCGGGCAGCCACCGATTCGACAGCACCAACGTCACAATGCCGATCGGGACGTTGATGTAGAAGATCCAGCGCCAGCTGTAGTTGGACACGATGAGCCCACCGATGATGGGGCCCATGATCGGGCCCATCACCATCGGCACACCGATGATGCTCATCATGCGACCCATCCGTTGCGGACCGGCAGCGCGGGCCAAGATGGCCTGGCCCACGGGAAGCAGCATGCCGCCACCCACGCCCTGGAGCACCCGGAAGCCGATGAGCGAGTCGGCGGACCAGGCCAGCCCGCACAAACTCGAACCGAGAATGAAACAGGTGAGCGAGACCATCCAGATGAGCTTCGCCCCGAAGCGCTCGACCGCCCACCCGGTCACGGGGATGACCACCGCCAACGCCAGCAGGTAGCCGGTGGCCACCCATTGGATGGTGGCGACCGAGACGTGGAAGTCCCGGCCCAGGGTAGCCAGTGCGACCGCCACGATCGTGGTGTCGAGGATCGACATGATCGATCCCAGCACGACGACCGTCGAGGTGCGACGCAGCTCAGGTGTCAGCGAAAAGGCCTCAGCCTGGGCGCTTGCCATGGTGAAACTTTAGCGCACTCAAATGTAAGGTCTTGTCAAGGAGTTTCGGTGGTGTCACAATCGGCGGATGGGAATGGCCGAGGACGCCTTCGAGCGCCTGCGCCGGGTGGCCTTCGAAGGCGAGCACGTCGAGCGGATACCCGCGCTGGCCATCCGCATGAAACTGTCACCCGGCGCGATCAAGACCCTCATACGCCTGTACAAAGCAGATGGCATCTCCATGGGCGACATGGCGCGAGGGATCGGGTGCGACCCCTCCTATGTCACCGAGTTGGTGGACGATCTCGCCGGGCGGGACCTGGCCCGCCGGGAACCGGCGCCCTATGACCGGCGGGTCAAAATCGTCGTGCTCACTCCGAGTGGACAGGCGTTGGCCGAGGACATCGACGCCACGCTTTCGGTACCCCCCGCCGCCTTCGCTGCTCTCTCGCAGGCCGAGCTGCGCCAACTGCGGGACCTGCTGGACAAGGTCCTGGCGGCCACTCCACAAGCGGCGAACGAGGTGCACGCGGAGCGCATCGGAGTCCCCAGCGCCCCACCCAGCATCGAAGTGGCCCCTGCGGGCTGAAAGGACTGGCCCCTGCGCCAAGCTAGCGTTCGGCGGTGGTCACTGTGCTGCAGCGCAACCAAGGGCCTCGAAGCGGCATCTACATCCCGTCGGACCCGGAGGCGCTGTCGTGGGGGTGGGTGCTGGGCGCCGGGGCGGCGCCGGTGGCCAGGGTGCAGCCCGGCGGGATCGTCACGGTTGACACGCTGAGCCACGAGGGGATCCTGGAGGATCAGGGTCGTGACCCGACCGCCTATTTCGGGGCGTTCGGCGTACCTGCGGGCGACGTGCTCACCGACGCGGTGGGATTGGCGGCCTCCGCCGCCCCCCACGATCAGACCAGGGACGGACCCCACGTCATCACCGGGCCCATCTGGGTCGAAGGAGCCGAGCCCGGCGACGTGGTCACCGTGGAGGTCCTCGATCTGGCGGCCCGTGTCCCCTACGGGGTGATCTCCAATCGCCACCGACGCGGCGCCCTTTTCGACGAGTTCCCCGAGCCGGGCGACGACGGCCGGAGGCCTGCCGTGGTCAGTCGCTTTGCCACCGCCGACCTCGCGGCTGGAACGGCGACGGTCCGCGGCCCCGACGGGCGCGGGCTGCGGCTCCCCCTTCGACCGTTCCTGGGTCTGGTCGCAGTGGCACCGGCAGGCGGCGCCGCGCACTCCGTACCCCCCGGCGCCCACGGCGGCAATCTCGACGTGCGTCTTCTCGGCGTGGGCAGCCGCCTCCACCTCCCGGTTCAGGTGGAGGGTGCGTTGGTGCAGGTGGGCGACCCTCACTTTGCCCAAGGTGACGGGGAGGTGGCGTTGACGGCCCTCGAAGGCTCGCTGCGGGCCGTGCTGCGCCTGCAGTTGAGCAAGGATGCGTGCCCGTCGTGGCGCGCCCCCTATGGCGAGACGGACGACGCGTGGTTGTTGCTCGGGCTGCACGAGGATCTCAACGAAGCCGTCCGCATCGCCACGCGCGCCGCTATCGCTCTGGTGAGCGAACGTACCGGCGTCGACCGGGCCACCGCGTACGCGTGGCTGAGCGCAGCCGGGGACCTTTCGGTATCGCAGGTGGTCGATGGCGTCAAAGGAGTCCACTTCGCGGTGCCCAAAGCATGGCTCACTACTGTCGAAGACCGAGGTTGACGCTGAACACCCCGTCGATTGCCGACTCGACCGGTCCGGGTGGCCGGCACCTGGCCCGCCACCTCGGCGCGTTGCGCGTCGGGCCGCGCCTGCTGGCCGCGGGGGCTGACGACGGACCGTTGCGGGGCGTTGCATTTGTGGTCAAAGACCTCATCGACGTGGCAGGGACGGCGACGGGGGCGGGCAACCCGACGTTTCTGGCCGATTCGTCGCCCGCGGAAACCCACGCCCCGGCGGTAACCCGACTCCTCGACGCAGGAGCGTCGGTGATCGCCAAGTCGCACACCGACGAGTTGGCGTTCAGTCTGGCGGGGACCAACGTGCACTACGGGACGCCACGCAACCCGGCCGCGCCGGGTCGAATCCCCGGTGGGTCGTCGAGTGGATCGGCATCCGCCGTCGCGGGCGGTCTTGTGGCGTTGGCCATGGGGACCGACACCGGAGGTTCGATCCGGGTCCCCGCCTCCTACTGCGGCGTCTTCGGCTACCGCCCCACCCACGGACGTGTGCCGGTCTCGGGGGTGGTGGCCCTCGCTCCGTCGTTTGACGCAGTCGGCCTTCTCGCCGCCTCCGCCGAGATGCTGGCCGCCGCAGGCGCGGCGCTGCTCAACGTCGCGGTTACCGGCGGCGCCACGCCGAGCGCAGTGGTGGTGGCCGCCGACCTGGTGGCCGAGGCCGACCCCGCGGTAGCTGCTGCGGTGTCAGACGCCGCCGGCGCGCTGGCCGGACGCTTCGGCGTGGCGCTGTCGGTGGGCGATCTGTCCGGCGGCCGGCTCGTTGCATGGCTCGCCGCGTTCCGCGACCGGCAAATGGTCGAGGCCTGGCGCCACCATGGGCCCTGGATCGAACACCGTCAACCGGACCTGGGCCCCGGCGTCGCACGGCGCTTCGCCCAAGCCCGCGAAACGCCTGCGCTCAACGCCCTTGCCGCAGGCCCGGCTGGCGAGGAGGTGCGCGCCGCCATCGAGGACCTCCTCGCCCTGGACGCCGTCCTGGTGATCCCGTCGGCGGCCACCGTAGCGCCCCCGGCAGCTCTGGCCGGGCCGGCCAAAGACGAACTCCGACGGCGGACGCTGACACTGACCTGCGTCGCCGGCTTGGGTGGCCTGCCGGTGGTGGGATTACCGATGGGCGAGGTCGGCGGCCTCCCTGTGGGCGTAAGTGTGATCGGCCGCCGGGGCGACGACGAACTGCTACTGGCCGCCGCCGCGAACGCGTTTACCCCTTCGGGAAATCAAAGACGGCGATCTCGGCCATAACGGCAACCAGGCGTTGTACCGCTCCTTCGAAGAGCACCTTGCCTCGCTCCGCAGAGGCGAGCGTCGGGTCACCGATCACGCCGCTGGCCATCACGTCCTCGGAAGTCCAACCGAATGTGGCGTCCCCTCCGAACCCGACGTGGTGGTACTCGGCCAGCCAATCGGGTACGGAGCGCGTGGAACGCTCCAGATGGACCAGATCGGGGCGCAGGTGCATGACCATCGAGGTTTCGCCGGCGCTGCCGTGGATAGCGAACCCCCCTTCGTCGTCGCTGATGGCCACGCCGCCCTGGTCGAGCGGAAGGCTCGGGTGGACCAAGAACGTCAACAAGCCGTGACGCACACGGATCTCGCGACAGGCCACCCGCAAAAGGGCGCTGTTGCCGCCGTGGCCGTTGACAAATACCAGACGGGGTACACCGGCCCGGGCCAGCGAGGCGCCGACGTCGTCGAGCACCCTGAGCAAGGTCTCGGGGCCCAGCGACACCGTCCCCGGCGCCCACAGGTGTTCGCTGGACAACGCGTAGGACAATGTGGGCAGCAACACCAGCGGAAGATCGGCGGCCGCGCCAACCACCGCTTCGGACACCGCCTCGGCCACCAGCGCGTCGGTGATCAGCGGCAGGTGCGGTCCGTGGTGTTCCACCGAACCGATGGGTTGCACGGCCACGAGGCCCGGTCCGGCCAAAGCGGATTCGGGGCCGCTCATGTCGGCGAAACGACGGACCGCCACGCCGGGGTAGGCGCCGGCGGTCCCTACACCGAAGAGGACGGCGCGGTCGGCGTCGTCGAGAGTGGCCGGCGGGCCGTGCTCGACCATCGCGGCGAAGCCGTTGTCGGGCAGCATGGTGGTGATGGCGTAAAGGCGCCCGGGCCCGGTGTTGCGTATCCGGTGGTTGGTGTTGGCCGGAAGGATCAAATGATCGCCGGCGGCCACCGGCGTTGTCCGCCCGTCCACTTCCGCCTCGCCCTCGCCGGCTAGGAAGTAGAAGGTCTCGACGGAGCCGGGATGGGTGTTGAACGGTTGCGCTCCGCCCGGTTCCCAAATCTCCGCCGACACGGAATGCTCGATACCGTCACCTGGCCTGGACAGTACTCCGAGCTTTACGGTGTCCCCGGCGCTGATGTGATGCATCACGGGCATGGTCATGAGATCCCCTCGAGCACGGCGTCGCTGGAAGTGACGAAACCGAAACATTGTTTGATGTTGTAGATAGTGGCCTCCCAGCAAAATGCCGGCGACGTTGTCGCCGCGCAGTCGGCCACCAAGGCGCAGTCATAGCCTGCACACGCCGCGTCGATCAGCGTGGCCAGCACGCACTGATCCACGTTTACTCCAGCGAACAGCAACGTCGTCAGGTCGAGGTTACGCAGGATGCTGTCGAGCGGGGTGTCCCAAAAGCCGCTCATGCGGTACTTGTCGACCAGGATGTCCCCGGGACCGGGCCGCAACTCGTCGACCACCGCGGCTCCCCACGAACCCACCTCCAACACCGGTCCCCCGCCCGCCAGTAGCTGCCCCAAACCAGTGCTGCGTCCGTCAGGGTTGTAGACGTGCAGGACGCCCGGGGGAAGGTTGGCTCGGTCGGGACGGTTACCCCAGTTGCACCAAACGACGGGGGCGGTGGTCGCCCGCCACGCGTCGAGCAGCCGCCCCAAAGGTTCTATGGGGCGGCGGACCGCCGTGACATCCGCCCCGATCGAGGCCAGCCATCCCGATGGATGACAGAAATCGTTCTGCATGTCGATGACGATCAGTCCGACGCGTGCCGGGTCCACCACGAGGTTCTGGGGTTGCGCGCCAAGGTGCCATCCCGGGGTGGATCGCCGTCCTGCCCGGCGAAGGTCACATTCCGCTTCGTCGACCTGCCACGAGTTGCGGGGTCCGGGCCCGAGCGGGTGCGTCAACGTCGTGCCGCTGTCATCGAGTGACCTCGGACGCTGAAACCCACATGAACTCAGAGCATCGCCGCCCGTTGTGATACTGCCGTTACTGCCGCACGTCCAGTTCGTGAAGGCAAACTGTCGCGAAGATGACTACGACCGGCCGAACCGGTAGAGGTCGATGGCGTTGCCCGAGAGGATGGCCGTGCGATCACTGTCACTGACGCCCGACATCGAGGCTTTGACCGGTGACCAGGCATCGGGATAGTTGGAGTTGCCGTGGGGGTAGTCACTCGACCACATGATGCGATCCACGCCGATCCGGTCACGGTTGTCGATGCCGTAACCGTCGGTGACGTAGGTGAAATAGGCGTTCTGGCGTACGTAGTGACTGGGGAAGTTGGGGATGTCGTAGCGGAACCGGTAGCGGAGGTAGCCGTCGTCGATCTGCTCTTTGAAATAGGGCACCCAACCGCAATCCACCTCGGCGAACACGACGCGCAGCCCCGGATGCCGATCGAAGACCCCCGAGAGGATCATGGCCAGCAAAGGTTCGGCGGCGCCCGCGAAACGGTGACTTCCGGTACCGGCGGGAAGCGAGTTGGACACCCGTACCACCGGGGGGGTCAAGCTGAGCGACACGTGCACATGCAGCGGAAGTCTCCGCTCCGCCAGGTTGGCGAAGACGAGGTCGTCCTCCCGCTGGGGAACGAGGGTGCCCCCCGGGAATCCGCCGATCAGGAAACCCCCGGTGGAGGGGCGGTCGCCGATCCGCTCGATCTCGGCCAGGGCCAAATCCTGGCCCCAGTTGGGGAGGATGGGCAGAGCCCGGAAACGGCTGAGGTCGTGTTCCACGTAGTCGCCGAGCCAGTCGTTGTAGGCCCGTACCAAGGCCACGTGGAGGTCCCGGTCGGCCGTGGCGAAGAGCGCGTTGCCCAGCCGGGGACTGGGGTACAGCACCTCTGCGTCGATTCCTGCCCGGTCGATTTCTTTGATGCGGGCGGCGGGGTCCCACCCGCCCTGGCGGATATCCTCGAAGCGGACCCACACGCGGCGCAGCTCCGGTTCTTGACCGGCGCATGCGCTGAGCCCGATGGGCAACGGATCGGCCACCCCCTCGACGACCCAGCCGTCGCCCTCTTCGAAATGTTCCATGCGCGGCGCGCGATCCGCGAACTTGGCGGCCACCCGGCTCGTCCACAGGTCGGGAGGCTCGTTGACATGGCTGTCCGCGGATATGAGGTGGTACACCCGGTCGCTACCGCGATGGGCAACATCGTGCAGGGTGCTGGTGGCGGTCATCGTTCCTCCGGGTATGGGACTTGGTGTCGCAGCGATGCGATGGGGCGCCAGTGGCTGACCCACACCCCCTCGCCTGACGCCGACGGTGGCGGCCACACGTCGGGGCGGTCGAAAATGTTGCGGTACGGGCCGTGAGGTGCGATTCCCTCGTCCCCACGCCCGGCCCACCGGGCGATCACATCACCGGACGCCTCGGTGCTCTCGTAGAGGGCCACGTCCCCGTAGCGGCATGTGGGGCGACCGAAGAGGTCGACTTCGCTTCCCTCCACCAGCGTGAGGGTCGCCGCCTGGCGATCGCCCGGGGAAGGCGACGAAGCGGTCAGGAAGATGAGCGCCGACCACACCACCTCGAGCTCCGACGAGATGCGGCCCCGATCCCGCAACCCACCGGCGTTGGGCACGATCTTGGCCTTGGCCTGTTCCAGCGACTCGAACTCCCCCTCCCACAGAGCCAGGAAGCGCGCATGGTAGGTGCCGAGCGCCTCATATCGATGCAGCGCGTAAAACGAACCGTTTTTGAGGGCGTCGGGCCCATGCACTTCCATGTACCACTGCGCGAGGTCCTCGGCTGCGCCGGTACGGGGATTGGAAAAGACCATCAACAGGCAGGGGGCGTCGGCTCCGTACACGCCGACCATGATCTCCCATCGTCGCGGGATCTGCACGAAAAACGCGTCGCGAACCATCCGGCGGTGCGGAGGCCCGAGGTGGCCGCGGGCTCGCCCTCAGGCCGCAAATTACCCAAATCCGCGAGGTTTTGAACTACCCATTCAGGAGACTTTTATCAACGGGCGACTGCCAGCTCGGGGTGCCTGGCCTCCCAAGCCACGATGCGCTCGGTGTCGACGAAGACCTCGTCGGCGATCATCTTTCCCCAACGCATCCGCAGGTACTGCATGCCTTCGTTGCTGTAGTCATCGCCGATTCGGTCCCGGAGCCGGACGGCGACCCTGGTGTTCCAAGGCGGCCCCCCGACCAGCACGTCGAGTATCTCGTAGTGCGGACGCAACGCCGCGAACCGAACGATCCACGCCGTCAGTTCCTCGCTGGTAGCCGTGTCGGCGCTGAAGGAACTGGTGCCCGGAAAACGGAAACGGATGTCGGGCGCCATGAGGCGGTACGGAAGCGTTGACTGGCCGGCGACCATTTCCAGCACAGCCCAACGAGTCATACGAGCGACCAGCCAGCGATACATTGCCACCCTCCTCATCTTGACATTGACAAGTTATGCCGGTGGCCTTTACTTGTCAATGTCTAGATCGGTGACACACTGGACCACCATGCCCCCGCCCCCTCGGCCCTACCACCATGGCCATCTCCAGCGCACGCTGATCGACGCCGCCCTGGCCGAGATCGAGGTGGCCGGTCCGACCGCGCTCAGCCTTCGCGAGATCGCCCGGCGCGCCGGGGTGTCGCATGCCGCCCCTGCGCACCATTTCGGGGACAAAGCGGGCTTGTTCACCGCGATCGCCACCGAAGGTTTCCGTCTCCTGCGGGAATCGACCTTCCCGGTGGCCACCGGTCCCGACGGTCTCCTCCTGACCGGCGTCGCCTACGTCGAGTTTGCCATCCGGCACCGGGCGCATTTCGAAGTGATGTTTCGCCCTGAGCTCTACCGGAGCGACGACCCGGAGCTTCTCGCAGCACGAGAAGCGTCCTTTGCCGTGCTGTACGCCACCGCACGCCGTGGCGCCGGCCTCGGTCAGGAACAGGACGTCACGCCTCTGGCCCTGGCCGCTTGGTCGGTCGTCCACGGCTTCGCAGCCCTGTGGCTCAGCGCCAACCTGCAGGATGATTTCGGCGATCTGCAAGCGGCGATCCCGGTCCTGGCAGCGGGCGTCGCCTCGTTGGGGACGGTCATCGCCAGCCAAGCGGGGGTCAGCCGCTTGCCCGGCGTGTAGCTACGTTTCGCGTCCTACTAGAGGCCCGCTCCAGCTTCGTATGGCCTCATCCAGCTCGCCGGGCGGGATCGGGGTGCCCGGCACCGGGCCGGGCGCGTCGTTGCGCAAACCGGCCAATACCACGGCCAGGTGACGTCGCCACTGTTGCGGTGCTGCGCACCCGGTGATCTCGATGGTACGCGCCACGCCGAGCACCAACAAGGTCACGTCCTGGGGGGTCACGTCGGTTCGCATCACCCCTGCCTGCTGCGCCCGTTTTACCAACTGGCGCATGCTGGCGCTCAGTCGTTGGCGTCCGCGCAACTGGATGGCGTAGAGCTCGCCCGCACCCCGACAAGTGGCCCCGTCAGCCAACGCGTCCTCCAAGAACTCCACCAGGCCCCGCCAGGGGTCCGGATCGTTTAGTGCCTTTTGGGCGCCGGCCCGCCGCCGAGCAAACCATTCGCCGAACAGCTCGTCGAGAAGTGCCTGCTTGCAGGCATAGTTGCGGTGGAGCGTGGCGTTGCCCACTCCGGCCCGCCGGGCGATCTCGGCCAAGCTGACACCGAGGCCCTCGGTGGCGAACGCCTCGGTGGCCGCGTCCAAGATGCGCTGGCGGTTGGCCTCGGCGTCTCGACGACGGGCCGGCGCACTGGGGGTCGTCATCATGCGGTCACGCCCCGGTGATGGTAGCGAAGAGCCCCCGGAATATCTGGACAGGCCTACCCGGTTCTTACTGGGTACGTAAGTGGACAGGCCTAGCCGATTACCTGTGGGAAGGCCCCACACCGACGATGTTGGACGTCTTAGGTCACACGACGACAAACAAAACGGTAGAACCACCTCAACAGGTCAAGCGTCTTCGGCCCCGTTGGGGCCTCGAGCTCGCTCTCGTCGCAGCCCTCTACGTGGCCTATGACACCACCCGCGGACTACGGCAGGGAAATCTCTCGAGCGCCAACAGCAACGGCGGGCGGCTGCTGAGTTGGGAACAGGCCCTGCACATCGCCCCGGAGCACGCCCTCAATCAGCTCCTGTGGCACGTGACGGCGTTGGCCGTGGTCGCTTCCTACATCTACGCCACCTTGCACTTCATTGTCACCCCGGCCGTGCTCATCTGGCTGTACCGGCGCCATCCGGGCGTCTACCGCTCAGCCCGCACGACAGTGGCGCTCGGCACCGGGATAGCCCTGGTCGTGTTCTGGCTCGTGCCGACCACTCCCCCACGTCTCCTGCCCGGCGACCACATCCACGACATCCTGGCCAGCGTCCATCAATGGGGTTGGTGGGGAGGCGATGGCAGTGCGCCACGCGGGCTGGGAGGCCTCACCAACCAGCTGGCGGCGATGCCCTCATTGCACGTCGGTTGGGCGCTGTGGTCAGGCTGGCTTGTGGCCCGCTACGCCCGGCACATCAGTGTGCGGGTGCTGGGAGCCTTCTACCCCGTGGTGGTCACCTTGGTGGTGATGGGCACCGGTAATCACTACCTTCTGGATGCTCTGGGAGGAACTGTGGTGATCGCCCTGAGCGCCGGCATTGTTCGCCTCGCCGGCTTTCTCCACCGCTTGCTCGGTAATCGTGCCCGGCCTCGCCGAGCCGAAAATGTCGCCGCTTCCCAACCGACCCTCATCGACCTCACGGACCGGGCCAGCGGCGCGTCCGATCGCCGGGCGGTCGGCCATCGCCCCGCGCGCCAGCGGCCCTGCGCGAGCAGAAACGAAAGGGTCCCGTCCGATCTGCGGTGAGCGTCGGGCTCCACCGACCGGTCGACGAGGCTCTCGGCGCCCACGCGGAGCGTCTGCAAGGCTCTCGGTTCATGATCGAACTCGAGAGCCACGGCCATGTTCGGATCCTGCGGATGGACAACGGGGAGAACCGGTTCAACGACCGGAGCGTGGCCGCGCTGCACAGCGCTCTCGACGAAGTCGACGCCATCGACGGTCCGTGCGCCCTCGTCACCACCGGGTCGGGCAAGTTCTTTTCCAACGGGCTCGACCTCGACTGGCTCGCACAGGGCGACGGCACAGAAGGTTTCATCGACAACGTCCATCGCCTCCTCGGACGGGTGCTTGGTCTGAACGTGTACACCGTCGCGGCCGTCAACGGGCACGCTTTTGCCGGCGGCGCCATGCTGGCTTGCGCGCATGATGAGGTCATCATGCGCGTCGATCGGGGCTACTGGTGCCTGCCCGAGGTCGACCTCGGGCTCCCCCTCAGCCCGGCGATGTACGCCACATTGGCTGCTCACGTGCCCCCCTCCGCCTTGGCCCAGGCGGCACTGACCGGTCGCCGTTACTCAGGGGCCGAAGCGGTCGCCGCCGGAATCGCCACCGAATCGCTTCCCGAGGAGGCGGTGGTGGCGCGAGCCGTCGAAATTGCGGCGGGACTCGCGAGCAAGAACCGCAAGGTTTTGCGGGCTCATAAGAAGCTGATGTACGGCGAGGCCATCGCATTGTGTGGATGAGCCCGACGTGGCACGCACGACGCTGCTTTTTCCGGAAATATCTACAGAAGCCGGAAACGGCTGCCGATAGGAGGGTATGAGCAGCAGTCCGCGGGTGCTCGACCTGTATCAGCCTCTGCTGTCGCAGCCGGTCACTGACTGGGAGCGTTGGTTCGCCTGGCGGCCGGTGCACGAGTGGAATGGCGGATTGGTCTGGTTCCGACTGGTGTACCGACGCCGCTGCCGCCCCTACGAGCACCTCACGGGCACCAAACGCGTGTGGCTCCAATATGCGGTGAAGCGCAGAGATTCCGGCCATCGCGTGGCGTCCTCCGGCCCTCGGGCTCCTGGATCACCGCGAGTCGGGCACCACGCGGCAGCCTAGGGATCGGTACGGTCCCGCTGCCCCAGGTCGTAGCGATCCTCAGCTGCCCAATCGCGGTCGATGCCGGCCACCGCCCGGTCGAGTGCCGCGGCGAACCGGTCGGCTCCCGTCTCCGACGAAACCGTCTCGCCCCGGGCTTCGAAGGCGGCGTCCCTCGCTTCGGCTGCCCGGTCTCTTCGCTCCGCCTTCATGTCCCGCTCGAGCGCTCGGTCCAGCACGCCACGAGCGTGAGCGACGCTCGATCTGACCGACCGCTCTCTGGTCTCCAGCAGCTGCTCCCGGTCGTCAGCGAGCTGGTCACGCAGGTCAGCTGACCGTTGACGCTCCGGACCGTCGCTTCCCGTACCGCTGTCTCCCATGGGCCATGGTTTACCCGAACTCGCGGTCGTATCCATCCCGTCTACCGCGCTTTTTGTCCCGACCGTCGGTGTACTCCCCGGGCCTCCAGCGCTTTGGGCAGTTTGGGGGTCTTCCGGCCCGTCACCCTGACCAGCGCGACCATCGCCGGACTCAGGTGCGGAACAGAACGATCCAGAGCCCGACCACGAACGCCAAGAACAGAGCAATGATGACCGGAGCGAGGACTTCCACGTCCCGCTTGTACCCAGGCCGCGCCGACGACACCCAAGATCTGCGCCCGAAAACGACGCGAGGGGGGCGAGCAGTGGATGCCTAAATGGCGAGTTGGCGGCTTTCGAACCAAACCGTCTTCCCGTTGTCGGGGTGGTTCTCGATGCCCCAATCCGTGGCGCACCGGTCGACGATCAACATCCCGCGACCACCGGTGGCCAGCGGGTCGGGGTCGCGAACGACCGGAAAACGTGGATCGTCGTCCGCCACCTCGACACGCACCGCGAACGACTCGAGCACGATTCGGACGGTAAAGGGGGTACGCGCATGCCGAACCGCGTTTGCCGCAAGCTCGTCGGCCATCAGCAGCACTGCGGCATGGTCTACCACCAGGTCACCGAGCGCCGAGCGCACAAATGCCCGTACTTCGGAGACCGACTCGGCGGTGGCAGCGAAGCGGCGCGCCTGGGAATCGGAGGAGGTCACTATTGGTCCTGTACCCGCCTCTGCACCGATTAGACGATGAAAAGGATTAATCCGTCACCAAGCGTCGACGTCGACGGCTACGGCTCCGGCGCTATGCCCCGAATCGAAAATAGGGAACACCGTGTCCAAGGCGTGACTCGACAAGCCTCCGGATGGTGGGGCGCGCAAGAACCAGTCGTCACCAGGCCGAGGTCGTGTAAGTTCCGCGACGGAGCCGCGACCAGGTACCGCTCCGTTGTCGAACAGGTAGGGGCCAGATGCGAGCGATACGGTGCACCAACGGAATGGCGTCGATGGTCGAGGTGCCAGCACCCGACGGCGAAGGTGTCCGGGTGCGAGTGGCCTCCGCGGGAATCTGTGGCTCAGATCTCCACCTCGAGGAGTGGAACCTGCCGGTGACCGTCGGCCATGAGTTCGCCGGATGGCTCAGCGACGGCACCCCCGTAGCCATCGAGCCGATGGCACCTTGCGGCGATTGCCCCAACTGTCGATCAGGGGCCTACAACCTGTGCCGGCTGGTGCCCTCCAACCTGCTGGGCGTAGCTCGCGACGGGGGAATGGCCGACGAGTGCATTGTCCCCTCGTCGTCCATCGTTCCCCTGGCCGACGGCGTGTCGGTGCGCGACGCGTGCCTGGTAGAACCATTGGCGGTAGCTGTCCACGGGGTGCGTCGAGGCCGGGTCAGCGACGGCGACCGGGTGGCTATCGTCGGCGGCGGTGCGATCGGCCAGGTGGCCGTGGCAGCTGCCCAAGCCGCTGGAGCTACGGTCGACCTCGAGGCCCGCCACGAACACCAGTCCGAGGTGGCCTCGGCCCTCGGAGCCGGCGCCACCACCGAGGGCTATGACGTGGTGATAGAAGCGGCCGGCACCGAGAGCGCGCTCGTCCGGGCCGTTGCCCTGTGTCGTCCAGGTGGCCGCCTGGTTCTGCTCGGAAGCTACTGGGATCCGGTCACCATGCCGGGCTTGCAGATGTCGATGAGCGAAGTCGATGTGTTGCCCTCGACGATGTACGCGCGCTCGGCCTCGGCCCGGGACATCGATGTGGCCGCCGGTATTTTGGCCTGCCGGCCCGAGTTGCCGGTCCACCTGATCACGCACCGCTTCCCCTTGGATGCCGTGCGGGAGGCCTTCGCGACGGCCCGTGACCGCACGAGCGGCGCCATCAAGGTCGTGCTCGAACCCTGAGGGGGAGCGGTGCGGACTGTCGGTTCAGGCGTCGCGTCGGCGAGGCAGGAGTCCGCCCAGCACCGCACCGGGGCCCAGGCGGCGACGATGCCGAGTCCGGTAGGTGTTCCACAGCCGTCGTAGCGCCATAGCGCTTGGCTAACGATTCGTCGCCCTCGGAGGAATCCCGCTAGTCGGCGTATTTCAGATGGGGTTAGCCCCCATTCGAGGTGGGGCTACCCCCAATCGAGGTGGGGCTACCCCCAATCGCCCGTCACCTCACCGGCGGTGATCAGGGGCAGAGCCCCCAGATTGACGATGCCCGGCGGGGCGGCACAAACCGCGGGGATGGCATGCACCACGGGCATGGCTGTGGTGACTGCCCCGTCGAACTCCTTGTCGAGGGGCTGCAGCGCCAGCCGCACGCCGGGCTCACCGTGAATCTCGATGATGTAGCCCCTCTCCACCGGCCACTCGGGGGTCATCCCGCTGCCCAGCTTCCACACGAACTGACACTCGATGACCGGCCGACCGCCACCTTGTCCGGCCACGGTGCCCTTGAAGCCTGCGATACGGCCCTTTTCCACGACCATGTAGCCCAGGTCCAAGCGGCGGTCTGCAGTAGCGAACTGGACCTGCACCTCGACCGCATCGAGCGCTATGCCGAGGGCGTGGGCCATGACGGCCACCTGGTCTTTGAAAGAGCCGCAGGCGGCCTCGACCGCCAGGGGCGCTGCGGGGTCGGCGACGTCGAGGTCGATGCCCATGGAGCGGAACATTTTCTCGTTGGCGTATCCGCTCATATCGAGCGACTCGAGCAGCGAAAGGCGGTCGATGCGAGCACACATGGCCGAGGCGGCGAGCGCGACCGTTGGAGCGTGACCGGGGTAAATACCGCTGGCGTACAGCGAAGACCCACCGCGGGCCATCGCTTCGCCTATTCGGGTCGCGGCTTCAGTCCCGTAACCCTGTCCGGCCAGCATGAACAGGGTGGTCACCACATTGGCACCGCTGCCCAGGATCGCTTCGAGGTGGTCAAAGTCCGGCCGGTACGGCATGTAGGACACGCAGTCGGGGCGCAGCGCGATCAACTGCTCCACATCGTCGGTCGCCGCCACCCCCACCGGGGCGATGCCGCACAGCTCGCCGGCGTCGCGTCCGACCTTGTCCGACGACCACGCGTAGCAGCCGACGAGATCCATCCGGCGGCTCGCGGCGATGGCCTTGGTGGCCACCGAGCCGGTACGGCCGGTCGTCCACTGGACGACCCGCAGCGGTTGCCTGTCGACCCTTGAGAATCCTGACGATGACACAGTCGGGATAATATATACGAAGCAAGAACCGAGGGTCGGACCGAGGAAAAGACATCGCCGAAGGTGGAGCGGTTCAGTCTGTCCCGAATCCGCCGACAATACCTAGGTGCCAGGCACGTCACTACGAGAACTCCCGGCGGAAACTCCACCTTCGCCGACAGAAGGGGGGGGCCTGCAAACTGTTCGCCTGGGCGAGTACCTGGTCGATCGCGGACTGCTCAGCAACGACGACCTCGAAGGGGCGCTGCTGCAGCATCGATTGGTCGGGGTGCCGCTCGGCTCAGTGCTCCTGGCCCGCGGACTCATCTCCCGGCGGTCGCTCTACGAGGCGTTGGGCGCCCTGTGGGAAGTCCCGGTGAGCGACCTGAACGATGTCGATCCAGCGCTGGTGCGCATGTTCAGCGCCGCCGAAATGGTGCGGGACAGCTGGGTCCCCGTTGGGGCCACTCGGCGAAGCGACGGAACCTGCGAGCGGGTAGTCGTCGCCGTCGCCGGACGCCTCGAGGAACGGGTAAAGGCCCGGGTCCAAGCAGTGACCGGTGCGCAGTCGGTCGCACACATCGTGACCACCGACTGGGACGTACGGCGTGTCGTGCGCACCGTCTGCGTCGACGAACTGATCGGGACCGCGGTGGAGGGGCTGGCCCAGTCCAATCCGGACGCGTCCGCCCAGCGGGTCATCACCCGGTTTCAGGTGGCAATCGGAGCCGCCACCATCGCCTTGGTGATCGCATCCGCCATTGCCTTTTTGGGTCCGACTATCACTGCGTTGGCCATCACGATCAACGTGGTCTTCATGGCCAGCGTAGGGTTCAAGGTACTGGTCAGCGCAATAGGGGCCAGCCGCGAAACAGAAGAGTCCGTGACTCCGGCGGAGGTCGAAGCCCTTCAGGATGCCGACCTGCCCTTCTACACGATCCTGGTCCCCGCCTATCGGGAAGCGAACGTCATCGGTTCGCTCATGGCCAACCTCAACGGGCTGGACTATCCGCGGGAGAAACTCGAGATCCTGCTCCTCCTCGAGTCCAACGACCCCGAGACCCTTGCGGCAGCCAAGGCAGCATCCCCACCCGACATCGTGAAGTTCATCGTCATCCCCGAGGGTGGCCCGAAGACGAAACCGAAAGCCTGCAACATCGGCCTGATGTTCGCCAAGGGCGAGTACCTGGTGATCTACGACGCGGAGGACCGCCCGGAACCGGACCAACTGAAGAAGGTCATCGCGACGTTTCAGAAACGGGGCGGCGGAGTAGCTTGCGTGCAGGCCGCACTGAACTACTTCAATGCCGAGGAGAACCTCCTGACCAGGATGTTCACTCTGGAATATTCGTATTGGTTCGACTACATGCTTCCGGGCCTCGACGCCTTAGGCTTACCCATCCCGCTGGGGGGGACGTCCAACCACTTTCGCACCGAGATGCTGCGCGAGTTGGGAGGGTGGGATCCCTACAACGTGACCGAGGACGCCGATCTCGGCATCCGGGCCAGCGCCTTGCATTCACGGGTCCACGTAGTCAACTCGACGACCTACGAAGAGGCCAACAACGCCTACGGCAACTGGATACGGCAACGCTCCCGTTGGATCAAGGGATATCTGCAAACCGCCCTCGTGCACAGCAGGCACCCGCTCCGTCTGATCGGAAAGATCGGGATCAAGCAAACGATCGGCTTCGCCTTGCTTATCGCCGGCACCCCGCTGTCGTTTCTGCTCGGCCCACCGTTGTGGGTGCTTCTGGGCATCAGCCTCGCTGATCCGGCGCTGCTCTCCGGGCTGATCCCCCACTGGATGCAGGTGGCCAACATGTTGGCTCTCTTTGGCGGCAATGCGGCCATCGCCTATCTCAATACGCTGGCGGTATTCAAGCGGCGCCGTTACCGCCTGATCTGGTTCGCCTTGCTGAACCCGCTGTATTGGGTGATGCACTCCATCGCGTCGTACAAAGCGCTGTGGCAGTTGTCTACAGGCAAAGCATTCTTCTGGGAGAAGACGCTCCACGGACTGACCAACACGGTCGCGGACGCCGTGCGTACCGCTGCCACCCCAGAGGTTGTCAGTCCCCGAGAAGCCGCCTTATGAACGCCGGCGACGTTGTTCTCCTCGTGGCCATCGGCGTCGGCGTGGCGGCGCTCATCCGCCTCGTGTGGAAGGCGGGGACGGTGAGCGCCTTCGTGGCCGGAGCCGCGGCGGCGGGCGTGGTCG